>Ga0213875_10001173_pt1 | contig 17947 bp, 20 predicted proteins | sample BarmaccomBMRX_R8_FD_160105 | JGI IMG/M metagenome (GOLD analysis project Ga0213875, IMG submission 160105) | Root-associated microbial communities from Barbacenia macrantha in rupestrian grasslands, the National Park of Serra do Cipo, Brazil - RX_R8 | ecosystem: Host-associated > Plants > Roots... | reverse complement strand
ACTTCGAGGCAACCATCGGCAGCGCCACCGCCTGGGTGCTGCTCGCTAATGTGCGCCTCCTCACCCGCCGTCTCGCAAGAGCCTGACCGACCTTGATTCATTTCGAGTCGGACTCTCAGGATGAGGACTCTTCTTAATGCCATCGACAACGGACCTCATCCTGAGGAGCGCCCGTAAGGCGCATCTCGAAGGACGCACAGCCTTGATGCAGCCATTTTCTCACAACCGCTTTCGCGGGAATGACGGGAAATTCGGTCCGGCCTATTCCGCCGCCGAGACCTGTTGCGGCGCGTCGCGGGTCAATGGCGCCGCCGGCTGCGGCAGGTTGTAGAGCCGGGCGCAATTATCCCACAGGATCTTGCGCCGCGCCTCGTCCTCGAGCGGCAGGCCGAAGAACTGCTGCATCGCCTCCGGGAAGGCGCCGTCGGAATGCGGGTAGTCCGAGGACACCACGAAATATTCCGGCCCCATATGGTTGATCGCATCGATCGCCGGCTCCTCGTCGACATCGAGCGCGATGTAGCATTGCCGCCGGAAATACTCGCTCGGCAGCATCGCGATCTGGCGTTCGCAGCCCGGGCCAAACTTCTCCCACTGATCGTCGAGCCGCCACAGCCACCAGTACAGCCATCCCGCGGTGCCTTCGAGGAAGGCGGCGCGCAATTTCGGATGGCGGTCGAGCACGCCGCCGGTGGTGAAGCTCGCGATCGCGCCCATCAACTCGACCGGGTTGCGGATCGCATGCGCGATCGGGTGGAAATTGGCATGCCCGACATAGCGCCGCCCGGCATCATCCTTCAGCGAGGTGTTGCCGGTGGGGTGAAAGCCGACCGGCACGTCGAGCCGCTCCAGCTCGGTCCACAACGGTTCGCACGCCTCGTCGTGCAGGTGCTGGCCGTTAACCGGGTTCGGCGTGCCGATCACCGCGACCGCGCCCAGCTCGGTGACGCAGCGCCGCGCTTCCTCGACCGCGGTCGGAACGTCGTGCATCGCGACCTGCGCCGCGAATTTGAGCCGTTGCGGGTCGGTCTTGCAGTAATCCGCGGCCCAGTTGTTATAGGCCCGCGCCAAGGCCGCCGCGTAATCCGGGGCGAGATCGTCGTGGCACAGGATCTGGCGGCCGCGGGTGCCGTACATGACCGCGACATCGATGCCCTCGATGTCCATCGCGGTCAGCGTCGAGGGAGCGTCAAAGCCGCGCGCCCGCGCCACCTGGAAATGCGGGTGGCGGGCCCGGCTGCGCCGCCGCAACTCGCGGCTCGACACGGTCGCCCCGGTCTGGCTGCCATGCGCCGGGATCGCGAGGCCCTGCACCTCCATGCCCATGATCGTGTCGGCGTGGCCCTTGTCTTCCGATTTCTCGGCGAGAAGCTGGCGCTGGCCGCCGAAAAACCGCGGCGGGTTGGCGCGGTGGGGCCCTTCGAGATAGCGGGCCCAGAGATCGTCGGGCTCCATCATGTGCAGGTCGCTGTCCATGATCAGATAGCCTTCGCGCGCCATGCCGACCTCCTCGAAAATACCCGGTGCAACCGGCCGCCGCTGTGCCGGAGCGCCATTTTGCCGAGCTTCCCCGGCCGCAAAATCGATCATACAGCAGCGGAGTCGACCAGCAAGGCGGGATGTCGGCGGTCCGGCGACGCGCGTTTTCGCTTCCCGCCCCCCGGCCGCAATCGCTATCAACTCCATTCCCGGCGCTCGTAATTACCAGGGAGCAAGATTGAAGAATGTTGATCTGCCGAAAGTTGCTGCCAGGGTTGATCGCTTTGGTCCTGTCCGCCTGCATCGATGAGTCCGCGGCTCCCATCGCGACCGTCCAGCAGCCTCGCATTTTCGGCTCGGCGCGGGGGATCGACGTTCCGACCGATGCCAGCGACATGCTGAACGAACTCAGGGGCAGCGGGCTCGATTTTGTCGCCCGCTATTATCGGGAGCCGGGGTCGCGCTGGCCGACGCTGTCGCCGAGCGAGGCGCAGCGGCTGTCCTCGCTCGGATTGACGATCGTCGCGGTCTGGGAATCCAAATCTCATAATCCGGCTCATTTCTCATACGCCTCCGGCTATGCCGATGCGATATCGGCGTACACCCAGGCAAGCGCGGTCGGCCAGCCCGCCGGCAGCGCGATCTACTTCGCAATCGATTTCGACGCCGGGCCGGAGGCGCTCGGCCTCGTCGATCAGTATTTCCGCGGCGTCGCGGCGGGGTTCGCCTCGACCGGCGGCGGACGGGGCAAGTACAAGATCGGCGTCTACGGCTCCGGCGCCGTTTGCGCGGCGGTCAAAGGAGCGAGGCTGGCCGAATACAGCTGGCTGTCGAACTCGACCGCATGGGCCGGCTCCCTCGATTATGACGGCTGGAACATCAGGCAGGGCGGGAGATTGGCGGAGCTGTCCTTCAACCATGATTTCGACGAAGCCAGGCAGGAGTACGGCAGCTTCCGGCTGTCCCATTTGGATGTGGCCGCACCGTACGAGGCGCTCTCACTGCAACAGTCGCGGGGTGAGTAGGCCAGGCTGTGGGCGCACGCCCGGCCGCTCAGGGCGAACCCGCGGCAGCTATCACGTAACGGCGGCGACCACTTCGCCGAAGTCGAACCTGCCTTGTCGCAGATCGTGCCCGGCTCCGTGAACCGGGATGATCTTGGTCGGTGCCGGGATGATCGCGGCCGCGGTCTCCACCTCGGACAGGGTGCCGAACGGATCGGCGCTGCCATGAACGAAGATGGCCGGGACGCTGAGCTGGGAGAAATGCCCGGTCCGCAGCCGGTCGGGCTTCCCGGGCGGATGCAGCGGGTAGGAGAACAGCACCAGCGATTCCGCCTGCGCCGGGTCTTCGGCCACGAGCATCGTTGCCTGCCGACCGCCATAGGACTGCCCTGCCAAAACCACAGGCCCGTCGAGAAAGTGGCGCAGCGCGTCCGCGGCGGCGCTCAGGCCGGTGCGATCCCCGGCGGCGGTTGCAGGCGAGGGCGGCCCCTTAGCTCGACGCTGCCGGAACGGGAGGTTGCACCGAAGCACGTGCCAGCCCGCGGCACAGAACGCCGCGGCGGCGGCTTTCAATAAAGGCGCGTTGCAGTCGCCGCCGGCGCCATGGACGAGGACAAGGCCGCGGCCGTTTGCGGCTGCGGGCTCGTGCAGGTAGCCCGAAACGCCGGGCCTCTCAAACGGGATCGAAACGGCGGTCTCCGCTAATATTCAACTTGGCAAGGCCGGCCCGTCGGCACTCGCCGGCCCGGCACCGTTGGCGCCGGCCGAAGATTGCGCATCAATTGCGCCCGGCAAGCCCGAAATGCTGGTCGATGATGGCGACGTTGCGCAGGTTTGCCTTCCAGACCACGTCGAGCAGATCGCCGAGGATTGGGACGGTCCCGAGCGCCGTTTCGATGCCGACATTGAGCAGCATGCGCAGGATCTTGGCGCGCGGCAGGCCGAGCTGCACGGCTTGATACACGATATAAAGCGAGATCAAGGTCAGGAGCGCGTCGCCTGCACCTGGGGCCAAGCCGATCAGGCTGTTGAGCCCGATCCTGAAGCGGGTGCCGGGAATGCGGCCGACGGCGTCGATCAGCCAGGCGAGGCGCCGCAGCCGCTCGATCGTGGCGAACGGTCCGGCACGGTTCCCGTAGTCCCAGGCAGAGTTCATCAGCACGAGCAAGCTCTCCTTCGTTGATCCGAACCATCGCTCGCGCCGCTGGTTCCAGACATTGGGTGCGCGGTGCCGCCGGCCGCCTCCCGGCTCGGCTCTCTCGGTTGACAAGCCGCCGGCCCTGAACCACATCAGGCGCGGCCAGCCTCATGCCTCCGAATCTTACAAAAACGTCGATTTCGGGCCGTTCGCCGCGGGTTTTTTCGCCTGTGGCAGGAGTTGAGCCATGCGCTCCGATATGTTGCGAGTGATCGTCGAGCGTCCCCGGCGCGGCGGCATCAACCGGCGCGGCCGCTCGCCGCCGATCGCCGCACTCCCGCTCCGGGAGAGCATGCACCGCCCCTATTATGCGTCGGGCCGCCGCAAGGAGTTCAACGACAACCTGGCGCCGCTTCTTCGCTACCTGGAACGCCAGGTTGGCCGGCCGTGGGACAAGATATATGGCGAGATCGCGGTGCATTCGCGGGGCGGCGGCACCATGCAGCAACACCTCCGCAATCACCTCAGCGACTTCGTCGCCGTCAAGCCGAGGCTGCGGAACGGGTGGTATTTCGCCTTCGGCCGACAGAAGCAGCGCTTCTCGCGCCTCTGGCATCAGCCGCTCTATGTCGACGAAAAAGACGGCATCCTGAAGCGCACCGATCTGCTGCCGGAGGAAAAGGCGCGGCGGCGCGCACGCGGTTCTTCCCGTCCGGGATAACCCCGGTTGCGGCGGCGGGCCGTCCGGAATGCGGAACTCGGGGCGGCTACGACCGTTACGGAGCGCTTCAGATCTCGACCGAAAAGCCGCCATCGACCGGAATCGCCGCGCCGGTCACGAAATCCGACGCGGGCGCCGCGAGAAACACCGCGACCCCGGCCAGATCCTGCGGTACGCCCCAGCGCCCCGCCGGGGTACGGCGCAGCACGCGCTCGTGCAGACCCTCGACCTGCTGGCGCGCCCGTATCGTCAGCTCGGTGTCGATCCAGCCCGGCAGCACGGCGTTGACCTGGATGTTGTCCTTGGCCCAGGCGATCGCCAGCGACTTGGTCAACTGGACAAGGCCGCCTTTGCTTGCGGAGTAGGCGGCAGCGTAGCCGGCGCCGAAAATCGACATCATCGAGCCGATGTTGATCACCTTGCCGCCGCCGGCGCGGCAAAATGCCGGGTGCGCCGCCTGCGTGCACAGAAAGGCGCCGGTCAGATTGGTCTCGAGCACCGCCCGCCATTCCGCCGATTCATAGGTTTCGGGAGCCTTGCGGATCGACATGCCCGCATTGTTGACGAGGATGTCGAGCCGGCCGAACCGTTCGAGGGTAGCGGCCACCATGGCGCGGCACGATTCCTCCTGCGCCACGTCGAGCGGCACGAAGGCGGCGCTCGCGCCGGATTGCTCCAGCGCCGCCACTGCGGTCTCGGATTTGGTGCGGTCCCGCGCCGCAATGATCACTGCGGCGCCGGCACCGGCCAGTGCTTGCGCCATGCCAAGCCCGATCCCGCCATTGCCGCCGGTGACCACCGCGACTCGTCCGGACAGGTCGAAAAGGTTCATCCCGCGATCTCTCCCGCCCCCAACACTTCTGACCTTGCTCGCGGACCACCCGCCCGGGCTTCTCATGCTATCGCCGCCGGCTCGCCATTGTCCCGGCATCGCGTATCGGGCGGCGATCCCGCCGGCGCGGAGGCATCAGCCGGAAGCGCGATCAGGTGCCTCGCCACTCTTTGGCGGCCCGTAGAGTTCGACGATTTTGGCGTCTTGCGCATCCGGCGAGAACAGCTCCCACTCGATGCCGTTGGGGTCGCGCTCGACCGCAAAGCCCGACGCCGCCGCATCCTCGAAGCCGAGATGGCGCAGCAGCCCGGCACGCTCCGGCAGCTGGTTGATCGAGAAGTTCAGCTGCTCGGTCCGCCACATCGCGTATTTGCCGGCCACGATGGCGACCGGTGCCGAGCCGAGACGGCGGGTGTAATCGGCGATCGACTCGTCGAGATCGCGCACCGCCAGAGCAATGTGAAACCGCCGCATGGCGTGTCGGGTGGGTCAGGCGGTGCTGGAGTATGACGGCCGCCGCGGCGCGCCGGTCCTGTCGAGCAGCTGTTCCAGAACATGGTAGGGCTGGGCCCCGACCACGCCGTAGCCGCCGGCCACAAATGTCGGAACTCCGGTCACGCCATAGGCATGCGATTTCGCCCAATCGGCATCGACCGCAGCCTTGAAGCGGCGCTCGGCGAGCACGAGACGGGCCTCGTCGGCCGGCAGGCCCACCGCCCGCGCGATTTCGACCAGGATTTCCGGGTCCCCGATGTTGCGCGCCTCGACGAAGTAGGCGCGATACAGCGCGTCGTGCAGTGCGTTGCCGCCGGGCTGCGTGTCGGCCCATTTGCCGAGTTCCTGCGCCAGCCGGCTGTTGTAGGTGTGGGTGCGCCGGCCGTAAGGCAGCCCTTCCGCATCCATCAGACCCTTCATGCGCAGGTACATGGCTTCCGGATCGACATTGCGGCCGGCATAAAGCTCCGCCATCGACCGACCCTCGACGGGCGTGTCCGGGTGCAGCGGGAAATGCACCAGAACGGTCTCGACCTCGAATGTCCGCTGCAGCTTTTCAATACGCACGGTACTGAGATAGCACCACGGTCAAACGTAGTCGGTGAAGATCTCCAGCTTGATCAGATCGGCCATGATCCTCGATCCTCCGTTACCTTCGCTCCTCGAGCTGTCGTGTGCCGTCGCGCAAGGGTGTTCGCTGGTGGCGCGGATCCCGGCGCTCCGAACGCAGCGTCTCAGACGATGCCGTCGCGACGCAAGCCGGCGACCGCGGCGGCGTCGAGGCCGAGCCAATCGGCCAGCACCTCGGCGGTGTGCTCGCCGAGCAACGGCGCCGGCTTGACCTCGCTCGGAACGCCGTCGAAGCGCACCGGCCAGGTCGGCATCGACATCGTGCGCTCGCCATGGGTCATCTCCTGCAGTATGCCGCGCTTGCGGAAGCTCGGTTCATTGACGAGGTCGTTCGTGTCGAGCACCGCGCCGGCCGGCACGCCGACCCCGCTGAGTTGCATCATTGCCTCGTGCTTGGTGCGCTGCCGAGTCCAGCCGCTGATGATTTCGTTGATCTCGGCCTCGTGTTCGATCCGCGCTTCGTAGGTGTTGAAGCGTGCGTCGTTGATCAGGTCCTCGCGGCCGATCAGTTTCAAAAGGCGCGTCCAGTGCTCCGGGTTGGCGCGGCTGGTCAGCAGGTAGACGTAGTCGTTCGGTCCTTCCGGCCGGCACGGGAAAATCCCGCTCGGCGGATTGGGGGCGGCTGCCCGGCGCGGCGCCGCCTTGCCCAGCCGGGCCTGCGCGATGAAACCGCTACGGCTGTAATGCATGACCGAATCCTGCATCGCCACCTGCAGCCGCCGCCCCTTGCCGGTACGCGCCCGGTCGAACAAGGCGCTGACGATGCTGAACGCCATCAGCATGCCGGTGCCGGTATCGCCGATCGTCGGGCCGGGCTTGATCGGGCGGCCTCCCGGCTCGCCGGTGATGCTCATCGCGCCACCGGCGGCCTGCGCGATCGGGTCGAACGAAAGGCCCTTCTCGTAGGGGCTGCCGTCGCCGAAACCCTTGACCTGGGCATAGATGATGCCCGGATTGATGGCGCTGACGACATCGTAGCCGAGGCCGAGCCGCTCGACCGCCCCGGGCGCGAAGTTCTCGGTGAAAACATCGGCCTTCTTCGCCATGTCCTTGACCAGCGCCAGGCCGCGCTCCGACTTCAGGTTGACGGTGATCGAGCGCTTGTTGGCGTTGTACATCATGAAATAATAGGCATCGCCGAAGCCGGTTCGCCCGGCTTCGCCGCGAGGAGGCTCGACCTTGGCGATGTCGGCCCCCATCCAGGCCAGCGCCTCGGTGCAGGTCGTCCCGGCCTCGAATTGCGTCAGGTCCAGCACGCGGATGCCGGACAGGCAGCCCGGGGACATCGGAGTTATATCCATTGCAGCTCTCCCTCTATTCGGCGCCCGCCGGTTCCGGCCTCGGCGTCCGGACCGGCACGACGGGTCAATAGCTCGGCTTGGTCGCGAACGGCGTCAGCTGCAGCTCATGCGTCCAGCACGACCGGTCCTGGGTGTGCAGGTACCAGAACGCTTCGGCGATCTTGGTTGGATCGATGATCAGATCGGGGCGGTTCTGGTTGCGCGGCAAGGCTCGGGTGCCGGGCGAGTCGATGGTACCGTCGATCACGATGTTGGCGATATGCACGCCGTGCTCGGAATATTCCTCGGTCAGGACCTGCGCCAGCGTGCGCATCATCACCCGGGGATAATACAGCGATTGCCCGGTGTACCGCTTGCGCCCGCGCAATGAGCTGGAGTTGTTGGAGAAAAAGAACGATCCCTGACCTTTTTTCCGCATCGCCGGCAGCACCTCCTTGGCGACCAGGAAGGGGCCACGGCAGGCGATGTGCTGCGTCGTGTCGAACATCTCGACCGGGATGTATTCGAGCAGTTCCCGATCCGGCGGAAGGTCGCGGCCTTCGAGATATCCTGCATTGTAGATCAAGACTTCCGGATCCCCGGCCTCGGCGCGGATTTGGGCGAACGCGTTCGAGATCGAATCCTGCGAGGAGAGATCCAGCTCGACGATCATGCAGTCGCCACCCTGCTCCCGGATGGCCCCCGCCAGCCCGACGGCATTGGCCTCGTTGCGGGTGGTCAGCACGGTGAAGAAGCCTTCCCGGGCAAATTTCTGCGCGATCGCGCCGCCGACGCCCCAGCGCACGCCGACCGGCAATGCGCTGTCATCGACGCTGCGGCCGTGCGCGAGCGCGGTCATGCGTCCGTCCGACTGCCACTTCGAGGTGGCGCCGATCACCACCGCAACCTGCTTGCCTTTGCTGTCGGCATGGCGGCTTTGGCTCATTGCGAACCCCCTCCGTTGACGCGTAGGTCGTCATGCGGCTGACCGCGATACTAGGCTTCGGCCGGAGCGCGGCATAGCACGACGTTGGCAGGCTATCCGGGTACAAGGTGAGCCGCACGAATCGGGCATCGACAATTCGGGCCTTCTTTACGCGCTGCTGTCTCGTCCTGCGGCACAACGGGCAGGGCGGCCGCCGATAAGCGAGGCCGGGAGGCGGAGTCGTTCCGTTTCCGCCGGCCGGCCCCGGACACGACCCGTGTCAGGCCGCCTTCGCCGGTCGATATGCCCGCAGAAAGGTTCGGATGTGGCGCACGGCCAATGGAATCTGCTCCTTGGTTTCCTTCCACGGGTAAAGGCTCACTTGCGCATTCGGTGCCAGCAGTGCGCTTTCCATTGCGACGGCGTAGGGATGGGCCGGGACATCGTCGGGCAGGACCAGGATCGGCGTTCGGCAGTCACGCACGAAATCGCGGGTCACGGTGAAGACGAAATCGGGATTGGAGCGGTACATCTTGTTCAGGAACGCGTCGACCATCGCCATCGTGATGTCGGGGCGGCGATCGCACAGCGGCGGGCCCCAGCCTTTGATGTTGTTCTGGTAAAACAGGTCGGGCATTTCCGGCCGGAAGCCGCTGGGCTGCGTCAGCACCGCGGCCTCGACGCGCCGCGGCGCCCGCTTCAGCAGGTTCCAGATGAACGGTCCGCCGATGCAAAAGCCGAGCACCAGGAACTGCCCGATGCCGAGATGGTCCATCAGGCCGATATGGTCATCGGTGTAGGCGTCCCACGGCCGGTCGGTTTCGAGAGGGCCGGAGGACTCGCCGCCGTTGGCATTGCGCAAATCCGCGGCGATGACGCGGTACTCGCCGGCGAATTCCTGCATCGGGTTGAAAGGGTGGTTCGCGAGGCCCGCGACGGTGGAATTTAGCCCGCCCCCCGGGATCACCATCAGCGGGAAGCCCGAGCCGGCCTCTTCGTAATGAATTCGAACATCGCCTTTTTGATAAAACGGCATCGCAGTCTCTCCTTTCGCCGTGGTCCGCTTGACCGGTTTGCTTATGCGTTGAGGAAATCGCGCACCCGCTCGATCTCGTCGATCGCGCCGAACTGCGACCCGATCAGGATTTCCTCGAACCCCATCTGCTCGACCCGTTTGATGCGCTGCCGCGCCTCATCTGGCGAGCAGATGAAATTGACCGCCGCTAACCTCGCCAGCTCCGCCGATTCGGGACGCTCGGCAAGGTCGATCGAGCAATTGGCAAGGACCGCATTGGTACCGCCGGCCTCGCGATAGATCTTCATGCCCTGTTCGAGGTCCTCGAGGCTGCTGTACCGGCCCGAGGGGGTCCAGCCCTGGGCCTCTTTGGCGGCGTAGGTGATCCAGCGCGGGCTGCGCCACGCGCCGATCAGGATCGGTGGACCGCCTTTGCACCCCGGCCAGGTCGACAGCGTGCCGCCATTGACCGGCTCGCCGTTCCATACGCGGTTCATGATGGCGAGATCGTCCCTGAAGGTCCGGAAGCGGCGGTCGTAATCGTAGCCGAGCAGTTCGAAATCGTCGCGCGTGGAGCCGCTGCCGACGCCGAGGATCAGGCGGTTGTTCGACATCGCCTGCAGCGATTGCACGCGATGGGCAAGCTCGACCGGGTTGCGCAGCGGCAGCTGCAACACGCTGATCCCGAGCTCGACCCGGGACGTCACCGCAGCGAGCGCCGTCAGCACCTGCAGCGAATCCAGTGTCGGCCTGCCCCGGCCCAGCGAATCTCCGATCCAAATGCCGGGAAAGCCTCGGGCTTCGGCTTGGCGGCCGAACTCGGTGATGCGCTCCATCACCCGACCGTCGGCGCCGGTTCCTGCCGGGTTCGAAGCGCCGGAGGTGGGGACGGCGCTGATCCGGATCATCGTGCTGACGCGCATGCACCTCTCCTCCTCAAACCCGTGCCGGAAAAGCGCCGGGTCGCTCCTATTCGGGTAAGCGGCGGCTTCGGCCCGAGGGGCGTTCCGCCTTCCACATCAACACGACGGTACCCGCGACGCGCGAGTATCGCCGCAAACGGTCTGCTGCCGGCGACTGGTTCTGCCGAAGGCATCCTGTGCACTCGGAACGGTCTGTGCCGCTATCGATGTTGACAGCCGTGCTCCTTGCCGCCGCCAACTCTCCTCCTCGCTCGCATACCGATTCGGGGCGGCCTCACGCCGCCGGCCGGCAGACGTGGATTTCGCGGTTGGCCAGCAGGTCGCGGGTCTTGGCTGCGTAGGCGGCCATGTGCGGCGAGGCGGCGTGCGCCTTGAGGTGGTCGAGGCTTTCCCACTTCTCGACGACGACGAAGGTGTCCGCGCCGAACTTGGCGCCGGCGCCGCCTTCGGCATCGATGACCGGGCCGTATTCGAGGCAGCCGGCTTCGGCGTGCACCGCCGGCATGTTGGCGCGGAACGCGGCCAGCACCTCCTCGCGCTTGCCGGGCTTGGTGGTGATGATCGCGAGAACGTGGATCATGGCGGGCTTCCTCCTGGCTTGTGCGGTGTCGCGAACATAGGCTGCGGCCGCGCGCCGGGCTACCGATTTGCGGTAAGCTCGACGGCGATGCGGGCCGCAAAGCGACCCGCTTGAGGGAGGAGACCGCGATGCAGATCAAGGGTGGACGGTTTCTGTTGACCGGGGGAGCCAGCCTGATCGGGTCGCATCTGGCGCAGCAGCTGCTCGACGCGGAAGCGGCCGAAGTGATCCTGTTCGACAATTACTCGCTCGGCTCGCCAGACGTCGCCGCCTTTCTGGCGCAGGACCGGCGGGTCAATGCCGTGCGCGGCGACATCACCCGGCTTTACGAGCTGTATGACGCGCTCGACGGCGTCAACGGCGTGTTCGCGCTGGCCGGCTTCCTGACCTTGCCGTTGAGCCAGAACCCCGGGCTCGGGCTCGACGTCAACGTCCACGGCATGTTCAACATCGTCGAGGCCTGCCGCCATCGCGGCGTAAGAAAGGTGGTGTTTTCGTCTTCCGTCGCGGTCTATGGCGACCCCGAGGCCGACGAGGTCGACGAGGCGGTCCCGTTCCGCTGGCAGAGCGCGCCGCCGGCCCTGGCGCTCTACGCATCCAGCAAGATCATCGGCGAGAACCTGCTGCGCCTTTATAAGCAGCGCTATGGCCTCGATTACGTCGCGCTGCGCTATTCGACCGTGTACGGCGAGCGGCAGCACCATCGCGGCGTCAACGCCCTGCACATCATCGAGAGCTACGAGCGCATCAAGCGCGGCGAGCGGCCGATCCTGCCCGGCGATGGCAGCGAGGGTCACGATTACATCTATGTCGGCGATGTCGCGCGCGCCAACCTCATGGCGATGGCGAGCGAGGTGTCGGGCGAGAGCTTTCTGATCGCGACCGGGGCCGATACCTCGCTCAACGATATTGCGGGCATTTTGCTGCGGTTGACCGGGTCGAGCCTCAAACCCGAATACCGCGACGATCCCGGCAAGGTCCAGACCACGACGAGGGCAGCGCTGAACTACCGCCCGCGCAAGGCCAGGCAGATGCTCGGCTGGGAGGCGCGGGTCGGGGTCGAGGACGGCATCCGCCGCCTGATCGCCTGGGCCGAAGGCGCCAACGCGCCGTAGGGTGTCACGGCGAACCACTGAGCGTGCTTTCGCAGCTCCAGCTTCGAGGCTGTAAGCGATCCCCATAACGGGCTGCATCGAAGCCGCACGTCCTCAGAGACGCGCCTTTCAGGTGCTCCTCAGATGCCGACCCGATGGACTGGCATCAACAGCGCTCCCTGATCCTGCGAGTCTGACCCAAAATGTATCGAGCAGTTTAAGCATCGGCGGCTCGGCGCCAGGCCGATGCGCCGCTTACCGGCCCCGGCAGCCGACCGGAGCGGCGCGAGCCGGCTCCGGCAGGACGGTCGATTGCTCGCTTTTTGGCTCCGGAAACCCTATGCTTTCCGCCTGCGACGGGGCGCCTGAAGAGGGACAATCATGAAGCCGGAAATGGCGGGGATGTCGTCGGCGCGGCTGGCGCGGCTCGACGAAGTCATGAAACGTCGCTATGTCGACGGCGGCTATCTGCCCGGCTTGCTGACCCAGATCTATCGCCGGGGTGACCTCGTTCATACCGGCCTTTGCGGTCATATGGACATCGAGCGCGGCCGGCCGATGCGGGAAGACGCGATCTTCCGCATCTATTCGATGAGCAAGCCGATCACGGCGGTGGCCCTGATGATGCTCGTCGAAGAGGGCCTGATCGGGCTTGACGACACCGTCGAAAGCCATATTCCGGCCTGGAAAAACCTCGGCGTCTACGCCAGCGGCACACCGTCGCTGCTGCCGGACGCGCCGCTCAGCTTTCTGACAACGCCGGTTCTGCGGCCGATGAAGGTGATCGACCTCGCAACCCACACCTCCGGTCTCACCTACGGCTTCATGATGCGCACCGCCGTGGACGCCGCCTATCGCAAGGTCAACCTGACCGACCGTCAGAGCCCCGGCGGGCTGACTGCGATGATCGATCGGCTGGCGCAGATTCCGCTCGATTTTTCGCCGGGCACGGCGTGGAACTATTCGGTTTCGATCGACGTGCTCGGCTACCTGGTCGAGAAGCTCTCGGGCGTCAGCTTCGGCGAATTCCTGCGCCGGCGGTTGTTCGAGCCGCTCGGCATGAACGACACGGCGTTTTCCGTGCCGCCGGACAAGATCGAGCGATTTAGCGCGTGCTATCAACCCGAGGCCACCGGCGGCGGGCTGAAATTGCAGGACGATCCCCGGGAAAGCCCCTATGCCGTGCCGCCGCTGCTGGAATCGGGCGGCGGCGGCCTGGTGTCGACGGCGGGCGACTATATGCGGTTCTGCCGCATGATGCTGAACGGCGGCACGCTCGATGGGGTGCAGATTCTCAGTCCCAAGACGGTCGCGCTGTTCAGCTTGAACTACCTGCCGGATGGCAGGGAAGTCGCGGATATGGCGATGCCCGGGATGTTCAGCGAGTCGGGCTACGCCGGGGTCGGCTTCTCGCTCGGCTGCGGCGTCAATGTCAACGTGGCAAAGACCCGTCTGCCCGGTTCGCTGGGCGAGTATTTCTGGGGCGGCGCCGCGGCGACCGCCTTCTGGATCGATCCCCAGGAAGACCTGACCGTCGTATTCATGACCCAGGTGATCGGCAGCGAGGCGCGCCTGACATTGCGCCGCGACCTGCGCACGCTGGTCTACTCGGCGATGACCGAGTCGCTCGCGCAGTCGCGGTCCTGAACCGCGCGGCCCCCTTCTGAAGCCGCGTCGTCCGATCATTTGGCGAATTGCGCGCCGCCATCGACCGGCCCCAGCCAGACGTCAAGATCGGCCAGAGCGCGGGCGCTGAGCAGCGGCTTGCGTTCGGCCTTGCGCCCGGGATCGGGCTGCAGCGGCGGAAACAGCCCGAAATTGACGTTCATCGGCTGAAAGCTGGCGCTGTCGGCGTCGCCGGTGATGTGGGCGAGCAGGGCGCCGAGCGCGGTCGTGCGCGGCGGCGGCACAATCTCATGTCCCTGCCGCGCCGCCGCCGCGAAGCGGCCGGCGAGGAGACCGATCGCGGCGCTTTCGACATAGCCTTCGACGCCGGTGATCTGGCCGGCGAAGCGCAGCCGCGGCATCGCCTTCAGCCGCAGCCGGCCATCGAGCAATCGCGGGCTGTTGAGGAAGGTGTTGCGGTGCAGCCCCCCGAGCCGTGCGAATTCGGCGCGCTCGAGACCCGGTATGCGGCGAAAGATGCGGGTCTGCTCGCCATGCCGCAGCTTGGTCTGAAACCCGACCATGTTGTAGAGCGTGCCGAGCGCGTTGTCCTGACGCAGCTGCACGATCGCGTGCGGACGCTGCCCGGTGCGCGGATCGCGCAGCCCGACCGGCTTCATCGGCCCCCACCGCAGTGTCTGCGGGCCGCGCGCCGCCATGATCTCGATCGGCAGGCAGCCCTCGAAATAGGGGGTCGACTTTTCCCATTCGCGGAACTCGGTCTTCTCGCCGGCCAGCAGCGCCGCAACGAACTCCTCATATTGCTCGCGGTCGAGCGGGCAGTTGATGTAATCGGCGGCGCCGCCGCCCGGTCCCGGCTTGTCATAGCGCGACTGGAACCAGGCCCTGTCGAGATCGATCGTATCGCGATGCACGATCGGCGCGATCGCGTCGAAAAAGGCCAGCGCGGCAGTGCCGGTCAGCTCCGCGATCGCAGCGGCCAAGGCTGCGGAGGTGAGGGGGCCGGTGGCAATGATGACCTCGTCCCATTCGCAGGGCGGCAAGCCGGCGATCTCCTCGCGCCGGATTTCGACCAGCGGTTCGGCGGCAAGCGCCGCCTCGACGTTCTGCGAAAATCCGATCCGATCCACCGCCAGCGCGCCACCCGCGGGCAGCTTGCAGCGATCGGCCGCGCGCATGATCAGCGAGCCGCAGCGCCGCATCTCTGCGTGCAGCAGCCCGACCGCATTGCGCTCGGCGTCATCGGAGCGGAACGAGTTGGAGCACACCAGCTCGGCGAGATCGGCGCCGAGATGCGCCTCGGTGGCGCGAACCGGCCGCATTTCGTGCAGCACGGCCGGCACGCCGCGGCGGGCCAATTGCCAGGCCGCCTCGGTGCCGGCGAGCCCGCCGCCGATCACATGCACGGGCGACAACCCCGGCATCACGACGGCGCTCCGGCAACCCGCGCGCGGCGAGCCTTTCTGCCGTGCGGTCAGCGAAATGCCTTCAGGGCGTTGGCCAGCGTCTGAATCACGCCCCACAGCAGCGGGATCCCGACAAAGCCCCAGGCGAGCACCAGCTTCAACCCGTTGCCGGCGGCGCTCGTCCGGGGAGCCACGTTCGAGCCTTGCATCATCGCCTCCCCAAAGCCGCAGCGCCCTCGACTTCAAGCTCGCCTGCTTCAAGCTCGCCTTCGCCGCCGGGCATGTAGTAGCGCTGGCGGACGGGGCGGATCAGGGCGTTGCAGATGAAGCCGATGACCAGCAGCCCGGCCATCACGTACATCGTAATGTTGTAGGCCTGCGCCGGGGCCACCCCGCGGCTGAGATTGTATTCGCGGATATAATTGACCAGCACCGGCCCGAAAATGCCGGCCATCGACCATGCCGTCAGCAGCAGGCCGTGGATCGCCCCGACGTAGCGGGTTCCGAACATGTCGCGCAGATACGCCGGCACGGTCGCGAAGCCTCCGCCATACATGCTGAAAATCAGCGCGTAGCAAAGCACGAACAGTCCGACGCTGCGGATCGCGCCGGCATAGGGCACCATCGCGTAAAGCAGCGTGCCGAGCGCGAAGAACACGAAGTAGGTGTTTTTGCGCCCGATATAGTCCGAGGTCGAGGACCAGAAGAACCGGCCGGCCATGTTGAAAAGACTGAACAGCCCGACGAGCCCGGAGGCGGCGACCGCGGTGATGCGGCCGCGGAACATCTCCTGGCTCATCGCCGAAGCCTGGCCGAGCACCCCGATCCCGGCCGTAACGTTAAGGCAGAGCACCCACCATATCAGCCAGAATTGCGGCGTCTTCAGCGCGTCGTACACATACACGTTGCGGGTCGTGATCAGCCTCGTCGCCCGGGCCGGCGCCCCCGCACCGATCGGGGCCCATTCCGGCGGCGGCACGCGCACGATCGCGGCGCCGACCATCATGAAGCACAGATAAACAACACCCATGACGATGAAGGTCTCGGCCACCCCGACATGGGTCGGCGTCGAAAACAACGACATCAGCCACACCGACAGCGGCGAGGCGATGAAAGCGCCGCCGCCGAACCCCATGATCGCCATCCCCGTGGCCATGCCGGGCCGGTCGGGGAACCAGCGGATCAGGGTCGAAACCGGTGAGATGTAGCCGATCCCGAGGCCGATCCCGCCGATCACCCCGTAACCGAGGTAGACGACCCACAGCCAATGCAAATAAACCCCGAGAGCGGAGACCAAAAACCCTCCGGCCCAGCACAGCGCGGCGGTGAACATCGCGCGCCGCGGGCCGCCCTCCTCGACCCAGCGGCCGAACACCGCCGCCGAGGCGCCGAGGAAGAAGATCGCCAGGCTGAAGATCCAGCCCAGCTCGGTCAGCGTCCAATCCTGCGGTGCCGCCTGCGTAATGCCGATCAGGCGCGTCATCGGCAGATTGAAGACGCTGAATGCGTAGGCCTGCCCGATGCAGAGATGGACGCAAAGCGCCGCCGGCGGGATCAGCCAGCGGCTGTAGCTCGGCACAGCCACGGTGCTTTCGCGGCGCAGAAACGAGAAGCCTGCCATATGTCCTCTCACGCGGCCGGTATTTCCGGCTCCGTCCTGCTCGAAAACGCGAATGACGGGCGAAGAGTTCTGCGCTTGGCGCGCGATGCGGCAGGCCGGGGCAAATGAGAGCACCATGGCACCGGTAAACGATGGCCCCAAGACAGGATGGCCCCGGCGATTGCCGCGACCGCCACGTCGTGTCAGCATGCCGGCATGGTGGTCGCCGTCGATATGCGCGTGGTGGAGCTTCTGTTGGCGCGGCTGTGCCATGAGCTGATCGGCCCGGTAGCGGCCGTCGGCAACGGGGTCGAGCTGATCACCGAGGACGAGGCGGCGTTCGCGCGGGAAGCGGTGGCGCTCGTCGCCGAGAGCGCGCGCAAGGCTTCAGGCCGGCTGCAATTCTATCGCTTCGCCTACGGCTTCGGCTTCGGCAAGGGCCTGACCGGGCCGCCGCCGCACGAGCTGGTCAGCGAGTTTCTCGCCGGCGGCCGGGTGACCTGCGACTACGCCAAGCCGGTGCAGGCACTGCCGCTGGAGTGGCAGAAGCTCGCCTGCAATCTTGTTGCGATAGGCGCCGAGGCGCTACCGCGCGGCGGGCATCTGTCATTGAGCGCCGGAGCGGCCGGGCCGCAGATCGAGGGCGAGGGCGAAAACGCCGGCGCTTCCGCCGAACTGTCGGCCGCGCTGTCACTCGCGGCGCCGATCGACGCACTCACCTCGCGCACGATCGGCGGCTTTTATGCGGGACTGGTGGCGCAGGCGCTGGAACGCCGGATAGCCGTCGCGCCGCCAGGACCGGGACGGTTCCGAATCGAAGTGCGGCCGGCCGTGTAGTCCGGCTGAAAACCCCCGACACTCTTTCCACCTCGCGCCGGGGTTGCGCCGCAGAAGCGCTCCGTCGCACCGCGAGACTCAAGGCCGCTCCGGCGCTTGCGTGACTGTGGCGAAAATCTTCGTCGAAACACCCGGGAATGACAAATCCGGAAGATCGCTGCCCTCAGGCCCTTTGCATTTCTCGCGGTGTTGCTTCCGCCGGGTCGCGCAATACGTAGCCGCGGCCCCACACCGTCTCGATATAGTGCTCGCCGCCGGTCGCCTGCGCCAATTTCTTGCGCAGCTTGCAGACGAAGACGTCGATGATTTTCAGCTCGGGCTCATCCATGCCGCCGTAAAGGTGATTGAGGAACATCTCCTTT
>Ga0213875_10001172_pt1 | contig 17976 bp, 12 predicted proteins | sample BarmaccomBMRX_R8_FD_160105 | JGI IMG/M metagenome (GOLD analysis project Ga0213875, IMG submission 160105) | Root-associated microbial communities from Barbacenia macrantha in rupestrian grasslands, the National Park of Serra do Cipo, Brazil - RX_R8 | ecosystem: Host-associated > Plants > Roots... | reverse complement strand
GCTCAGCGCTTCCTGGTGCCGTTCGTTCGGGATCTGCGCGAAGTTCCGCGCCAGTTCGAGGCACATGCGCTCGCGCGGGCTGATCGAGCGCTCGGAATGCTCGTCGATGCCGTCGAAGAAATAGCTGACGGGGACGCTCATGACCTGCGCGATCTCGAACAGCCGCCCGGCCGAGACGCGGTTGATGCCGCGCTCGTATTTATGGGCCTGTTGGTAGGTCACGCCGATAAGATCGGCGAGCTGCTGCTGGGTCAGGCCGAGCATGATCCGCCGCTCGCGGATGCGGGTCCCGACATGCCGATCGACGTCCTGGGTGCGGCTTGTCGAGCGCCGTGGGGCAACGCCGGCCGCCGAGCTCTGGGCGGGGCTCGGCGCCGCCGGCCGGACCTCGCGCGAGTGATCGGCACGCGTGCGGGACGGCCGGCTCTGTTCATCGTGTCTCATGGCGCTCCACTCGCTGGCAACATCGTTCCGTCCAAGATCCTCGCGGCGGCTCCCAAGGCGAGATTGCGGCCGTCCCGCTCAACCGCACCGTTCCGCGGCATTGAAGTGATGCCCTGTGGCAAATTTTGGGCAGGGTGCGAGTCCCGACCGCATGCGCATTTTCGCATCTCCGGCCAGCGCGCGTCCCGTTTGACAGCTCTCTGGCGCGATGATACCGACGCGCACCCGCTCTCACCCCTGTGCAGTCATGCCGCGAATCACGATTAGCGACTGCTCGCTCCATTATGAGCGGCAAGGGATCGGTTTCCCGGTCCTATTCGTGTCCGGCCTCGGTGGTTTTGCCGCGTTCTGGCAGGCACAGGTCGCGGCCTTTGCCAAGAAATTCGACGTGATCACCCACGATCATCGCGGCATCGGCCAGAGCGATCAGAGCCGGATCGGCTACACCGTCGAGCGCATGGCCGCCGATGTCGTCGAGTTGATGGACGGGCTCGGCATCGAGCGGGCGCATGTCGTCGGGCATTCGACCGGGGGAGCGATCGCACAGGTGCTGGCGATCGAGCATCCGCGGCGGCTCGCCAGCGTCGTGTTGTCGGCGACGTGGACCAAGGCGGATGCCTATTTCCGCCGCCTGTTTGCGCTGCGCAAGGAGGTGCTGCAGCGCCTCGGTCCGAGCGCCTATCTGCAATCCTCGACATTGTTCCTGTACCCGAGCTGGTGGATCGCTCGGAACAACGAGGCGCTGCGTCAGGCGGAGGCGCAGGGCCTGGCTTCGTTCGCGCCCAGCGATATTGTCGCGAGCCGAATCGACGCGATTCTGGCTTTCGACCGCACCGCCGGCCTGTCGCGCATTCGCACCCCGACGCTGGTGGTCGGGGCCGAAGACGACGTCGTGACACCGTCCTACTACTCGGAGGAGCTGGCGCGGCTCATTCCCGGCGCGGAGATAAAGATCTTCCCGCGCGGCGGCCACTGCTTCACGCAGGTATGTCCGCGCGAATTCAACCAGGCGGTCCTGCCGTTTCTCGTGTCCCATACGCCCGGCTGAAAACGGCCCGCAATGGTTAAGCAGCTTAAGGGTTCCTCAACTTATTAACGGCTAGCCTCGCGACATTTGCCGAACGGTGCGTTCCGCGAACGCAACCCCGGCACGGACCAGGATTGCCGAGTTGATGCCCGTTACCGACGAGATGGCGTCGAGCCGTTGGAGCGCTGCCCTGCAAGCCGCGGGAGACGTGGCCTATGCCTGGCAGCTCGAAAGCGATGTGATCGAATGGGCGGGATCTTTCCCCGCGCCCGGGATCGCGCTCGCGGGCGAGGTTACAAACGGTCGAAGCTTTGCCGCGCGCATCCATCCCGAGGATCTGGTTCAGCGCCAGCTGCTGCTCGCGGCGCAATTCGACGAGGACGCCCCGTTCGATTGCGAATACCGGCTGCGCAACGACGAAGGGACGTTCGTCTGGGTGCAGGAGCGCGGCCGCGCCGAGCGCGATGCAACGGGTCGGCCGCAGCGCATGCTCGGAGTGATCCGCGTGGTCGGCGACCGCAAGGCGCACGAGACGCGGCTCGAGCGGCTGGCCAATTACGACGAGCTGACCGGGCATTTCAACAAGACCCGGCTGCGCGAAGCCGTCGACCAGATCATCGCCAACAACCAGCGCGCGAACAGCCCGGCGGCGTTCCTGTCGATCGGCGTCGACAACATGACCGTCATCAACGACGTGTTCGGCTACGAGGCCGCCGACACCGTGCTGATCGAGATCGGCCGGCGGCTCGACACGTGCCTGCGCGTCAGCGATCTGATCGGCCGGCTCGGCGGCGACCGGTTCGGCATCGTGCTGTCGCACTGCCCCGCCGACCATGTCCACGCGGCGGCCGAGAAGATCCTTGCCGCGGTCAACTCCGCCCCGGTCGAGACCGAGCGCGGCCCGGTTTACGCGACCGTCTCGATCGGCGGCGCGGCGCTGCCCGATCAGGGTACGACATCCTACGACGTAATCACCCGGGCGGAGACGGCGCTTTCCGAGGCAAAGCGCGCCGGCCGCGACTGCTATGTCCATTACCGGATGACCGACAAGCAGCGCGAAGGGCAGCGGCGCAGCCTGGCGATCGGCGAGCAGGTCCAAGCGGCGCTGCGCCAGAACCGGGTCCTGTTCGCGTTCCAGCCCGTGGTTCACTCGGAAACCGGGGAAGTCGATTATTACGAATGCCTGCTGCGCATGCGCGCCGAGGACGGGCGCATCGTGGCCGCGGGCGAATTCGTGCCGATCATCGAGCAGCTCGGTTTCATCCGCCTGGTCGATCGCTACGTCCTGGAGAAGGCGATCGACGAATTGGCGGCGCATCCGCAAGTCCGGCTGGGCCTCAACATCTCCGGTTTGACCGCGGCCGACCGACCGTGGCTGCGCACCCTCGTCTCGCTGCTGCGCACCAAACCCGACATCGCCTGCCGCCTCGTGGTCGAAATCACCGAGACCGCGGCGCTCTACGACATCGAGGAATCGGCGCGCTTTGTCGGGACCCTCCGGCAGGCGGGGTGTCGCGTCGCGCTCGACGATTTCGGCGCCGGGCACACCTCCTTGCGCCACTTGCAGAGCCTCGCCGTTGACACCGTCAAGATCGACGGGTCGTTCATTCGCAACCTGACGACGAGCAGCGAGAGCCAGGTATTTCTGCGGCACCTGCTGGGACTCGCGCGCGGCTTCGGCTTCAGCACCGTCGCGGAATGCGTGGAGACGGCCGAGGAGGCCGCCATCTTGCGCGGCGAAGGCATCGGCTTCCTGCAGGGCTATTATTTCGGCCGCCCGACGATCGAGCGGCCCTGGATCTCGAGCGCGGAACCGGTTGGCGACGCGGATCGCGGCGTGTTCGCAACAGCAGCTCTCGGCGGCTGATCCGCCGGGGCGGCCGGGTTCAGCGCTGCTGCCGGTCCCGCCCCAGCGCCTCGAGCTGGTGCTGCAGCGCTTCGATCTGCGCTTCGAGCCGCTGCAGCCGGGGATCCTCGCCCGCCGCAGCCGACGCTGATCCCGCCGCAGCCGCCGGCTTCGGGTTCGCCCCGTAGGGCGACAGCATTTTCAGCGCGCCTTCGAACAGCGCCATGTTCTGCTTCCCCATCTCCTCGAACTGGCCGAATGGGAAGATGCCGAAGGTGGCGCGCAGGTTCTTGCGCATCTGCTCCTGATTGCGGGCGAACGTCACCATCGCCTGTTCGAGATAGCCCGGCACCAGGAACTGCATGCTGTCGCCATAGAAGCTGATCAGCTGCCGCAAGAAGCTGATCGGCAGCAGGTTCTGCCCCTTCTGCTCCTGTTCGACGATGATCTGGGTCAGCACCGAGCGGGTGATGTCCTCGCCCGATTTCGCGTCGTAGACGACGAAATCGCCGCCCTGCTTGATCATCGTCGCGAGATCGTCAAGCGTCACATAACTGCTGCTTGCGGTGTTGTAGAGGCGGCGGTTGGCGTATTTCTTGACGACGACCGGCGTCGCCGCGCCCGGTCCGCCGCCTTCGGTCGTATTCATGCTCTCGTTACCTCGCCGCCGAAAGGCTGTTTTCGCGCTGCAACATTACCGCGAAATGCGGCGGCTGCGCGACCAAACCTTCGCCCGGCAGGCGCAAGCCTCGGGCGGTTCCGCCGGGCCACGCCGGCCCTATACTCGCAGGGATGAGCGAACCCGACGAACTCGCGCGCCGATATCTGACATTGTGGTCGGAATATCTGAGCGCGCTGCTGGCCGATCCGCGCGCGGCGGAGCAGCTCCGCCGCTGGATCGGCGGCTTTGCCGAGGCCGCGCCGATCCGCGAACGCGCCGATGAGGGCCCGTCCCGATCGCCGGCTCGCGCCGCGCCCGTTGCCGGTGCATCTCGCGATGACGGCGCTGCTGTGGTCGAGCTCGCGGGTCGCGTTGCCGAGCTTGAGCGCCGCCTGGCCCGCCTCGAGCGGCCCGGCGACGGCGCTGCGCCGGCTCGCCGACGCAATCGCCGCAGCGGGGACTAAGCGCGTCGCCGCCGCGCTCGACTCGGAGCTGACCGAGCGCGCCCGCGCCTTTCTGGCCGGGCTCGAAGCCTATCGCAGCCACCCGTTTCGACGCCGCAGCGCTCGGGCGCCCGTCCTGTGGCGTGCCGGAACCACCCGGCTGCTTGATTACGGCTCGCCGGAAAAGGCCGAAGGGGCGCCGGTGCTCATCATTCCCTCGCTGATCAACCGTTTCGATGTGCTCGACTTGCTGCCGGAGCGCAGCTTTCTGCGACACCTCGCCGGCCAAGGCCTGCGGCCGATGGTGGTCGATTGGGGCGCCCCGGGGCGCATCGAAGGCGGCTTCGCGCTTGCCGACTACGTCGCCCGGCTCGAAGCGGCGCTCGCCGAGGCCGCCCGGCATGCCGGCGGTCCGGTCGGCGTGATCGGCTATTGCATGGGCGGGCTGCTGGCGCTGGTGCTGGGGCTGCGGCATCCGCGCCGGGTCGCCTGTCTCGCGCTGCTCGGCACGCCATGGGATTTCCATGCCGAGCGGGGCGCGCAAGCGGCGCTGCTGGGGAGCGTCGCCGCGCCTCTGGCCGCCTTGTGCGGCAACCGGCGCCCGGTGCCGGTCGCGGCGTTGCAGGCGCTGTTTCTGTCGGTCGACCCGTTCTTGGCCGAGCGCAAATTCCGGCGCTTTGCCGCGCTCGACCCCGCGGGACCGGAGGCGCGCGCGTTTGTGGCGCTGGAGGATTGGGTCAATGACGGCGTGCCGCTCGCGCTGGCGGTGGCGCAGGAATGCGCCCGCTCTTGGTACGGCGACAATGCCCCCGCACGCGGCACCTGGCGCTGCGGCCGCACGCGGGTGCAGCCGCAGCGCCTTAGGCAGCCAGCGCTGGTGGTCGTGCCGAGCCGCGACCGGCTGGTGCCGCCCTGCTCCGCCGAGCCGCTGGCCGCGGCAATCCCCGGCGCCGAAGCGATGCGGCCGCCGCTCGGGCATATCGGCATGATGGCCGCGTCGGCCGCCCCGGAGACGCTGTGGAATCCGATCGCGGCGTGGCTGCGGGCGCGGCTGGACTCGCCCCGCCGGAGACTTTTAACATTCGATGAATCGGCCCACATAGGCGATCACCCCTGAGGAGATCTCGTCCATGACAGACATCGTCATCGCCAGCGCCGCGCGTACTCCTGTCGGCGCCTTCAACGGCGGGCTCGCCGCGCTTCCCGCGCACAAGCTCGGCGAGGTCGCAATCGCCGAGGCGCTGCGCCGCGCCCAGGTCGAGCCGGGCGAGGTGACCGAGGTCATCATGGGCCAGATCCTGGCCGCCGGCGAGGGCCAGAACCCGGCGCGGCAGGCGGCGATCGGGGCCGGTATCCCGTTCGAGGTCACCGCCTACGGGGTCAACCAGCTGTGCGGCTCGGGCTTGCGCACCGTCGCGCTCGGCTACCAGGCGATCCGCAACGGCGATTCCGACATCGTCGTCGCCGGCGGGCAAGAAAGCATGAGCCAGGCGCCGCACTGCATCCATCTGCGCAATGGCGTCAAGATGGGCGACGGCCAGCTGGTCGACACGATGATCCGCGACGGGCTGTGGGACGCCTTCAACGGCTATCACATGGGCAACACCGCCGAGAATGTCGCGGAGCGGTGGCAGATCACGCGCGAGCAGCAGGACACCTTTGCCGCGGCGTCGCAATCCAAGGCGGAAGCGGCGCAGAAGGCGGGCCGCTTCAAGGACGAAATCGTCCCGGTCAAGATCGCCACCCGCAAGGGCGAGGTCGTCATCGACACCGACGAGCATCCGAAGCACGGCACGACCTTCGAGGTGCTGTCGAAGCTGCGGCCGGCCTTCGACAAGAACGGCACCGTGACCGCCGGCAACGCATCCGGCATCAACGATGGCGGCGCCGCGGTCGTGCTGATGACGGCAGAGGCGGCCGCCAAGCGCGGCCTTAGCCCGATGGCGCGCATCGTGTCCTGGGCGACCGCTGGGGTCGATCCGGCGATCATGGGTTCGGGACCGATCCCGGCGAGCCGGATGGCGCTCAAGAAGGCCGGCTGGTCGCCCGAGGATCTCGACCTGATCGAGGCCAATGAGGCCTTCGCGGCGCAGGCCTGCGCCGTCAACAAGGACCTCGGCTGGAATATCGAGAAGGTCAACGTCAATGGCGGCGCGATCGCGCTCGGGCACCCGATCGGCGCCTCGGGCGCCCGCGTCCTCGTGACCTTGCTGCACGAGATGCAGCGGCGCGACGCGAAGAAGGGCCTCGCGACGCTGTGCATCGGCGGCGGCATGGGCATCGCGATGTGCGTCGAGCGCGACTGAGCACAAATGAATAGCCGGCGTTAGCGCACGGAACGGCTTAAGGGAGGAGCAGATGGCACGGGTGGCGGTGGTGACCGGCGGGACGCGCGGCATCGGGCGCGCGATCTCGGAGAAGCTGAAGAAAGCCGGGTACCATGTGGCGGCGAATTACGGCAGCGACGACGCCGCCGCGCAGCGCTTCAAGGAGGAGACCGGCATACCGGTCTTCAAATTCAACGTCGGCGATTTCGGTTCTTGCACGGACGGCGTCAAGCAGATCGAGGCGGCGCTAGGGCCGGTCGAGGTGCTGATCAACAATGCCGGTATCACGCGCGACACGACGATGCACCGTATGAGCTTCGAGCAGTGGAATGCGGTGATCCAGACCAACCTGTCTTCCTGCTTCAACATGTGCCGCGCGGTGATCGACGGCATGCGCGAGCGCGCGTTCGGCCGCATCGTCAATATCGGCTCGATCAACGGGCAGGCCGGGCAGTACGGTCAGGTCAATTACGCCGCGGCAAAATCGGGGATTCACGGTTTTACCAAGGCGCTGGCCCAGGAAGGCGCCGCGCGCGGCATCACGGTGAATGCGGTGGCGCCCGGCTATGTCGATACCGACATGGTGCGCGCGGTGCCGGCGGACGTGCTGGAAAAGATCATTGCGCGCATCCCGGTCGGGCGGCTCGGCAAGGCCGAGGACATCGCGCGCACGGTCGTCTTCCTGGTCGCCGACGAGGCCGACTTCATCACCGGCTCGACGCTGTCCGTGAATGGCGGCCAGCACATGTATTGAGCCGGCATACGCCAAGGCGGGTTGCGCTTCCGCTTCACCCGCCCTAAGCGGTTGGCGGCGGCCTAGAATGGGAGCCGCCGCCGCGGGGTGCTGATCAGCGCTTCGCCGTTCCCGCGCTGGGTTCTAGATTTTCCGCGCCGTCGCGGGTGCCGCCATGCTTGTCGCTGCCGCCCTTCTCGGGCCCCGGCTTGTCATGGTTGCCGGTATGCTGCTGCTGACGGATGGTAGCGACGTCTTCGGTTTGCGTGCGGTCCTGCTCGGCCATGCGTCCCTCCTGATCGCGTCTCTCTCGGTCAAGAGAACCCCGTAGGCCGCGCCGCGATCCATCGGTCTCGCAGCGCCTGCCTGGGCATCCGCGCATGGACCGTAGTAGGGTCGCCGCCGACGGACCGCAATCGAGGGAGGGATAGTCATGCCGATCGCTGGCGCACAGGGCTCGACCGCACCGGGCGATGTCGCCTTTGTCGCATGCGCTCTGACCGCGCATGCCGGGCCGCATGCGCAACCGGCCCAGGCGCAACAGGCGCAGGCCGGCGCGGCACCGAGCGCGCGGCGGCGCGAGGTGGTCGTCAACGGCCGCCGAATCAAGACGGTCGACATCCATGCTCATTGCACGGTGCCGGAAGCGGCCGGGATGATCGGTTTCCCGGTCGAGCCCGTGTTGCGCATGTCGGATACCGAGCAGCGCATCCGGGCAATGGACGAGCAAGGCATCGATGTCGAGGCGCTCAGTATCAACCCCTATTGGTACAAGGCAGACCGCGACCGCGCCGCCGCCCTGATCCGGCTGCAAAACGAGAAATTGGCCGAGTACTGCGCCGGCTCCGAGCGTTTCGTCGCTTTCGCCACCGCCGCGCTGCAATTCCCGGATCTTGCGGCGGAGCAGCTCGATCATGCGGTCAAAAACCTCGGCTTTCGCGGCGTCTCGACCGGCGGCAGCGTCAATGGCGAGGAATTGGCGGACCCGAAATTCCATCCCTTTTGGGCCAAGGCGGAAGAACTCGGGGCTCTCGTCTTCATTCATCCGCAGGGCACGGTCGAACTGGAAGCCGGCGGGCGGCTCAAGGGCAGCGGGCTCCTCACCAACACGATCGGCAACCCGCTCGAAACCACGATCGCGCTGTCGCATCTGATCTTCGAAGGAACGCTCGACCGCTTCCCGGGTCTGAAGATCTGCGCCGCGCATGGCGGCGGCTATTTGCCCTCCTATGCGCCGCGCTCGGATGCGGTGTGCCTGACCTTCCCCGACCGGGTCGGCCCACTGCCGAAGAAGAAACCGACCGAATACTTGCGGCAGCTCTATTTCGACACGATCGTCTTCACCCCCGAAGCGTTACGCCACCTCGTGGCCGAGGCCGGCGCGGGACAGATCCTGATGGGCACCGATTACCCCTATCCCTGGACTAGCACCTCGGTCGACCACATCCTGTCCACGCCCGGGCTGAGCGACGACGACCGGATTGCGATGCTCGGCGGCACCGCGGCGCGGCTGCTCGGGATTTCCTGACAACCTGGCCCGGGCGTGCCGCGAGGGCGCGGATCTTCTCCCGCATTACGCGAAATTAGGGTAAATTTCTCGTAGACCCGATTCGCGTTCGCGGTCTTAATTATGCATAATCCCGGGATAAGCCGTCTCCGGAAGCGGAGGTGCGACCGAAAACCCGCGCGCAGCGCGGCAGATGATGAGCGTGCGCGATGGTGTCGATCGACCGGCAGGAGCACGAGCGGCAGGGTCTCTACGATCCGCGCAACGAGCACGATTCCTGCGGGATCGGTTTTGTCGCCAATATTAAAGGCCAGAAATCGCACGAGATCATCCAGCGCGGGTTGCAGATCCTGGTCAACCTGGATCACCGCGGTGCGGTCGGCGCCGACCCGCTGGTCGGCGACGGCGCCGGCTGCCTCATTCAGATGCCGGACAGGCTGTTGCGCGATTGGGCCGGCAAGAGGGGCATCGATCTGCCGCCGGAGGGCCGCTACGCGGTCGCGATGTGTTTCCTGCCGATGGACGCGACCGCGCGCGCCGTGGCGGTCGCGCAAATCGAGCACCTCGTGCGGCTCGAAGGTCAGACATTGCTCGGCTGGCGCGAGGTCGGGGTCGACACGACAGGGCTCGGCGAGCGCGTCATCGAGACGATGCCCCGTATCGCGCAGGCGATCGTCGCGGCGGGCCCGGACATCCCAGACCAGGATGCGTTCGAGCGCAAGATCCTGACCATTCGCAAGCAGATCCTGAACGGGGTGGTTGCGCTCGCCGAGCGGCAGGCCTTGCCGCAGGTGTGCGAACTCTACATGCCGTCCTTCTCGAGCCGCACGGTCGTCTATAAAGGGCTGCTGCTGGCGCCGCAGGTCGAGAGTTTCTACGACGATTTGCGCAACCCGCTGACCGTGTCGGCATTGGCGTTGGTGCATCAGCGCTTCTCGACCAACACCTTCCCGTCCTGGCGCTTGGCGCACCCCTATCGGTTTCTCTGCCACAATGGCGAGATCAACACGGTGCGCGGCAACGTCAACTGGATGCATGCGCGCCGCCAGTCGATGACCTCGGAACTGCTCGGCCCCGACCTTGAAAAGATGGTGCCGCTGATCGGGCCGAACCAATCCGACACCGCCTGCATCGACAATGCGCTGGAGCTGCTCGTCATCTGCGGCGGCTATTCGCTGGCGCATGCGATGATGATGCTGATCCCGGAAGCCTGGGCCGGCGACCCGCTGATGGACCCGCAGCGGCGCGCCTTCTACGAATACCACGCCGCCGTCATGGAGCCGTGGGACGGGCCGGCCGCGATCGCCTTCACCGACGGCCGCCAGATCGGCGCGACCCTCGACCGCAACGGGCTGCGGCCGGCGCGCTACGTCGTCACCGACGACGATCATGTGATCCTCGCCTCGGAATCCGGCGTGCTGCCGGTGCCGGAAGAGCGCATCGTCCGGAAGTGGCGGCTACAACCGGGCAAGATGCTGCTGATCGACCTCGAAGAAGGCCGGATCATTGGCGATGACGAGGTGAAGCGGAACCTCGCCGCCGAACACCCGTATCAGGACTGGCTGGATCAGACCCAGTTCCGCCTCGCGGAACTGCCCGACCCGCCGGAGAGCGCCGCACCGGCGCACGCGAACGATCCCGCTGCCCGCTTCGCCCGGCAGCAGGCCTTCGGCTACACGCAGGAAGACCTGCAGTTCTTCCTCGAACCGATGGCGCGCGACGGCGACGATCCGGTCGGCTCGATGGGCACCGACACCCCGATCGCCGCCTTCTCGAAGAAGCCGAAGCTGCTCTACAACTACTTCAAGCAGAATTTTGCGCAGGTGACCAACCCACCTATCGACCCGATCCGCGAGGAACTGGTTATGTCGCTGGTGTCGATGATCGGCCCGCGGCCGAACTTGCTCGGCCACGAGGTCGGGACGCATCACCGTCTCGAAGTCGCAACCCCGATCCTGACCGATGCGGATCTGCAGAAGATCTGTCACATCGAACACCTCGTCGATCGTTTCCGTACCGACACGCTCGACATCACCTGGCCGGTGTCGGAAGGCCCGAACGGGATCGAAACGGCGCTCGACCGGATCTGCTGGGAAGCGACCGAAGCGGTATTGGCCGGCCACAACATCCTGATCCTGTCGGACCGGGCGGTGTCGGCCGAGCGCGTGCCGATCCCGGCGCTGCTCGCGACCTCGGCGGTGCACCATCATCTGATCCGCCAGGGGCTGCGGACCGCCACCGGCATCGTCGTCGAGACCGGCGAGGCGCGCGAGGTGCACCATTTCTGCGTGCTCGCCGGATATGGCGCCGAGGCGATCAACCCCTACCTCGCCTTCGAGACCCTGGAACAGATCCGCACCGAGAACGGGTTGCCGCTCGAAGCCTATGAGGCGCAGAAGCATTACGCCAAGGCGATCGGCAAAGGCATCATGAAGGTGATGTCCAAGATGGGCATTTCCACCTATCAATCCTATTGCGGCGCGCAGATCTTCGACGCGGTCGGATTGCACAGCGGCTTTGTCGAAAAATACTTCACCGGCACCGCGACGACGATCGAAGGGGCCGACCTGCACACGATCGCCGCCGAAGCGCTGCAGCGTCACCGCCACGCCTATGGCGAGGACCTCGTTTACCACGAACTGCTCGATGTCGGCGGTGACTACGCCTTCCGGCTGCGCGGCGAAGAGCACGCCTGGGCGCCGCAGACCGTCGCCAATTTGCAGCATGCCGCGCGTGCCAATTCGATTACCGATTACCGCGCCTTCGCGCAATCGATCAACGACCAGAGCGAGCGCTTGCTGACCATCCGCGGGCTGATGAAGTTCCGCCTTGCCGAGCGGCCGGTGCCGCTCGACGAGGTCGAGCCGGCGGCCTCGATCGTGCGCCGCTTCGCGACCGGCGCGATGAGTTTCGGTTCGATCAGCCGCGAGGCGCACACGACCCTCGCAATTGCGATGAATCGCATCGGCGGCAAGTCCAATACCGGCGAGGGCGGCGAGGAAAGCGACCGCTTCAAGCGGCTGCCGAACGGCGATTCGATGCGCTCGGCGATCAAGCAGGTGGCGTCCGGGCGGTTCGGCGTCACGACCGAATACCTGGTCAATGCCGACGATCTGCAGATCAAGATGGCGCAGGGCGCCAAGCCCGGCGAAGGCGGTCAATTGCCCGGCCACAAGGTCGACAAGAACATCGCCCGGGTGCGGCATTCGACGCCCGGCGTCGGGCTGATTTCGCCGCCGCCGCACCACGACATCTATTCGATCGAGGATCTGGCGCAGCTGATCCACGACCTGAAAAACGTCAACCCGGCGGCGCGGATTTCGGTGAAGCTGGTCTCCGAGGTCGGCGTCGGCACGATCGCCGCCGGCGTGTCAAAGGCGCGCGCCGACCACGTCACGATCGCCGGCTTCGAAGGCGGCACCGGCGCGAGCCCGCGGACCTCCTTGACCCATGCCGGCTCGCCCTGGGAGATCGGCCTCGCCGAGACGCAGCAGACCCTGGTGCGCAACGGCTTGCGCGGCCGCATCGCGGTGCAGGTCGATGGCGGGCTGCGCACCGGCCGCGACGTCGTCGTCGGCGCACTGCTCGGCGCCGACGAGTTCGGCTTTGCGACGGCGCCGCTGATCGCGGCCGGCTGCATCATGATGCGCAAGTGTCACTTGAACACCTGCCCGGTCGGCATCGCGACGCAGGACCCGGTATTGCGCAAGCGCTTCACCGGACAGCCGGAGCACGTCATCAACTTCTTCTTCTTCGTCGCCGAGGAGGTGCGCGAATTGATGGCGCAGCTCGGCTTCCGCCGTTTCGACGAGATGGTCGGGCATGTCGACCGGCTCGACGCGATGCCGGCGATCGAGCATTGGAAGGCGCGCGGCATCGACCTGTCGCGCCTGCTCCATCGCGAGCCCGAGGCGCCGGGGGTCGCGATCCGCAACAGCGAGCGGCAGCAGCACGGCCTCGAAACCGCGCTCGACAACGAGCTGATCGCCGCGGCCGAGCCCGCCCTAGAGCGCGGCGATCCCGTGCGGATCGAGCGCGCGATCCGCAACGTCAATCGCACGGTCGGCGCGATGCTGTCGGGCGAGATCGCCAAGCGCCGCGGCCATGCCGGGCTCCCCGACGACACGATACGGGTACGCTTCGACGGCACCGCGGGCCAGAGTTTCGGCGCGTTCCTCGCGCATGGCGTGACGCTCGAACTGTCGGGCGACGCCAACGACTATGTCGGCAAGGGGCTGTCGGGCGGCCGCGTCATCGTGCGGCAGCCGGCCGCCGCGCCCCGCGAGCCGACCGAAAACATAATTGTCGGCAACACCGTCCTCTACGGCGCGATCGCCGGCGAAGCCTATTTCGAAGGGGTGGCCGGCGAGCGGTTCGCGGTGCGCAACTCCGGCGCCATTGCGGTTGTCGAAGGAACCGGCGACCATGGCTGCGAATACATGACGGGCGGGGTGGTCGCGGTCCTCGGCGACACCGGCCGCAATTTCGCGGCCGGCATGTCGGGCGGCATCGCCTATGTCTACGACCCGAAAGGGCGTTTCGCTAACCTGTGCAATTCCGCCACGGTCGATCTCGAACGGGTGACCGACGGCGAGGGCGAGGACGAGGCGGACCGCCCGAGCCAGCGCCCGATCGATGTTCACGATAGCGGGATGGGCGATTTGTTGCGCTTCGACGCGCAACGGCTGCGCATCCTGATCGAGCGCCATCATCTGCTGACCGGCAGCGGGCGGGCCCGGCATTTGCTCGAAGACTGGGACAACGCGCTCCCCGCCTTCGTCAAGATCATGCCGAGGGACTATCGCCGTGCGCTGCTGGAGCTGAAGGCGGAGCGCCAAAGCGCCCGAATGGCCGCGGCAGAATAAAGCGCAGCGATGTAAAGCGGGGCCGAGCTCTGCTCAGCGCCCGGATAGCCAATCCTCGATCAGGCGCCGGGCGATCGAGTCGCGGCGGGGCAGGCGAAAGGTGTCGTCGTCTTCACGCGACAGCAGCCATTCCCGCTCGACCCAGCGCGCATCGGCAAGTTCGCCGTAATCGACCGTGATCTCGCTCGTCACCGCTTCGGCATGAAAGCCGAGCATGATGTTGGCGGGAAACGGCCAGGGCTGCGACGAATGGTAGTGAACCGCGCCGACCTCGATCGCGGTCTCCTCGCGCACCTCGCGCACCACCGCCTGCTCCAGGCTTTCGCCCGGTTCGACGAAGCCGGCGAGGGTCGAATACATGCCGGGAACGAAATTCCGGTTGCGTCCCAACAACGCGCGATCGCCATCGGTGACCAGCATAATGACGGCCGGGTCGGTGCGCGGGAAATGCATAGCGTTGCAGGCCGGATCGGCGCAGCGCCGCATATGGCCGGCTTCTTCGGAGCGGGTCGGGTTCCCGCAAAACCCGCAGAAGCGATGGCGCGAATGCCAGAACAGAATCGCCCGAGCAAAGGCGAGCAGCGCGCCCTCGTGCCGGTCGAGCCGGGCGCCGACCTGGCGCAAATCGGCGAAGCGCAGCCCCTCCGCGGGCAGGCCGCTGGCCGCCAGCGCCGGCGATCTCAGCATCTCGAGTGGGGCCTCTGCCGGCGACAGGTCGAGCGCGAAATGCGCGCGCTCCCCGATCACCCCGAGAAAGACGATTTCGCCGCGCAGCAGACGCGGCTCGATTTCGTCCGGCAGCAGCGGGAGACAGGGCGCGCCGAGCACTGCCGCCCGCGGCTCGCCTTCCGCGAGCTGGACGACGAGGCTCTGAGTACGCCAGACCGGCACGAAAAGGGTTCCAGGGTCGGCCAGCCGCTCGCGAATCCAGGCGGCGTCGCGGCGGCGCAGACCGGCTCGTTCGAAGCCCGGCGAGGCGTAGAAATTAGGCGCTCGCATCGTCCCCATCATGGTCGATGTGGCGGAACCCTGCCGTTCAGACCACCGGAGAGCGGCCGCCATCGACGTTGATCGATGTGCCGGTCACGTAGGAGGCCGCATCGGAGGCAAGGAAGGCCGCGACATTGGCAAACTCCTCGGCGCGCCCCATGCGGCCGAGCGGGACGCCCTTGCCGGCCTCCTTGATGAAATCGTCGAGCGAGACATTCGCGCCCTCGCGGCGGTGCCGCCGGACGATCTGGTCGCTGACAATGATGCCGACATGGAGTGCGTTGACCAGCACATTGTGGGGCGCGCCCTCGCCGGCGAGCACCTTGGTGATCGCGAGGCCCGCGGCGCGCGACACCGAGGTCGGCGCACTGCGCGGCCCCGGCGCCTTGGCACCGATGTTCAGCACATTGATGATGCGACCCCAGCGGCGCTGCTTCATCTGCGGCAGGACGAGCCGGGCCAGGCGGATCGCGGCAAACACCTTCAGGTCGAAATCGGCCTGCCAGACCTCGTCGGTCAGCTCCTCGAAAACGCCCGTCTGCGACTGGCCGGCATTGTTGACGAGGATGTCGACCTTGCCGAACTCGGCCACGATCTGGTCGTAGGCCTTCTTGATGTCGGGCGCCTTCGACACATCGCACGGAATGGCGCTGACCTTGCCGCGCGCCCCCTTTTGGATCTGCTGGCGGGCCTCGCTCAAGCTTTCTGGATTGCGCGCGAGCACCGCCACATCGGCGCCGCAGGCCGCGAATTTCTCGGCCATTGCGAGGCCGAGCCCCTTGCTGCCACCCGTGATGATCGCGCTCTTGCCGTCCAGACGTATTTCCATGCGACTCTCCCCCGCTGCGGACGCGCTTCTCGCCGCCGCCAATGCTCACCCTGCCGCCATCTTGGTTGGTCGGCGACACATCGTCAAACCGTGCCGCAATGCTGTCTGCAGCAGCTGGCAAACGGAAGGAGCGATCGCGCCTGCCCAGTCGGGCGCCCCGGCCAGTTGTGGCACGGGTGCCCGAGCGGTATGATTTAACGGCGTTTTCTGTTTTTCGGCGCATGTTGAAGCGAATGCAGCAGGCAATACCCCGTCATATCAGGCTAACGTCGCACCCGGAGAGCGCCGGCCGCGGCAGCGTGCCGTTGCGCTGGGGCGCAGCGAGCCCCGCGCTGCGCGGGCCGGTCGTGGCGAGCCCCGCGGAGGCTCGCCAGCGCAACGCGATTGGGGCCTTTTCCGGCGCCTATGCGGTCTACCGTGCGCTCGCGGTGGCAACCGGCGCGCTCGCATCCCATCACCGGCCGGACTTGACCGACACCTCGCCGGTTGCACCGATCGCGCCGCGTCCGCAATGGGCCGAAGCCGGCAAGATCGTGTCGCTGGACCCGTACGGCCATCTCGTTGGCGACGCGTTTGCCGATGCCATCGCGGCAGGGATCGACGTGCGTCCGACCATCGCCATTACCCGGGCTCGCATCAATTTCCCGGAAATCCGCGCGCGCGCCGGCGAAAGCGCGCTCGTGCCGGATGGCCGCGTGTTGCACGACAATGGCGAGATCCGGGTGACCAAGGCGGCGATCGACCCGGTCTGGCATTTGCCGGGCCTCGCGGCCCGGTTCGGCATCCCCGAGCTTGCGCTGCGGCGCACCTTGTTCGAGGAAACCGGTGGGATGTTCCCGGAACTCGTGACCCGCCCCGACCTCGAAGTCTTCCTCCCGCCGATCGGCGGGACCACGGTTTACCTGTTTGGCGAGATCGAGCGCCTGGGCGAGCCCGGCACGGTCGTCGCGTGCCGTGTACATGACGAATGCAACGGCTCCGATGTGTTCGGCTCCGATATCTGCACCTGCCGCCCCTATCTGGTGCATGGGGTCGAGGTTTGCGTCGAGACGGCGCAGCAGGGCGGCGTCGGCGTCGTCGTCTATAACCGCAAGGAGGGGCGCGCTCTCGGCGAGGTAACGAAGTTCCTGGTCTATAACGCCCGCAAGCGGCAGGAGGGCGGCGACCGCGCCGACACCTATTTCCGCCGCACCGAATGCGTTGCCGGAGTGCAGGATATGCGGGTTCAGGAATTGATGCCCGACGTGTTCCACTGGCTCGGGGTCACCCGCATCGACCGTTGGGTCTCGATGTCGAACATGAAGCACGGCGCGCTGACGGAACAGGGCATCGCGATCGGCGAGCGCGTCGCTATCCCGGCGTCGTTGGTGCCGCCCGATGCCGGTGTCGAGATCGCGGCCAAGCAGGCCGCCGGCTATTTCTCCCCGAACGGTGCGCCAAGTCCTGAGGAGCTGCGTCGCGCCGCCGGCCGCGGCCTCGACGAGTGAATGATGGGCCCGAAGGCGCGCGATATCTGCTGAGCGCCGCCGCCGTCCGCGAGCGGTGCGGCGTCGTCTATGACGCGGGCGCGCGCGGCGAACTCAGGCACTTCCGACTGGTCTCGTCGCGGCTTGATGAGGCGGTGCGGCGCGTCGTCGCAATCACGCGCCGACGCCACCCCGATCTCGATGTCCCGTTCCACAGCCGCTGGCGGCATTTCGCGACGGGCGGCATCGAACGCGCTCAGCTGGTAGCGCTCGGCGCCGAGCCGGCCGAGATGGCGCGGGCGCGGCTGGACCTGGCCATCGTATCGGTGCTGCTCGATGCGGGAGCGGGATCGCAGTGGCGCTTTTACGAGGCTGAGACCGGGCAGACCTTCGCGCGCTCCGAAGGCCTGGCCGTCGCCAGTCTGCGCGCGATGGAGCAGGGCCTGTTTTCGGCCGACCGGTCGCAACCCTGGCGTGCCGATGCGGCGGCGCTCGCCGCAGTCACGCCGGCGACACTCGCAGGCGCCTTTCAGCACCGCGCCGACAACCAACTCGCCGCGATCGACGGCCGCGCGGCTCTTTTGCGCCGGCTCGGCGAGGCCGCAATGGAAAGGCCGGAGTTGTTCGGCCGCCCGGCGCGGCTCGGCAATTTATACGATCATTGGGTGCCCCGCCGAGAGGCGCTGCCCGCGCCGGAGATCCTCGGCACGCTGCTCAGGGCTTTAGGTCCAATCTGGCCCGGACGGTTGACGCTCGCGGGCGTGCCGCTCGGCGATTGCTGGCCCCACAGCTGCGTCCCCGGCGATGGGCTCGTACCGTTCCACAAGCTCAGCCAGTG
>Ga0213875_10001171_pt1 | contig 17980 bp, 18 predicted proteins | sample BarmaccomBMRX_R8_FD_160105 | JGI IMG/M metagenome (GOLD analysis project Ga0213875, IMG submission 160105) | Root-associated microbial communities from Barbacenia macrantha in rupestrian grasslands, the National Park of Serra do Cipo, Brazil - RX_R8 | ecosystem: Host-associated > Plants > Roots... | reverse complement strand
GGCGACGCGGATCTTCGGCTTCACGGAAGCGGAAGCGCTCGGGCACAGCCTCGACGTGATCCTCCCGGAACGGCTGCGGGCGCGCCACTGGGAGGGGTATCACCGGGTCATGAAGGGAGGCATCAGCCGTTACGGCGAGGGCGACACGCTCGCCGTGCCGGCGCAGCACAAGGATGGGCGGCGGTTGTCGATCGAGTTCACGATCCTGCCGATACATGATGCCGACGGGGCGATCTGCGGCATCGCCGCCTTCCTGCGCGACGTGACCGCGCGCTTCGAGGAGTTGCGGGCGCTGCGCCAGGAAATGGCGGCGCTGAAAGCGAAAGGATGAAGTCCGCCGAGACCGTCGCGACATCCGAACTCGACTTCACCCGGCTGATCCGGCCGGGCGAGCTGGTCGGGTGGGCCCAGGCGACCGCCGAACCGGTGCTGCTGACCCGGCGGCTCGATCTGCAAGCCGAACGGTGCCCGCCATTCCGCGTGTTTTTTGCGCTGACCTTTGCCGACGCGTTCGGCGCAACCCATCCGAATGTCGCGGTCAGCGCCCTCGGCGGCGGCGGCTTTGGCCGGCGCTTCTTCGAGCGCGGCGCCGGAACGGTGCTGCCGGCCAACCTCTCGGCCATATGCAATCTCGTATCCCGCGGCCGGCCGCGGATCGATATCGTGCTGCTGCAGGTCGCCGGGCCCAGCGCTGCCGGGCAGTACAATGCCGGAGTCGGGATCGAGATATTGCACGAGGCAATCGCCGGAGCCCGGCTGGTCATCGCTCAAATCAACCCCGCCCTGCCCTGGACCGAAGGCGACACGAGCCTCGCGGCGGGCGTCATTGACCTGCTGGTCCCCGCGGAACATCCGGTGCTGGAATTGCCGCGACGCCAGGCCGGGCCGGTCGAACTGGCGGTCGCCGCGCATGTCGCGCGGCTGGTGCCCGACCGGGCCACGCTCGAATTCGGGATCGGCGCGATTCCCGAGGCTGCCACGCAGGCGCTTTCCGGCAAGAGCGGGCTCGGCATCCATTCCGGCGCGATCGGCGACGGGGTGCTCGACCTGATCGAGTCCGGCATCGTCGATAACCGGCACAAGGAGATCGACGCCGGCCTCACCGTGGCGATGATGCTGCTCGGAACGCGGCGGCTCTATGCCTGGGCCGACCATAACCCGGGCCTGCGCATCCGCTCGCCGGCCTATACCCATGACGCGCTGGTGCTCGGAAATTTCCGGCGTTTTGTCGCGATCAACTCGGCGCTGGAGGTCGACCTGACCGGCCAGGGGAACGCCGAGACTGTCGGCGGACGCCATATCGGCGCGGTCGGCGGCCAAATGGATTTCGTGCGCGCCGCCAACCGCGCCGTCGAAGGGCGGTCGATCATCGCCCTCCCCTCGACCAGCCGCGACCGCCGGCATTCCCGGATTGTCGCGCGGCTCGCGGACGGGATCGTCACGACACCGCGCGCCGAGGCCGATTATGTGGTGACCGAGCACGGCATCGCGGAATTGCAGGGTCGCACCCTCGAAGAGCGGGCCCGGGCCTTGATCGCAGTAGCCGACCCGCTCTTCCGCGACGCGCTGCTTCAGGCGAGCGAACGGCTGCTTTAAGCCGGGGCGATCTGCCGGAAGCGGGCCTGTTTTGGCCGCTGCCGTCGTCAGCAGGTTCGCGCTTGCACCCCGTCGCCTTCCCGGTCCGAAGCGTCGAGATACGGGAGGACATTGGCGCGGATGCGGTCGATGATCGGTGTTTCGGGCGATGGCGGCGCAAACTGCTCGCCGGTGATCATCTCGAACGCCCCGACATAGACCCGAGCGGTCTCGAGGACGACTTGATCGGGGATGGGCGGCAGCGGATCGCGGTACGGGTCGCAGCGCGCCACTACCCAGCGCCTGATGACGTCCTTGTCGAAGCTGTCGGGCGGCTCACCCGCCCCGAAACGCCGTTCATAGCTGTCGGCGAACCAGTAGCGGCTGCTGTCGGGGGTGTGCAATTCGTCGGCGAGCAGCAGCCGGTCTTCGGCATCGAGGCCGAATTCGTATTTGGTGTCGACCAGGATCAGCCCACGCTGCCGGGCGATGTCGCGGCCGCGGGCGAACAGGGCAAGCGCCGTTTCGGAAACCTGCCGCCATTGCGCCGCGGTCAGCAGACCGCGCGCGACGATCTCCGCCGGGGTCAGCGGCGCATCATGCCCGCCCTCGAAGGCTTTGGAGGTCGGCGTCAGGATCGTCTGCGGCAATTTCTCGTCCTGGCGCAACCCGTCTGGCAGCGAGACCCCGTAGACCTCGCGGCGGCCCTCCCGGTACATCGACCACACCGAGGTTGCGGTCGTGCCCGCGAGATAGTCGCGCACCACCACCTCGACCGGCAGGATCGACACCCGGCGGCAGACCAGCACGTTGGGGTCGGGGTATTCCAGCACGTGGTTCGGGCAGATATCGCGCGTCGCGTCAAACCAGAACCGGGCCGTTTGCGTCAGCGCCTGGCCCTTGAGCGGGATGGCGACGATATTGCGATCGAAGGCGCTCAGCCGGTCGGTGGCGATGATGATGCGCCGGCCATGGGGCAGGTCATAGTTGTCGCGCACCTTGCCGCGATAGTAGTTCGGCAGCTCGGGGATTGCGGCCTCGGACAGGACCAGATCACGCGGGTTGGCAAGAGCAGCGGCGAGATAGCTGGCGAGAGGTTCGGAATCAGCCATGATCGCTCCGGTCAGCGGTGAAAGGGCACAATAGCGAATGTCGAACGCCACGATCGATACCAGCGTGCTGGTGGTCGGCGCCGGCCCGGTCGGGCTGACCCTGGCGATCGACCTGGCCTGGCGCGGCATCGAGGTCGTCGTCGTCGAGCGCCGGCATCGGGGCGAGCCGCCACCGCCCAAATGCAACCACACCTCGGCGCGTTCGATGGAAATTTTTCGCCGGCTCGGCGTTGCGCGCCGATTACGCGACGCCGGATTGCCGGCCGACTATCCCAATGACTGCGCTTTCCGCACCACGATGACCGGCATCGAGCTGGCGCGCATCCCGATCCCGTGCCGGCGCGACCGCTATGCCGCGACCGATGGACCGGATACCTGGTGGCCGACTCCCGAGCCGCCGCATCGCATCAACCAGATCTATCTCGAACCGGTGCTGGCCGAATTCGCTGCGGCGATGCCGCGCTTGCACCTGCTGTGGCGCACCGAAATCGAGGATTTCGCCCCGAACGATGACGGGGTACGGGCGACCGCGCGCGATCTCGACAGCGGCGCGCCGCAAACCATCGACTGCCGCTATCTGGTCGGCTGCGACGGCGGGCGCTCGACGATCCGCCGGCGCATCGGAGCCGTCTTCCACGGCACGCCGGTGGTACAGCGGGTGCAATCGACCTTCATCCGCGCGCCACAGCTGCTGTCGCTCGTCCGCGGCAGGCCGGCCTGGGTCAACATTGCGCTGAACCCGCGGCGCAGCGGCAATGTGATGGCGATCGACGGACATCAGAAGTGGATCATCTTCAACTACCTGCACGAGGACGAGAGCGATTTCGACGCGGTGGACCGCGATTGGGCGATCCGCGCGATTCTCGGGGTCGGCCCCGATTTTACCTATGAGGTGCTGAGTACCGAGGATTGGGTCGGGCGGCGGCTGGTCGCCGACAAATTCCGCGACGGCCGCGTATTCCTGTGCGGCGATGCCGCGCATATTTGGGTGCCCTACGCCGGCTACGGCATGAATGCCGGCATCGCCGATGCCGCGAACCTCGCCTGGCTGCTGGCAGCGACGCTGCAGGGCTGGGCGCCCTCGGCGATCCTCGACGCCTATGAAAAGGAGCGGCTGCCGATCACCGAACAGGTCTCGCACTTCGCGATGAACCATGCCCAGGCGATGATCGGGCAGCGCCGCTCGGTACCGGCCGAGATCGACGATTCCGGCCCGGCCGGGGAAGCCGCGCGAGCGGCGCTGGGGCGGGCCGCTTACGACTTGAATGTGCGGCAATATTGCTGCGGCGGGCTGAATTTCGGCTATTTCTACGCCGGCTCCCCGATCATCGCTTATGACGGCGAAAGCCCGCCGCCTTACACCATGGATTCGTTCACGCCCTCAACGGTGCCCGGCTGCCGCACGCCGCATCTGTGGCTGCGCGACGGCCGCTCGCTCTACGATGCCCTCGGGCCGGACTACACGCTGCTGCGGCTCGACCCGAAGACTGACGCCGCACCGCTGATGGCAGCGGCCGCGGAGCGATGCCTGCCGCTGAAGCTGCTGGATGTCGCTGCGCCGGATGCGGCCGCGCTCTATGATCGCAAGCTGGTGCTGTCGCGCCCCGACCAGCACGTCGCCTGGCGCGGCGACGAACTCCCGGCCGATCCAGCAGCCCTGATCGATCTGATCCGCGGCGCCGGCTCGAGTATGACGCGCTGAAACGGCGGGCTGCGAAAGCCGCCGCGTCAACGATGTCCGCCGCCGCCGTGTCCACCACCGCCATGCCCGCCGCCGCCGTGGCCGCCTGCGAACCCGCCGCCATGAAAAGCGCCGCCCCGGAAACCGCCGCGATAGCCGTAGCCGCCGCGATAGCCTCCGAAGCCGAAGCCCAGCTCGACGCCGACCGGATACCCATAGCCATAGTAGGGATAGGGGTCATAGGAATAGTAGGGCGTGTAGGGGGCCGTATAGCTGTTGTAATAGTAGCTGTAATACTGACACCAGTAGGGATTATAATTCGGATAATAGCAGTAGGGATTGGCTTGCGCCCGGGCGGGCGCGCTTGCCCCGACCGAGAAGATCAAAGCGGCAGCCGCGAGCGCACCCGCAATCAGAAAACGGCGGCACCCGCTTGGGGCGGTGGGGGCGGACATCTCAGACCTCGTTCGGTGATCAAAAAGGGCGCGGCGCCCGTCGAAAGAGCGCCGCGCCGCCTTCACATGGGGTTTGCTTAACGATGCCAACCGCCGTGCCAGCCGCCGCCCCAGCCGTAGCCGCGGCCCCAGCCGCCATGCCAGCCCCAACCCCAGCCGAGGTTGATCCCGACAACCGGTCCGGCATAGCCGTAGTAGGGGTAGCGGTACCCATAATATGGGTACCCCGCATAATAAGGGTAGGAATAGGCATACGGATAGTAATACGGGTAGTACGCCTGCGCCTTGGCCGGGGCGCTCGACCCGCCGAGGGTCAAGGCGCCGGTCGCGACGACCGCGCCGGCCAGTACCGCGTTCCGCAGCCATCGACTCTTGGTGGCGAACATCGTCATCCTCCTCTCCGCTCCTGCTGAACGATATTTGGTATACGCACCCGTTGAGTTTCTAGTCCCCGCCCCCTCTGAAAATCTTTGCCAGTCATGTCCGGCAAGCGGGACCCGGGCGGGAATAAACCAGGAAAGGTCACCAATGTTGCCGCACCGTGTCCAATGCTGCATTGCCGGCGGCGGCCCCGCCGGGGTGATGCTGGGCTTCCTGCTGGCGCGCGCCGGGGTCGAAACCGCCGTGCTCGAAAAGCACAAGGATTTCCTGCGCGATTTCCGCGGCGACACGATCCACCCTTCGACGTTGCAGGTGATGCACGAGCTTGGCCTGCTCGAGGCCTTTCTGGCGCGCCCGCACCAGGAAGTGCGCGAGCTGCACGGCATCATCGGCGAGGACGACATCACCCTGGCCGATTTCAGCCGCACGCCGACCCGCTGCCATTTCATTGCGCTGATGCCGCAATGGCATTTCCTCGATTTTTTGACCGAGCAGGGCCGCCATTATCCCGGCTTTCGTCTCGAGATGGAGGCAGAGGCCATCGATCTGATCGAGGAAGGCGGGCGGATTGTTGGGGTTGCGGGTCGCGCCGCCGGAAATGGCGGGTTTGAAATCCGGGCCGACCTGGTGATCGGCGCCGACGGGCGCCATTCGGTCATTCGCGAGCGCGCCGGTCTCGAAGTGATGACGATCGGAGCGCCGATCGACGTGTTGTGGATGCGCCTGTCGAAAAAATCCAGCGATCCGCCCCAGACCTTAGGGCGGATCAATCTTGGCCGCATGCTGGTGATGCTCGACCGCGGCGATTACTGGCAATGCGCCTACGTCATTCGCAAGGGCGGGTTCGACGCGCTTCGGGCGCGCGGCCTCGACGCTTTCCATGCCGATCTCGTCAAGATCGCCCCGCCTCTGCATGACCGGGTCCAGGAACTGAAGAGCTGGGAGGACATCAAGTTGCTGACCGTCACGGTCGATCGCCTGAAGCGGTGGTGGCGACCGGGACTGTTGTGCATCGGCGACGCCGCGCATGCGATGTCGCCGATCGGCGGCGTCGGCATCAACCTCGCGATCCAGGACGCGGTCGCGACTGCCAACCTCCTGGCCGGTCGGCTGCGCGCGGGCAATGCATCGGAGCGCGACCTCGCTGCGGTCGAGCGCCGCCGCACTCTGCCCACCCGGCTTACGCAGGCGATGCAGGTTATGGTCCAGCGCCGCGTGCTCGACCGCGTGCTCGGCTCGGAGACGCCGCTGAAGGCACCGTGGTTCGTCAAGATGTTCAACCAGGTGCCCTGGCTGCGCGGCATCCCGGCGCGAGTGGTCGGTGTCGGGTTTCGGCCCGAGCATGTGCGCAGCGCCGCCATCTCCTGAGCTATCCGGGGCTGGCCCGCCGCAATGCCCGGCCGAGACGGCTGCCCGCTCCGAGCGGAAGGATTGCGATCGGTTTGCCGCAATGATATCCCGCCGTGGATTGTGGGCTCCGGCCTTGGGAGCATGGGCACTGGTGGCCGGGCGGGTCGCGATGGCGGGACGACATGTGGCGCTGGAGGCTGCGGGTGGCCAGCTGCGCTGGCCCGGCGGCCAGACGCGCGCCGCGTTTGGTCGCGGCGGCATCCGAGCCGACAAGAAGGAGGGCGACGGTGCCACCCCGAGCGGAACCTTCCCGCTGCTCTCCGGCTTCTACCGAGCCGATCGCGTGCCGGCGCTGCGCACCGATCTGGCGATGCGCCCTCTGGGCCGCGCCGATGGCTGGGTCGATGATCCGGCGGACCCCGACTACAACCGGCTTGTCGCGCTGCCCTACCCGGCCCGGGTCGAGGAGTTGTGGCGCGAGGACGGCCTCTACGACGTGCTGGTCGTGATCGGCTACAACACCGATCCGGTGGTGCCCGGCGCCGGCAGCGCGATCTTCCTGCATGTCGCGCGCCCGGATTTTTCGCCAACCGACGGTTGCGTCGCGGTTGCGCGCGACACCCTGATCGCCCTGCTCCGTGTGCTGGGGCCGGGCAGCACGATTACGATCCGGGCCTGAGCGCGAGAGAGCGAGGAGGAGGATCATGGGTCTCGCCGTCGCGATCCAGATGGACCCGATCGACACGATTAACATCGACGCCGATTCGACCTTCGCCCTGGCGCTGACAGCCCAGGCCCGCGGTCATGCACTGTTCCATTACCTGCCGCAGGCCTTGACCCTGCGCGACGGGCGTCTCTACGCCCGGGGCCGCGCGCTGCAGGTATTCCGCGAGCACGGCAACCATCACCGTTTCGGCGCTTTCGAGGAACTCGATCTCGAAACCTTCGACGTGGTTCTGATGCGACAGGACCCGCCGTTCGACATGGCCTATATCACCGCAACGCATCTGCTGGAGCTGCTGCCGCCGCAGGGGCCGCTGGTGGTCAACCATCCGGGGTCGGTGCGCAACGCCCCCGAAAAGCTGTTCGTGCTGCGCTTCCGGGAGCTGATGCCGCCGACCCTGCTGACCCTCGATCGCGACGAGATCCGGGCGTTCTGGCAGGAACATCACGACATCATCCTGAAGCCGCTGTTCGGCAATGGCGGCGCCGGGGTGTTCCGGCTGCGGCCCGGCGACGAGAACCTGAACTCGCTGCTCGAAATGTACGCGCTCGTCCATCGCGAACCGGTGATGGTACAGCGATACCTGCCCGAAGTGCGGCAGGGCGATAAGCGCATCATCCTGATCGAGGGCGAGCCCGCCGGTGCGGTCTCGCGGGTGCCCCCCGAGGGCGAATCGCGAGCCAACCTGCATGTCGGGGGCCGCGCCGTCAAAACCGGGCTGACGTCGCGCGAGCGCGAGATCTGCGCCGCCATCGGGCCGACCTTGCGCGAGCAGGGCCTCATCTTCGTCGGCATCGATGTGATCGGCGATTACATGACCGAGATCAACGTGACCTCGCCGACCGGTATCCAGGAAATCGCCCGGCTCGACGGCACCGATCTGGCGCCGAAGATCTGGGACGCGATCGAGGCGCGGCTTGATGCCGACGCCGACCGCCGCCGCGGGTGAGAGCCGCAAGCCTTGCGACCGAAAACAGGTAACCGCCGCGACGCATGAGACAGACCCGCAGCCGACGGCGCGACAAGCGGAACTGAAACAGCTCGACGCCTGCGACCGGCACGGTGTTGGGTCTGTGCCGATGGCGTTCATCGCAGCGCGAGAGGGATGGATGGCCGAAAATCGTCTGCCCCGGCTTCATGTGCCGGTGGCGCTGGCGGCCGGCGCGGTAATCGAATTGGCCGGAGATCAGGCGCATCGACTGCGCAACGTGCTGCGGCTAGGACCGGGCGCCTCGGCCGCGCTCTTCAACGCCGCGACCGGGGAATGGTTTTGCCGGATAGCGGAACTCGGCCGCGACCGGGTGCGGCTTGGGGTGGAACGCCGCCTGCGTCCGCCGGAGCCGGAGGATGGGCCATGGCTGCTGTTCGCGCCGGTCAAGCGCGCGCGGCTCGACTGGCTGGTCGAGAAGGCTACCGAACTCGGCGCCGGGGCCCTGGTCCCGGTATGGACCGCGCGAACCCAGGTCGAGCGGATCAATCTCGACCGCCTGACCGCGCATGCCATCGCGGCGGCGGAGCAGAGCGAGCGCCTCTCGATCCCCTCGATCCGCGGCGCCGAGCCGCTCGATCGCGTGCTTGCGGCGTGGCCGGGCGAGCGCGCTCTGATCGTGTGCGACGAGAGCGGCGCCGCCCCGCCGGCCATCATCGTCTTGCCGGAGCTGGCGCGGGGTGCGTCGGCGGTGCTGGTTGGTCCCGAAGGGGGTTTTACCGAAACGGAACTTGACGCTCTGGTGAAACTTTCCTTTGTTACACCGGTCGGGCTCGGTCCGAGGGTGTTGCGCACCGAGACGGCTGCTCTTGCCGGTCTCGCGGTTTTGCAGGCCATTGCCGGAGATTGGCGCCGCGCTCGTGTTCGCTGAAAGAGCGCCCGTTCCGGTGCGACCGGAGCGGTCGCCGCCCAGGCTGGCCACAGTTCCCTGGCCGCTTTTCTGGAGTGTCTCGCCGCACATGTCCGCCCCGCCCAACTCGCCAGGAACGCCGATCGAAGACAAGCGGCAGCTCATCGCCTATCACGAAGCCGGCAGCAAGCCCCCGGCGCAATGGCGCGTCGGCACCGAGCATGAGAAATTCGTGTTTCGGCGGGCCGATCTGCGGCGCGTCCCTTATGACGGCCCCGACGGCATCGCGGCGCTGCTGCACGGCATGACTCGTTTCGGTTGGCGGCCCGTGCTGGAGCACGGCAACGTGATCGCGTTGACCAATGACAGCCAATGTTCGATCACCCTCGAGCCGGGCGGGCAATTCGAGCTGAGCGGGGCGCCGCTTGAAACGGTGCATCAGACCTGCGGCGAGGTGCACGAGCATCTGCGCCAGGTGCGCGAGGTTTGCGACGAACTCGGGCTGGGCATGCTCGGCCTCGGCTTCGACCCGAAATCGCGCCGCGAACAGGTGCCGTGGATGCCGAAGGCCCGCTACCGGATCATGGGCAACTACATGCCCAAAAAAGGCCGGCTCGGTCTCGACATGATGCTGCGCACCTGTACCGTGCAGGCCAACCTCGACTACGAGTCCGAGCAGGACATGGTGCGCAAGTTCCGCGTCGCCCTCGCTTTGCAGCCGGTCGCCGTGGCGCTGTTCGCCAACTCGCCGTTCGTTGAAGGCAAGCCGTCCGGTTTCCAGTCCTATCGCAGCTGGGTGTGGACCGATACCGACCCGGACCGGTGCGGCACGCTGCCCTTCGTGTTCGACGACGGGTTCGGGTTCGAGCGCTATGTCGATTACATGCTCGACGTGCCGATGTATTTCGTCTACCGCGACGACACCTACATCGATGCCAGCGGGCAGTCGTTCCGGGACTTTATGGCCGGCCGCCTGCCGGCCCTGCCCGGCGAGCGGCCCGGGATCGGCGACTGGACCGACCATCTGACGACCGCTTTCCCCGAGGTTCGGCTCAAGACCTTCCTCGAGATGCGCGGCGCCGATGGCGGGCCCTGGGGGCGGTTATGCGCCTTGCCGGCCCTATGGGTCGGGCTGCTGTATGACCGCGCCGCCCTCGATTCCGCATACCAGCTGATTGCCGACTGGACCGCAGAGGAGCGCGAGGCGATGCGGCGCGACGTGCCGCGCCGAGGCCTCGATACCCCATTGCGCAGCCGCACTCTGCGCGAGGTCGCGCTGGAAATGCTCGACATGGCGCGGGACGGGTTGCATCGCCGCGCACGGCGGGACCAGGCCGGCGAGGACGAAACCCATTTCCTCGACCCGTTGTTCGCGATCGCCGCTTCGGGGCGCACCCCCGCAGCCGAGCTGGTTGAGGACTATCGCGGCCGCTGGGCCGGCGATATTGCCGGGGTTTTCACCGACTGTGCGTACTAGAGACCCGGCACCTATGGCTGAACCTTCAACGAAAAATTAACAAAGGCTTCTCTAAACTCCGCCGCATCGTCGCGCTAGCGGGGCCCGCATGAATAACGCCTATCTCGATGTGATTTCACTCGTCGAGCGACTTCACCGTCACTTCCTCGAGGTGGTGAAGCTCGAGCTCGACGGGCTCGGCATTCACGATATCAACAACGTGCAAGGCATGATGTTGTTTAATATCGGGGATGCGGAGATGACGGTCGGCGAGCTGACGCTGCGCGGCTGCTACCTCGGTTCTAATGTTTCGTACAACGTCAAGAAGATGGTCGAGAACGGTTATCTGGTGCAGGAACGCTCGGTGCACGATCGCCGGTCGATTCATGTGCGCCTGACCGAGAAGGGGCGGCAGCTTCGCGATCGGCTGACCGCGATGCATCGCCGGCATGTCGAGTTGCTGGCGCAGACTGCGCTCAAGGACGAAGATCTGCAGGCGGTCACCACCACGCTGCGGCGGCTGGAGCGCTTCTGGATCCGGGCCGGCGACCTGGTGCAGCGGCCAGGGCAATTCGCCGCCTGATTTTTATGGTGACGTGCCTGCGGCGGCCTGCAACCTTATCCGGAAGCAATTCCGGAGGAGCTGCATGTCCGCCCAAACCCCGCCGCTCGCCGCGCTGTCGCCCGGGCTGAGCGTCACCGGCCGGCTCGATGCGGCCGATATCGAGGCGCTCGCCCAGGCGGGCATCCGCACCATCATCAATAACCGGCCGGACAGCGAAGACCCGGGACAGCTGCCGGCCGCCGAGGCCCGCCGGCTTGCCGAGGCGCGCGGCATCGCCTACCACCACATCCCGATCACCGCCGCGACCTTGTCGCGCGCCGATGTCGACGCCTTTTCCGCGGCATCGAAAAGCGCGCCCCAGCCGATCGTTGCGCATTGCCGCAGCGGCACCCGGTCGTCGCTGCTATGGGCGCTGTCCCGCCTGCGCGACGGGGCCGACCCGTTCGCGCTGATCGCCGAAGCCGCCAAGCACGGCATCGACATAGCGTCCCTGCCGATGGTCGCCGCGCGGCTGCGCTGATCGCCGGCATATGGCGAGCGAGCCGACCTGGCTGCCGCTCGATGCGGTCACCGCTCTGAACCGCGACATTGTCGCCGAGTCAGGCGAGACCTATCAGCTCCGCGATCGCGCCTCGTTGCAGAAGGCGGTGGATCAGCCCTGGAACATCTGGTGCTATTTCCAGGACCGGGACATGGCGGTGCTGGCGTCACGGCTGTTTTCCGGGATCGCCAATGCCCGCGCTTTCGCCGCCGGCAACAAGCGCACCGGCTATCGGGCGGCTCTCGCCTTTCTCGACGCGAATGGCTACGAACTCGGGGCGCCGGATTACGCCGTCGGCAAGCTCGGCGATTATTTCGCCGGCCATTTGAGCCAGTATGCGCTGGTCGACTGGTTTCGCTTGTGGATGACCCCGCACACGCAAGGCCGCATCGATCCATGACCGTGCCCGCATATTCAATGCGGGGCGGGAAAGAGCCTCAGCAGGGTCAGGATCAAGGCCGCTTGCGCGAAAGCGATGCCGAATACCCAGCGGATGATATCGGTTTTTACCGCCGCCACGCTGGCGTCGAATTGGCTCCGCATCAACCTCAGCTGCCCTTCGATCTTCGCTTCTAAGCTGTTCATCCTCTCGTCAAGCCGTCCGATTTCGTTCGTAAGCTTGGTCTCGAGCGCTCCGATATCGTTCGTAAGCTTGGTCTCGAGCGCTCCGATTTCATTCGTAAGCTTGGTCTCGAGCGCCCCAATGTCGTTCGTAAGTTTTGCCTCGAGGCGGCCAACCTCATTCGCAATCTTGAGTTCGAGGCGTTCGATATCAGCCTTGGTCGCAAGGCTGGACAGCTGGGTTTCCTGCCAATCCCGGAACACTCCGGTGAAGGCTTCAGCCTGCCTCTCTTCAATTCCCGCTTCCCGCAGGCGCTTTACGATCTGCAGGGTATCGAGCATCGCCGCCATGTTTTGAGCTAATCGGTTCGGGGCCGGTGCCGCAAGCCCTACCCGCCAAACGCCGGAATGCCGGTCTGGGCGCGCCCAAGGATCAGAGCGTGGATGTCGTGGGTACCTTCGTAGGTGTTGACCGTCTCCAGATTCATCACGTGACGGATCACGTGAAATTCGTCATGGATGCCGTTGCCGCCATGCATGTCGCGCGCGAGACGGGCGATGTCGAGCGCCTTGCCGCAATTGTTGCGCTTCAATAGCGAGATCGCCTCCGGCGGGCAGTTTCCCTGGTCCTTCAGCTGCCCGAGGCGCAGGCTGGCCGCAAAAGCAAGCGCGGTCTCGGTCTGCATGTCGACCAGCTTTTTCTGGATCAGCTGGTTGGCGGCAAGCGGGCGGCCGAACTGGCGCCGTTCCAAGGTATAGTTGCGCGCCGCGTGCCAGCAGAATTCGGCCGCCCCCAAGACTCCCCAGGCGATGCCGTAGCGGGCATTGTTGAGGCACGAAAAGGGCCCGCGCAGTCCTTTGACCCCGGGCAACAGGTTCTCCTCGGGCACGAACACGTCGTCCATGACGATTTCGCCGGTCACCGAAGCGCGCAGGCTGAACTTCCCTTGAATCTTCGGCGCCTTCAGGCCCTCCATACCCTTTTCCAGGATGAAGCCCCGGATAACGCCATCCTCGGTCTTCGCCCACACCACCATGACATCGGCAATCGGCGCATTGGTGATCCACATCTTGGCGCCGTTCAGCCGATAGCCGCCCGGCACCGCCCGCGCCCGCGTCGCCATGCTGCCGGGATCGGAGCCGTGATCGGGCTCGGTCAGGCCGAAACAGCCGACCCATTCGCCGGTGGCCAGCTTCGGCAGGTATTTCTCGCGATGTGCCTCGGTGCCGAAATCGTGGATCGGGTACATCACCAGGCTCGATTGCACGCTCATCGCCGAGCGATAGCCGCTGTCGACCCGCTCGACCTCGCGCGCGATCAGCCCGTAGCTGACGTAATCGGCGCCGGCACAGCCATACCCCTCGATCGTCGAGCCGAGAAAGCCGAGTTCGCCCATTTCGTTCATGATCTCGCGATCGAAGCGCTCTTCGCGGTTCGCGGTCAGCACCCGCGGCATCAGCTTTTCCTGGCAGTAGGCGCGGGCGCTGTCGCGCACCAGCCGCTGCTCGTCGGTCAGCAAATCCTCGATCCGCAGCGGATCGGCCCAATCGAACTCTGCGACGGCGGCACGGGCCGCGCGAGCGGGGACAACGTCGTTCATGGGCTCCTCGGCGATTCGGCTTTGCGTTCCCGCACTATATATGGATGGGCGCGGTCTGGGTGGGGTTCAGAAATCAGTCGAGTCATCGCAGCACCGGCTCGCAAGCGGCGGGGCGGACTGCCCTCGACCGGCGCACCAGCCCTCTTCCGTCCACCCGGGCGAATAGGATTCAAGGCGAACTCTGCCCTGTCCGCGCAGGCATTCGGCGCGCGGACCTATACCGGGCGTTCGCCTTCGATCGTGACGCGGTGCATGACCCGGCGCTGGCCCTGGTAGTCGTTGATCGCATTGTGCTGGACGCAGCGATTGTCCCAGAAGGCGATCGCGTTCGGCTGCCAGCGGAAGCGGCAGGTGAATTCGGGCCGCACCGCATGCCGCTCCAGGAAATCCAGCAGCGGGGCGCTCTCCTCTTCGGTCATATCCTTGAAGCGGATGGTGAAGTTGCCGTTGACGTAGAGCGCCTTGCGGCCTGTCTCGGGATGCGTGCGCACCACCGGGTGCTCGATCTCGGCCTCGGCGTCCTCGCCCAGGCGGATCCTCATCGAGGCGGGGCCGCTGCGGGCCCTCGCCGAGTTGATGCCATAGGGTCGGCGCGCGCTGTGCACCGCAATCATGCCGTCAAGCATTGCCCGCATGCCTTCGGACAGGGTTTCGTAGGCGAGATACTGGTTGGCGAACATGGTATCGCCGCCGAATTCCGGCACCTCTCGCGCATAGAGCACCGAGCCCAGCGCCGGGCGTTCGAGATAGCTGACATCGGTATGCCAGCCGCCGCCGAAATTGCGCGTTTCCTCCGGCTCCTTGCGAACCTCGATGATCTCCGGATATCCCTCCGTGCCACCGACGAAATCGTGCACCTGCAAACTCCCGAAGCGGCGGCCGAAGACGAGGTGCTGTTCCGGCGTCAGGTGCTGGTCGCGAAAGAAGATCACGAGATGGTCGAGCAGCGCGCGGCGGATCTCGCCGATCACGGCCTCCTCGAGCGGCTCGGCCAAATCGACGCCGCCGATCTCGGCCCCCAACGCGCCGGCTATCGGCTCTACAGAAATTCTGTTGTTGCCCATCCTCTCCTCCCTGCCTTCCCTGCGCCGCGGGCGAGGACCGCCGTCCCGACGAGGGTCGCACACCAAAACTCCTTTTTCCACCTGCGCGCCGGACCGCAGGCAATAGGCCGTTGCACGGCAAGATTTCTGCGCGTGATTCGAGACGTGCCCTGGCGGGCGCTCCTCACCATGAGGATCAGCGTTCATGGCAGCAGCAATCGCTTTGATCCTGGGCAGCCCGCGCGAGCGGGCGCGTCGAAGGGTAGTGCCCTGGACACTATCGAAGGACACACGAGCGTTTTCCGACCCAGGCGGCATCGCGCCCCGGGGCGATCCGGTCATCGCGGGTTGACCGGAGGCGAGGCCGGGTCGAAGCTGACCCGCACAAGCCGGGAGGACAGGCCATGAAGGTCGGGATCGCGCTCAACATGCTGTGCCAACCGGGCCGCTCCGACGCGTCGGTGGTCGGCGAGCATCTGGCGATGGGCGACCTCGCCGAGCCGCTCGGCTTCGACTCGCTGTTTGCGCTCGAACATCACTTCACCGGCTATGCGATGTCGCCGGCGCCGACCCAATTATTGAGCTATTACGCCGGCCGCACCCGCCGCATCTTGCTCGGCACCGCGGTCATCGTGCTGCCCTGGCACGACCCGGTGCGGGTTGCAGAGCAGATCGCGCTGCTTGACATCCTGTGCGGCGGGCGATGCCTGTTCGGCTTCGGGCGCGGCGCCGCCAGCGTCGAGTACGAAGGCTTCCGTATCCCGATGGGCGAAGCCCGGCCGCGCTTTGTCGAAGCGGCGCAGATCATCGTCAAGGCGCTCTCGAGCGACAGTTTCGAGCATCACGGCGAGTTCTTCCGGATTCCGCGCACCGCGATCCGGCCGCGCCCGGTGTCGCATCCGGAGCGGCGCTTCTACGCCTCGGCGGTCAGCCCGGACTCGGCCGAGATCATGGCCAAGCTCGGCTTCGGTCTGCTGATGGTCATGCAGAACGAATGGCCGAAAGCCGCCGAGGACATCGCGCGCTATCGGGCGATCGCGACCGAAGCCGGGCACACCCCGCGACCGCCGGTGATCCTGACCAATGTGTGCTGCGCCGAAAGCCGGCAGGAGGCGCACGAAAAGGCGGTCCGGTATCTCGGCCTGAAATGGCAGTCGATCGACGACCATTACCATTTCTCGGACGGCCATCTCGCGACCGTCAAAGGTTACGAGAGCTACGGCAAGATGGCGCGCACCTACGCCAAGATCAACGAAAGCGCCGAGTCGCGCGCCAAGGCCACGGATTTTTATGTCAGCATCCAGATCGTCGGCACCTCGGACGATTGCCTGCAGAAGATCGCCGAACTGCAACGCTGCACCGGGATGGACCACCTCGTCACTGAATTCTCGTTCGGCGGTCTGCCGCACGAGGAGGCGGAGGTCAACATGCGCCTGTTCGCCGACCGGGTCATGCCGGTGCTGCAGCGCGACCCGGCCTTTGCGCTGCCGCGCGATGGCGCCCTAGCAATCCCCCAGCAGGCCGCCGGCGAGCGGCTGTTCGCACCGGCATAACGCTGCTCTCCCACCGGGTGCTGTCCCACCGGGGGCGTTGCCGCGAGCGGCGGCGCGCCCCACCCGGCACGCCCGCGCCCCCGGCCATTATCGGACTGGAGGCGCATTGCCGCTCGATTTTCAGCTCGTGTGCCAGCCGCCGTGCAATCGGCCGCGCGGATCAGGGCTGGTATTGCAGGGTCAGGCCGCCGACCCCGGCGGTCACGTCGAGCCCGAGCGAGGTCTGCACGCTGACCGGCTGCAGGTTGATCGTTCCCTGATACCCGCCGACGAGAACGTTCGCCCCGACTCCGAACCCGACCGTCGCGCCGGCGCCGCCGCCGATATAAGCGCCGTTCAACCAGCCGGGCCCGGCGCCGAACCCTGGCGCGAATACCGCCCAGTAAAGCGTGGCCATCTGAGTGTAGCCGATATCGATGCCGAGCTTGGTAACCTGACCCACGTAATGCTCCGGCGGACCGTCGCCGCGCCAAAACATGCAGTTGATCGGCCGCGACGAGCCCAGAACGTAACCCGGGCCGCCCGCTACATTGCAGGTCAACCAGCCGATCTGCAGCCCGAAGCCTTGCGCCGCGGCAGGTCCGGAGGTCAAGCCCAGCAGCGCGGCCCCGATCGTCAGCAGACCGGTGAATTTCTTCAGCATGTTCTGTCCTTTCCCTGCGTCCCGCGCCGAGCGCCCTTAGACTGGCGAGCGGCACCAAAATGGTAGAGCTAAGCCACGGAGAATCATCCGGTTTGCCGTGCCTTGTCAACCAGACGAGGGGTTAACGCCGAATTCAACTCGCGCGAACGGCGAGCCTGGCAAGCTGTCGCGGGAGCAGGCAAAGCCGGCTCAGCTCATCCGCTTTTCCGGCCCGAGCGCGGGCGGGCGGCGGTAGATCAGGGCTTCGGCGATGTGACGCCGCCCGACCCGGCCGGCGCCTTCAAGATCGGCGAGGGTGCGCGCAACGCGCAGCACGCGATGATGCCCGCGGGCCGACAGGCGCAGCCGGTCGGCGGCTCGGGCGAGCAGGCTGTTGCCCTCGGAGTCCGGGGCCGCGGCTTCGTCGAGCACCGCGCCATCCGCCTCGGCATTGGTGCGGATGCGACGCCCCGCCGACAGCCCGGCGTAGCGCCGCGCCTGGCAGGTGCGCGCGGCGGCCACTCGGCCCGCGATATCGGCGCTGCTTTCAGCCGCGGGCGGCAGCAGCAGATCGGCCGGCGACACCGCGGGCACGTCGATGACCAGATCGATGCGGTCGAACAGCGGTCCCGAGATGCGCGACTGGTAGTCCTCGGCGCAGCGCGGCGCGCGGCTGCAGGCCCGCCCGGGTTCGGCGAGATAGCCGCAGCGGCACGGGTTCATCGCCGCCACCAGCTGCACCCGCGCCGGATAGGTGACATGTCCGTTGGCGCGGGCAATGCTGATCCGCCCGGTTTCCAGCGGCTGGCGCAAGGCTTCCAGCGCGTTGCGGCTGAACTCCGGCAGTTCGTCGAGGAACAGCACGCCCTGATGCGCCAGGCTGATCTCCCCGGGCCGGGCGCGCAAGCCGCCCCCCACCAAG
>Ga0213875_10001170_pt1 | contig 18001 bp, 12 predicted proteins | sample BarmaccomBMRX_R8_FD_160105 | JGI IMG/M metagenome (GOLD analysis project Ga0213875, IMG submission 160105) | Root-associated microbial communities from Barbacenia macrantha in rupestrian grasslands, the National Park of Serra do Cipo, Brazil - RX_R8 | ecosystem: Host-associated > Plants > Roots... | reverse complement strand
TCGACCGGCACGAGCGCGGTGGCGCCGCAGACGCGCACCGAATTCCCCGATGTGGAAGACCTTGAAATCAAGAGCGGCAGTTTCACCTGGCACAATGGCGTGACCAACGCGACCACGCTCGTCACCTTTTCGCAGGCCTCGGCCAAGACGCCCGACACGACCAGCCCGATCGCCCTGGCGCTGGCCGGCACCTTCCAGCACGAGCCCTACGATTTTACGGCGCGCGTCGGGCCGCTCGGGCAACTGCAGGACCCGACGCGGCCTTATCCCGTCCGGTTCGAGGGCGAGGTTTCCCGCACCAAGGTATCGATTGACGGCAAGATCGCCCGGCCGCTTGCCTTCGAGGGGCTGGATGTCGCGCTGGCCGTCGCCGGCGCCAACCTGCAGGATTTCGCCAAGCTGTTTACGATACCGGTACCGGAGACGCCGCCCTACCGGCTCGCGGGGCGTCTGACGCATGACGGGAATCGTTGGGCGATCGCGCGCATGGACGGGCGCATGGGCGAGAGCCGGCTGACCGGCGATCTGCTGGTCGATCCCAGCGGCAAGCTGCCCTATATCAAGGCGGACCTGGCCTCGCCCTTGATGGACCTCGCTGATTTCAAAGGGTTTTACGGCGAGGAGCCGGCCCATACCGGGGCCAGCGAGGTGGCCCGCGCACGCACTCCGGCCGACAAGCGGGCGGCCGCCCGCAAGCAGGCTGAAAAGGCCGATCCCAATGCGCGGGTCATCCCCGAAACCGCGATCCCGCTGAAACAGCTGTCCGGCTTCAATGCCGACGTCGTGTTCGACGGTCGCGAGATCAAGCGCACCAGCGGGGTGCCGTTCGAGCACATCAAGCTCGACATGTCATTGAAGGATGGCACGCTGGAACTGAAGCCGCTCGATTTCGCGGTGGCCGGCGGCACGGTCGCGATGCGCCTGGTGCTGGTATCGACCGCGCATCCGGTGCGCTCGCACGCCGATATCACCGTGCGCCGCATCGATCTGAACCGGCTGTTCCGGGCCACCCCGACGATGAAGGAGGTCAAGGAGACTTCCGGCATTTTCGGCGGCTTCATCCGCTTTGACTCGACCGGCGATTCGGAGCGCGCCGTGCTCGCCAACATGACCGGCGATTTCGGGTTTTTCATGGAGGGCGGGCAGTTCAGCGAATTGCTGATCGACCTTGTCGGGCTCGACGTTTTCCACGCCGCGGTGACCTATCTCGAAGGTGATCGCCCGGTGCCGATCAACTGCCTGGCGGCGCGCTTTTCCGCCAGAAACGGCATCGCCACAGCGCAGACCCTGCTGTTCGACACCACCCCGTCGACGATCCTCGGCCAAGGCAACGTCGATCTCCACGACGAGACCATCAATCTGCGCTTCGTGCCGCAGCCCAAGGAATTCAGCCCGCTGAGCCTGCGCTCGCCGATCGATGTAAGCGGCGCGCTCGGGCATCCCTCGGTGCGGCCCGAGGCCAAGACCCTGATTGCCCGGCTCGGCGCGGCGATCGGCCTCGGGGTGGCGGCCGGTCCGGCCGCGATCCTGCCGCTGACCGATCTCGGCGCCGATGTCAAAGGCGCCTGCGCCATCGCCTTTGCGGCGCACGGTCCGGCGGTCGCGTCGAGCACGGGCCGGCCAGCGGCCCGCGGCGGCGGCCGCTGATCATCCGGTAGCGACGACGAGCTGCTCGGCGCGGGCCCGCAGCTGATCGGGCAGCCGCGCCGGGCGGCGCGCATCGAGATCGAGCTGCACCCCGAACTGCCCCATCCGGGCAAATCGCTGCCCGCTCAGCGGATCGCTCATCCAATGCGCGAAGCGGACCGACGAGCCGCCGAGATGCGAGATCCCAGTCTCGACCAGATAGGGCTGGCCGAGCCCGGGCGTCGCCTCGATCTGCAAAACGAGCTCGAAAGTGGAGAACCCGCGCCGGTTATCCTGCATGTAATGCGCCGTCATCCCCATTGCCGCCTGGCTCTGCAGCGAGGCAGTGGTGAAGCGATGCACAAAAGCAGCCAGCGAGAACCGGTTGTGTTCGTCGAAATCGGCGGGTCCGGCGCGGCCGCGTGCGGTCGGGATGAACCCCGCCGCAGTGTTTGGCTCGGCGCGCGGCTCGATCGGCGGTCCGTTCCATTCGACGAGGGCCCGACGGATCAGATCCTGCCGTTCGACGAGGATCGGCGCGGCGGCGCAGTCCCACACCGCCTCGACCCAGGTGACGGTCTCGCCGTCGGTCGAATCGATGATGCGGTGGCCGAGGCGCAGACCGCCTTCGGTCCCGATCGCGGCGCTGGCAATATGGAAACTGTCGCCGGCGCGCAGCTCGCGGGCGAAACGGACATGGAAGCGGCGCCCGAAAACGCCGGACCCTAAGAGTTCGCCGAGCCCGAGATGCGCCGCGAGGCCGGCCTCCGCTTCCCCGATGCGATCGAAATAATAGGCGATCGTGAAATGCTCGGTCACGTCGCATTCCCAGGGCGCGACGCTGCCGCGACAGGTTTCAGTCCAGTTTTCCATCGGCTCACAATCCGGTTCGCAAAAGACGCCCGCCGGCAGCCGCCTGAGGCGACGGCATCCGCGGCTTCGGCATATCACTTGCCTCGCACGATGTGCATCGCCATTTTCGAGGAGGCCGGCTTCGCCCGACTGCCAGTCGCAGGCAGGAGCGAGGCGCGCATGCCGCGCCGAATCGTCGAGTTGCAAGCATCGCAAGCGCGAGGTGAGACATGTCGCTGCGCATCAATGACGAAGCGCCGAATTTTACAGCAGAAACAACCCAGGGCACGATCAATTTACATGACTGGATTGGGGATGGCTGGGCCATCCTGTTTTCGCACCCGAAGGACTTCACGCCGGTCTGCACCACCGAGCTCGGCTACATGGCCGGGCTGCAGCCCGAATTCGAGAAGCGGAACTGCAAGATCGTCGGCCTCAGCGTCGATCCCGTCAGCGATCATACGCGCTGGTCGAAGGATATCGAGGAGACGCAGGGACACGCGGTTCGCTATCCGATGATCGGCGACCCCGAACTCAAAGTGGCGACGCTGTATGACATGCTGCCGGCGGGCGCAGGCACGACCGCGCAGGGCCGCACCGCCGGCGACAACGCCACCGTCCGCTCGGTCTTCGTGATCGGCCCGGACAAGAAGATCAAGGCGATGCTGACCTATCCGATGAGTACCGGCCGCAATTTCGACGAGGTGCTGCGGATCCTCGATTCCTGCCAGCTGACCTCGAAGCATCAGGTCGCCACCCCCGTCAACTGGAAGCAGGGCGGCGACGTGATCATCTCGCCCGCCGTATCGGACGACGCGGCAAAGGAGAAATACCCGCAGGGCTGGAAGGCGCCGCGACCCTATCTGCGCATCGTGCCGCAGCCGCATTAAGGCGCATCGGAGATCGACGCTCCGCGTGTTGCCGCTGCGGTCAAAATCGCGGCGGCAAAATCGCGGCGGCAAAATCGCGGCGGCAAACCCCGGCTTAATGCAGCGGGGTCGGGGGCGCCAGCGGCACCATGCCGCCGGTTGGTACCCGCCGCCCCGGCGGTCCGAGCCCGAGGCCGCCGAGGCCGGTATTGGGCGCCGGACCGGTTCCGACGCCGCCCGGCCCCGGCACCGGCGTCGGCAGCGCGGCGCCGATCCCGACCAGCGGCTCGCCGCCGACCCGGCGGGTCTCGCCCGCCTTAGCTTCGGCGTAGCGCATCAAGCTTTCGACTTGCGCGTCGGTCAGCTTGTCGCCGTAGAACTTGTCATAGAACTCCTTGACCTGCGTCCGCAGGTCCTCCTGAGTCATATCGGGATAAAAAACGGTGGATAGCCAGTACAGGCCGATCAGCCGGTTGACCCCGGGCGGGTCGTCGATCCAGCCGAAGGGCAGCGACGGCGCGAGATAGACCCGCTTGTAGCGAACCGCGTCGAGCGTGCGCCATATCGGATCGTGCAGCAATGAATCGTAGAACGGCCGGTCCTCGGCGATGATGATGTTCGGGTCCCAGGCGCGCAGCTGCGCCGGCGTGATCGCGATCCGGCCATCGCGGCCGAGCCCGGCGGCGACATTGATGACCCCGCCCTCGTCGATCTCTTCATTGGCCGGCGACCCCGGCAGCGCGGTTTCGAGCCCGTCCGGGCGGCGCCCGTAATACACCTTTGGCCGTTCGTTCGGCGGCCGGATCAACAGCCGTCCGCGCAGCGCATCGATCGCGTGCTCGGCATAGATCGCGAGGTCCTCGGCGCGATCGCCGACACCAAGCACGGTTCCCAGCGAGCGCAGGATCAGCGGCATGCGCTCGATGCTGTCATCGACGAAAATGTATGGAATGCCGCTCTGGCGCTGGATCGCGTCGGCAAAGCCGGAGCGCTCCGCCGAGATCGGTCCGGCATCGACGATCACATCGGGCCGCAGCCGCCGTAGCGCATCCAGGCCGGCGGTCGGGTAGGGGCCGCTGAGGCGGCCGATGACCGGCAGGTGCGCCGCCTTCGCCGGCAGAAACCGCTGTTGCGCCGCACTCAACGGGCGGGTCCAGCCGATCAGCTTGTCGGGCGCCAGCGCGAACACCAGCACCTCGGCGGTTGGCCCGGCCGGCATCACCCGCCCGATGCGCTCGGGCAACATGACCCGGCGCTGGGCGGAATCGACGAAATCGGCGGCTTGTGTGCTCTGCGCGCCGGCCGCGAGCAGCATCGCAAGCGCAATCCGCCCGGCGACCCATCGAAACGACATGGGCTTCCTCAATGGTCCGCAAAAACCCCAACGACTATAGCCGGCGCGACTCAGCAGGCAAAGCGCGGGGGTAACCGTTGCGCGATCTGGGCGTGGGCTGCCGAACCAATCGCTTCCCTTCTGGGCGCTACCCCCGGCCCGGGCTTCCCTCGGGGCCGCGTCATCCGACCGGGCCGAAGACCGGGCTTGAGGCATCGGCGTCGGCACCGTATCGCCGTAGCGCCCGGTCGCCGATAATGCGCCGCCAACCGGCCCGGACAGGAGGCGGCCCATGAAGATCCACAGCATCGAAGCCATCCCGGTCGAGATCCCGCTGCGCAAGGTGTTCAGCGGCAGCGGCTACCGCGTCGCCAGCCGCAATACGGTCGTCACCCGTATTCGCACCGCGGACGGGCTTTGCAGCGAGGTTTATAACGGCGACAACCGCGCGCACGGCCGCGACATTGTCGCGATCATCCAGAACGAGCTGGCGCCGCTGCTGATCGGCGAGGATGCCTCGCGCATCGAGCGGTTGTGGGCCCGGATGTTCCCGCTGACCACTCCGAACCGCGACCGCAAGCTGGTCATGGAGGCGATCGCCTGCGTCGATACCGCGCTTTGGGACCTGCTCGGCAAATCGCTGGGGGTCAATGTCGCGAACCTGCTCGGCGGCTTCCGCGACCGGCTCCCGATCATCGCGATCGCCGGCTATTACGAGGAGGGCAAAAGCCTCGCCGATCTCGGCCGCGAGATGGAATGGCTGCGCGAGGCCGGGATGGCCGGGTGCAAGGTCAAGGTCGGAGGTCTGTCGGCCGAGGCCGATGCCGAGCGGGTCGCGGCCGCCCGCGCCGGGGTCGGCCCGGACTGGATCATCGCGGTGGACGCCAATCGCGGCTGGCCGGTCGCCGAGGCGGTCAAATTCGCCCGCCTGATCGAACGCCATGACATCCGCTGGTTCGAGGAGCCGTGTCATTGGTACGACGACGCGGCCGCGATGGCCGAGGTCAGGCGGCGCACCACGATCCCGATCAATGCCGGCCAAAGCGAGATTTCGGCTCACGGCGTCCGCCGGCTGATCGCGGCCGGCGCCGTCGACATCGTCAATTTCGATGCCTCCGAAGCCGGCGGCGTCACGGAATGGCAACGCGCCGCCGGCATGTGCGCGGTGCACGGCATCGAGATGGCGCATCACGAGGAACCGCAGATCGCAGTCCATATGCTGGCCGCGGTGCCGCACGGTACCTATGTCGAATGCTTCCCCGATCCCGAACGCGACCCGCTCTGGGCCCATTGCATCAAGAACCGGGCGCCGATCAAGGACGGCATCATCGAGGTGCCGGGCGGGCCCGGTTTCGGCCTCGAACTCGACTGGGGCCGCCTCGAGCGCCACCGTCTCGACCGCTAATAAGCCGGAGCCCGGCTATGGCGCGCGGCACGCGAACTCCGTAACATGACTCTACCGCTTCGATGGAGTGCGCCATGTCCAGCGATTTCCCCTTGCCGGCGGAGAGCCCGTCCGAACTTGGTTTTCTGTCCAAGCCGCTGGCCGATCTCGACCGGCTGATCCGGCGGCATATCGAAGAGGGGCGCTACCCCGGCTGCCAGATCGCGCTGGCGCGGAATGGCAAACTGGCGCTGTTCCGCACCTATGGCGACGCCAAGCGCGAGCCGCAGCGCGTTGCCGCCGATGACGACACCCTGTTCCTGCTGTTCTCGAACACCAAGGTGCTGACGATGGCGGCGGTGTGGAGCCTCGTCGAGGAGGGCGCGCTGTCCTTCATCGACCGGGTCTCCGACCACCTGCCGGAATTCACCGCGCACGGCAAGGAGGACATCACGATCTTCCAGGTCGCGACCCATCAGGCCGGCTTTCCGAGCGCCAATTGCACCCGCGCCGCCTGGGCCGACCACGCCCGCATGCGCGCCGAGGTGTGCGCCTTTCAGCCGGAATGGCCGGCGGGCACGCGCCTGCATTACCACGGCCGCGCCGCGCATCTGACCCTGGCGATGGTCATCGAGGCGGTCACCGGGCGGGATTACCGGGAGGTGATCCGCGAACGGGTGATCGCCCCGCTCGGCATCGCCGGTGAATTGTTCGTCGGCGTGCCGCGCAGCGAACAGGGCCGCTGCGCCGACGTTTACGCCCCGCCGGGGCCGGACGCGCCGGGCGACAACAGCGCCGAATTCCGCGAGGCCGGCCTGCCGCATGGCGGCGGCTTCGGCACGGCGCGAGCGATGGCCGCGTTTTACCAGATGATGCTGAACGGCGGCCGCCTCGGCGCGGTAAGGCTGTTCTCGAAGCGGATGATCGATTACGTGACCCGCGACTTCACCGGCGAGATGCCGGATGGCGGCATGGCCCTCATTCCGATGCATCGCGGGCTCGGGCCGCATGTCCGCGGCACCGGCGGGCGGGTGCGCGGGCTCGGCAGCATCGCGCCGCCTGCGACCTTCGGCCATGGCGGCGTCGGCAGCTCCTACTGCTGGGCCGACCCGACCTCGGGCGTATCGTTCGCCTACATTACCAATTTCGTGCAGCCCGACCCGTGGCACTCGCAGCGCCTCGACCGCATCGCCAATCTGGTGCACGCCGCGATCGAGTGAGGCGAGCGACTGTCGCGGACACCGGCGAGCGATGCGGCAGCCGCTCCCGGTTCAACCCCGGATTATTATCCGGTCATCTTGCAGCCGACCTCTTCGGGCGTGCCGAAGATCTTGTCAATATCGGCGGCATTCTCCGGAAGCGCGGCCTTTACGTCGAAATAGTCCCATTGATCGGTGATCTTGTCCTTCACCTGCACGACCAGGTTCTTCAGCAGCATCTGGTGGTCCCATTTGCGGTAGGCATAGGAGGTCCCGCCGGCATTGAACTTCCAGTTCTCGAGAGCTTCGACGATCGCCATCGGGTCGGTCGATTTGGCCTGCTCGATGGCCTCGAACATTGAACGGGCGGTGATCCAGCCCATCCAGGCCTTGTCGGCGGCGGGCCGGTTAAACTTCTTCTGATAGGCGTCGGCGAAGGCCTTTTCCTCGGGCGGATTGTTCGGGTTCTTGTACCACCACAGAGACGTGTAGATCCCGGTCGCGGCCTCCGGGCCGACCGCCCAGATATCGGTGTCGCCGATCGCGATCTCGACGATCGGGATCTTGCCCTTCATGCCGATCTCGTTCCATTGCTTCAGGAAAGTGGAGAGATCGCCGGCCGACAGCCCGCCGAGCACGACATCCGGGTTGGCCTGACGGATCTTCAGAATGAACGAGCTGAAATCGGCGGTGTTGAGCGGCACCTCGTCAACCCCGACCTCGGTGCCCCCGGCCTGCTTCAGCAACTCGCGCGAGCTGCGCAGGATATCCTGGCCGAAGGCGTAGGAGGCGGTAAGGAAGTACCATTTCTTGCCGAAGCCGAGCGCGAAAGGCGCGAGCATGCGCGACTGCACCAGCACCGGCGTGTTGAGGCGGAAGGTATAGCGGTTGCAGTTCTTGCCGCTGATCTCGGTCGCGGCGGCATTGTCGACGATGAACGGGATCTGCAATTGCGCCGCGGTCGCTTCTTCGGCCAATGCGTTCGACGACAGCGAGCCGCCGAGCACGCCGACGACCTTCTGCTCCTGCACCAGCTTGCGCATATTCTGGGTCGCCTCCTGCGGGCTCGGCTCGTCGAGCCATACCAGCTCGGCCTGACGACCCATCACCTGGTTGCCGCGTTGCTCGAGCGCGAGGAACGAGCCCTGCGACAAATATTCGGTCTGAGGCGCGATCTGCCCGGTCTTGGCCAGCAACAAGCCGATCCGGATCGGCTCGTCCGTCGCGGCGGCCGCAGTCATGAAAGGCCTCGCCAGCACCGCTGAAGTCCCGGCCGCCATGGCGGCTCCTTGCAGCACCCGCCGCCGCGTCAACCCATGACCGAACCGTCCCCGCATGCTCCCCTCCCCTCTCGTCCCGGCCCGCGCCCCCCGACCGTGGGCGTTGATCTTGTGCGATCTTGCGACGGGTGGCAAACGCGGCTTCGTCGCGCGGCCGTCCCGGGCGCCCCCGCAACAAACTCCTCAATCCGGAGCCTGGACTAGGGGTACGACTCTGACATTTGATTCCCTGATTCTAAGGCCGTCATTCCGGGGCTCGGCGAAGCCGAGAGCCCGGAACCCATATTCCAGAGGCCCGTGTTCATGGGTTCCGGGCTCGCCGCTGCGCAGCGCCCGGAATGACAGCGCTGAAAGCGGGAATCAACCGTCGGCGCCGAACCACGAGCGAGGCAGGAATATAACGCCTCGGGCCTCTGCAAACGCGCGGCCGGCAGCGGCGGGAACGCCGCGATTCGGCTACGATTTGCGGCCGATCTGTTGGCCGGCAGTGGTGCCCGCGATCTTGCCAAAAACCGAGCCCGAGACGAGTCCGGTGCCGCCGGGATAATTGAAGTAGAACAGGCCGCCGACCAGTTCGCCGGCCGCGTAAAGGCCGGGGATCGGCTTCTGCGCGGTGTCGAGCACGCGCCCGTCGGTGTCGATGCGGAGGCCGCCGAAGGTGAAGGTTACCCCGCACGTCGTGCAGTAGGCCTCGAAAGGCGGCTTTTCGAGCGGCATCGCCCAGTTGGTCTTCGGCGGCTCGATGCCGACTGTGCCGCGGCCGTCCTTGACCGTCGGATTGTACGGGATCTCGCGCTGCACCGCAGCGTTGTAGTCGCGGATCGTGTTCAGGAACCGGGTCTTGTCGACAGGCGCGTACTCGGCCATCTTGTCGGCCAGTTCCTCGATCGTGTTGGCGACGACTTTCGTCACCTGGCGAATGCGGTATTCGTCGCGCTGCAGGTGAACCACCTGCTGGTCGAAGATCTGCCACGCAAACTGGTGCGGCTGCTCCAGGATCAGACGGCCGTATTTGGCGTAGGTGTAGTTGCGGAAATCGGCGCCCTCGTCGCAGAACCGCTCGCCATCGGCGTTGACCATGATGGCGAACGGGTAGGAGTGCTTCTGGAAGTTGTCGCCGACCGCGAGGTCGCCGAATTCGGGGGCGTTGTAATCCCAGCCGACCGCGTGGCAGCCCGACCAGTTGCCATAGGGCATGGCGCCGATGTCGAGCGCCATCTTGATGCCGGCGCCGGTATTGAAGCGGGTGCCGCGCACCTTGGCGAGGTCCCAGCCCGGGCCGAGATAGCGGGTGCGCATCTCGGCATTGGCCTCAAACCCGCCGCTGGCGAGGATCACCGCCTTGCACGCGATCTCGGTGGTCTTGCCCTCGACATTGGCGATGACGCCGTGGACGCCGTCATCATCGGCGATCAGCCGCTCGCCGCGGGCCTCGTAGGCGACCTGGATCTGGCGCTCCTCCGCGGCCTTGAAGAGGCCCTCGACGAGACCGGGCCCGCCGCCCCAGGCTTCGAGCGCGAGCCCGCCCCAGAACACGAACCGGCCCTCGTGCTTGAAAGCCTGGCGCGAATACATCGGCGCGAAGCGGATGCCCTGGCTGCGCATCCACAGCATCGTCTCCTGGCTCTTGGTGATCAGCAGCTCGGCCATATCGGGGTTGCTGCGGTAATCGGTCAGGCGGCCGAGATCGTCGTAATATTTGTCGGTCGTGTAAGTGCCGAAATCCGAGGTTGCCAGCTCGGTCTCGCTGAGGTCGCACAGCTTCAGCAGGTCCTCGACCCCGTTATAGACAAAGCGCAGGGCGCCGGCGGTGAAGCGGCTGTTGCCGCCGCGCTCGTCAAACGGCGCCGCCTCCAGCACCAGCACGCGCGCCCCTTCGCCGCGGGCCGCCAAGGCCGCGCACATCCCGGCATTGCCCGCCCCGACCACGACGACGTCGAATTCGCCCGCGATCATTCCCGTTCCCTCCGCTGCAACTCGCCGCACACGAGTACCGCGCGGGGAGGGTGAGGGGCAAGATGCGGAACGGCGAGGCGGGCCTCAGCGGGGTTTACGAGGCTCGGCGGATGCTCGTGTTCCCAATTTCTGCCCGGCGACAATCCATCATCCGATCAAGAGCGCCTGGCCGCGGCGGCGCGCTTCAGGGCCTGGATCACGCCGGGCTTGTGGCTGTCGGCGGCCCAGCCGATCGCATCGCGGCCGGTGAAGTCGGGCTTGCTCGGGTTGGCGCCCTTGGCGAGCAATGCCTGCACGACCTCGATATTGCCGCGGCTCGCGGCCAGCATCAGCGGCGTCCTGCCGTCCCGGTTTTCCGGATCGACCGCGGCGCCGACATCGAGCAGCAGCTGGGCGGTCTCGACCTGGTTGCGCTCGGCAGCGTAATGCAGCGGGGTGTTGCCGAGCTTGTCCTTGATGTCGAGCTTGGCGTGCGCCTTGATCAGGATCGCGACGATCTGCAGGTTGCCGTTGATCGCCGCAATGTGCAGCGCGGTGCGCTCGTTCTCGTCGGTCTGGTTCGGGTTCTCGCCGGTGCCGACCAGCCGCTGCACGAGCGCGGCGTCGTTTTGCGCCGCGGCGCGCGCGACATTCTCCCAATATGTCCCGAACGGCGCCCAGTCGGCCCGCGCCGGTGCGGCCCCCGCCAGTGCAGCCGCGGCGACGAGGAAGACCGCCTGCCGAAAAGCCTTCATGACACCCTCACGACCTCGGGGCGATGCTGCGGCCCGGCGAGCCAGTCGAGCGCGGCCTCGACGGTCTCGACCGCCGGCCCCGGCTCGGCTGCCGGGCGGCGCACCATGATCACCGGCAGGCTCAGCTCGCGCGCGGCGACCAGCTTGGCTTCGGTATCGGCGCCGCCGCTGGCCTTGCACACCAGCACGTCGATCGCGTGGCGCTGCAGCATATGGCGCTCCTCGGCGAGGCTGAACGGACCGCGGCCGAGCACGACCTCGTAGAAGCGCAGCGGCAAGGGTGCGGGCGGCGGATCGATCAGCCGCACGACGAACCGCACCTGGGTCACCGGGGCGAAGGCGGCGATCCCGCCGGCGCCGACAGTCAGGCAGGCGCGGCGGGCGAGGCGGCCGACCACTGCCGCAGCCGCCTCGATGCTGTCCACCTCGATCCAGCGGTCGAGCGGGTGTCGCCGCCAGGGCGGGCGCAGCAGCAGCAGCCGCGGCACTCCCGCCGCCTCGCAGCCGGCCCGCGCCTCGGCCGAGATCCGCCACGCGAATGGATGGGTGGCGTCGATCACCCGATCGATGTCCTGTGCGGCGAGATAGGCGGCCAGGGCCGCGGGTCCGCCAAAGCCGCCGATGCGCACCTGCCCCGGGATCGGCCCGGGACGCCGTGTGCGCCCGGCCAGTGCGGTGGTGACCTGCAGCGCATCGCCGAAGCGGGCCAGCGCCGCGCGCGCCAGCGCGGCGGCTTCGGCCGTGCCGCCCAGGATCAGGAGGTGCCGCGCATTCATGCTTCGCGCCCGCCCCGGCTTCCGACCCGCGCCAGAAGGTCGCCGGCGCGGTCGATGATCGCGACCTCGACGGCAGTATCGCCGCTCAATGTCGCCAGCGCCACCTCGCGCGCCCGCGCCGCGATGTAGCGCGCGAGGTCGCACCGCCGTTCGCCGGCAACATCGAGGATTTCGGCGGCGCTCGCTGCGCCTGCGGCGGCCTCGCCGTCGCCGCCGATCTCGGTCAGCACGCCGGCGAGCGCCGCGGGCTCGACCCGGCTGCGGCTCGAATGCAGGTCAAGATGCCCGGCCGCGAGCTTCGCCATCTTGCCGAAGCCTCCCGCCAGGGTGAGCCTGTCGACCGGATGATTGCGCAGGTATTTGAGGGTGCCGCCGACGAAATCGCCCATATCGATCAGCGCGTGATCGGGCAAGGCGTAGAGTTGCTGCACCGCGCGCTCCGAGGTCGAGCCGGTCGCCGCGGCAATGTGATCGAGCCCGGCGGCGCGTGCGACATCGATGCCGCGGTGGATAGCGGCGATCCAGGAGGCGCAGGAATAGGGCACGACGATGCCGGTGGTGCCGAGGATCGACAGCCCGCCCCGGATGCCGAGCCTCGCATTCATCGTCTTCTCGGCCAGGCCCTCGCCGCCGGGAATCGCGATCGTCACGGTCAGGTCCGGCGGCGGCGCGCCATTTGCCTCGGCCAGATCGAGCAAGGTTTCGCGGATCATCGCGCGCGGCGCCGGGTTGATCGCCGGCTCTCCGACCGGAAGCGGCAGGCCCGGGCGGGTGACGATTCCGACACCCTCTCCGGCCGCGAAGGCAATGCCGGCGCCGGGAACCGCCCAGGCGACCTCGGCAACGATCAGCGCGCCATGCGTCACGTCGGGGTCGTCGCCGGCGTCCTTGACGATGCCCGCACGGGCCCTGCCATGGCCGTGCTCTGCCAGGGCCAGCGCAAAGCGCGGCATCTCGCCGCGCGGCAGGCGGATCGCGACCGGGTCGGGAAAGCGACCGGTCAGCAGCGCCGCGAAGGCGGCGCGGGCCGCCGCGGCGGCGCAGGCGCCCGTGGTCCAGCCGCGCCGCAGCTCGCTCGTCTGCTGCCGTGCCATGGCGCGATCTTAACGGAAAACCGAGGCCGCCCGCCATCCGAGACGCAACGCTGCGGGGGCGTGCGCCGGCGGGTGGTGGCGCCTCCCGACCGCGTCGTGTAGCGTCCGCGCATGGTCGCACCCGGGATCGACCGCCTGCCGCTCGATCTGCCCGAATTTGTCGCGGGCAGCGTCTGGCTTGTCGGCGCCGGTCCGGGCGATCCCGGGCTGTTGTCGGTGCTGGCGCTGCATGCCCTGAGGCAGGCCGATGTCGTGGTTTACGACGCCCTCGTCGATCCTCGCATCTTGCGGCTGGCGCGGCCCGGCGCCGCGCTCGACTACGCCGGCAAGCGCGGCGGCAAGCCATCGCCGCAGCAGCGCGACATCTCGGCCCGGCTGGTCCGGCTCGCGCGAGAGGGTCGGCGGGTGCTGCGGCTGAAGGGGGGCGATCCCTTCGTGTTCGGGCGCGGCGGCGAGGAGGCACTGGCGCTGGCCGCGGCCGGCCTGCCCTTTCGCATCGTGCCGGGCATCACCGCCGGGGTCGGCGGGCTCGCCTATGCCGGGATCCCGCTGACGCATCGCGACACCAATTCCGCGGTGACCTTCGCCACCGGGCACAACAGCGACGGCGCCGTTCCGGACGGCCTCGATTGGGAGGCGCTGTCCCGCGGCTCGCCGGTGCTGGTCTTGTATATGGCGTTGCAGCATCTGCCGCGTATCGCGGCGCGGCTCATAGCGGCCGGGCGGCCGGCCGCCGAACCGGCGGCGATCGTCAGCAAGGCGACGACGGCCGAGCAGCGGGTGCTGGTTTCATGCCTCGGTGAAATAGCGGCGGCGGCGGCGGCAGAGCGCTTCGAGCCGCCGGCCATCATCGTCATCGGCAAGGTCGTGCGGCTGCGCGATGATCTCGACTGGCTGAGGCATGGCGAGGATGCCGGGTTTCATCACCCGCCTTCCCCGGCCTCGCGCCGGCATCCTGGCTGATCAGGGCTGATTCGGGCCGATGCGAGCGCCGGGGCTGATCCTCGCCGCGCCGGCCTCAAGCAGCGGCAAGACGCTCGTCACCCTTGGGCTGCTGCGGCATCTGCGCCGGCGCGGGCTGCGCGTCGCGGCGGCCAAGGCCGGCCCCGACTACATCGACCCGACCTTCCTCGCGGCCGCGAGCGGCGCGCCCTGCGTCAACCTCGACCCCTGGGCGATGCGCCCGGCGGCCTTGGCCGGCCTGGTCGGCAGGCTCGAGGCGGAGTCCGAGCTGGTGGTTTGCGAAGGGGTCATGGGGCTTTTCGACGGCACCGGCGCCACCGGCGAGACCGGCTCGACCGCCGAACTGGCACGGCTGACCGGTTGGCCGGTCGTGCTGGTCATCGACGCGAGCGGCCAGGGTGCCTCGGCTGCGGCGCTGGCGCGCGGCTTCGCGCTGCACGACCCCGATCTCCCGCTGGCCGCGATCATCTTGAACCGGGTCGCCGGCGGGCGCCATCGCGCCCTTGTTGAAGGCGCGCTGGCGCGGCATCTGCTCGGGATCGCCCGACTTGGCGCGGTCGCGCACGACCCCGGTCTTACGCTTCCGGCACGCCATCTCGGCCTGATTCCGGCAGGCGAGCGGCCCGGCGCGGCGCCTGTTATCGAGCGCGCGGCGGAACTGGTCGAGGCGGGGCTCGACATCGGCCGGCTGATCGCGCTGGCGGCTCCCAGCCGGTTGGAGCAGTCCGAGCTGTTGCCGGGCGTGCCGCCGATCGGCAACCACATCGCGGTAGCGCGCGACGACGCGTTCGTCTTTATCTACGCCGGGCAGCTGGCGGCATGGCGGGCGCAAGGTGCGACGGTGAGTTTCTTCTCGCCGCTGGCCGACGAGGCGCCGGATCCGGGCGCCGCTGCGGTGTTCCTGCCCGGCGGCTACCCCGAGCTGCATGCCGGCCGGCTCGCCGCGGCCGCGGCGTTCAGGGCCGGGTTGCGTCAGGCCGCGGCGGCCGGCAAGCCGGTCTACGGCGAATGCGGCGGGTATATGGCTTTGGGCGACGCGCTGACCGACGCCGACGGCCGCGCGCATCGGATGGCGGGGCTGCTGCCGATGGTCACCAGCTTCGCCGAGCCCCGGCTGCATCTCGGCTATCGGCAAGCGGTGCTGCTGAGTCCCGGTCCGCTCGGTCCCCGGGGCGGCTGTTTTCGCGGCCACGAATTTCATTACGCGACGACGGCGCGACAGGGACCGGCCGAGCCGCTGTTGTCGGTGACCGACGCGACCGGCCGCGAGCTCGGGATCGCCGGCATGCGCTGCGGTCCGGTTTTCGGCTCGTTCGTGCACCTGATCGACGCGTCCGGGAAGCCGCTGCGCGCCTGACCGGCCGCCTTTTAAGCTTTGTTAAAAGCTGTTCCGGCATGTTGTCGGCCGCAGCTGCTGCGCCGTCCGCCGCCGCGCTGCCCAGCGGATTCGTCGATGCGTGTGGTCACAGGTTTGAAGAGCCGTTCGCGCCCCCGGCGCCCATTTCTGCTGATCGGCATCGTGCTGCTCACCGTCATCGGGCTTGGCGCGAGCCTGATGATCTGGGACCTGCGTCGGGAAACGATTGCGAACTACCGGCATAGCGCCTCCAGCCTCGGGATCGCGCTCGCGGCGCATACCTCGCGTTCGCTGCAGGCGATCGACCTGGTGCTGCGCGCCGCGGGGGGCGTCGTCGCCGCGGCCGGAGCGGACACCCCCGACGATTTCAAGAGGCTGCTGGGGACCGAGGAGATCCATCGCGAGCTGGCCGAGCAGATCAAGCACCTCCCCGCAATCGACGGGATTGTCCTGGTTGCGGATGATGGCCAGGTCGTCAACCTGTCGCGGGCCTGGCCGGTCCCTCGGATCGACCTTTCCGATCGCGAATACATGGCGCATTTCCGCGATCACGATGATGCCGCCGTCTTCATCAGCGCGCCGGTCAAGAACCGCTTGACCGGAACCTGGTCCATCTTGGTCGCGCGCCGGCTGCTCGGGCCGAGCAAGCGCCCTCTCGGCGCGGCGCTTGCGGTGGTCGAAGTCGGCTACCTGGAAGAGTTTTTTGCGCCGCTGGCGGGTCCGCCCGACGGCACGGTCAGTCTGCTGCGCCGCGACGGTACCCTGATCGCACGCTATCCCCACGACGAGGCGCAGCTCGCCCGAAAGCTGCCGGCGGCTTCCCCATGGTACCGGCGCGTCGAAGCCGGAAGCGGGATGTATCATTTCGACGATGCTGTCGATAGCACGCATCGGGTCGCCTTTGCGCAGCCGCTTGACGATTACCCGCTCGTCATCGACGTGTCGCGCTCGGAGCCCGCCCTGCTGGCGCATTGGCGATGGCACTCGATGCTGATCGGGGCGGGAGCAGTTTGCGCACTGGTCGGCTTTGCCCTGGTGCTCGGCATGCTCGCCGCCCAGTTCCGTCGCGTCGAGCGCTCCGAAAGCTCGCTTGCCGAACGCAACGCCGCGCTCGAGGAGATCCGCGTCAAACTCGAGCGGCAGACTGCGCAGCTGGCCCGCTCGGCCGAAGCGCTGCGCCGCAGCGAAGGGCGGTTTCGCGATTTCGCACAGATTACCTCCGACTGGTTTTGGGAGCAGAACGAAGAGCTGCGCTACACCTGGTTTTCCGATGCCGTCAGCCGCCCCGGCCTGGTTTTCGACCTGATCGGGCTGACCCGCTGGGAGATGGTCAAGGAGGGCGTCACCGAGGCGCAATGGACCGCGCACAGGGCCGAGCTGGCGGCCCGACAGCCGTTCCGCGATTTCCGGTATATCCGTACCGGCGAGGACGGCGTCATCCACCATATCAGCGTCAGCGGCACGCCGATTTTCGATGACGCCGGTGAGTTTCGCGGCTATCGCGGCGCCGGGCGCGAGATCACCGATCAGATCCGCGCCGAGGTGGCGCTGCGGCGAGCGACGGCCGCAGCGGAAGCGGCACACGCCGAGGCGGAGCGGTCGCGCCGGCTGGCCGAGGAGACCAGTCGTCAGCTGCTCGAGGCGCAGCGGATCGGCAACATCGGGCATTGGATCACCGACGAGGCGACCCGAACCACAACCTGGTCGCCGCAGATGTTCGAGATCGCAGGGCTGCCGCCCGGCTCGGCGATCCCGCTCGACGTGGCGCGGTCGCCGGTTCACCCGGACGACATCGAGGCGTACCTCGATACGCGCCGGCAGGCCATCGCCCAGGGCGTCGCCCTCAAGCTCGAATGCCGCTGGGTACGCCCCGCCGGCGAGATCCGCTGGGTTCACATCCAGATGAACCCGGAATACGACGCTCGCGGGAACTGCATCCGCCTGTTCGGGACGACGCAGGACATCACCGAGCGGAAGCAGAGTGAAGAGGCTTTAAAGGCGGCGCAGCGCCAGCTGGTCGATGCGATCGAGTCGATGTCCGACGGTTTTGCGCTATTCGACCGCGACGACCGCTATGTTTTGACCAACACCAACTATCGCCGGCTTTACTCCGACCGCACCGATCTGTTCGCGCCCGGGACAAGCTACGAGGAGATGCTGCGCGGCAGCGCCGCACGTGGCCTGCAGGACCTCGGCGGCCAGCAGGTCGAACCCTGGATTCGCGCCTCGGTCGCGTGGCATCGCGCATGCGGCGAAGCAAAAGAGAGACAGCTCAGCGACGGCCGCTGGATCCGGGCAGTAGAGCGCCGTACCGCCGATGGTGGGATCGTCGCGATCCGCGCCGACATCACCGAGCGCAAGCAGGCCGAACAGGCATTGAAGGCGGCGCAGCGGCAGATGGCCGATGCGATCGATTCGATCTCGGAAGGGTTCGCCCTGTTCGACCGCGATGATTGCTATGTCATGACCAACGAGAACTATCGTCGGCTCTACCCCGAAACCGCCGACCTCTTCCGGCGGGGCGTGACGTTCGAGACCGTGCTGCGCGCCAACGTCGAGCGCAACGCGCAAAATCTCG
>Ga0213875_10001169_pt1 | contig 18007 bp, 16 predicted proteins | sample BarmaccomBMRX_R8_FD_160105 | JGI IMG/M metagenome (GOLD analysis project Ga0213875, IMG submission 160105) | Root-associated microbial communities from Barbacenia macrantha in rupestrian grasslands, the National Park of Serra do Cipo, Brazil - RX_R8 | ecosystem: Host-associated > Plants > Roots... | reverse complement strand
TCCGCCGCCGGATCGGTTGTGCTAAACGCTCCGGCTCCGCCGAACGAATAATTTCCGTTGTTGTTGCCCGAAAAGGGATTGTCAACATCGTAGCGTTTGCCGTCGTAACCGACTTTGAACGTGTGCTTGCCGACGATCTTCGAGAAATTATCCGCAAGCTCAAATGTCGAATCGATGCGCGGCTGAGGGCCGTTCGTGCTGAAGCCCAGGTTGAAATATCCTGTGACGCCGATAAACGGAGCGCCGGCGGCGGCGCCATTTTGCGGAGTGATATTGAATCCGAGCGAGGAAGGCAGCACCGGCGTTTGCGGTTCCACAGCCGGGAAATTAAAGCGTAGATACGAAGGGCGGAATTCGTTTACAGCCGTCCCGCTAAACGTGTGGGTCCAGTCGGCGGTAAAAGACTTGTCTGCCTCCTGCGAAAAATCGCCGAAGCCCGGGAGCGTTGCACCTGTGAACGGCAATGTTTCCGGCGCAATGTTGTCCTCGAACATCATGTTGAACCACAACGTGTCATGCGTGCTGAAGGTGTGGTCGATTCGTGCGATGCCCTGATTCAGGTTGTTGGTAACGATCGGATTGAAACTGTACAGATTGCCCGGCGAGTTCGGAAGTGGGACGTAGGTATTCAACAGCTTCAACGAGAGTGGGTTCATGTCGGCAGCGGGGATAAAGCCCTTATTGAAAATGGTGGCGTAGAGCGTCCCGGCAGGGTACGTTACGCCGTTATCGCCCACCAGTGCAGAGCCGGACGTAGGGCAACCGACGATTATCCCTTTTCCGATGTTGCAGGTGCTGGACATGGCCGGCGTCGCCAGATCCGGAAAAACGCCGCTGCGCTGCGCTGCCGAAAAGACCGTCGCAGTGTTGCTCGCGCCCGCCTCGGGGGCCCGATTGCGCGTGCCTTGATATGAAATAAAGAAGAACGTGTGATCTTTCCAGATCGGCCCGCCTACGGTTCCCCCGTATTGATTCTGATGAAACACGGGATTCGAGACGTCATAGATGGTGCGGCTGTTCAGGAACGTGTCGCGATAGAACTCGAAGACGTCGCCGTGGAACGAGTTCGTTCCTGACTTAATGACCGCGTTCAAGATGCCGCCCGAATTGCGGCTGTACTCGGGGTTCGCGGTGCTGTCGATCAGGTTAAATTCGCCGATCGCATCCGGACTTGGAATCAAAGACGGCGTGTTGATGGGTAAGTCAATGGCATCCGCACCGTTGACGAGGAACGAGTTTTGCTGAGATTGGCTTCCGTTGGTCGCATAGTTGGTGCCGAACCGATCGCTGCCGGCAACCACGCCGGGCGCCAACTGTTGAAGCGTGACCCAGTTCCGGCCATTCAGCGGGAGGTCCACAATCTTCTGGGATTCGATGACCGTATCCATTTGGGTTGTGTTGGTCTCGACCTGCGCGGCATTCGCTTCCACTTCCACGGTCTGGTTCACTGCACCCACCTGCAGCGTCACCGGCAAGTTATAAACCTGGTCGAGAACCAACTGTACTTTGGTTGCTGTAAAGGTCGTAAATCCCGTTTTCGTTACGGTCACCGTATAGACACCCACGGGAAGTTGCAAAAGCTGAAATACACCGTCTCCTAGAGACTTGGTCTGTGCGGAGACATCCGTCTGCGTATTGGTGGCAGTAATCTGCGCGTCCGGAATGGCCGCGCCGGACACATCGGCGATCGTTCCTTTGATCGACGCTGTGATTTGTTGCGCGAATACACTATTGGACAGTGCTCCGAGAAATACGAGGGATGCTACGGTAAGAACCCGAAAGTGCCGCATGTAACTTGCTCCTTGTCTAGCACGCGCTCTGCAGAGCGCGGTTTTCCGCAAGCTGAGCTTCGCACGAATGAGGCCACCTGCCTGAGGCTATAAACGTCAATAGCTTACAAGCTGTTCTCGATAGAAATGTCCAAGAATTGAAAGATTTCTAGAATCCAGTTACAAGAATCTGTAGAGTGCGGGTTTGCTCTACACCAGATCCACTAATCGGTTCCGGTTATGGAAGATAGAATCGCGCAAGCAAAAAGCCATCGGGCCGCTTACGCGGAACCCGATGGCTTGCGGTGGATTGAATCTGGGGTTCGGAGTTACTTGCGCGAGGAATCACGGTTCAAAGTGTGAATGAACGGGCGCGCTTCGGGTGGCGTTTTTAGACTTGCGCTATCCAGAATGTCCTTATTCGTCATGTCCTGGCCGTAGAGTGCCTTGATCGAGTCCTTGTCTGACGTGATGGCAGAACCGCTCAGGTCCAAGCCACCAAAGATTCCGCGGGATCGCGAATACGTCAGGATTTCTGCGTGCATCTCGGCATCGGTCATCGCGGAGGCGGTTCTGCCGATCGGCCCCGCCGCAGCAGATGCTTCACCACCGAGCTCGAACTTGTCGCTCAACAGGTGCTGCATGCCGGAGTCATTCATCACCAGCATGATCACGTCGGTCTCTTTGCCACCGATTAACAGGCCAAATTTGCCGCCCGAGATCCGAATCGCGCCCGGGGAACTCCAACCCACACCGCTGCGCTTGCGGCAGGTAAAGAATCCCTTACCGTACTCACCGCCGACGATAAATCCGCCCGCTTTCAAATTCGGAACGACGGCAACGCAAGTGGCTTTATTTAGCAGGTCTTCAGGAATACCCTTGTCGCCCGCGTTCATCATCGCGTTCAGGTCCTCGGTCGCCGCTCGCAGCCGCTTGGCTGTGTCATCCTTCGCGAACGCTGGCGCCACCATAAGTGCGGCCGCCACCGTTGCAACGAACATCTTCATCTCTTAACTCCTCCTCGTTTTTCTTCGACTAGCTTTCTTCTCTGCTCATCCCCTAAGACGTGGATTTCGCTGCAGGTTAGACATTCGAGATGCAGCGGCTAGTACGCTCCTGAGGGGAAATGAGCGATTAATTCGATTTCATGACGCCGACGAGACGCGGATCGGGAGATCGGCGCTCGGCAATTTTATTCGCCGTTTCTTTGGCCAGTCGGACACAGTCGGGGACGCCGACGCCCTCGTACGCATTCCCGATCACATGTAGTCCGGGCGCATGCGACAGCAGCTCGCGAATGCGTTCGCGTCGGTCGCCGTGACCTAAGACGTACTGCGGCATCGAATTTGGCCAGCTATGCACCAGCCAGCGGGCTGGCTTCGCTCGGATGCCCGCCAGGCGGTCGAGCTCGCTTTCGACCGTTCGAACCAAGTCCGCTTCCGGCACTCGCGACGCTTCGACGGCATCCGCGCCGACGAGAAAGGCGCGCGCACCCGCGACACCCGGCGACATTTTTTCGGGAAATTTCCCGTGCGTCCAAGTGACCGCCGCGACGGATCGCCTTTCGGCGCGTGGGACGAGAAATCCGAAACTCTGACCCGAAGCTGGCAGCGCGGCGCGATCGTACAGAAGTGTTACCAGCACCGCGGATGTATATGGAATCGCGGCAAGCTCGGTCGCAAGCGCGGGCTGCAGATTCTCCAGAAGCGCGGCTGACACATACGCCGGACAACTCAGCACGACTTCGTCTACCTCCAACGATTCGTGAACGCGTACGCGCCAGTGATCATTCGAGCGTTCGATCCGTGTCGCCTCACCGTGCACGACCTGAACGGCGCCCGAGGAGGCCTGTGCAAGCGAGTCGGTCAGCATCTGCATGCCTCCTCGAAACGACTGAAAAAAGCCGAGACCCGGCCCGGCGTGCTTACGGGCGGCCTTCACTCCGCGGATCAAACTGCCGTATTCGGCCTCGTACTCCAAAAACCGCGGCAACACACTGCGCGCGCTCAAATTCGCGACATCGCCGCCATAGACGCCCGTCAGGAGCGGCTCGGCGGCGGTTTCGAGCACTGCACGCCCGAAGTGATCGGCAACGAATTCGCCGACCGAGATATCCGCAGTTCGCGTACGCGGACGATAGAACGTCTCACGCACAAACCGCAGCTTGGTCTCAAGGCTAAACAGCGGCGATCGCAGCGCTGGACTCCATTGGCCCGGCACCATCATCGCCATACCGCTCGGCATCGGCACCAGCTTGCCGTCTCGAGCGATGAAAATGCGTCGAGCTCCGTCGTTCGAAGGAATCAGTTGCGCGCGCAAGTCGCCCAGCTCGTCTGCCAATTCGATGACCGCCGGTTTGGAGCTGAGGAAACTGTCGGGACCGGCTTCAAGATAGCAGCCGTCTATATGGTCCGTGCGGATCAGCCCGCCTAACCGGTTGGTCTTTTCGATCAAGGTCGAACCGATGCCTTGCCGGGCGAGGAAATATGCCGTCGCGAGACCCGAAATTCCGCCGCCGATAATGGCTACTCGCGGGTTCGGCACTCGTTTAGCGCTGAAATTCGCGGACCATCTGAACGGTTGCTTTCACGTGATCGACCGGTGTTTCCGGCAAAATGCCATGGCCCAGATTCACGATATGTCCAGGCCGCGAACCGGTCCGGCGGAGCAGGTCGTACACCTTCTTTCGAAGCTCCGGTAACGGCGCGAACAGCGCGGCCGGATCGAGATTTCCTTGAATCGCCGAGCGGTGGCCGATCTCCGTCCACGCTTGATCGATGTTGATGCGCCAATCGACGCTCACCACGTCTCCACCCGCGGTGTGCAACTCCCGCAGGAAGCCGCTCGCGCCGGTTCCGAAGTGTATGACAGGAACATTGAGATCCCGGATGCGCTCGATCAACGCCCGTGAATACGACTGCACGTAGCGGACGTAATCTTCCGGGCTGAGCGCGCCCACCCAACTGTCGAACACCTGAATCGCGCGCGCGCCGGCCGCGACTTGGAGCGCCGCATACTGCCCGAGCACATCCACCAACTTCCCCATCAGCCGGCGCCACAAGATCTCGTCGCTGAGCATCAGGTTCTTGGTGCGCAAAAAAGTCTTCGATGGGCCGCCCTCGCACATGTAGCTTGCGAGGGTAAAGGGAGCGCCGACGAATCCGATCATGGGAACTTTACCCGCGAGCGCACGCGCGACTAGCCGTATGGTTTCGCCGACGTAGCCCAATTCTGCCGTGTGATCACTTGACAAGGCGTCGATATCGGACGCTTCGCGAATAGGATTCGCAATCAGCGGTCCCTCGCCCGAAACGAACTGGACTTTCAGCCCCATCGGCTCGAGGGGCAGCAAGATGTCGGCGAAGACGATAGCGGCGTCGACGTCGAGGATTTCGACCGGCTGGATGGTTACCGTCGCAGCCAGTTCCGGATTTTTACATATCTCGAGAATGCCGTGCCGCGCACGGATCTCGCGGTACTGCTTCAGGTAGCGGCCTGCCTGCCGCATAAACCACACGGGTCGCACATCTGTCGCGCGCCGCCGGCATGCGTCTAAGAATCTGCCCGCTCCGGGCACTGCCATGTGACTTGAGTTTATCGAGCCATCGAAATGCGTTTCACTCGGGCGGCTGCTGATCGCGCGGACGACCGCGCCGAACACGCTTCAGGAGCTGTTCGGCTTTTGCGCCTGCTCCCACGCTGCTGTCGGGCTCAAAATGCAGTTCCGGGACGCGGTATAGGTTCAGACGCTCGGCAAGCTGCCGACGCAGGAAGTGTTTTGCGCCGTTGAGCGCTTCGATGGTTGCGTCTCGACCGTCCGCACTCAGATGCAGCCGTACCCAGGCGTGCCGCATATCTCCCGTCATGTGTACTTCCGTAACCGCCGTATCGCGGATCCGAGGATCCGAAAGCTCGTACGCGATTAACTCTTCCAGTTCCTCGCGCAGGGCCTCGGAAACTCTTTCTGGCCGGTGGGTTGCCATGATTACAACTAGGAGACAGGAGTTAGGAGTCAGGAGATAGAATCATGACCCTAAATCCACTCTACGTCGCTCGCTGTTAAAGCACCGCCCAATATAGTGGCTGCGTGCGCCTCGACAGCTTGCAAGACCTGTTCGGCACGTACACGATCACTCGATACCGTTACAGCCGCGACGACCGCGCTCTGCCAGGATTCAAGGCCGTCAATTTCAGCGACCGACACGTTGAAGCGCTCTCGTAAGCGGTCTTTCAGGCTTTTTACGACGTGGCGTTTGTCCTTTAAAGAGTGCGAATCTTCGACGTGAATGTGTAGCGTGAGAACGCCAATCGCCGGCATAGCGTGCGCCTCACCAGAACCGCCTGCAAGGCACAGACAGATCCACTAGGCTATGGGTAGCTGGGGAGCGATCCGCTCCGTGGTGAACGCCTCAATCACGTCGCCAACCTGCACGCCGTTGAAATTCGCAACCGAGATCCCGCACTCGAGGCCATTCTTCACTTCCGCCGCATCGTTCTTGAAGCGCTTCAGCGCCTCGACCCTGCCCGTGTGAACCGTGTCGCCGGCGCGCAACACGCGTACGTGGCTGTCACGACGGATAAAGCCGTCCGAAACGAAGCAACCCGCAATCGTTCCCACCTTGCTGATCTTGAACGTCTGCCGCACTTCGGCGTGCCCCTGCACGATCTCTTTGAAGATCGGCTCGAGCAGTCCGGTCATGACGAGCTTAATTTCGTCGATCAGCTCATAAATGATGCTATGCAGCCGAATATCGACTTTTTGCTGCTCGCCGGTCGCCTGAGCGTTGCGCTCGGGACGCACGTTGAAGCCTACAATGATCGCATCCGAAGCCGATGCGAGCAGCACGTCACTTTCCGTGATCGCGCCTACGCCCGCGTGCAGCACGCGGACGCGCACTTTTTCATTGGATAGCTGCTGGAGCGTGTCCGACAACACTTCCGCCGTCCCGCCCACGTCGGCCTTGATGATGAGATTGAGATCCTTCAGCTCGCCTTCTTTAAACTGCTGCTGCAAGGAATCGAGCGAGATGCTGCGCGCGCCCTTCGCCATGGCGGCTTCGCGGGCCTTCGATTCGCGATAGATCACAATCTGCTTGGCCTTCGAAGTATCGGAAACCACTTGGAACGTGTCGCCGACCTCGGGCAGACTATCAAGGCCGATCACTTCGACCGGCATGGACGGTTCCGCTTCCTTCGCCGCGTTACCGCGATCATCGAACAGGGCGCGGACCTTCGTGAACAGCGCGCCGCAAATCAGATAATCTCCGACACGCAGCGTGCCGTTGCGCACCAGAACGGTCGCGACGGGACCACGGCCTTTGTCGAGCTTCGCTTCGAGCACCGTTCCAATGGCCGGCCGTTTCGGGTTGGCTTTAAGATCCTGGATATCCGCGACGAGCAGAATCATTTCGAGCAATAAGTCGATGTTCTGTCCGGTTTTCGCTGAGACCGGAACAGTGACGGTATCGCCGCCCCAATCTTCGGCCAATAGGCCGCGATCGGCAAGCTGCTGTTTGACGCGTTCGGGCTGTGCATCCGGTTTGTCCATCTTGTTGATGGCGACGATAATGGGCACTGCCGCGGCTTTCGCGTGATCGATGGCTTCGAGGGTCTGCGGCATAACGCCGTCATCGGCCGATACGACGAGAACGACAATGTCGGTCACTTTCGCGCCGCGCGCGCGCATACGCGTGAACGCCTGATGGCCCGGCGTGTCGATGAACACGATCTTCCGGTCGCCTTTTTCGATTGAATATGCCCCAATGTGCTGGGTGATTCCGCCTGCCTCGCGCCCCGCGACATTGGTCTCGCGAATGGCATCGAGGAGCGATGTCTTGCCGTGATCGACGTGCCCCATGACAGTGACTACGGGAGCGCGGCGCACCAGATCCTTGGTGTCCTCGGCAAGCTCGATGTCTTGCGTGGTTTCTTGTTCGTAACTGATCTGGTTGGTCGAGGCGCCGAACTCGCGCGCCAACTCTTCGGCCAGCTTGACGTCGAGTGTCTGGTTGATGGTCGCGAAGATTTTCCGCTCGACCAGCTTCTTGATGACGAGATTGGCTTTGACGCCGAGCTTTTCAGAAAGCTCTTTGACCGTGACACCTTCAGCCACCGTGATTTCGCGGTTGATCGCGGGCAACTCCTGCACCGCTGAGCGCTTTGAAACGCGCTCGCGAACCGTTCCTTCTTCGAGTTCCTCCCGCTGACGGGCGGTTAGCCGGCCGCCGGGCTTGGCCTGATGTCTGCGCTGCTCGGTGGGAATCGGCGTGGCGGATTCGGGGCGCAGCGACGTGGGATGCATGGGGCGCAATCCAGGCCGGCGTTGTCCCGGGAATCCGGGCCCACCGCCCGGAACCATGGGGCCGCGCATCGCGGGTTGGCCGGGTCGAATCGGTCCTCTATAAAGCGGCTGGCCAGGAGTGGGCGACGGCCGACCGGGGATGGCGGTACGCGGCGGAGCGGGCGTTCCGGGACCAGGACGCTGTTGCGGTCGAAGCCGCTGCGTCGGATCGGGGCGCGACATCGTTTGCCGCGCGCCTGGTTGACCTACCGGGACTCGCGACATGGGAGGTCGGGGAGCGATCGGCGCGCCAGGAACCAATCCCGTTCCGGACGGCCGAGCAGCGGCAGGTCGTTGTGGAGCCGGCGCTCCCGGAACTGCCGAGGGCGGGGGAGCAGAAGGCGCGGGCCCAGGCGCAATCACGTGCGTGGGCGGAATAACCTGCGGCGGCGCAAACGCAGCGGGGGGAGGCTGTGTCGATGGCGCGACCTGCGTTGGCGCGGGAGCGCTAGGCCTGGGCGGAGGCGGCGCGGACGGTACACCTGGGGTCGCTGGAGAAGCTTTCGGCTCGACGGCAGTAGCGGGAGGGCTAGGCGTCCGAATTGTACGCTGCGGCGGAATCGCGCTTACGTCCGGAGGAAGTGGTTGATGAGGGCCGATAGCGGGCGGCGTCGCCGCAGGTTGACCAGCGGGCGGCCGCGGCATGACGGGTATGGGACGCGTCGGAATCGGAATCCCGCGCGCGGCTGGATTCGAACCGGGCCGTGCCAGCGGCGGATGCAGGGCGATGCCGCCGCCGAGTGGCGGACGGAGCGGCTGAAACTTGGGACGGTCAGGCTCGGCGGGTGAAGCTTCGGCGGACGGTTGCGCGGCGGGCGGATGACCGGCCGTCTCAGTTGCTGCAGGAGCACCAGCCGCAACCGGCTTCGTTGCCGGCTCAGCGACAGCCGGCACTTCCGGCGCAACGGTGATCGGCGTACGCTGGACGGGGGGACGAAGTGGGGCCACGCTTTCGGTTTCGAGCGGTTCCGGCGATGCTAGGGGTACCGGCTCTTCGGTGTCTTCTTCAGCTTCCGGAAGCTCCAACACTGCGGTCGCCGTACTGCTTTCTGCCTCGCGCGTGTGCGGCCGTCCATTGCCTGTATCCGAAACGGCCAGACGGTCTCCATTTTCCCCTGCCAGACGCCGGCGTAGCTCGACTGCCACGTGTTCATCGACCGAACTCGAGTGCGTCTTCTTCTCCTGCACGCCCAGTTCAGGCAGCAGGTCGAGAATAACTCCGGTCTTCACTTCGAGCTCCCGCGCCAGCTCGTTAATGCGGATGCCTTTTTTCATACAGACGAACTGCTAGACGACCCCTGTGGTTGGTGTGTATTGGACGTACGTCAGCCGGATTTCTCCATCGTATCAGAGATTTCCGCTTCTTCAGTGCTCTCAGAAAACGTGTAATCGCGCAGCGTGGAAGGCGCGCCGGACAAACCTTCGACGCGGCCAAGATCCAACACCTCGCCTTCATCCGTGTCGTCGAGCGCCGCCGCCTCATGCGTCGCGAGATCGTGCTCCAGTACGCCGGTTTCGATGTTCTCGAAGGCGGCCGGCATCTCACTTTCGCCGAGATCGCCCGCCAGCCCAACGGCCTGATTGGTCGATCGCGTCTTCGATGGCCTCCGCGTCGACCGGCGCGCTCTCATCTTCAGCCGTATCGTAGTCGCCGTAGAATCCGACGATAGCCGCCTGAATCTGGCTCACAACTGCTTCGCTGATGCCGGGAATCGTCTCCAGGTCCTCGGGCGTCATCGATCCCAGTTTCTCGACCGTGCCGATATCCGCCGCAACAAGTTTTTCGACCACAGTTTCGTCGAGGCCGTGATCGATCAACACCGAAACCGGGGCTCCGGTGATCACCATGTCGGCCATGCGAGCCTCCAACTCTCGGCGCTTCTCTTCCTCACTCTTGATGTCAATCTTCCAGTCGATCAGCTTCGCTGCGAGCCGCACATTTTGGCCGCGCTTGCCGATGGCGAGCGAAAGCTGCAGGTCCTCGACAACGACTTCCATGTGTTTTTCCGCCGGATCAACAATCGTGACGCGCGAAATCTTGGCGGGACTCAGCGCTTTGGTGACGTAATGCACCGGGTCATCCGAGTATTCGATGATGTCGATCTTTTCCCCGCGCAGCTCACGAATAATGGACTGGACACGCATACCCTTCATTCCCACGCATGCACCGACGCTGTCCACATCGCGATCACGACTCGCGACCGCGATCTTCGTCCGCTCGCCTGCTTCGCGAGCGCAGGCTTTGATCGTGACCGTGTTGTCGTAAATCTCCGGTACTTCCTGCTCGAACAGACGCATCACGAGCTCGGGCGCCGCGCGAGACACAACCACTCCCGAATTCTTTCCAGCGCGCTCGACGGCTCTGATGACGCAGCGGATGCGGTCCCCGGCCGCAAAGGTCTCAACGCGCGATTGCTCCTTCTTCGGCAAACGCGCTTCGGTGTTGCCCATTTCGACGATATAATCCTGACCCTCGAGCCGTTTGACCGAGCAATTGACCAGCTCGCCCTGCCGGCCCTGGAATTCCGAATAGACGGTGTCGCGCTCGGCTTCTCGCACTTTTTGCAAGATCACCTGTTTCGCCGTCTGGGCGGAAATGCGACCCAGCGAGTCCGTCGGTTTAGCTTCGCGTATCTCGGAACCGACCTGCGCATTTACATCGATCTTGAGCGCATCTTTCAGCGCAATCTGTTTCGCGGGATCCTCGACCTCATCGACAACCTGCTTTACGCTGTACACCTGTACATTTCCGGTGCCCTCGTCAAACTCCGCGATCAGTTCTTCCTGCGACCGGAAATGCTTCCGGGCCGCCGCCAGCATCGCGTCCTTTACGGCGTCGCGGACGATCTGCGGGTCGATACCTTTTTCTTTGCTCAAAATCTCTATGGACTGATAGATCGAAGCCATGTCAATACCTTTATCTAGAAACTGAATCTGATTCAGCAGGAAACTTGCAGAATTACCAGTCGAACTTCAGGCTCGCCTTGCGAACTTGTTCGAGCGGGACCCTGATCGGCTCGCCCGGCGCGGCGTCGAGTTCAACCATGCCGTCACGAAAGCCCGCCAAGCGGCCCGCAAAGTGCATCTGCCCGGCAACCGGCTCCCGCAACGTGACCCGAACCTGCTGCCCCACCGCACGCTCAAAATCGCGCGGCTTCGCTAGCTTTCGTTCCAGTCCCGGAGAACTGACCTCGAGCGTATAGCTGTCCCCCGGCACCGCATCCTCTTGATCGAGCAGCCTCCCGAGACTCTCGGAGACCAGCTCGCAATCGGCATGCGTGACGCCACCGTCTTTATCGATATAGACGCGCAGCAACCGACTCTTGCCGGACCCGCGCAACTCGATGTCGACGATCTCGATCAGCGTACCCGCGACAGCCTGTTCGCCAAGCTCCGTGATCCGCTCCACGATTCCTGTATCTTTGACCGCCGCCATCTCGCCTCGCGCAACAAAAAAGTGGGCGATTCGCCCACTTTCGGTTCGACGCTTATGTCTTTATTAAAGCACTTTCCAATTCAGAACGCCAACCTGGCAGCCAGGCAGATTGGCGCCACGTGGCGTTCTGATTTCGTACGCGGCCTGTTCCCGCACGACACACATGCGGAACCTCATACGTATAGTTCAAATAGCGCGACCCTCTGGTTGCTTCCGTGCACTCGCATAGGCACCGCTGCGGCAACTCCGCTACTAGCCGGGCGTCGGTAATTGAAGGACCGAGACCACTTTGCCGGATGTAATCCAACCCTCATCGCGTAGCCTGCGCGGCCTTGACTGGCTCAATTTCTTCCTGGCGGATGTGCAGACCGGAGTCGGGCCGTTTCTTGCAGCCGCGCTGACCGCGCGCAAATGGAATCCGCAGCAGGTCGGCTTTGCGCTCACGGTCGGAGGGTTGATTACGATTGCGGTCCAAGGACCGGCAGGCGCAATCGTCGATGCGCTTCGAAAAAAGCGCATGCTCATCGCGGTGGGCGTCGTGGGCGTGGCGGTCGCTGCTCTGGTGTTTGCATTTGGATCGAGCATGCCGCTGATCGTCTCCGCCCAGGTCCTGCTCGGCGGTGTTGCGCCGTTCCTCGGATCTGCGGTAACGGCAATCACGTTGGGCCTCGTGGGTAAGCAGTTGTTTGACGCCCGTCTAGGTCGCAATAACAGCTTTAACTCCGCGGGTAACGTCTTTGCGGCCGTTTTGCTTGGAGGCGTGGGATGGTACTTGGGCAACCGCGCGCTATTTCTGACCGTGCCGGTGCTCGCGATCCCAGCGCTGATATCGCTCGGTTTGATCCGACCGAACGAGATCGATTATCTTCGGGCGCGGGGTGCGCGAGGGGAGGGCGAGCCAGCGACTGTATCCGGCTTCCGAACGCTATTGGCGGATCGCGTACTGTTGGGGTTTGCCTGCGCCACCTTTCTATTCCACTTCGCGAATGCAGCCATGCTGCCGCAATTGGGTGAAATGCTCGCACGCGGGCACACGCGAGCCGCCGCGCCATTTATGTCAGCGGCGGTCACGGTGACACAAACCGTCATCGCATTGACGGCTGTGTGGATAGGCAAGACTGCGGGACGGATAGGACGCAGGCCGCTGCTCCTCTTCGGGTTCGGCGTGCTGCCCATCCGTGCCGTCCTTTATACGTTCACCAATTCGGTTCCACTCCTGGTTGCAATTCAAATTCTCGATGGAGTGGCGAACTCGATTTTCGTGGTGGTTTCCACGCTTGTGGTCGCGGATCGAACGAGCGGCACAGGGCGGCTCAACGTAGCGCTGGGCGGGTTGGCGATGGCGGTTGGAATTGGCGGCGCGCTCAGCAATGTCGTTGCGGGGTCTGTCGCTCAGAAGGCGGGATTTGCGACGAGCTTTCTCTTGCTCGGCGGGATTGCGGTACTAGCATTCCTGACGTTGGCCGTTCTTGTGCCTGAGACGCTGCGCGGGCGCGGCGTTGGAACCGGCTTCGATGAATAACGCTGCATCGGGCGTGCCCTGGCACTCTCTTGTCATCTGGGTTGTCGCGCTCGCATCGATCGCGCTGGTGTTGATCCGTCCCAAAGGGCTGCCGGAGGCGTGGTGGGCCGCGTTGGGTGCATTCGTGCTTGTCGTGTGCCGGGTTATGACGCCGCGCGCCGCGATGCAGGCGGTCGGGAAAGGACTCGACGTTTACCTGTTCCTGATCGGGATGATGATCATGTCGGAACTCGCCCGTCGTGAGGGCGTATTCGACTGGGTCGCCGGGCACGCGGTCCGTGCTTCGAGAGGTTCGCGCACGCGGCTATTTGTGCTGATCTACTCGGTGGGCATTGTAGTCACGACTTTCTTGTCGAATGACGCCACCGCGGTTGTGCTGACGCCCGCCGTCCTGGCCGCAGTCAGGGCGGCGGAAGCGGAACTGCTGCCTTACTTACTCATCTGTGCTTTTATCGCAAACGCCGCAAGCTTCGTGCTTCCAATCTCCAATCCGGCGAACTTAGTGGTGTACGGGCACAATCTGCCGCCGCTCGGCGCTTGGCTTCTGACATTCGGCTTGCCTTCGGTTGCGTCCATTCTCGTTACGTTTGTTGTCCTGCGCTGGCGTTCCGGCAAATATCTGAAAGGCACGGTAACGACGAACGTTGACGGGCAGCCGCTTTCACGGACGGGCAAGACCACGCTATATGGAATTGCATTCTTAGCGGCAGTGCTGATGACGGCTTCAGCCTTGAGGCTCGATCTCGGAGCGCCCGCCTGCCTGGCGGGCCTGCTGGTTGCGGCAATGGTTTCGCTGCGGGATCACCGCACGCCGCGCGACATCGGCAAGGAGATCGCTTGGAGCGTGATTCCGCTGGTTGCGGGGTTATTTGTAATCGTCGAAGCCTTGAATAGCGCCGGCGCTCTCGCGGCGGCCGTCGCCGTTTTGCGCAATATGCGGACGTGGCCGTCCGTCAGCAGCGCTTTCGTATCCGCCTTCGGGGTCGCGTTCATTTCAAATGTGATGAACAACCTGCCGAGCGGGCTCATCAGTGGCACAGCCGTCCAGGCCGCCGGAGTTACCAGCGTCATTCGGCACTCGGTTTTGATTGGTGTCGATCTTGGACCTAACCTGTCGGTTGGCGGCTCTCTCGCTACCATTCTCTGGCTGATCGCCGCCCGTCGGGAGGGTCAAGAAATCGGATTTTGGAAATTCCTGAAATGGGGCGCGTTAGTTATGCCGCCCGCCTTAATGCTCGCCGTTGCGGCGGTGCTGCTTAGTGGCCGGCCGTAACGCCCTGTGCTGCGCTACTCGTCGGGTTGCAAGCCGTATTCTCGAAGCTTCTCGTAGAGCAAACGACGATGAATTTTCAAAAGCTCAGCCGCTTTCGACTTGTTGCCGCTCGCAGTAGTCATGGCGCGTGCGATTAAGGATTTTTCCAGTGCCTCGATGCACGTTCGCCAACCTTCTTCGAGCGGCGCCCGATCCGCCCAGTTCGCGGTAGCGAAATTCAGATTGTTCTGCAGATCGATTTCGGCTTCATCGATGATCCCGCCTCGGGCAAGCATGCGCGCACGCTCTATCGTGTTTTCCAGTTCCCGGACATTGCCCGGCCAGTGATATGCGCATAACTTTGCAAGAGCGGAAGGGGTCATGGTAGCGACGCCATCGCCGCGATGTAAGAAGGAATTGACCAGTGCCGGTATGTCCTGCCGGCGCTCGCGCAACGGCGGCATCGCGATCGTGACGACGTTCAGGCGGTAGTACAGATCCTCGCGAAAGGCTCCATTGGCCACCGCTTGCTCCAGATTCCGGGAGGTCGCCGTTATCAGCCGTAAATCGACAGTAACGTGCGCATTGCTGCCGAGCCGTTCGATCGTCCGCTCCTGAATGGCGCGCAGCAACTTCGATTGCAGCGCCGGCGCGAGTTCGGCGATTTCGTCCAGGAACAGCGTGCCGCCGTGCGCTTCCTCAAAGCGTCCGATGCGACGGTACAACGCGTTCGTGAAAGCGCCGCGTTCGTGACCGAAAAGCTCCGATTCGAGGAGGGCCTCGGGAATAGCCGCACAATTGACCTTAACGAGCGGGCCCCTTGCGCGCGCACTGTTGTGATGAATGGCATTGACGACCAGTTCTTTCCCCGTTCCGGATTCGCCGCGCACGAGCACCGTCGCCTCGCCCGCCGCCACCTGGCCGATCAGCTTGTAAACGTGCTGCATGGCGGGGCTGTGGCCCACGATCGCGAGAGCTTTGTTGGGCGCACGATCCCGCGGTGTCATAGCCGCCTCGCGCGCGAGCCGCCGGTGTTCGATCGCGCGATGCAACTGCGGCAGCAGCCTGTCGAAGTCGATCGGCTTAGTCACATAATCGAAGGCGCCCAGCTTCATGGCTTCAATGGCGGTCGTGCTATCCCCATGTGCGGTCATGACGATCAGCGCGGTGTCGGAACCGCCCTCGCGTGCTTTCTTAAGCACCTCGAGTCCATCAAGGCCCGGCATACGAATGTCGAGTAAAGCGGCTGCGGGTTCTTCCATCAATAAGAGGGAAAGCGCGCTACGGCCATCCTCGGCCGCCATCACTTTGAAGCCGGCTGCTTCGAGCAGCGCTTGCAGGGATACCCGCGCCGCCCGCTCGTCTTCGGCAATCAGAACCTGTTTCACGGCCGTAACTCGCCCGCCGGCAGCGTCAGCGAGAAGATCGCGCCCGGCGAACCGTCGCGATAAGTCAGTGTTCCTCCCATCGCTTGCACTAACTCGCGTGATACCGCGAGTCCCAGGCCCGTACCGCCGGGGCGACTGGTGTAGAACGGGTCGAAGAGATGCTCACGATCCTCGTCTGCTACGCCCGGTCCCGAGTCGTGAATGTCAATTGACATGGAATGCCCGTTGCGACGCACGTCTATATCAATATTTCCCCGGCCCGAGATTGCGGCAATGGAGTTGAGCAGCAAATTTGTCAGCACCTGCGTAAGTTGTTTCGGCTCGACAGGGGCGGATATATCCGGGTCGGCCGCGCGCACATGAATTTGGATTCCGCTCTCGTCGGCTTGGGGCTTCAATAATTGCACGCAGCGCTCGATTACCGGCAAGGCTGGCTGAGGTTCCATGCCGGCAGTGCTCCTCTCGCGGAACGCCAGCAGCTCCGTGAGCAGCCCGTTTAAGCGGTCGACTTCCTCAATAACCAAATCGATATCCTTTGCGCGAACAGGCTCGCGTCCTACCTTTTGTTTCAACATCTGCATGGTGAGGCGAATGCCGTTGAGCGGATTCCGAATCTCGTGCGCGATGTTCGCTGCAAGCCGGCCGATGGCGCGGAGCCGGTCTTCGCGCTGTAGCTCAGCTTCCAATTTCCGCCGCGCTGCGGCAACTCGGTTCACCGATTTGCTGATGCGGCCGAGCTCTCCTGGACGCGGCGTCAGCTCGAATTCAAGATCGGTTTCGAGCCTCGCGAGGCCCGATTCAAGTTCCGCCAGGCCGTGCCGCAATCCAAACACAGTCGCGAGAGTACCGGCGACACTGATCAGCGCGGCAACTACCAGGAAGACGAGAAGCACAGTACGCCTTCTTTCGCCGGGATCCGTGAGACCGGACAGGCGTTTCATTGTCCAGGCGACGTGGTCTGCATTCGCGACCGCTTCAATTACAACCAGGTCGCGGGAGCCGCGCAGGACCTGCTCGCCGTGTCCGGTTCGTACGGCCCCTTCGATAGCAGCGCGAATATCGGTCAGTTCTGCCTCGGGGACGTCAATTTTGCGCTCGCCGGAACCGTGAGTGGGAAAGGAATAGCCGGCGATGTCCCCGTTTGAGAAATAACCGCCTTCCACACCGGGATATGAACGGAGCGTTGCCTGCGATATAGCGCGTAGCGAGACATCCTGCGCTGCGCGAGGAAGCGAGGGCCAAGACGAGTCGGACGAAACACGATACGAATACTGCTGATCCAGCTCCAGGTTCGCAGTCGAAAGCATCTTGCGCGTATCGGAAATAACCACGCGCTCCGCGCTGCGGATTGCATTCGAAATCAGAACGACAGTTAGGGCTGCGACGGAGATCGCGGCGGCCAGTACGAACAGCAATTGCAGTTGCAGCCTTCGCATCGTTCAGCTACAGCAAGTGAGACGGATGCGCCGGGGGGCCGGGAGGTCTCGGCGGTGGAACGGCGACGCTCGCCTGGGCCAAACTTTCGAGCGCTCGCATGCATTCGTCGGCCGATTTCGCCGATTCATCTGCTGTGCGCGCCTCCGACCGATCTCTCGCCTTCACCGCGCGCTCGTAGTATTCGCGCGCAAATGCCGCGATGGCCTTGGCATCCGGGTCGACACTCTGTTTGACGAAATAGTCGGCCTGCTGCAACCGGAAGTATACGCGGTCGAGATGGCGCGTGATTTCCTCAATTGAGGGTGGTGGTGGCGCTGGGTTGTTCAGCATGTGTTGCTGATGATCCACGGCATGAGCCAGCGCACCGGCAGCCACAAGGTCGCGGGTCGAAACAAACGGATTTTCCGGTGCAGTTCGATTGCTCCGGTCCAGGTAAGTGCGGGCGAGCGCTAGCAAGTCTTGCTCCAGTTTGCCGGATGGATGCATCTCGGCGATTTTGGTCTTGATTGCGGAGCGCTCTCCGGCAGCGGGCGGCGGAGGTTTGGGAGGCAGTGGCGCTTGCGCCAGCAATGCATGTATCATCAGCGCCACGACAACCATGCGTACAAGCGTTCCAAGCACCGCCTGGACCAATTTTTGCTCCGTCGACTTGCGGTGCCTTTTCTCTTGCTTGTCCGCTCCGGGGTCAGGTGCTGTTCGCTTTAATCACATGCTTCCGCCGCACGCGAATTGTGTTCCATCACCGGACGGGATGGTTGTGAATTTGCGATACGTCTGCCGTGAAAACCGCATGGGTTTACCCGTTCATCATTCTCGGTGGGATTTTGCAGACGTTTGGCGCGGCGATGAATGCGCAACTGAAC
>Ga0213875_10001168_pt1 | contig 18009 bp, 15 predicted proteins | sample BarmaccomBMRX_R8_FD_160105 | JGI IMG/M metagenome (GOLD analysis project Ga0213875, IMG submission 160105) | Root-associated microbial communities from Barbacenia macrantha in rupestrian grasslands, the National Park of Serra do Cipo, Brazil - RX_R8 | ecosystem: Host-associated > Plants > Roots... | reverse complement strand
CCTTGGCCGGCTTCGTCTCGCCGTTGATCGACCCCTCGTAGTGGAACGTGACCGTAGCCTTGTCGCTGTCGACCGCCACGCTCTTGTAGGTGAACTTCAGCGCGGCACCGGGACTGGTCATCGAGTTGCTCTGGTCCAGCGCCATCTTGAGACGCGGTCGGTACGAGTCGCAGCTCAAGTCGAGAATCCTGGCCTCGTTCTTGGCGTTGAGCGCGTCCACGACCGCGCGGCCGACGGACTCCGGGCTGGACTGGGCGTTGGCGAAGAACAGGAAGTAGGTGCCGACGCCGGCGCCGGCGAGTACCACGACGGCCGCGGCGGCGATGCCGATGATCAGTCCGGTCCGCTTCTTGCGGGGCTCGTCGGGAGTGACCCACGGCGGCGGGGCGTACTGCCCGTAGCCCTGCCCGTATGCGGGCGGTTGGTCGAACTGTCCCGATCCGTACGGCGGTTGCGCGGGGTAGCCGCCAGGCTGCTGGGCGCCGTAGGGCTGTTGGGCTCCGGGGGATTGCGGCTGCTGACCGTAGGGTCCATAACCGCCACTGGGCTGCTGCCCGTACGGAGCATCGGGCGGCTGAGGTGGATAGGTCACGGCGTGCTCGCTTCCTCGTGATCACGCGAGTCGGACGGTGGTGCGTCGTCGCGGGTGACGGGCGCCCGTGGCAAGAATGCCCCACGGGCGCCCGTCGGTGGCCCGCGGATGCGGTGCTATGCGGTCATGCTGAGACGCAGACCTTCCAGGCGCCACCCTCCTTGACCAGCGGCAGCGGCTCGTTGCCCACCGCCTTGGTCATCTCCTGGGCTCTGCCCTGGAGCTGGGGCGGCACGTTCTCCAGGCTCAGCGACACCGTGGCCTTGGCGTTGTTGTCGTCGGTCTGGGTGACATCGGTGATCGCCATCTTCACGGTGACCTTCTTGAGTTGATTCTTGACCTCGTCCGGCACGTCCGGAATCGCGCTGAGGTCGGACAGCTGCATCGCCTCCGCGGCGCTGTCGGCGTCCTTCGCGCACAGGGTGGCCTTGAGAGCGTTGGTGTCGCGGTTGTTGAACGCGGCGGCGAACGACTGGGCGACGGACTTGGGATCCCCGCCTCCGTGCAGGACGAACACCAGCACGACGGCGATGACCACCACGAGCGCACCGGCGCCAGTCAGTATCCAGGGCAGCGGACTTTTCCTTCGGCCGGGTGCATCACCTGGCTGCGGCTGGCCGGGGCCGGCGGGCGGCTGCGGGAACTGGCCATAGCCGCCTGGCTGCTGTGCTGGGTAGCCGCCCGGTTGCTGGCCGCCCCACGGCTGCTGCCCAGCGGGCTGCTGAGGACCATTGGGCTGCTGAGGACTGGGCTGGTGGCCGCCGGCCTGGTATCCGGCGCCGGGCGGGGGCGCCTGCTGCGGGTAACCACCCGGCTGCATCGGCTGCTGCGGGTAACCGCCCGGCGGGGTCGGCTGGGACGGGTACCCACCCGGCTGCTGGCCGCCCCACGGCTGCTGGCCACCGGGCTGCTGAGGACCATTGGGCTGCTGTGGTGGATAAGTCACTGGACGTCTCTCTCCCGGATCGGGTGCTGGTGGGCATGGGCATAGGCATGAACGAGATGACGACGGAAGGTGGTCCATCGTCGCCCCACGTTACTGCCGTCCTGCCGGTACCGAACGCGGCAGTGGCGGAATGGCCGTCTCCTCCTCGCCCAAGGTGCGTGATAGACGCACGGTAGTGGGTGGCTGGTTCTTCCGACACCGGGATGGCCTAGTTCATCCCGCCGAGCGGGCGTTTCGTGGCCGATTCGGAATCCCGCATCGGCCGAGCATGCTCTCGTTTGTCGGTGACCGCCGGTACCGTAGGAAGACGTACACGGGAGGAGGGGTGCCGACATGCAGACCAACCGTCCCGGCAGCCAACCCGAAGAGGGTGGCGAGCTGACCAGCGGTGCGGGCTCACCCGAGCTGTCCGCGCACGTCAGATTCCTCGAGGACGAGATAGCCCTGTTGCGAAGGAAGCTGACCGAATCACCACGACACGTCCGGTTGCTGGAGCAGCGTATCGCCGAAGCGTCCGAACGCGTCAGCCAGCTCACCGAGCGCAACACCAAGTTGGTTGACACCCTCCGGGAAGCACGCAGCCAACTCCTCGCGTTGCGTGAGGAGGTCGACCGGCTCGCCCAGCCGCCAAGCGGCTACGGCGTCTATCTCGCCGGCCACCCCGACGGCACGGCGGACGTCTTCACCGCAGGCCGCCGGATGCGGGTCACGCTGTCCCCCGCCGTGGACGGCGCCACGCTGCGGTTGGGCCAGTCGCTCCGGCTCAACGAGGCGCTGACGGTGGTGGAAAGCGGCGGGTTCGAGCGCACCGGTGAAGTGTGCGCACTGCGCGAACTGCTTATCGACGCCCAACAGGGTCCGACGAGGGCGCTTGTGGTCGGACACGCCGACGAGGAACGCGTTGTCTGGCTGGCGGATCCGCTGATCGACGCACCGCTCAAGCCGGGTGACTCGCTGCTTGTCGACACCAAGGCCGGCTATGCCTACGAGCGGGTGCCCAAGGCCGAGGTCGAGGACCTGGTGCTCGAGGAGGTGCCCGACGTCGACTACGCCGACATCGGAGGCCTGTTCCGGCAGATCGAGCAGATCCGCGACGCCGTCGAGCTGCCGTTCCTGCACGCGGAACTGTTCAACGAATACCAGCTGCGTCCGCCGAAGGGCGTGCTGCTCTACGGTCCGCCCGGGTGTGGCAAGACGCTGATCGCGAAGGCGGTGGCCAACTCGCTGGCCAAACAGGTCGCCGCCGCGCGTGGTGACGACGACGGGCAGGCCAAGTCCTACTTCCTCAACATCAAGGGTCCCGAGCTGCTCAACAAGTTCGTCGGTGAGACCGAGCGGCACATCCGCCTGATCTTCCAGCGGGCACGGGAGAAGGCCTCCGAGGGTACCCCTGTGATCGTGTTCTTCGACGAGATGGACTCGATCTTCCGCACCAGGGGCAGCGGGGTGTCCTCCGACGTGGAGACCACCATCGTGCCCCAGCTGCTTGCCGAGATCGACGGGGTCGAGGGGTTGGAGAACGTCATCGTCATCGGCGCCTCCAACCGGGAGGACATGATCGACCCGGCGATCCTGCGGCCGGGCCGGCTCGACGTGAAGATCAAAATCGAGCGCCCCGACGCCGAGGCGGCCAAGGACATCTTCTCCAAGTACCTCACCGAGACGCTGCCGATCCACGCCGACGATCTCGCGGAGTTCGCCGGTGACGCGAAGCGGTGCATGGAGGCGATGATCCAGCACACCGTGGAGCGAATGTACGACGAGTCCGACGACAACCGGTTCCTCGAGGTCACCTATGCCAACGGGGACAAGGAGGTGCTGTACTTCAAGGACTTCAACTCCGGTGCGATGATCCAGAACATCGTGGATCGGGCCAAGAAGGCCGCCATCAAGGCGGTGCTGGAGACCCGTGAGCCCGGCCTGCGGGTGCAGCACCTTGTCGACGCGATCGTCGACGAGTTCGCCGAGAACGAAGACCTGCCCAACACCACCAACCCCGACGACTGGGCTCGGATCTCGGGTAAGAAGGGCGAGCGCATCGTCTACATCCGCACCCTGGTGACCGGCAAGAACCAGGAATCCGGGCGGGCGATCGACACGGCCAACAACACCGGTCAGTACCTGTAGCAGCCGGCAGCTCATCACCTCGTGCGGCGTGGTTCGCGGTTTGGCGCGAACCACGCCGCGTCGGTGCTGGCATAGTCAGCTGGGCGCCCACCCCGCGGCCCCTTGCCGCCGACTACTACCCTCGGCGGCGGTTGGTACGACGGTCCCGGAGGTGGTGGCGCGTTGCGTCGCAGGCAGGCGAACACAGGTGTCGGGATGGCGGTCATGGTGGCTTGCTTCCTGCTGACGTCGTGTTCCGGACGACCCAACGACCTACGGCACTACGCGGACAAGACCACCGGTGCGCCGACGAGCGCGGTCACTTCCCAGCCGCGGGTCACCGCCAGCGCTCCGCCGTCGAACGATCCGGCTGTCGTACGCCGCAGGGCCGCCGATGTGATGCTCACCGACGGGCTTGTCGCCGAGATCGGATTCAGCCCACGGGGGCCGCAGCAGGCCACTGTGCTCGAAAGGTTGCCGTCCTGCTCGGCGCGTCTGGAACAGCCCACCGCGGGGATGGAGGCCACCTGGGCGGGCACGACCCCGGCGACGACACTGTCCGAGTACATCGCCGGGTATCAGGACGTCACCGGCGCACAGGTGCTTGAAACGACCCAGCGGGGGCTGCACTGCAGGACATACCGCGCGGGCGACCGTACCTATCAGGTGACTCCTGTTGAACTCGCCAGCCGGCCGGTCGGTGTGGACGCCTACTACGCCTGGTGTGAGCAGAGCGCCGTCGGGTCCGCCGACTGCGCGGTGTTGCTGGGCCGGGGGAAGCTGGTGGCCTACCTCCAGGTCGCCGCCACGGCCGAAACCAGGGCGAGAAACCTGCTCCAGCAGGTCGTCGGCCCCGCCGCCACCAGGCTGGTGACAGCGGGACCGTGAGCGCCGGCGAGTGTGCGCACCAGCTATGCCTCGGCGGCGTCCTGGCTGTGGGCTTCGGTGGGCTTGATCTGCTGGGCTAACGCGGCGACTTGCGAGGACAATGAGTCGACCTTGTCCGATATCGCTTTCACCTGAGCCGCCAATGCGTCCCGCTGGCCCTGTTCGTTGACGAACTGGTCACCGGCGAAGCTCTGCCCCTCGACACCCTGCGACATCGACATGACGCGATCGAAGATCCGCTCCTGCTTCCACTCTTCCAGTGCCATGAGAAAATCATCTCCCTTTTTGACAAGAAGGTCGGTCAATGAGACGCCGTTGATGGTTTCGTCACGGTCCACATAACCATTGATGCCTGGCACCACGCCCTGGTCGGTGTGCTGGTGCAACGCCACCCTCGGATGACTGTATCCACCGAGGTTGCCCGGGTCGCCGTTGTAGAGGGAGAGCCAGATCCAGACGCCGTCGCCAGCCCATAAATTGGCGTTGATCACGTGGGTCAACCAGTTCAGGTTGGCGAACACGATGATGTCGGTACCGGTTCGGGCTCTGAACTGATTGATGAATTCGGACACAAAGCCGTTGGGGTCCCCGAAGCCATCGGCTTCCATGTCCAACATGGGCAGCAGTGAGCCATCGTCGAGCAGACCACGTGCCGAGAGCTGATCGACGAAGGTGTTCACTTGGGAACCGATATCGACCGGGCGGGCGTAGTGATATCCGCCACAAGCGATTCCTGCCGACCGGGCACCGTTGACCTGGTTCGTGGCGTCCGGATTGAGGAAGTTAGTGCCATCGGTGAGGAGCACAGACGTGAAACTGATGCCGTTGCCGCGTACCGCATTCCAGTTGATGGAGGAACCTTGATAGTTGGATACGTCGATACCGTAGTCCATTGCGGTAAATCTCCCTTCCACAATAGAGAGTATCGTGGCATTGTTACGGGCGGGTAACGGTGTGGATTGACGTTGGCTTATTTGAGGTGGATCGGCGATGTTATGCCACGACGTTACCTGAATGGCCTAATCGTGAGTTCACGGAATTCTCAGGGACGCGTTGAGTGCACGGACCGCCGAAAACGAGTCGTCAGTTGACACCCCCCGTCCAGAACTGTCGCCGAAATGTCAGCATGCCGGAGCCATGGCTGGCTGATCGTGCTCACTGGCTCAAGGAGCTGATGGCAGGCCGCGTTCTGGGTCGCCACCAGCGGCTGGCGCACCCGCTTGGCCAGTGCCCCGCCGTCGCTGTTGCACCAACAACTGATCACCACGATCGGCGGTTCGGCCGTCTCGCTGCGCCTGTCGCTGGATGATTTTCGAAGAGCCCACTCAGTGATGTAGCGAATTCCCAAGCGACGCGGGGTCGTGTCGACCAGCGGAATTCCGGCCCGCGTGACCTCGTCTGGTGGCGTGGTCGTTCCGATTTTCTCCGGCCAGTGCGGACAGATGGCATGTCTCGTGCTGGGGGATTTCTGAAATGTGGATAAGTCCTGGTTGAGGTCAGGTTTGACGGATTCACAACTGGGGTCGTCACAGGGACGCGGGGATAACTCTCCGGCAATTCCTGTATTCATGCGGCTGTCCGCGTCGCCGCCGGCTTGGTGGGGCGAGGAACCGCCTGCTGCGGTGGCACTCCAAGTTGTCCGATCAGCGGCGCTGGACCCTGGGTGGGGCCGCGCTACCACTGCCGCGGCCACCAAGGCTGTTGGCCCCTGACGCATCGGCCCCGCCACCTCCGTTCATGGCCGCACCTGGTTTCGCTGACGACGCCGTCCATGCCCCCAGGTCGCCCTTCCCAGTGGTCGTCGTACATCACGCTCCACCACCAAAGTGTTACCGTGACCCCCGAGAATGATCGAGTAGTTGACGCGGTAACCCCCTGGACGAGTGACAGCCCGACAGTCCCGACGGTGGTGTTCGCCACGATCCGTGAGCGCCCGGACCCGTCCATGGGCTGGCGGTCCGGCGGAGGTGCCCTGTTCACGGCGGCGAAGGGCCACCCCGCCACCACGCTGGAACGCCGGCGCGAGGATCCGCCACGACCCCATGGCCGTCATCGGCACCCGGACAGGTCGTAGGCTGCCTTCATGCGGCGGATCATGGGAACCGAAGTCGAGTACGGCATCGCCGTGCCCGGTGACGCCACGGCAAACCCGGTGCTGACCTCCACGCAGGTGGTGCTGGCCTACGCGGCCGCGGCCGACGTCCCCAGGGCGCGGCGCGCACGCTGGGACTACGAAGTGGAGTCCCCGCTGCGCGATGCCCGGGGATTCGATCTCGGCGCGTCCGGTGTGCCGCCACCGGATCCCGAGGTCGAGGATCTCGGTGCCGCCAACGTGATTCTCACCAACGGCGCCCGACTCTACGTCGACCACGCCCACCCCGAGTATTCCGCCCCCGAGGTCACCAATGCCCGTGACGCGGTGATCTGGGACAAGGCGGGCGAGCGGGTGATGGAAGAGGCCGCGCTCAAGGCGGCGACCGTGCCCGGCCAGCCGCGGCTGCAGCTGTACAAGAACAACGTCGACGGCAAGGGCGCCAGTTACGGGACCCACGAGAACTACCTGATGGCCCGCGGCACCCCGTTCACGACGGTGATCAGCGGTCTCACCCCGTTCTTCGTCTCTCGGCAGGTGGTCTGCGGCTCGGGCCGGGTCGGCATCGGCGCCACCGGCGACCACGCCGGTTTCCAGCTGTCCCAGCGCGCTGACTACATCGAGGTCGAGGTCGGCCTTGAGACGACGCTCAAGCGGGGCATCATCAACACCCGCGACGAGCCGCACGCCGACGCCGACAAGTACCGCAGGCTGCACGTGATCATCGGTGACGCCAACCTCGCCGAGTACTCGACATACCTGAAGGTGGGCACCACCGCGCTCGTGCTCGACATGATCGAGGCGGGCCGGCGGTTCGACGACCTCAGGCTGTCCGATCCAGTCCGGGCGGTGCACGTCATCAGCCACGATCCGACGCTCAAGGCCACCGTCGAGCTGTCCAACGGGCGCAAGTTCACCGGCCTGGACCTGCAGCACGCCTATCACGAGCGGGCCGCGGAGCACGTGGACCGGGAGGGTGGCGACCGGGTGACCCGGCACGTGCTCGCCACCTGGGGGGAGGTGCTCGACGCGCTGGCGCGGGATCCGCAGGAGTGTGCCGACCGGCTGGACTGGCCGGCCAAGCTGCGGCTGCTGGAAGGGTATCGGGCCAGGGATGGCCTGACCTGGGCGTCGCACCGGCTGCAGCTGGTCGACCTGCAGTACTCCGACGTCCGGCTGGACAAGGGCCTGTACAACCGGCTGGTCGCGCGGGGGTCGATGAAGCGGCTTGTCAGCGAGGAGGAGGTGCGGGCGGCGGTGACCACGCCACCGGAGGACACCAGGGCCTACTTCCGGGGCCGCTGCCTGGAGCGCTACCCGGGCTCGGTGGCGGCGGCGTCCTGGGACTCGGTCATCTTCGACATCGGAAGGGAATCACTGGTCCGCATTCCGACCCTCGAGCCACTGCGGGGCACCAAGGCGCACGTCGGTGCGCTGCTCGAGGCCGCGAACACGGCCGAGGAGCTGGTGGACGCGCTCACCAGGGGGTGAGCCCGGCGGGGCGGGCCGCGAGTGACAGGACACGAAAAGGCATAAGAGGTTGATCACGACCCGGGTGGCTGGCCCCGAACGTCCGTGCCGCTGGGTACTGTTCTTGTCAGGCCAGTCCAGTCGCGGCCGAGGTGGATCAGGGAGGCGAGATGTCTCAGGAGCAGGTCAACAAGCAGGGTGGCGGCGACGGCGAGGACGCCGCCGAGGGTGCGGCTGCCGCGGGGCAGGAACGCAGGGAGAAGCTCGGCGAGGACGTGGACGCGATTCTCGACGAGATCGATGACGTCCTCGAGGAGAACGCCGAGGACTTCGTCCGAGCCTACGTGCAGAAGGGCGGACAGTAGGCTTCGGGCGGCCCGCGGGAGGGCCGTCGGTCGCCGCCGGTGGTGGTGTCGGGCCGCGCCCGGCGCCTTGTGGTCGGTTTCCATCGTGGTGAGGAGAAACAGCACTGTGAACGACAGGTCCTACCCGGGCGCGGCACTGCCGGCGGCCTACCTCGCGCCGGGGTCCTCCTCGTTCGTCGACTTGCTTCGGGCGCAGGCTCCCGACCTGCTGCCGGCACGTCGGGTCACGGCGGGCGCGCCAGCGGTCGAGCTCACGCACGGCACGACGATCGTGGCGATCGCCTTCCGTGACGGCGTGCTGATCGCCGGTGATCGCAGGGCCACCCAGGGCAACGTGATCGCCCACCGGGACATGCGGAAGGTCTTCGTCACCGACGAGTACTCGGCGGTGGGCATCGCGGGGGTCGCCGGGTTCGCCGTGGAGATGGTCCGGCTCTACACCTTCGAACTGGAACACTACGAGAAGATGGAGGGCGTGTCGCTGTCGCTTGACGGCAAGGCCAACCGGCTTGGCTCTCTCATCAAGAGCAATCTGGACGCCGCGATGGCGGGGCTGGCGGTGCTGCCGCTGTTCGTGGGATACGACCTCGACGCGTCCGATCCCCGGCGCGCCGGCCGGATCATCACCTACGACATCACCGGCGGCCGGTTCGATGAGCACGCCGGGTACCACTCGGTCGGCTCGGGTTCGGTGTACGCCAAGTCGGCGCTGAAGAAGGTCTACGACCCCGATGCCAACGCCGACGGTGCGGTGCGGGCGGCGATCGAGGCGCTCTACGATGCAGCCGACGACGACTCGGCAACCGGCGGTCCGGACCTGGTTCGCCGGATCTTCCCGGTGGTCATCACGGTCACCGCCGCCGACGGCGCGGTGCAGCTGTCCGAGGAAGCCACCGCCGCCGTGGCCGAGGCGGTCGTCGCCGACCGGGCACGCGCGGCGGAATGAGCGTGCCGGTGGCCCTCATGTCCCCTCTGAGCACAGGAGTCATCTCGTGACGTTGCCGTTGTACGCCTCAGCCGAGCAGGTGATGCGGGACCGCTCGGAGCTGGCCCGCAAGGGCATCGCCAAGGGGCGCAGTGTCGTCGTGCTCACCTGTGCCAGCGGGATCCTGTTCGTCGCGGAGAACCCGTCGTCGACTCTGCACAAGGTGTCGGAGATCTACGACAGGATTGGTTTCGCCGCGGTCGGCCGCTACAGCGAGTTCGAAAGCCTGCGGGTCGGCGGCGTGCGCCATGCCGATGTGCGGGGCTACCAGTACGACCGGCGTGACGTCAACGCGCGGGCGTTGGCCAACGCGTACGCGAGCACGCTGGGAACGATCTTCACCGAGCAGCTCAAACCGTTCGAGGTGGAGATCTGCGTGGCCGAGGTGGGCGCCGAGTACGGCCAGGATCAGCTGTACCGGTTGACCTACGACGGATCCATCTTCGACGAGCCGCAGTACGTGGTCATGGGTGGCCAGGCGGATGCGATCTCCGCGGCGCTGAAGGACTCCTACCGTGAGGGCCTGGACCTCGGTGCGGCGCTGCGTACGGCGGTGACCGCCTTCGACGTTGGCAGTCCGATCAACGGAACGATGGAGCCTGTTCGCCCTCTCGAGGTCGCCATGCTGGACCGCGACCGGCCACGGCGGGCGTTTCGCCGGATCCGGGGAGCCGCACTGGACGCCCTGTCGGCCACGCCCGAGCCCGAGTCGGCACCCTCGGGTGAGGCTGACGCGTCTGAGGGCGAACCAGGGGAACACGAGTAGTCGGTTCACACGTCGCAGGTGCGATGGACGGTCAGCGCCGCCGGTGGCCGTGAACGTCAAGGCGTTGGTCCGGGCAAGTACCGCCGACCTGCGCATCGTGTCGCGGTCGAGCCGGCTCAACCAGTGCCGTTATGGGAAGGTATCCGAAAATCGCGACACGTCCCCGAACGGCGCACGGTCAGCTGGCGCCTAACGGCCTACTGTGGGGGGATGCAACGGCGGATCTTCGGTATCGAGACCGAGTTCGGGGTGACCTGCACCTTTCGCGGGCAGCGCCGGCTGTCCCCTGACGAGGTAGCGCGTTATCTGTTCAGGCGTGTCGTGTCGTGGGGTCGGTCGTCCAACGTGTTCCTGCGCAACGGCTCGCGCCTGTACCTCGACGTCGGCTCGCATCCGGAGTACGCGACCGCCGAGTGTGACGATCTGATCCAGCTGGTCACCCATGACAAGGCCGGCGAGCGAATCCTCGAGGACCTGCTGGTCGACGCGGAGCGCAGGCTCACCGACGAGGGCATCGGCGGGGATATCTTCCTGTTCAAGAACAACACCGATTCGGCGGGTAATTCCTACGGGTGCCACGAGAACTACCTCGTCGGCCGCGCCGGCGAGTTCTCCAGGATCGCCGACGTGCTGCTGCCGTTCCTGGTGACCAGGCAGCTGATCTGCGGTGCCGGCAAGGTGCTGCAGACGCCACGGGGAGCCGTCTACTGCCTGTCCCAGCGGGCCGAGCACATCTGGGAGGGTGTCTCCAGTGCGACCACCCGGTCGCGGCCGATCATCAACACCCGCGACGAACCGCATGCCGACGCCGAGCGTTACCGCCGGCTGCACGTCATCGTGGGCGACTCGTCGATGTCGGAGGTGACCACACTGCTCAAGGTCGGCAGTGCGAACCTAGTGTTGGAGATGATCGAGCACGGGGTGCAGTTCCGCGACTTCGGGCTGGAGAACCCCATCAGGGCCATTCGGGAGATCAGTCACGATCTGACCGGCCGCCGCCTCGTCCGGCTCGCCGGCGGCCGGGAGGCCTCCGCGCTGGACATCCAGCGCGAGTACCACGCCAGGGCGGCCGAGCACGTGGCCGCGGGCTCCGCCGATCCCGTGGCCGACCGGGTCGTGCAACTGTGGGGCAAGACCTTGGACGCCGTCGAGTCGCAGGACCTGACCAAGATCGACCGCGAGGTCGACTGGGCGATCAAGCACCGGCTGATCGAGCGTTACCAGGCCAAGCACGGCCTCGACCTGTCCAGCCCGCGGGTGGCCCAGCTCGACTTGGCCTACCACGACATCCGGCGCGGGCGCGGCGTCTTCGACCTGCTGCAACGCAAGGATCTCGTGCAGCGGGTGACCGACGACGGGGAGATCGCCGCCGCCAAGGACACCCCGCCGCAGACTACGCGGGCCAAACTGCGTGGCGATTTCATCGCGGCCGCCCAGGCCGCCGGCCGCGACTTCACCGTGGACTGGGTGCATCTCAAGCTCAATGACCAGGCCCAACGGACGGTCCTGTGCAAGGACCCGTTCCGTGCTGTCGACGAACGGGTGGAGCGTCTCATCTCCTCGTTGTAGCCAGTCGCTGACGCGGTGGCTCACCGTGACCGCCGACTTCCGTGGCGTCGCGATACCAGGCGATCGCCGTGAGTCAATGGACCGTTCGGCCCAGTTCGCGGAGGCTCGCCGGGCTGTGCCGGGCCCGGCCGGGCTAGGGTGCCACTGTGTCCGTCATCCGTGCCGAGCGTCTGGTGAACCTGGTGCTGTGTCTGCTGTCCACGCGCCAGTACCTGTCGGCTGAGCGGATCCGGGACATCGTTCCCGGCTACTCGGACGCCCCGAGCAACGAGGCGTTCTACCGGATGTTCGAGCGGGACAAGGCCGAGCTTCGCGACCTGGGCGTTCCGCTGGAGACCGGCCGCGGCGTCCTCGTGGACCAGGTTGAGGGTTACCGGATCGCGCGTCGGGACTACGAACTCGGCGACGTCGACCTGGCTCCGGACGAGGCCGCGGCGGTCGCGCTCGCCGTGCGGCTGTGGGATTCACCGGATCTGACCAGCGCGGCGGAGGGAGCGTTGCTGAAGCTGCGTGCCGCCGGCGTGCACGTGGACAGGGCAACGCCTGCGGTGATCGAACCGAGGGTGCGCACGTCGGAGCCTGCCTTCGCGCCGCTGCTCGCCGCCGTGCAGACGCGCCGCGCGGTGATGTTCGACTACCGCAGGCCGGTGCCCGCCGAGGTGCGGACAAGAACGGTCGAACCGTGGGGCATCGTGTCCTGGCGCGGCCGCTGGTACCTGGTTGGCCATGACCGGGACCGGGCCGCCGTGCGTTGTTTTCGGCTCTCCCGGATCGTCGGACCGGTCCGGACCGTCGGGGTGGCCGGAGCGGTGCGGCGACCGACCGAGGTCGATCTGCTCAAGATCGTCACGGGAAGTGGGGACGAACCGGCCATCGGGACGACGGCACGGCTGTGGGTGGCCGCCGGACAGGCCGCCGGGTTGCGGCGCGGAGCGAAGCGGGTCGGGGCGAGGAGGGTCGATGGTGTGGCCGGCGATCTGCTGGAGATCGAACTGCACTCGCCGGAGTCGGCGGCGGGCTGGATCGCGGGTTTCGGCGAGGACGTCGTGGTGCTCGAGCCGGATCTGCTGCGCAAGGCGGTCTACGAGCGGCTGCTCGGCGCCGCGTCGGCGGCCGGGAACATCGATCGGGAGGAGCCATGAGTACCGCGGCCACTGAGCGACTCGCCAGGCTGCTCGCGCTGGTGCCGTACCTCATCGCCCGGCCCGGCATTCGGGTCGACCAGGCCGCCGCGGACTTCGGCGTGCCACCCAAGCAGCTGCGCAAGGATCTGGAGCTGCTCTGGATGTGCGGCCTTCCCGGATACGGGCCGGGTGACCTGATCGACCTGTCCTTCGAGGGCGAGACCGTCACGGTGACCTTCGACGCCGGCATGAGTCGGCCGCTGCGGCTCACCGGCGCCGAGGCGACGGCACTTGTCGTCGCGCTGCGGGCGTTGGCCGAGACACCGGGTGTGGCCGACACCGATGCGGTGCGGCGCGCGCTGGCCAAGATCGAGGCCGCGGCCGGCGAGGCGCAACCGGCCGGCGTGGTCGTCGGCCTCGCGGCGTGGGAGGGGGAGCGGACGGCCAAGGTACGCGCCACGGTGACCGAGGCCGCGCGGCAGCGCCGGGCGATCCGCATCCGGTACTACACCGCCTCCCGCGACGAGAGCAGCTCGCGGACCGTGGACCCGATGCGGCTGCTGCTGGTGGAGGGCCGCGGGTACCTCGAGGGATGGTGTCGCCAGGCACAGGGCGTCCGACTGTTCCGATTGGACCGAATCGACGCCGTGGAGACGCTCGACGAAACAGCGGCGCCACCACCGTGTGCCGAACCCACCGATGTCTCGGCAGGTCTGTTTCGGCCGGCCGCCGACCACGAGGCCGCTGTGTTGCTGCTCGAACCGGACGGCCGCTGGATCGCCGAGTACTACGCGGTGGATGAGGTCACAGAACTGGCGGGCGGGCGCTGCCGGGTCGTCATGCGCTACACGGATCCGGCCTGGATGGTGCGGCTCGTACTCGGTGCCGGCGGGCAGGCCGTGGTGTTGGGCCCGCCCACGCTGGCTGAGCGGGTTCGCGAACGGGCTGAGGCCGCCGTGCGCCGGGCCACCTGTGGCGCGACCGGCTGAGGTGGATACTCGGGCGCGCCACAGATGTTGCCGCCGGCTACCGGATCACACCGTGACCGAGAACCCTTCGTAGTCCTTGGCCGCGACGTCGTCGCACTTGCTCCGGTACGCGCCGACCCCGCCGATGTAAGGCATGAAGGTCCGCGCCTTTCCCGGCACGTTCGACCCCATGTACCAGGAGTCGGTGGTCGGGAAGAGGGTGTAGCCGCCCACCTCCGCGACGTGTGCGACCCACGCCTGCTCGGCCTCGGCAGTGGGCTCGATGCGTCGTGCGTCGCGCCCGTCCAGGTAGGCGATGCAGTCGGCGATCCAGTCCACGTGCTGCTCTATCGACACGATCATGTTGCTCAGCACCGAAGGGCTGCCGGGTCCGGTGATGAGGAACAGGTTGGGGAATCCCGCACTGGCCAGGCCAAGGTAGGTCCGCGGGCCGTCAGCCCACTTCTCCCGCAACGTCGTCCCGTCCCGGCCCTGGATGTCGACGCTGGTCACAGCCCCGGTCATCGCGTCGAAGCCGGTGGCGAAGACGATGCTGTCCAGCTCGTAGGCGGCATCCCGGGTACGCAGACCACTCGGAGTGATCTCCTCGATGGGCGAGGCCTTCACGTCGATGAGGGTGACGTTGTCCCGGTTGAAGGTCTCGAAGTACTCGCTGTCCACGCACAGCCGCTTGCTGGCGAAGGGATAGCCGGTCGGCGTCAGAAGCTCGGCGACGGCCGGGTCGTGGACTATCTCACGGATCTTGCCGCGCAGGAAGTCGGCGGCGGTGTCGTTGGCCTCCTTGTTGACCAGAAGGTCGGCGAAGGCGGCCATGATGCCGACGCCGCCTTCGGCCCACCGTTCCTCGTACTCGCGCTGCCGCTCCTCGGGCGACACCTGCAGCGCCGACTTCGGAGTGTTCTCGTTGACTCTGAGCTCCAGACCGAACAACGACTCGCGGGCCGCCTGCCGGTGCGCGGTGTAGTCGGCCTTTACCTCCCGCTGGGCGTCCGGGGACAGGGGAGCGTTGCGTGCTGGCATGCTGAAACTCGGCCGCCGTTGGAGCACGACCAGTTCCGACGCCTGCTTGGCGATCTCCGGGATCGCCTGGACCGCCGTGGATCCGGTGCCGATGACGGCGACCCGCTGACCGCTGAAGTCGACTTCCTCGTGTGGCCAGCGACCCGTGTGATAGGTCTTGCCCTCGAAGGTGTCGATTCCTTTGATATCGGGCACATAGGGATCCGAAAGACATCCGGTGGCCATGACGCAGTACCGCGCCGACACCTGCTCTCCGCGGTTCGTGCGGATCTGCCAGCGGTCAGTGGCCTCGTCGAACACCGCCGACGTCACCCGGGTGTCAAGCTGGATGTCCCGACGCAGGTCGAACCGGTCGGCGACGTGGTTGAGATACCGCAGGATCTCTTCCTGCGACGGGTACCGCTCGGTCCACTCCCACTCCTGCTGGAGTTCCTCGGAGAAGGAGTAGGAGTACACCAGGCTCTCGAAATCGCAGCGCGCACCGGGGTAGCGGTTCCAGAACCACGTCCCCCCGACTCCGCCGGCCGCCTCGAAGACCAGTGCGGAAAGCCCCAACCCCCGTAAGCGATGAAGCATGTACAAGCCGGCAAACCCGGCACCAACGACGACAACGTCGAATGTCCGTCTCGACTCGGGCTCTGACGCATCTGTCTCCACGAACTCACTGCTAGACGTGTCCGACACGTGACCTCCGTTCGCTTGGGGTGATCAAGCGTGCCACAGTCCCAGAGCGATTTCCACGCTGAGTTCCGTCGCACGCAGGACAGCGGAAAACGCAAATTCCGTAGCGTAGCAAGCGATTCGTCGACGCCGTCCGCTCCCTGTCACCGTCGGGCGAGATCGCGATCGGGGCGGCGGGTCCAGCCACGCTGATCGGGCCCTATCGAGGGAAGCCCTGACCGCTCCGGCTACCGTGTAACCATGTCGTACCTGGCGAGCGCGTCGCTGGTGGTCCTCGGACTGGCCCTACTCGTGGTGGCCATGCTGCGGGTCGCCAGGTCCCTGCGTGGTCTCGCGGCGGCGAACGCGTCGACACGTTCCCGGTTCGCCGACCAGGCCGGCCTGATCAGGGCCAGGCTCGCCGCGCTGGGCGTGGCTGTCGCGCAGCGCCGTAGGATTGGTTGGGGTCGCCAACCCGGCGGCGCTGAGGGGCGGTAGGGGTGACGGACAACCCGTCCAGCAAGAGCAGCGAGCGCAAGCTGAGGCGTCGCCGCCGAAGCCGTCGGCACAACCCCGACGGCACCATGACACTCGTCGAGCACCTCTACGAGCTGCGGTACCGGCTCGGCCTCGCACTGCTGGCCATCGGGCTCGGCGCCGTCATCGGCTTCGTCTGGTTCGGCGTCTCGGTGGGACCGGTTCCCTCGCTGGGCAAGCTCCTGCTCGCCCCCTACAGCAGCCTGCCGGCCGAGTTGAAGCTGCCCGGCACCGACACGAGGCTGTTGGCAACCGGTCCGTTCGAGGCGTTCATCGTCCGACTGGAGGTCGGGTTCGCCGCCGGGATGGTGCTGTGCAGCCCGGTGTGGCTCTACCAGCTGTGGGCGTTCATCACTCCTGGCCTGTACGCCAGGGAGAAGAGGTTCGCCCGCACGTTCGTGAGCGCCGGCGTCGTGCTGTTCATTGGCGGTGCGGTACTGGCGTACTACGTCGTTCCCGAGGCGTTGTACGTATTGGCCAACATCGGCGCCGGTGAGTTCGTCAACGCGTTCGGAGCCGACAAGTACCTGTCTTTCCTGCTGGCGCTGATTCTGGTCTTCGGTATCAGTTTCGAGCTGCCGCTGCTGGTGGTCATGCTCAACCGGGTCGGCATCCTGCCGTACGCGAAGCTGAGGAAATGGCGCAGGGGCATCATCTTCGGCCTATTCTGCTTCGCCGCGGTGGCCACCCCTGGGCAGGATCCGATCTCCATGTGTGTGCTCGCGGGCACGCTGACCATCCTGTTCGAGGTCGCCGTCCAGCTGTCCCGGCTCAACGACCGCAGGAAGACACGTGAGGACGAGTGGGCCGGGCTCGCCGACGACGAGGCGTCGCCGCTGAACTTGTCCACCGAGCCGGCGCGGGCCACGTCGACCGAAGAGGTGACGGCCGAGGGGACGGCCCGCTACGACGACGCCACGTGAGCACCGACGACGTGCGCACCTCAGCGGAGGAAGCATGAGCACCGACGACGTGCGCACCTCAGCGGAGGAAGCATGAGCACCGACGACGTGCGCACCCCAGCGGAGGAAGCATGAGCACCGCCCTGCTGGTGTGCCCCGCGTCCGGGCTTGGTGCGGCGGGCCGGATCGCCGGCACGGTGGCCGACCGGCTGCGGCGGATCGGCGGGGACGTCGAACTGTTCGTCGCCGTGGACGCCGAGGCCATGGCCCGGCACGCACGCGCGGCCGTCACCGGTCGGGCCGAGGTGCTCGCCGTGCTCGGTGGCGACGGCGCCGTCCACGCCGCGGTGCAGGCCTGCGCGGGTACCCCGACCGCGTTGGCGATCATTCCGGCCGGCACCGGCAACGACTTCGCGCGTGCGCTCGGCGCGTCCCGCGACAGTGCCGTCCAAGCGCTGCGCGAAGGCCGACGCCGACGTGTGGACCTGGGGCGAGTTGTCGACGGCGGCTGGTTCGGCACCGTGCTGTGCGCGGGTTTCGACGCGAAGGTCAGCCACCGGGTCACCAGGCTGCGGTGGCCCCGCGGCGCCCGCCGGTATGACCTGGCGATCGTGGTCGAGCTGGCGACCCTGAGCCCGCGCCGACTCAGGCTCGGCACCGGAGAGGGCGTGCGGGAACTCGAGGCGACCCTGATCGCCGTCGGCAACACCCGCTACTACGGCGGCGGGGTGCCGATCTGCCCCGGCGCCGACCCCTCGGACGGCCTGTTCGACGTCACCGTCGTCGGCAGGGCGGGCCGGCTGGAGCTGCTCATGATGCTGGGCCGGTTGCGATCAGGGCGACACCTCGAGCATCCGGCCGTGACCACGCTGCGGACCAGGTCGATCCGGATCGAGGGAAACGACTGGGTCGGCTACGCCGACGGAGAGCGGCAACGTGAGCTGCCGCTGACCGCGGAGTGTGTGTCCGGCGCCCTCACCGTGGTGGCCTGAGCGCCG
>Ga0213875_10001167_pt1 | contig 18016 bp, 13 predicted proteins | sample BarmaccomBMRX_R8_FD_160105 | JGI IMG/M metagenome (GOLD analysis project Ga0213875, IMG submission 160105) | Root-associated microbial communities from Barbacenia macrantha in rupestrian grasslands, the National Park of Serra do Cipo, Brazil - RX_R8 | ecosystem: Host-associated > Plants > Roots... | reverse complement strand
CCCGCTCACGGTGGCGCTGGTCCCGGCGGGGCTGGCCACCACCGCATCGCTGGTGAAGGCGGCCGAGGTGGCCTCGTAGACCTTGTAGCCGGTGATCGCCGCGCCGCCGTCCGACGCGGGCGCGGTCCAGGACAGGCTCACCTTGGCGTCACCCGCGGTCGCGGCCAGGCCATCCGGCGGCCCGGGCGCGGTGTCCGGTGCTACCGGCTTGGCCGACGCCTGGTTGGACGCAGCGCTGGTCAGCTTGGCGGCGTTCACCGCCCGGGCGGTGAAGTAGTACGTCGTGCCGTTGGTCAGGCCGCTCACCGTGTAACTGGTCCCGCCGATGAGCGAGCCGTTGACCGGCGCGGCCGACTCACCACCGGAGCTGGTGCCCCGGTAGATGTCGTAGCCGCTGATGGCGCTGCCCCCGTTGGATGCGGGCGCCGACCACGACAGGCTGACCTTGCCGTTGCCCGCGACGGCGGCCAGGCCGGTGGGCGCACCAGGGGGCAGCACCCGAACCTGCGGGGCCTGCACGGCCGTGAAGGTAATGGCGGGACGCGGCCCGGCGCCGGCCAGCGCCGGCCAGCCTGCCAGCACGCCCGCCAGGAAGGTGCCGGCCACGGCGAGCAGCCATCGGCGGCCCGCCCGCCGCATCACACGGGTCAGGGCAGAGCGCCCAGGACCCGGGCGGCACCGCCGCGCATAGCGCAACCGCTCCATCGCAGTCCGCCCCTCGTTGCATCCCGCACTGAGTGAACATCAGGAGCCGATCGCCCCGTCCGTCCCTGTAATAGACGCACCGAAGAAGCCTTTGGTTAGCACGCGGCGGCGCGCTTAACCCGATTGATGCAGAATGCGGGCCAGGATGACCGTGACGTCGTCCTCGCGGCGCCCGGCCAGCGTCCCGATCACCGCATCGCAAGCCGTCTCCAGGTCGCCGCGCTCCCGGCCCAGGACTGTCCGGAGCGCCAGCACCCCCTGATCGTAGGAACAGGTGCGGGTCTCCACCAGGCCGTCGGTATACAGGGCCAGGACGGTGCCAGGCAGCAGCTTGATCCGGGCCTGGCCATACATACACCTACCGAGCCCAAGCGACGGCCCGGCCGGGACCTCCGGTACCCGGGTGGTCCCGTCGGGCAGAGCGAGCACCGGCGGCAGGTGCCCGGCCCCGGCCAGCGTGCAGGCCTGAGCATCAGGATCGATGACCGTGTAGGCGCAGGTCGCCAGCGTCAGGTGCGGCAGGCCCATGGCCGAGCGGTTCAGCCGCCCGAGCAGCTCGGCCGGGGTCAGGTCCAGGTCCGCGAGAGCGCGGGCAACCCCGCGCAGCTGCGCCATCACGGCCGTGGCCGCGGGGCCGTGACCCAGCACGTCACCGACGATCAGGCCGGTCCGGCCGCGCGCCAGCGGGATGATGTCATACCAGTCACTGCCGATCTGGTAGCCGTCCGCGGGCAGGCAGCGCCCGGCGACCTCCAGCCCGGCCGGTACCGTGGGCTGGATGCCGAGCAGCCCGCGCTGCAGGGCGTCGGGCATCGACCGCTGGCTGAGCAGCTCGAGCGCGTCGAGGATGCTCGTGCCGCCGTCGCCGGCCAGCCGGGTCGCGGCCTCGGCGTCCGGAGCCGAGAACGCCGGCATATCCGGTGTGCGTCCCATCGCCAGGAATCCGGCCACAGTGCCCTGGGCGAGCATGGGCACGAGCAGGAACGAGCTGAAGCCGGACAGGGCAGCCCTGCTCTCGGGCCGCAGCTGCCCGATCGTCTCGCCGTCGAGGTGGTCGGCCACGACCGGGCGGCCGTGCCGCACGCACCGGGCCGCGGCGGCGTGAGCGGCGAAGGCGATCACCTGGCCGACCGGCAGGATCGCGGCTGAATCCTGGTGCCCGCTCCGGGTAAGGCGGCCCGCCAGGCGGCGCGCCAGCAGCCTGGACCCGCTGACCGGGCCGGGCGGCCAGGCGCCCTGGAGCAGGTGCTCGAGCACGTACACGCTCACCTGGTCAGCGAACGCCGGGCCGACGCCCGCCAGGATCAGCTGGGCTATCGCCGTCAGGTCGGCGCCCGGCGGGAGGCTGACGCCGGCTGGGCGCGCGGCGCCGGACAGGCCGGGAAACCGGCCCGCCCCGGTGTCCGGATTCTCCGTCACCTGTCGACCTCGGCTTCGTTACGCTGACCGCGCTCAGCAGCTTCTGGTACAGCTCCCGGTGGCCACTCACCCCGAAGTACCTGGACCGGGTAGGGCCTACCTTACCGGCCGTAACCGGGCGGGTCCAACGGGGAACGCCGGGCCACGACCGGGGCCATCGGCGGCCGTTAGGATGAGGCCACGCGCGGCGGTGGGACGGGAACAGGAGATGCGGATGACGCAGGAGCCGGGCCCGGTCCCGCCGGAGATCGACACCAGCAAGGCCAACATCGCCCGCGTATACGACTACTGGCTCGGCGGCAGCCACAATTTCCGCGCTGACCAGGACGCGGCCCGCGCGCTGATCGCGGTGGATCCGAGCCTGAGGTCGATCATGCGCGCCAACCGGGCCTTCCTGGGGCGGGCGGTGCGCTTCCTGGCCGCCGAGGCCGGGATCAGGCAGTTCCTCGACATCGGCTCGGGCATCCCGACCGCGCGCAACGTGCACGAGGTCGCCCAGGATGCCGCACCCGGTTCCCGGGTCGTGTATGTGGACAACGACGAGATCGTGGTCGCGCACAGCCGGCTCATCCTGGAGGACAACCCGGACGCCGCCGTGCTCCAGGCCGACCTGCGTGAGCCGGCCAAGATCCTGGCGGCCCCGGAGACCCAGCTGCTCATCGACTTCAGCCAGCCGGTCGCCGTGCTGCTGGTCGCGGTGCTGCATTTCATCCCGGACGCGGCCGGCCCGGCGGAGATCATCGCCACCTTGCGCGAGACGCTGGCACCGGGAAGTTACCTGGTCATCGGGCATGGCTGCCGGGACGCCCGGCCGGAGCGGGCCGCCAGCGCCGCCAACGCCTACACCAGCCAGGTCGCGGCGCAGCTGGCCATGCGCTCGCGCGCGGAGATCGCCCGGCTGTTCGACGGCTTCGAGCTGGCCGACCCGGGTCTGGTCTGGCTACCCGAGTGGCGGCCGGACGCACCAGGCGACGTACCCGAGCACCCCGAGCACACCTGGACGCTGGCGGGCGTCGGCCGGCTCGGTGCGGCCGCCCGCCCGAGCCCCGTGAGAGGGTAAGGCCAGGAGGTACAACCGTTGAAGATTGGCCTGCAGATCCCCGACTTCACCACGCCGGCCGGCCCGCCGCGGCTCGGCTCTGACCTGGCTACCGTGGTCAGCACCGCGGACGAAGGCGGTTTCGACTTCATCGCCGTCATGGACCACTTCTTCCAGATCCGCGGGGTGGGCCCGGCCGAGCACGAGATGCTCGAGGCCTACACCACGCTCGGCTACCTGGCCGCGTGCACGTCCCGGGCCAAGCTGCTGACCCTGGTCACCGGGGCCATTTACCGCAGCCCCGGGGTCCTGGCCAAGATCGTCACCACGCTGGACGTGCTGTCCGCCGGCCGGGCCTGGCTCGGCGTCGGCGCCGGCTGGAACGAGGAGGAGTCCCGTGGGCTCGGCATCGCGTTCCCGCCGGTCGCCGAGCGGTTCGAGCGGCTGGAGGAGACGCTGCAGATCTGCCTGCAGATGTGGCGCGGCGACGAGAGCCCGTACCACGGCCAGCACTACCAGCTGGAACGGCCACTGAACTCGCCGCAGTCGCTGACCCGGCCGCATCCGCCGATCATGATCGGCGGTGGCGGGGAGAAGAAGACGCTCAGGCTCGTGGCCAGGTACGCCGACGCCTGCAACCTGTTCCCCGGCCCGGACCTGGCCCACAAGCTGGACGTGCTGCGCGCGCACTGCGACGCCGAGGGCCGCGACTACGGCGAGATCACCAAGACCGTCTACCACCGCTTCGACGTCGGCACCAAGGGCGAGCGGACGGCCGAGACCATCGACCAGCTCGGCAGCCTGGCGGAGATGGGCTTCGACGTTGCCATCGGCGTGGTCAGCGACGTGTGGCAGGTCACCCCGCTCGAGGTGATCGCGTCCGACGTCATCCCGGCCGTGGCCGCCCTCTAGGCCTCCGCGTTCACCCGCTCGCGGTTGGCCTCCTCGACGGCCACCGCGGTGCGGTCATCCCCGCGTCCGTCCAGGCCGGCGACCACTCCGGCGATGTCGGCGGCCGGGCGGTTCTGGCTCAGCTTGGCCTTGGCTTCGATCCGGGTGATCTGCAGCTCAAGGCCGACGATCGCGCGCAGCTGGCCCTCGATGAACCTGCGCGGGGCGTCGTCCACCGACCAGGCCGGCGGCTGGCCGGGCGAGGCCAGCCGGGCGGTCTCGTGCTTGGCCGTAAGGCGGCGGACGACGTCCTCCACCCAGACCGGGTCGTCGTGCACCACCAGCCGCCCGTAGACGTGCGCGGTCACATAGTTCCACGTCGGCACCACCCGGCCGTGCTCGGCCTTGGACGCGTACCACGACGGCGAGACGTAGGCGTCCGGGCCGCGGATGATTGCCAGCGACTCCCCCTGGGCGGGCCGGCGCCACTGGTCGTTGTTGCGGGCGACGTGACCATACAGCGAGCCGTGCTCGCCCGTCGCGGGCTCGTATGCGAACGGCAGCATGGTGGCCACCAGGCCGTCGGCCGTCTGCGTGATCAGGTCGGCCGCGCCGTGGTGGGCCAGCAGATCCTGCACGGCCGGGTCGTCAATGGCGAAATGGGCGGGAATGTACATCGGTGCCTCCGCGCCCAGGCTACCGCTGGAAGGATCTGGTCAGCCCGGCCCAGACCGCGTCGTAGTCACCCTGCCGGTGACCGGCCTCCATGGCCTGCCGGGTAGGGACCATCATCCACCGGCTCTCGAACATGAAGGCCAAGGTGCCGTCGACCTTCTGCGGCGCCAGCTCGGCGGCGCTGGCCCGGGCGTAGGTCTCGGCGTCCGGGCCGTGTGCGGCGAAGGTGTTGTGCAGGCTGGCCCCGCCCGGGGTGAAACCCTCCGCCTTGGCGTCGTACACGCCGCGGACCAGGCCCATAAACTCGGACATGACATTGCGGTGGTACCAGGGCGGCCGGAACGTGTCCTCGCCGACCAGCCAGCGCGGCGGGAAGATGACGAAGTCCGCATTCGCCAGCCCGGGCAGCTCGCTTGGTGAGGTGAGCACGGTGAAGATAGACGGGTCCGGATGGTCGAAGCTGACCGTCCCGATCACCATGAAGTTCGCCGTGTCGTACTTGCAGGGCGCGTAGTTCCCGTGCCAGCCGACCACGTCAAGGGGCGAGTGGTCGTATTCGGCGGCCCACAGGTTCCCGCCGAACTTCTGCACCACCTGGACGATCCCGGACCGGTCCTCGTAGGCGGCGGCCGGGGTCAGGAAATCACGCTCGCTGGCCAGCCCGTTGGCCCCGATCGGGCCACGCTCGGGCAGGGTGAAGGCGGCGCCGAAGTTCTCGCACAGGTAGCCGCGGGCCGGCCCGGCCAGTTCTACCCGGAACCTGATGCCACGCGGGATCACGGCGATCTCGCCGGGCGCCACCGCCAGCGGGCCGAGCTCGGTGTGCAGCACGATCTCGCCGTGCTCGGGCACGAACAGCAGCTCACCGTCGGCGTCGGCGAAGTACCGGTCGGTCATGGACCGGTTCGCGGCGTAGACGTGCACGGCGATGCCGGTCCGCGTCCTGATGTCGCCGTTGCCTGCCATCGTGTAAAGCCCGTCGATGAAATCGGTGCTCCCGGACGGCATGGGCGGGGGGTCCCAGCGGAGCCGGTTCGGGTCCGGCTCGATCTCATCGAACGGGGTGCCGCGCAGGGTCCCGTTGCCGATCCGGGCGAACCTCGGGTGCTTCGCTGACGGCATGATCCGGTACACCCAGGTCCGCCGGCTGACCGCACGCGGCTGAGTGAACGCGGTACCGCTGAGCTGCTCGGCGTACAGGCCGAGCGGGGCCCGCTGCGGGGAGTTGCGGCCCGCGGGCAGCACTCCGGGGACCGCCTCGGTGGCGAACTCGTTCCCGAAACCGCGCTGGTAGGCGAGCTCGCCGCTACCGTCCTTCCGGACCGCCTGGCGCACGTCCGTGTCGGCCATCACTCCTCCTCACACCTGCTCCGTCGCCTCCATACAATCACCGCGACCATCGGCTGGAGCACGACGGGCGACAGCGGAGGTGGGATGCTGGTGCCGACCGGCAAGTGGAGGCTTCAGGTGGCAGACAGGTGGCTGACATTCGACTGCTACGGGACGGTGGCGGACTGGAACACCAGCATGGGCGAGGCCCTGGCCGAGGTCGCCGGGCCGCACGCGGTCCGGCTGCTCGCCGCTTACCACCAGGCCGAGCTCGAGATCGAGGCGCTGGCCAGCTGGCGGCCGTACCGCGACGTGCTCACCGAGGGGCTGATCCGGGCGGCCGAACGGGAGCAGATCACGCTGCCGCCCGGAGGGGAGGACGCGTTCGTCCGGGCGTGGCCGAAGCTTCCTGTCTTCGCGGATGCCGGGCCGGCCCTGACGAGCCTGGCCGAGCGCGGCTGGCGGCTGGCCTTCCTTACCAACTGCGACGACGACCTGTTCGAGACGACCCGGCCACGCATCCCGGCACCGTTCGAGCTGTGGGTCACGGCCCAGCAGGTGCGCAGCTACAAGCCGGATCTCGCGCACTTCCGCGCGTTCGCCGAGAAGACCGGGGCGACCAGGGAGAACTGGATCCACGTCGCGAACAGCTGGGTGCTCGACATGATGCCGGCCGCCCGGATGGGGCTGCGCTCGGTCTGGGTCGACCGGGACCTTACCGGGCACCCGGCCAAGCTCGCCGACCGGCGGGTCACCAGCATGCGCCGGCTGCCCGAGGCGGTCAGCGACGTGAGCGCCATCCCGGCCCGGTGACCAGGGCCTGGCGATCGGGGCCAGCTGTCAGGGACTAAGCGGGCCGGCGAAGGCCGGGCTGTCGCTGCTGCAGGCGGCCGCGGCGGTGATCCCGCCGTTGGCCTGGGCCAGGCCGGACAATCCGGAGGCGGAGGCCGACGGGGTCGGGCTCGTGCTGGCCGAGCTGGCTACGGACGGGGTGGTGCCGGCCGGGGCCGGCTGGGTCTTCAGCCCGGTGAAATCGGACCCCAGGATCAGCTCGACGGTGCCCGGCGTCAGCGAGGCATCCTGCAGGTCGGTGACGTTGCTCAGCTCATTCCTGAGCGTGTTCACCTCGGCCATATCAGCGGAGGACGAGTACTCGATGACGGACTCGGTGTAGGCGTAGCTCGGCGCGTCACCGGTGCCGGTCACGTCGAATCCCCGCCTGGTCAGCCCGGCCGCGGCCTGGCTGGCTACCGTGGCCTCGCCCGACCCGTTCAGGATCTCTACCTTGACGTTGGACGGGCTGGTGGTCAGCACCTGCGCCCCGCCGGAGGCGGAACTGGCCGACGGTGCCGGCGTGGCCGTGGCCTTCGGCACGGTCACGTCGTGCGCGATCGCCGCGAACAGCTTGCCCGCCTGCGGCTGGGCGAACTGGACCCGGGCCGCGTTCTGGCTCCACGGCTGGCTCGGCACCGTGACGAACTGGACGTTGCTGCTGGACAGCGTGTGGAAGCTCTCGGCGACCTGTATCAGGTCAGAGGTGGTCATGCCGCTGTCCGTGGTCATCGAGGCGGCCGCGTCGGTCACCACCGAGACCAGCTTGATCGGGTTGGACAGCAGGCCGCTGCTCAGCACGCCTTTCACGACCTGGGCGGACATGAACTGGTCACGCTCGATCCGCTGCAGATCCGATCCGTCGCCCAGGTCCTCGCGGGTACGCCAGAAGGCCAGCGCCTGGACGCCGTCGATGTGCTGCTCCCCCGCGCCGAGGTTCAGCCCGGACAGCTGGTCGTTCACCTTGAACGGCACGCAGACGTTGACGCCACCCAGGTCGTTGACGACCTTGACGAAGCCGAGCATGCCGATCCCGATGAAGTGGTCGATCCGGATCCCGGTGGTCTGCTCGACCGTGTACCACAGGCAGGTCGGGCCGCCGATCTGCAGCAGCGAGTTGATCTGCACTTCGGCGCCCGGGCTGGCCTGCTGTCCGGTGTAACCCGGTCCCTTCGGGCAGGTGTAGACCGGCACCATCGTGTCGCGCGGGATGCTCATCACCGTGACCTGGTGCCGGCCGGGTGAGATGTGCACGATCATGATCGTGTCGGTGTTGTCGGTCTGGTCGTCCCCGGTACGCAGCACGTACTGCTGATGCGGGGTCAGCCCGGCCCGGCTGTCCAGCCCGTACACCAGAATATTCATCGAGGTGGTGCTGTACTGCGGCGGACGATGGCCCAGCGCCGTGGACGGCACGGTGACCCGGGTGATGCTGTCGTAGACCGCCCGGTATTTCAGGTACGCGGTCAGGGTGCCCGCGGCCACGACGATCACCGCCGCGACGGCAACCCAGCGGAGCACGTGCCGCTTGCCCCCTGGCGGCCTACCCCGCATGCACGACCTCCCGCTGCGCCTGGGTGGCCAGTTCCCGGGGAACAACGGATCCCCGAAGACCGTCGTTCCTAAGTGCTACCCAGCCACGCGGGTTCCATCTGTAACCAGCATATCCGTAACCAGCAGGTAAAGGGTTAAACGGACCTGGCGGCACTTTCCGGTGTGGCGTCCTCCCCGGGGGTGCGAGCGGCGTCGCTGGCCGCGGCCAGCCGGCCCAGCGCGGCCCGGACCAGAGCGGGGTCGGCGGTGGTCCAGAACGGCGGGAGCGAGGAGCGCAGGAAGTCGCCGTAGCGCGCCGTCATCAGCCGGGGATCCAGGACGGCGACCACGCCCCGGTCACTCATGGTCCGCAGCAGCCGGCCCGCCCCCTGGGCCAGCAGCAGCGCGGCCTGCGAGGCGGCCACGGTCATGAACCCGTTCCCGCCGCGGGCGGCGACCGCGCGCTGCCGGGCCGAGGCGAGCGGGTCGTCCGGGCGTGGGAAGGGGATCCGGTCGATGACCACCAGCTGCAGCGAGTTCCCGGGCACATCCACGCCTTGCCATAGCGAGAGCGTGCCGAACAGGCAGGTCGGCTCGTCGTCGGCGAACTGGCGGACCAGCTGGGCGGTAAGGTCGTCGCCCTGGCACAGCAGCGGGTAGCCGATCCGGTCCCGCAGCGCCCCGGCCGCCTCCTTGGCCGCCCGCATGGAGGAGAACAACCCGAGCGTGCGCCCCCCGGCCGCGTCGATCAGTTCCTCCAGCTCGGACAGATAAGCCTCGGGAAGCGCGTCCCGGCCAGGTGGCGGCAGATGCCGGGCGATGTACAGGATGCCGCTGCGCGGGTGGTCGAACGGCGAGCCCACGTCCAGGCCCTTCCACGCGAGCTGGTTCTCACCGCCGCCACCGGGCCGGACTGGGAGTCCCCACTGGATGGCCAGCGGGGTGAACGAGCCGCCAAGGGAAAGGGTGGCCGAGGTCAGCGCCACCGTGCGCTCGGCGAACAGCCGGTTCCGCAGCACCTGGCCGACCTCGAGCGGCGCCACCCGGAGCGTGGGCGACCGCCTGGTGTCGTCGCCGAAAGGCTGGTCCAGCCAGACCACTTCGGACCGCTCGGTGATCTGCTCGCCGAACGCCTCCAGGATCCGGTCGGCGGTCTGCTCGAGCTCCTCCAGCGAGGCCAGGGTGACCCGGGCCGCGGACAGCTGGGCCAGATCCTCCTGGCTGGGCGGGCTGAGCCTGATGGCCTCGGCGCACGCACCCGCGGCCTCCTGCACCGAGGTCAGCGTGGCGGCCAGCTCGTCGGACAGCACGTCCATCCGGCCCGCGGGCGCGTCACCGAGGTCGATGGCCAGCGCGGCGGCTGCTTCCCGCAGCCGGTCGGCCATGGCGGCGGGCGCGCCCACGTCCGCGGCCGACTCGGTCAGCCGGGCCGCGCGCCGGGCGGCCGCCTCGACGGCCGGCCCGGACAGCTCCCCGGTGGTGGCCGAGGTGACCCGGTCCACCAGGTCGTGTGCCTCGTCGATGATGACCACGTCGTGCTCGGGCAGCACGCTGCTGTCCGAGGTGGCGTCGATGGCGAGCAGCGCGTGGTTGGTGACGACGATGTCCGCGTGGCCGGCGGTGGCCCGCGCCCGCTCGGCGAAACAGCGCGAGCCGAACGGGCAGCGCTGGGCCCCGATGCACTCCTGCGCGCTGACCGAGACCTGACGCCAGGCCGCCTCGGGCACGCCGGGCACGAGCTCGTCCCGGTCCCCGGTCGTGGTTTCCTCGGCCCACTCGTGCAGCCGCTTGACCTGCCGCCCCAGCGGCGACGCCGGGCACGCAGCCTGATCAGACAGAGTGGCCGGCTCGAACAGCGCGTCCTGCGGGTCCTCGGCCACGCCGCCGCGCTGCCGGTGCAGGCACAGGTAGTTACGCCGGCCCTTGAGGATGACGAAGACCGGCTCGCGGGCCAGCAGCGGACCAAGCGAGGCCGTCAGCCGGGGCAGGTCCCGGTCGATGAGCTGGCGCTGCAGGGCGATCGTGGCCGTGGCTACCACCACGGTGGTGCCGGTGGCCAGAGCGTGCCGCACGGCCGGGACCAGGTAGGCCAGGGATTTGCCGGTGCCGGTCCCGGCTTGCACGGCCAGGTGCTCACCGGTCTCGATGGCGTGCCGCACGGCTTCCGCCATCGTGACCTGCCCGGGGCGCTCGGCGCCGCCGATGCCGCTCACCGCCGCGGCCAGCAGGTCGGTCACCTCAGGCACGTCGTCCAGCACGGCCCGCGCAGTGCTGTCAGGGCCGGCGCTGCTGGGTCCGGCGCTGCTGGGTCCGGCGCTGCCGGGTCCGGCGAGGCTGGAGTTGGGGGGCACGTCGGAACGGTACCTCGCGCCACCGACAGCGACACCCAGGCGAGCACGAGACCTGGTGGGCAGGCGTGTCACCCCGCCCGTTCGGTAGGGTCGGGTTTGCGGCAGAAAGGGGCACGATGACAAACGCGGAACTGCTGGTGGATGCGTTCGGCCGGATTTCCGGAACCGTCCGGGAAGCCGTTAATGGCCTGACCACCAGCCAGCTTGCGGAGCGGCTGGACCGGGACGCGAACTCCGTCGCCTGGCTGCTGTGGCACCTGAGCCGGGTCGAGGACGACCATGTCGCGGGCGCATTCGGGGTGCCGCAGGTGTGGGCCGAGTACGGCAAGCGCTTCGAGCTGCCGTTCCCGGAATCCGATATCGGCTACGGGCACAGCTCCGCGCAGGTCGCCCAGGTGACGGCGTCGGCCGACCTGCTCACCGGCTACCAGGACGCGGTGCACGAGCAGGCCGTGCGGCTGGTGTCCGGTATCACCGACGCGGATCTGGACCGGGTGGTCGACGAGGACTGGGATCCGCCGGTGACGCTGGGCGTGCGCCTGGTCAGCGTGATCTCGGACTGCCTGCAGCACGCCGGGCAGGCCGCCTTCGTCCGGGGCATCCTGCTCCGCGCGCGCTAGCGCCTGGGTCCTGCCGGCGCGTGGGTGCGGAACACCACGGCCAGCACCCGCAGCGCCAGCAGGGCACAGATGACCAGCAGGCAGTAGCCGAGGAACTGATACAGGCTGACCTTCGTGGTCATGACCGGGCCCCCGTGCAGCGCCAGCAGGGCCACCGCCATGATGCCGGCGGTGGCGGCCAGCACGGTGAGCACGCCGAGCTGGATCCAGCTGCTGATGGTCTGGCGGTCACGTTCGTCGGCCAGCAGCCGGACATTGACGCTGAGCCGGCCGCCCTCCACCGCGGCCGCGATCCGGTCCACCCGGCGGGGCAGCCGCCGCAGCATCGGCAGCAGCGCGATGAGCTCGTCGGTCGCGGCCGCCTTCAGCGACTCCGGTCCCAGCCGCTGGCCCAGCTGGGACTGGCCGAAGCGTTCGGCCTCGGTCACGATGTCGAAGCCGGGCGCCAGCATCCGCAGCCCGCCCTCCAGCGTCGACAGGGTCCGGAACGTGGCCGCGAACTGCGGGGGCACGGCCAGCGCGTGCTGGGTCACGATGCGGAACAGGTCGGTGAACATTGCCGCGTCGGGCGGCATGCCCGCGGCCAGGTGCCGGACGAGCAGCGCGCCGACCGCCCGCTCGAGCGCCTGCTCGTCCAGGGTGTCGGGCCGGGCGGTGACCTCGAGCAGCGCATCGGTCAGGGCCACCGGGTCGCGGCGGTCGAGCGCGAGCAGCAGCCGCTGCAGAGCGGCCCGCAGCTCGGAGTCCAGGCGGCCGACCGAGCCGAAGTCGATCAGGCCGAGCCTGCCGTCGGTGAGCAGCAGGATGTTCCCGGGGTGCGGATCGGCGTGGAACACGCCGTCGACGACGATCTGGCGCAGCAGGCAATCCAGCAGCGCCCGGGCCAGCGCGTCCCGGTCCAGCTGGCCGAGCGCGTCCTCGGCCTGGCTCACCGCCACCCCGTCCAGCCGCTGCATGACCAGGACGCCTCGCGTGCTCAGGTCGTGATGCGCGACCGGGATGACCACGCCGGCGGCTCCGTCTACCGCCCCGCGCGCGGCGGTGACCGCGGCCAGGTTCCGGGCCTCCACCCGGAAGTCCAGTTCCTCGCGCAGCGCCACGGCGAACGCCTCGGCCAGCGTCACCACGCCCAGCGACCGGGCCCAGGGCGCGCGGGCCTCGATCCGCCGGGCCAGCCGGCCGATTATGTCCAGGTCCCGCTCGACCAGGCTGGTCACGCCGGGCCGCAGTACCTTGAGCACCACCGGCTCGCCGGTGCGCAGCGTGGCCGCGTGTACCTGCGCGATCGAGGCCGCGGCCAGCGGCTCGTGGTCGATGGAAGCGAAGGCGGCGGTGCCGCCGAGCTCGGCCGCCAGGACCTGCTCGATCTGGCTCCACGGCTGCGGGCTGACCCGGTCCTGGAGCCGGCCAAGCTCGGTGATGAACTCGGGCGGCAGCAGGTCCCGGCGGGTCGACAGCACCTGGCCGAACTTGATGAACACCACGCCGCTGCGGTCCAGGGCCTCGCTCAGCGACCGGGCCAGCGTGGCCGACCGGCCGTCGGGACCGGCGCTGAGCAGCGGCCGTACCCCGCAGCGGGTGAAGATGCGCACGATCTGCCAGTAGCGGCGGCTGCGCGCGGCGCGGGCGCGGAGCCGGCGTGGCCAGGACGAGACCACCGGGACGGTCCCGGCCGGAATGAAGGCCTGCAACGTGACCAGGATGGCCATGGCCAGCAGCAGGCCGCACGCCCAGCTGAGGGCGGCGAAGCCGAGCACCACGCCGTAGGGGTGATGCTGCCCGGCGCCGAAGCCGAAGCCGGTGAAGTCCAGGCCGGTGGAATCCAGCGCGTTGAAGATCGCGTTGGTGATGGCCTGCCCGGCCAGGCCCGCCACCACCGTCCGGGAGAGCGAGAACCGCTGCTCATCGAGCAGTCGGCGGGCGCCGTAGGAGAGCAGGGCGATGTCCAGCGAGGCACCCAGGACAAACGCGACTACGTTGGCGAACGTCACGCGCCCCAGTCAATCAGGACCGCGGCCGTCCCGCCCGCAGCACGGTCAGGAGCGTCCGGCCTGGTCGGGCTCGGTGCTGGTCTGGATCGGCAGCCAGGTCCAGCCGTCGTGACCGGCTAGCTCGCCGGCCCACGGAGGTTCGGCGCCACGGCGTGTGCAGGTCATGACCGAGGCGTGGACCGCCGCCTGGGTGGCCCGCCGCACCGCCTGCGGATCGCGCAACTCCTCCCGGCCGAGGCCGTTGCCGGCCCACCAGGCCAGGAAGGCGCCGCCGAACGCGTCCCCGGCGCCTACCGTGTCGACGATCTGGGCGGGCGGCACCTCGACCCGGACCTGCTGGCGGCCCGTGAACGCACGGACCGGGGCGGCGCCGTCGGTGACCAGCAGGCACGCGGGGCCGCGGCCGAGCAGGTCGGCCGCGGCGTAATCGGTGTCGCGGCCAGGGAACAGGTAGGCCAGGTCCTCGGTGCTCGTCTTGATCAGGTCGACCCGGCGCACGATGCGGTCCAGCCGGTCCAGATACGTGCGGCGGCTGGCGATCGCGCCCGGCCGGCAGTTCGGGTCGAGCATGACCGTGATCCCGGGGGCCAGCCTCGTCACCAGCTGTTCCAGGCTGCTGCCGGCCGGCTCCATGACCAGGCCGAGGCTGCCCACGTGCAGGGCGGTGGTGCCGGCCGGCAGCACCGCCTGGCCGGGCTCGATGGCGGCGGCCGAGGTTTCGGTCAGGTAGAAGTGATAGCCGGGCACGCCGTCCGGGTCGACGTCCACCATGGCCAGCGTGGTCGGGGCCTCGGCCGGGGCGTCGATGGCGACCAGGACCCCGTTGCGGTCGAGGTCCGCACGCATCAGCCGCCCGAAGCGGTCACCGGACAGCCGGCCGAGGAAGGCGGTCGGCTGGCCGAGCCGGGCCACGGCGCGGGCGACGTTGAACGGGCCGCCGCCGAACCGCGGGTCGATGTGGCCGGCCTGGTCCACGATGAGGTCGATGAGAGCCTCGCCGGCGACGGTGATCACGTGTGTTCCCGGGCCGCCGGGAGAACTCCGGCGCGGGAGGCGCCACATCGGGCGCAGGAGCAACCAAAGGTACAGACCACGGCCCTGAGCCTACGATGACCGGCTCAGGGCCGCATCTCCGCCCGGCCGGGTGGCAGGATCTCCCCCGATCCCCTGGTGAGCAGCCGGGTGGGGACCTGCACCGCTTCGGGCGCGCCGTGCGGCTCGCGGATCCGGTGCAGCAGCATCTGGGCGGCCAGCGTGCCCAGCGCCGGCGGGTCCTGGGCGATGACCGTGATACCGGGGTCGACGAGCTCGGCCAGCGGGATGTCGTCGAAGCCGACATGCGCCACCGTCCGCTCCACGCCAAGGGACCGCAGCGCCATCCGCGCGCCGATGGTCAGCAGGTTCTGCGCGGTGAAGATCGCGGTCGGGGCAGCGGGCGAGCCGAGCAGGTCATGCGTGACCTGCTCGGCTGACCGGGCCGAGTGCACGTCCTGGTGGATGAGCCGCTGGTCCGGTTCCAGCCCAGCGGCGCGCAGCGCGTCCAGGTAGCCGCGGGAGCGCTCGGCCGCGGTGTAGATCCGGCGCAGGTCGGACAGGAAGCCGATCCGGGTGTGACCGCGGGCGAGCAGGTGGGACACGGCCAGCCGGGCCCCGCCGAAGTTGTCACTGACCACGGTGTCCGCAGCCACCGTGGACACTGGCCGGTCGGCAAACACCACCTGAGTGCCACGCCGCACCTCGGGCAGCAGGTACCGATGATCCGGCCCGGACGGCACGATGATCAGCCCGTCGACGCGGCGGGAGCAGAACGCGCCGAGCAGCGCCTTCTCCCGGTCGGGATCCCCGTCGGAGCTCGCGCACAGCACCAGGCAGCCCTGCTCGCCCATCACGTTCTCGACCGCCCGGAGCAGCTCGGCCGCGAACGGGTTGGCCACGTCCTCGAGCAGGACGCCGATCGTGGCGGTGGACTGCCCGGTGAGGCGGAGATGACGGGCCGTAACGTTGTGCCGGTAGTCGAGCTTCTCGATGGCTTGCAGGACCCGGGCAGCCCGTTCGGCGCTGACACCGCCCCGGTCGTTGACAACGCGTGAGACCGTCATAACACCCACCCCGGCCAGGGCCGCGACGTCGCGCATCGTCGGGTGAGCGCCACCGGGACGGCCAGGAATGGGATCGTTCCCCAATTCCGAACTCCCGTCCACCCAGAGCTCCCCCCTTGCTGACTGCCCAGCATACAGGTATCGATTTGGTTGCGGGGGGTTGACGGTGGTGTGACCAAAAGCGTACGTTCACGGCAAGCTCGGTAACGTTACCAACGGTCGGGCGGCCAGAGATTCAGTAGCTGGAAAATTGAGGACGCCCTTCCGCTGGCGGTCTGGCGGGCAAGCAAGCCGCCACCCGGTCCCTTCTCACCGACGCGGAGGTTCGCGTATGAGCTCGTCCCGATTCCGCCTCCGAACCCTTGGGGTCGTGGGCTGCGCCGCCGCACTGGTCGCGGTGGCCGCGTGCTCGAGCAGCGGCTCGAGCGCAAGCAGCAGCAGTTCCAGCAGCAACTCCGGCACGGTCACCGTGGCCGTGGTCTCCAACCCCCTGATCACGGGCCAGATGATCCCGCTGACCTCGTCCAGCTTCGAGAAGCAGTACCCCGGCATCAAGGTCAAGTTCGCCACCTACACCGAAGGTGACCTGCGGGCCGCGATCGAGAAGGACGTCAGCACGCACAGCAACGCCTTCAACGTCATCATGATCGGCCCGTACGAGGCCCCGCTGTTCGCCAAGAACGGCTGGCTGACAAACCTGACCACCAGCTTCATCAACAACGACGCCAGCTACGACGCCTCAGACCTGCTGCCGCCCGTGGCCAAGGCCCTGTCCTACAACAACGGCCTGTACGCGGTGCCGTTCTACGGCGAGTCGTCGATGCTCTACTACCGTAAGGACCTGCTCAAAGCGGCCGGGATCACCATGCCCGCCAACCCGACCTGGACCCAGGTGGCGAGCTACGCGGCCAAGCTGAACCAGCCGGGTAAGCAGGCCGGCATCTGCCTGCGCGGCCTGGCGGGCTGGGGCGACAACATGGCCTCGCTGGACACGGTGGTCAACACGTTCGGCGGCGAGTGGTTCAACACGAAGTGGCAGCCGCAGCTGACCGCCCCGGCGTTCGAGCAGGCGACGAACTTCTACGTGAACCTGGTCCGCAAGGACGGCGAGTCCGGCGCTTCCAACGACAGCTTTAACCAGCTGCTGACCCTGTACGGCCAGGGTAAGTGCGCGATGTGGTACGACTCGACTGTCGCGGCGACCTCCATCGCCACCACCTACCCGTCGGTGTTCAAGACCACCGGGTACGCGCTCGCGCCGGTGGACAAGACCAGTTCCTCGGGCTGGCTGTGGTCGTGGGCGCTGGGCATCCCGCAGGGCACGACCAACTCCGGCGCCGCCTGGAAGTTCGTCTCCTGGGCCACGTCCAAGCAGTACGACTCGCTGGTCGCGTCCAAGTACGGCTGGGCCGCGGTCCCGCCGGGCAGCCGGACCTCGCTATACAACAACGCGGATTACACCAAGGCCGCCGGGGCGTTCGCCGGCATCACCCTGAAGTCCATCGACGGGACGGATCCGAACCATCCGACCCTGAATCCGGTGCCGTATGTCGGCGTCCAGTACGTCGACATACCGCAGTTCGAGACCCTCGGGGTCACCGTCGGGCAGCAGATCGCGGGCGCGATCGCCGGCACAGAGTCGGTGAGCCAGGCGCTGAGCGCGAGCCAGTCCGCCGCCTCGCAGTACACCCCGGCCGAACTGTCTGCCGGTTAGCACGCACGGCGGGTCCCGGCCGCGAGGCCGGGGCCCGCCGGCCCGTGCCGTGGCCCGAGGGTCCTACAGGAGGGCTTCGCAATGGCTGTAGTCGAGACCAACCCGGCGCCGGCCGGCAAGGTCGGGATCCGGCCGCACGAGATGAGCCGCCGCGAGGGGTGGCAGCGCCGCCTCCCCCTGCTGCCCGCGCTGATCTACACCGTGGTCGTAACGCAGATCCCGTTCCTGGTGACGCTGTGGTATAGCTTCCAGAACTACTTCTTCGATATCCCGGGCGGCGCGAAATTCAACGGGATCAGTAACTACAAGACCGTCTTCACCAACGCCGCCTTCCGCGGCTCGCTGGTCCGCTCGGTGCTCATGACCGTCATCTCCGTGCTGGTGGCCATGATCCTGGGCGTGCTGTTCGCCATGCTGCTCGACCGCAAGTTCATCGGCCGCAGCATTGTCCGGACGCTGATCATCACGCCGTTCCTGATCATGCCCGCGGCGGCCGCGCTGGTCTGGTCCGGGCCCATGCTCGACCCGAACTTCGGGCTGCTGAACTACCTGCTGCAGCCGTTCGGCGTGCACCACGTGGCCTGGCTTTCCACGCACGCGCTCAGCTCGGTGATCGCGGTCATGATCTGGCAGTGGACCCCGTTCATGACGCTGATCGTGCTGGCCGGCCTGCAGGGCCAGCCGCAGGACACGCTCGAGGCGGCCCAGGTCGACGGCGCCGGGGCGTTCGCCACCTTCCGCGAGCTCACCCTCCCGCACCTGCGGCCCTACATCGAGCTGGGCATCCTGCTCGGCTCGATCTACCTGGTGAACACGTTC
>Ga0213875_10001166_pt1 | contig 18021 bp, 18 predicted proteins | sample BarmaccomBMRX_R8_FD_160105 | JGI IMG/M metagenome (GOLD analysis project Ga0213875, IMG submission 160105) | Root-associated microbial communities from Barbacenia macrantha in rupestrian grasslands, the National Park of Serra do Cipo, Brazil - RX_R8 | ecosystem: Host-associated > Plants > Roots... | reverse complement strand
ATCTACGTCGACGACGATCATGCCGAGCTGCGGCGCCGTTTGTCCGAGCCCTACGGGCTCGAGCCGCGGCACGTGCTCGTCGGACACGGTTCGAACGACGTCGTGCGCACGCTGTTCAGCGCGTTTCTGGCGGCCGGCGACGAGGTCGTCGTGGCCGACCCGACGTTCTCGCTGTTTCCGAAGGACGCGGTGCTGTTCGGCGCCGCGCCGGTGCGCGTGCCGCTGCGCGACGGCGTGCACGACCTCGACGCGATGCTGACGGCCGTCACGCCGCGCACGAAGATCGTCGTCGTCGTCGATCCGAACAATCCGACGTCGACGCGCGTCGAGCCGCATGCATTCGACCGCTTCGTACGCGCGCTGCCCGAGAACGTCGTGCTCGTGATCGATCAGGCGTACCGCGAGTACATGCCGACGGGCTCGCTGGAAGGCGTCGACTACGTGACGTCACGGCCGGCGACCATCGTGCTGCGAACGCACTCGAAGCTCTTCGGCCTCGCCTCGCTTCGCTTCGGGTACGCCCTCGGCGACGCGGAGCTGCTCGCGTACGCGCAGCGCGTGCGTTTGCCGTTCAACGTGTCGCGCCCGGCCGCCGTGGCGGCGCTCGCCGGGCTCGACGACGACGAGTTCGTGCGCGCGTCGCTCGCGACGAACGACGCCGGCAAAGCGTACCTCACGGCGGCGTTCGCGAAGCTCGGGCTGCACGCGTATCCGACGGCGGCGAACTTCGTCGCCGTGAGCGTGCCCGGCACGGCGACCGAAGCGTACGAGACGATGCTCCGGCACGGCATCGTGACGCGCAGCGGCGATGCGCTGGGCATGCCGGGGCGGCTGCGCATCACGATCGGAACGCCCGAGCAGAACGCGCTCGTCGTCGAGGCGCTGGGCTCGCTGGTGGCCGCCGCGGCGTGAGCGCCAGCGTTGCCGTGCGCGCCGGCGACGGCGCAGACCACGCGTTCGTCCGCGACCTCGGACGGCGCAGCGCGACGACGAGCCTTTCACCGCTCCGTGCGGCGCGTCACGACGACGTGCTGAACGCGTTCGACCGGCTCGTCGAGTTCGTGTACGGCCGGCATCACGCGCTGCTGATTGCGGACGACGACGGCGAGCGTGTCGGCTTTCTGCTGATGCTCTTCGACGTTCCGGACGAGGTCACGCTCACGGAGCAGGCGTTCGTCGCGTACATGGCGGTCGAACCGTTCGCGCGCGAGCGCGGCGTCGGCCACGCGCTGCTCGACGCCGCGCAAGCGCACGCGACGGCGCACGGCCTTCGGTTCGTGAGCTTGATGGTCACGGACGACAACGCGCCCGCTCGCGCGCTCTACGAGTCCGCGGGGTTCGTCACGGAGCGTCGGATGCTCACGAAGATCCTGCGCTGAACGCCGCGAGGAGCTGCGCCTCGCGCTCGGGCGTCAGCCCGGCCTTCAGCGGCACGTTCGTGCGTGCGTCGCGTGCCCAGCGCAGCGTGTCCGCGATCGTGACGTCGAGCGGACGATGACGTAATCCCATCCCGATCGCACGGGTGGGGTCGACGCGCGTGATGCCGTCCAGACCGCGCCCGCGCGGCACCCAGCACGGCAGATCGCTCCACGGCTTCACCTCGCACGCATCGACGACGCCGACCGGCACGCGCACCACGCGAACGCCGCTCCCGCCATCATCCGCGGCCGTCGTGTCACGCGGAGTTGACATGTCCTCGGCGGTCTTCGTGTCACCTTGAACTTGTCGAACGGCGCGCGCATCTCGCGCCCGCAGGCACCCGTCGAACAGCTCGCGCAGCACCGCCGGGCGTGCGGGTCCGACGACGTTCACGTCACCGGCGAGGCGGCGTTCGATCCCGTGCACGACGAACGCCGCAGCGTCGCGTGCGTCGATCCACTGCACCGGCGCGTCGAGATCGTCGGGGACGGCGACGTCGCCGCCGCGCGCGAAGCGCAGCGGCCAGTACGTGAAGCGGTCCGTCGGATCGTACGGGCCGACGATGAGCCCGGGCCGCACGACGAGGGTTCGCTCCGCGCCGAACGCCGCGACGGCTTCGAGCTCGCACAGGCGCTTCAGCGGCCCGTACGTCTCCGGCACCATCTCCTCGCGCGATGCATGCTCCGGAAGCGCGAGCATCGCGCTGGACTCGTCGATCGCGGGCTGCGCGATGTCGAACACCGAGACGCTCGACACGAAGACGTACTGCCCCGCGCGGTCGCGCAGCGCGCCCGCGCTCGCCGCGACCGTGCCCGGGACGTACGCGGACGTGTCGACCACGGCGTCCCACCGTGCCCCGGACGGGAGGCGGTCGAGATCGCGCGTGCGGTCCCCGAGGACGCGCTCGACGTCCGGAAAGAGGTCGGCACCCGTCTCGCCGCGGTGGAACAGCGTCGCGTGGTGTCCGCGTTCGAGGAGCGTCTCGACGACGTGCCGGCCCAGGAAGTGCGTTCCGCCGAGGACGAGGACGCGCACTACATCGTGTCGGGCGCGGCGACGCCGCACAGCGCCAGCGTCTGCGCGAGGATCGTCTTTGCCGCGAGGCACAGTCCGAGCCGCGCGGTCGTCACGCCGGCGTCGTCGCCGAGCACACGGCACGCGTCGTAGAACTGGTGGAACTCGCTCGCGACGTCGCGCGCGTACTTCGTCAGACGGTGCGGCGCGCGCGCGCGCGCGACGCCCGCGACCGTCGGCCCGAACTCGGCGAGCCTCCGTGCCAGCGCGAGCTCCGCGGGATCGCTCAGCGCATCGAGCCCCTCGGCACGCTCGGCTGCGGCGAGTTGCGGCGCGTGCGAGTCGCGCGCGCGCCGCAGCACGGACGCGATGCGCGCGTGGCCGTACTGCACGTAGTAGACGGGGTTGTCGTTCGACTGCTTCTTCGCGAGCGCGAGGTCGAACGTCAGGGGCTGATCCGTCGACAGCATGACGAAGAAGAAGCGCGCGGCGTCGACGCCGACGTCGTCGATCACCTCGCGCAGCGTCACGATCTGGCCCGCGCGCTTCGACATCTTCACCTCCTCGTCGCCGCGCTTCAGCGTCACGTGCTGCGCGATGACGACCTCGATCGCGCCGCCGCGTGCGTATGCGTCGGCGAGCGCGTTCAGCCGTGCGATGTACCCGTGGTGGTCCGGGCCGAGGATGTCGATGACGCGATCGCTGCGCTGCAGCTTCGCATAGTGGTACGCGATGTCGTTCGCGAGGTAGGTCGGGATGCCGTCACGACGGACGACCACGCGATCCTGGTCGTCGCCGGATTCCGTCGTCCGCAGCCACACCGCGTCGTCCTTGTCGTAGATCGTTCCGAGCGCTCGGAGCCGCTCGATTCCCTCGCGAATCGCGCCCGCGTCGTGCAGCGCCTGCTCCGACTGCCAGAGGTCGTACTCGACGCGAAACGCGCTCGCGTCGCGCTGCTGCTCGTCGACCATCGTGTCGCGGCCGAATCGCGCGGCGGCCGCGATCGCCTCGTCTTCGGGCGCGTGCAGCCAGCGATCGCCGTCACGCTCGCGCAGCGCACGTGCGATTTCCACGACGTATTCGCCCGCGTACCCGTCCTCGGGGAACGGGAAGTCCGGGTCGACGAGTTGGCGGTACCGCGCGAGTATCGAGACGCCGAACTGCCGGATCTGATTTCCGGCGTCGTTGATGATCCACTCCGTGAAGACGTCGACGCCTTGGTGGCGCAGCGCTCGCGCGAGCGAGTCGCCGATCGACAGCGTGCGCCCTTGCACGACGGCGAGCGGCCCCGTCGGGTTCGCGCTGCCGAACTCGAGCGAGACGCGCTGCCCCGTCGGGGGCGCGGTGCCGTAGCGCTCGCCCGCGCGCAGCACGTCGGCGACCACGCGCTGCCAGAAGCACGGGTGCAGCCGCACGTTGATGAATCCCGCGAGCGGCGTCGCGTCGACGACGACGGCGCGCACGGCGTCGTCCTCCATCGCGCGGGCGATGACGTCGCTCGCGACGTCCTGCGGCTTCTTCCGCGCGACGCGCGCGAGGCCGAACGCGACGTTCGTCGCAACGTCGCCGAACTCGGCGCGCCGCGGCGCCTCGAACTGCACCACCGGCTGCGCGTCGGGCCACAGCGCGCGCGCCGCGTCCGCGAAGCGAGCCGCGAGCTCGTCCAGCGTCGGCATCGCGGCCGCCTCAGTGGTGGTACGGTTCATCGCGCGCGATCTTCGCCGCGCGGTACAATTGCTCCAGCACGAGCGCGCGCGCCCACTCGTGGAGCAGCGTGAGCGGCGAGAGCGACCACCGCACGTCGGCGCGCGCGAGCAGCGCATCGGATGCGCCGTACGTTCCCGCCACGATCAGCGTGACGCGCGCGATGCCGCGATGCGGCAGCGCCTCGATGCGGCGACTCAGCTCCTCGCTCGAGAACGACTCGCCGGCTCGTTCCAGCAGCCAGACGTGATCGCCGACGTCAATCAGCTTCAGGATCGCGTCGCCTTCCGCGGCGAGCGCACGGGCGGGATCCGCGCCGTCGGCCGCACGGACCTCGACCTCCTCGAGCCGGTGATACGGCCGGAGCCGCGCGCGGAAGTCCGCGAGCGCGTCGGCGACGTACCGCTCGCGAACCTTGCCGACGCTGATGACGCGAACGTGCATCCGCCACCGTCAGCGGCAGAACGCGGGAGGCGCGACGAATGTCGAGCGAGTCATTGCCGCGGCGCATTCGCCGCGTCCGAACGCGATCCGGCAGCCGTGAGCGCGTAGCCGTCGGGACCGCACGACACGACCCCGCCCACTTCGAGCTCGCCGAGAAGCGGGAACAGCAACGGCGGCGCGATCTGCAACAGATCGGCGAGTGTGCCGGCATCGCGCGCGCCCTCGCGCAACGCGCGCAGCACGCGCCGGACGTCGCGCTCCGCGGCGTCGGAGGCCGCGACACCGGCCGTTCCCGCGCGCGGACGCCGCACGCGTGCGGGCGTGCGCGCGATTCCCGCGGGCAGCGCGGCGAGCACGTCGTCCGCGTCGCGCGCGAGCGTCGCGCCGTCCCGAATCAGCGCGTTGCAGCCGGCCGCTTTCGGACGGTCGACGTCGCCCGGGATCGCAAGCACCGGCACGCCGCGCTCCGCGCCGTGTCCCGCGGTGTTGAGCGCGCCGCTGCGCGCGGCGGCCTCGACGACCACCACGGCGTCAGCGAGCGCCGCGATGATCGCGTTGCGCGCCAGGAACTGCCACGGCTGCGGCACGACGTCGGGCGCGAACGGCGAGACGACCGCACCGCCGCCGAGCGCGATGCGCGCGCCGAGCTCGCGATTGCGCTGCGGGAAGAAGCACGCGTGTCCTCCGCCGAGCACGCCGATCGTCGGCGCCCCCGCGGCCAGCGCGCCTTCATGGCCGGCGGCATCGATCCCGAGCGCGAGCCCGGAGATGATGCACACGCCGCTGCGTCCGAGCGATTCGGCGACCTCGCGCGCACGCCGGCGTCCGGAATCCGACGGCGCGCGCGTGCCGACGAGCGCGACGCACGGCGCGCGCAGCCCGTCGAGATCGCCGGCGACCCACAGGCCGTCGAGCGCGAATCCGGCGAGGCGATCGCCGCACACCGCGTCGAGCTCGACGCGCGAAACCCAGCGCCGCGTGCCGTCGTCTTCGTGCGCCACGCTCGTCCATCACGCGCCGACGCCCCGTCTCTAGGGCCGGCGGCGGTCGTGCGCCCTTCAAGGAATCCCGGTCCCCCCGCCGTAACGGCCCGAGCGATCACCGCCCGGGCAGGGCTTACCGAGGGGAAGAGAGCGACCAAGCGATGGCAGCCGAAGCGTACTGCGTGAAGTGCAAGACGAAGCGTGAGATCAAAGACGCGCAGCAGATCCAGATGAAGAACGGCCGCCCCGCGACCGAAGGCAAGTGCCCCGTGTGCGGGACCAAGATGTTCAAGATCGGGGCCGCGTCCTAGCGGCTTTCGGTTTCCGGCCCTCTCGGGCTATACTGGACGGGCACCACAAGATGTAGGGCGCCGGGTCGGCTCCGACCCCAAGCCGTCCGGAGAGGAACGCCCGACCTGCTCTGCCCCCACTGCCGCAAGAACGAGACCCGCGTCGTCGACTCGCGGGACGACGACAACTCGGTCCGGAGACGGCGAGAGTGTCTCGGCTGCAAGCACCGGTTCACCACGTACGAGCGCATGGAAGCGCCGCGGCTGTTCGTCGTGAAGAAAGACGGCCGGCGGGAGCAGTACAACCGCGACAAGGTGCTGAGCGGCCTTCGCCGCGCGTGCGAGAAGCGGCCGGTGTCCGAGGCGCAGAGGGAAGAGATCGTCGCCGGCATCGAGCGCGAGCTGTTCGCGCGCGGTGAGTCGGAAGTCGCCGGCACGCTGATCGGCGAGAAGCTGATGGAGGCGCTGAAGAGCGTCGACGAGGTCGCGTACGTGCGCTTCGCCAGCGTGTACCGCGACTTTCGCGACGTCGCAAGCTTTCGCGCCGAGCTCGAAGGCCTGCTCGCGAAGTGACGCCGGCCGTCGGCGTGCGCCGGTTGCCCGACGGCGACGGCCTGCCGCTCCCCGCGTACATGACGGACGGCGCCGCAGGCGCGGACGTCGTCGCCGCGGTGCGCGACGACGTCGTGATCGCGCCCGGCGAGCGTGCGCTCGTGCCGACCGGCATCGCGCTCGAGGTCCCCGACGGCTTCGAAGTGCAGGTCCGCCCGCGCAGCGGGCTCGCGATGCGTCACGGCGTGACGCTCCTGAACTCGCCCGGCACGATCGACAGCGACTACCGCGGGCCGCTCGGCGTCATCCTGATCAACCACGGCAGCGAGCCGTTCGTCGTGCGGCGCGGCGAGCGCATCGCGCAGCTCGTCGTCGCGCCGGTCGCGCGCGCGGCGTTCCGCGAGGTCGACGCGCTCGCCGCGACGTCGCGCGGCGAAGGCGGCTTCGGCAGCACCGGATCGTGAAGGTCTACGTCGTCGGCCGCGGTGCGGTCGGGACGTACCTCGGCGAGCTGCTCCGCGGCATCGGCAACGACGTCGCGTACGCGCCGCGCGATGTCGCCGGCGTCGCGCCCGTCGAGGCCGACCTCGCGCTCGTGACGGTGAAGGCGTACGACACGCCCGGCGCGATCGAGACGCTGCGCCGCGCGCTCGTTCGCGGCTCGGCGGCGACGATCGTGACGCCGCAGAACGGCGTCGGGAACGAAGAGCTGCTCGCTGCCGCGTTCGGGCCGGATCGCGTCGTCGCGGCGGCGCTCACCGTGCCGGTCGACGCCGGCGCGGGCGGCATCGGCGTCGCGGCGCGCGGCGGCGGGATCGCGTTCGCACCCGTCGGCCGCTCGAGCGCGCACAACTGGCTGCTCGCGGCGTTCGCCGCGGCGGGGCTCGAGACGCGCGCCGTCGAGGACTACCGCTCGTTGAAGTGGTCGAAGCTCGCGCTGAACGTCGTCGCGAACGCCGCGTGCGCGATCCTCGACGTGCTGCCCGAACGGCTCGTGCGCGACCGCGCGGCGTTCGACTGCGAGCTGCGCGCCGTGCGCGAACTGTCGGCCGTCATGAAGGCACAGCACCTCGCGGCCGTCGATCTGCCGCGGTATCCCGTGCGCGCGCTGTTCGCCGTCGCGGCGCTCCCCGCGTCCCTCGCGCGCGCGATCCTCGCGTCGCGCATCGCCGGCGCGCGCGGCGCGAAGCCGCCCTCGCTGCTGCTCGACCTGCGCGGCGCGAAGCACCGCACCGAGGTCGACGTCCTCAACGGCGCGGTGGCGTCCGCGGCGCGCGAGGCACGCGTCGCGGCGCCGGTGAACGCGACGTATGCGCGCGTGCTGAACGCGATCGCCGCCGAGCCGCAGCGGTGGAACGCCTACCGCGGACGGCCCGGCGCGCTCGTCGCCGAGGTGCTCGCAACAGCGAAAGGCCCGCCGTTTCCGTGAGACATCCGAACGTTCCCGAATCCCTCGACGGCTGGGCGATCCTGCACCGGATGTTCCGGTTCGATCGCCGCGCCTGGGACGCGTTGCCGCGCGAGCGCCGCGACGCCGTGCAGCGGGAAGCCGCCGGCGCGTTCGCCGCGATGGGGGACGACGACGCCGCCGGCGACCTCGGTCTCGTGCAGCTGCTCGGCCACAAGGGCGACGTGATGCTCACGCACTACGCGCGCTCGTTCGATGCGCTAGGCGAGATGCAGACACGGGTGGACAAGCTCGCGCTGCGCGCGCTGCTCGAGCCGATGGACTCGTACGTCTCCGTACTGGAGCTCGGCCTGTACGAGCACACGGCGAAGGTTCACGCGGAGCTGCGCGAGCGCGGGCTCAAGCCGCACTCGGACGCGTGGAACGAGGCGTTCGACGCGATGCTCGCCGACGCGGCGCGCGAGCCGCGCAACGCGAGCCGGCTGTTCGCGCGCATTCCGAGGCGGCGCTACGCGTGCTTCTATCCGATGAACAAGAAGCGCGAAGGCACGGACAACTGGTACGCGACGCCGTACGCCGAGCGCGCGGCGATGATGCTGGAGCACGGCAAGATCGGGCGCTCGTTCCACGGTCACGTGTCGCAGGTGATCTCGGGGTCGATCGGCTTCGACGATTGGGAGTGGGGCGTCGACCTGTACGCCGACGACCCGATCGTGTTCAAGAAGCTCGTGTACGCGATGCGCTTCGACGCGGCGTCGGCGCGATTCGGCGAGTTCGGCCGCTTCTGGACGGGCATGCAGTTCTCGATCGCGCAGCTCGGCGTGTTTCTCGACGGTGCGTCGTCGCCGGCGCTGCTCGCGGACGAGCCGGCGGCGCTGTCGCGATGAGCTTCCGCGGTATCGATCACGTCGATCTTCGCGTCCCGGCCCTCGCCGCGGTCGAAGGCTTCTACGACGCGCTGCTGCCGCGACTCGGGCTCACGCAGAAGTCGTACTCGTTCGTGACGTTCGGCGGCGCCTCGTGGGACGCGGCGTCGGCGGAAAACTACAACACGGTCGAGTGGCACGAGGACGCCGTGAGCGGGCGTCCCGTCGCGTTCTTCGGCGTGATCGAGGAGGACGGCGCGCAGCCGTCGCGCGGCCGCATCGCGTTCGCGGTCGCGGAAGACGCGCTCGACGGCTGGCACGGCGTGCTGCACGAGATCGGGGCGCGCGACATCGAGCGCAGCGACGACGATTCGTATCCGGCGCTGTTCTTCACCGATCCCATCGGCACGCGGCTCGAGCTGTGCGCGCGCCGCCCGCGCGCGTAGCGCGTTCCGCGCCGTGCCGGTGACGAAACGCGACGCGCTGCTCGCGGTGTGCTCGCTCGCGCCGCCGCTCGCCGACGGCGCGTGCGCGTGGTGCGCCGAGCGTCTGCCGAAGCGACGCCGGATGTGGTGCAGCGATCGCTGCAACGAGGCGTTCTGGGCGAACCACTGGTGGTCCGTCGCGCGGCGCGCCGCCAAACGCCGCGACCGCTACCGCTGTCGCCGCTGCGGCGCGCGAGCGCCGAAGCGTCCGGCGCCGTCCGCGCACCGGACGCGCGCGGCGTACCTCGCCGCGATGCGCGCGTGGCGCACGGCGAAGCGCAGCGAGCGGCTCGAGGTCAACCACATCACGCCGTGCCGCGGAAAGCACCGTGCGCTGGACTGCGCGCACCATCTCGACAACCTCGAGACGTTGTGCGGTCCGTGTCACAAGAGCCACACGGCAGCGCTGCCGCGCGGGCGCATCGCCGGTTGAGCCGCGTGCGCGGAATGGGAACACGCCGAACATGAGCACGACGGTCGAGCGTCCCGCCGGCATCGAGACGCGCAATCCCGCCACGGACGAGGTTCTCGCACACTATGAGCCGCACGCCAAGGACGCCGTTGACGCACGGTTGGACGCGGCCGCCGGCGCCGCCGCCGCGTGGCGCGACGCGACGTTCGCGCAGCGCGGCGAGCGGATGCGCGCGGCAGCGCAGCGCCTGCGCGAACGCAAGCGCGAGCTCGCCGAGCTCGCCACGCGCGAGATGGGCAAGCCGATCGCCGAGGCCGAGGCCGAGGTCGAGAAGTGCGCGGTGAGCTGCGACTGGTTCGCCGACAACGCGGAGCGCCTGCTCTCGAGCGAGACGCTGCCGTCGAGCGCGACGCGCAGCTACGTCGCGTTCCGCCCGCTCGGCGTCTTGCTCGCGATCATGCCGTGGAACTTTCCGTACTGGCAGGTGTTTCGCGCCGCCGCTCCGGCGCTGATGGCCGGCAACGCGATCGTGCTGAAGCACGCGGCGAATGTCACCGGGTGCGCACTCGAGATCGAGACGGTGTTTCGCGAGAGCGGTTTTCCGGACGGGGCGTTCGCGACGCTCCTCGTCGGCAGCAAGAACATGGAGCCGATCGTGCTCGACGAACGCGTCGCGGCCGTCACGCTCACGGGCAGCGAGGGCGCCGGCTCCAGCGTCGGCGCGGCCGCCGGCAAAGCGATCAAGAAGACGGTGATGGAGCTCGGCGGCTCGGACTACTTCATCGTGCTCGCCGACGCCGACCTCGATGCGGCGGCGGAGGTCGGCGTGAAGTCGCGGTATCAGAACACCGGGCAGAGCTGCATCGCCGCGAAGCGCTTCATCGTCGAGGACGCGGTGTACGACCGGTACGTCGAGCTCTTCGTGCGGAAGGTGCGCACGCTGCGCGTCGGCGACCCGATGGAGCGCGGGACGACGATCGGCCCGATGGCGCGGACGGACTTGCGCGACGGCCTCGTCGAGCAGATTCGCGACACGGTGTCGGCCGGCGCGACGCTGCTGCTCGGCGGAGACGCGCTCGAGCGCCGCGGCGCATACCTCGCGCCGACGGTCGTCGGCGACGTGCGCCCCGACATGCGCATGGCGAGCGAGGAAACGTTCGGGCCTGCCGCGGCGATCATGCGCGCACGCGACGCCGAGCATGCGGTCGAGCTCGCGAACGACTCACGGTACGGGCTGGGCGGAAATCTTTGGACGCGCGGCGTCGCGCGTGCGGAGACGCTCGCGGCGCGGCTCGCGTCCGGCAACTGCTTCATCAACGGGATGACGGCGTCCGATCCGCGACTGCCGTTCGGCGGCGTGAAGAAGAGCGGGATCGGCCGCGAGCTCTCGGAGTTCGGGATTCGCGAGTTCGTCAACGTGCAGACGATCTGGATCGGCCCGGACACCGGCAACGCGGCCACCGCGCAACCCGCGGAGTAGGGCCTCAGCGCGTGTAGCGCGCGATCAACGGCCCGAGGTGCGGGTACGCCGCGGCGAGCATCGAGCGCGTCGTGAGCTGAAAGTCGGCGAACTCGAAGCCGGGCGCGACGTCGCACCCGACGAACGCGAAGCCGCCCGGCTGATCGACGTGCGCCGCGAAGTGCGCGCCGGCCGGGATCGTCGTCTGGAGCGCGTCGCCCGTCCCGAGCGTCCGCGACTCGTGTCTCCCGCTCGCGTCGACGATTTCGATGTTCACCAGATCGCCGCGGTAGAAGTGCCACGTCTCGTCGGAACCGAGGCGATGGAACGCGGAGAACGTTTCGTGCGCGAGCAGAAAATAGATCGACGTCGTCGCGCTGCGAACGCTGCCGCGCGAGGTCGTCACGCGCTCGGCGCTGCGATGGGTCTCGCGGTACCAGCCGCCTTCGGGGTGCGGCTGCAGGCGGTGCGCGGCGATCAGCCGCTGCGCTTCGGCGTGCACGGCGCCGTCGACGTTCGCGTGCGCGCGCGACGGCGCCCGCCGGGTGAACCGGCGGGCGCCGCGTGCACGATCGTTCGCGTTACCGCGGACGCGGCGACGACGACGGCATCGGCATCGGGCTGGCGCCGCCCATGCCGGCCGGACTGCTCGTCGTGCCGGGACCGGTCGTCGATCCGCCCGACGACGCACCGCCTGCCGACGTACCGCCCGCGGGCGCGCCGCCCGACGTCCCGCCCGGCATGTTGCCGCCGGGCATGTTGCCGCCCGACGTCGATCCGCCGGACATCGATCCGCCTGACGTGTTTCCGCCCATGTTTCCGCCGGAGGTCGTTCCGCCGGACATGTTCCCGCCCGACATGTTGCCGCCGGACATCGCACCGCCCGACATCGAGCCGCCGGACATCGTGCCCGCCATGCGACCGCTGCGGAGCATCGCGACGTCCGTGCGCGCCATCGCCAGATGCTCGTTCACCGCGCTCAGCGTCGTCTTCGCATATGCGCGGAGGCGAGCGTCTTTCCCGCCGTTCGTTTCGCTCTGCATCAGGATCTGCATCTGCCCGTGCGAACGAACCTGACCGGCCATGTACGCGCGGTCGAATGCGCGGCCGCTGAGCCCTTGCAGACGCGACATCATCATCTGACTGTTCGGGTCGACCATCGCGGGCACGGTCAACCCCTCGGAGCGCATGATCGCGGCGAGCCGCGCGTTGTTCGGCGTGTGATCGGCGATCATGTGGTGCGCGAACGCGCGCACCGTGGAGTTCTTCGATTTGCTCAGAGCGAGCTGCGCCATCTTGACCTCCGCCAGCCCGCCCTGCGCAGCGTTGCGCGCGAACTGGGCGTCGGGGCCCGACGGTGCGGCGTACGCCGGCATCGCGGCCAGAACCAACACCGCGCCCATCAGCGCGTGACGAACGGAGAGCGACATCGACACCTCTTTTCTTTGGATTGCGTTGGTGCTTGTATCGCGGGGCGGGTGACACGAAACGGTCTTGCCTGCCCGGCGTGGAAGAGGCGGCTCGTCCGGTGAACCGGTCGCAACCGTGCGGAAGCCGGCGGCGACGAGGCCGGCGTCCCGGCGCGGCGCTCAGCGCGTGCGCGTGTCGACGCGGCGGTAGACGAGCGCTTCCGCGACGTGCTCGCGCGTGATGGGGTCCGATCCGGCGAGGTCCGCGATCGTGCGCGCAACGCGCACGACGCGGTCGAACGCTCGCGCGCTGAGCGCGCCCCGCGTCACCGCGCCCTGCATGAGCCGCACCGTGGCGTCGTCGAGCGAGCACAGGCGGCGCATCGCAGCGGCCGGGATCGCCGCGTTCGTCACGATGCCGGCGTCGCGGAAGCGGCGCGCCTGCCGCGCACGCGCCGCTTCGACGCGCGTGCGGATCGCGGACGACGGTTCGGACGGCGTCCGCATGGTCAGCTCGTCGAACGAGACGCGCGACACGGCGACGTGCATGTCGATGCGGTCGAGCAGCGGCCCGGACAGCTTGCCGAGATACTTCTGCACCGACGCGTCGTCGCAGCGGCAATCGGACGCGCGGTCGCCGCGGAAGCCGCACGGACACGGGTTCATCGACGCGACGAGCGTGAAGCGCGCGGGAAACGTCAGCGTGCCGCGCGCGCGAGCGATCGTCACCGTGCCTTCCTCGATCGGCTGACGCAGCACTTCGAGCGTCGAGCGCGGGAACTCCGCGAGCTCGTCGAGGTACAGCACGCCGTGCTGCGCGAGCGAGATCTCGCCGGGCCGCGGCACCATGCCGCCGCCCACGAGCGACGCGCGGCTCGCCGTGTGGTGCGGCGCGCGGAACGGACGCGTGCCGACGACGTGCGGTCGCGGGCCGAGCAATCCCGCGACGCTGTACACGTTCGTCACGTCGAGCGCTTCCGCGGCCGTCATCGCCGGAAGGATCGACGGCAGCCGCCGCGCGAGCATGGTCTTCCCGCAGCCGGGCGGGCCGACAAGCACCACGTTGTGGCCGCCCGCCGCCGCGATCTCGAGCGCACGCTTTGCGAGCGTCTGTCCTTTCACGTCGGCGTAATCGCCGCACGCCGCGCGGTCGGCGCGGTCGACGATCGTGGCGCCGCGCGTGCGGAACTTCGCGCCGTGGCCGAGCACCACCGCGACCGCGTCGGCGAGCGCGCGCACGGCGTACACGTCGATGCCGCCGATCAGCGCGGCCTCGTCGCGGTTCGGGTCGGGCACGATGATGCGCGTGAAGCCGGCGCGTTTCGCGGCGAGCGTCATCGCGAGCACGCCCGCGACGGGGCAGAGGCTTCCGTCGAGCGCGAGCTCGCCGCACGCGACGTAGCCGCGCAGCGCGTCGCGCGGAATCTGCTCGTCGGTCGCGAGAAGCGCGAGGGCGATCGGGAGCTCGAACGCGACGCCCGACTTGTGCAGATCCGCGGGTGCGAGGTTCACGAGCAGACGTCCCGGTGGAACGCCGAAGCCGCTGTTCGCCATCGCGGCGCGGACGCGGTCGCGTGACTCGTTCAGCGCACGGTCGGGGAGCCCGACGATCGCGAGGCCCGGCGTCCCCGCGGCCGAGTCCGTTTCGACGCGCACGACGTACGCGTCGATGCCGGCGACTGCCGCGGAATGCGCGAGCGCGATCATGCAGCGGAACCATCACGCGCACACGTGCCGCGGCAAGTGCCGCCGGCGTTCGTAAACGACGTTTCTCGCAGGCGGGAATCGCACGCGGGTGCAGCGCACCTACCGCGAACGACGCGCGCTACCGTACGCGCTCGCCGCGCATTTTTTCGCCGTCCACACGGTGCACAGGTGTGATCCGTCGTACTGTGGATAATGCAGGCGAACCGCTCGCGGAGCGGAACGTGCGCGCCGCACGAGCGTTCCGGCGCGCGATGGACACGCGTGCGCTACCGTACCGAGCGCGTCGACGCCGCGCGCGTGCTTCCCTTGTGCGGAACGGTTCGCATGTTCTCGTCGGAAACGTCGCGAAAACGTGTACGCGGCGCGTGTTCCGCGACGCAGCGGCGCTCGCCGCCCGACACTCCGCACGGCTCGGCGAGCGCGCCGCGACGCCGGGCGAGGAAACCGGCCGCCACCGGCGTGCCGCCTGCCCGACCGGTGGGGCCGCGGGCCGTTCGCGGCGCGGCGTGGCACAGTGCGAACCGTTCTCAACAAGAGCCCGAAGGGGATCGCCACCCGCGCGGACGATCCGACGGCGTATGAAGACGCCCGTCGTTCTCGCATGCGCGCTCGTCGTGGCGGCCGCCGGCTGTGCCAAGTCGTCCGAGACCACCAGCACGACGACGGTCTCGGCGTCGGGCGCGCCGGCTCCCGCCTCGAGCGGCGGCAAGACGATCGGCTTCTCCGTCCAGAACCGCGAGGCGCAGTTCTATCAGGACATGGAGGCCGGCATGAAGGCCGAGGCGGCGACGTACGGCTACACGGTGAACGTCGTCGACGCCGCGCGCGACAACGCGAAGCAGCAGAGCCAAGTCGAGGACTTCATCTCTCAGAAGGTCAGCGCGATCGTGCTGACGCCGTACGACTCGCAGGCGATCGGCTCGGCGATCGTCGAGGCGAACAAGGCCGGCATCCCCGTCTTCACCGCGGACATCGCGAACGCGGCGAAGGACGGTACCGTCGTCGCGCACATCGCGAGCAACAACGTCCAGGGCGGCCAGCAGGCGGGCAAGCTCATGTGCGCCGCACTGCCGGGGAAGGTCGGTGCGGTCGCGGTCATCGACGAACCGGCCGTCACGTCGGTGCAGGATCGCGTGAAGGGCTTCCGTCAGGCGCTCGCCGCGAACTGTCCGCGCGCGACGATCGTCGCCGACATCGACGGCGGCGGCGAGCGCGCGAAGGCGTCGTCCGCGATGGAAGACATCGTGCAGGCGCACAAGGATCTCAAGGGCGTGTTCGGATGTAACGACGACTCGGCGCTCGGCGCCGCGAAGGCGATCCAGGCGGCGGGGATGCAGGGCAAGATCGCCGTGATAGGCTACGACGCGAACCCCGAGGCGCGCACGGCGATCGCCGACGGCGCGATGTACGGCGACGCGATTCAATATCCGAAGCAGATCGGCTCGAAGACGATCGACGCGATCCACGACTACTTCAGCGGCAAGACGCCGCCGAAGCGCATCGACGTCGCCGTGGGCACGTATACCAAGGCCGACGCCGGCAAGTAGCGCCGTGAACGCCGCGGCCGCTGCGCCGCTGCTGCGCATGCGCGACATCGTCAAGACGTTTCCGGGCGTGCGCGCGCTGGACGGCGTCTCGTTTGCCGTCGCGCGCGGCGACGTGCACGCGCTGGTGGGCGAGAACGGTGCGGGCAAGTCGACGCTGATGAAGATTCTCGCGGGCGCGCAGCCCGCGGATTCGGGCATCATCGAGATCGACGGGACACCGGTGACGATCGACGGTCCGCGCACGGCGGAACGTCTCGGCATCGGGATGATCTACCAGGAGTTCAACCTCGTCCCCGATCTCGGCGTGATCGAGAACATCGTGCTCGGCAACGAGCCGCGGCGCGGACTCTTCCTCGACAAGCGCGCAGCCGCGGCCGACGCGGCGAGCGTGCTCGCGGAGCTCGGCATCGTGCTCCCGCTCGACTGCCCCGCGCGACGGCTCTCCGTGGCGGACCAGCAGCTCACCGAGATCGCGAAGTGCCTCGTGCGCAAGGCGAAGCTGATCGTGATGGACGAGCCGACGGCGGCGCTGACCGAACGCGAGACCGATGCGCTGTTCGCGCTGATGCGAACGCTCAAGGCCCAAGGCGTGACGTTCGTGTACATCTCGCACCGTCTCGAAGAGCTGCCGCGCGTCGCGGACCGCATCACGGTCCTGCGCGACGGCAAGACGGTCGAGACGCGCGACGCCGCGGCGATGCCGCAGGACGAGCTCGTTCGTCTCATGGTCGGGCGCGCGCTCGACGCGCACTTCCCCGAGCTGCCGCCCGTCGCGCCCGACGCAGCGGTCGTGCTCGCCGTGCACGGCTTGGCGAGCGCGGCCGGCGTGCACGTGCGCGATGTCTCGTTCGACGTGCACGCGGGCGAGATCGTCGGGCTCGCGGGCCTCGTCGGGGCAGGCCGCACGGAGATCGTGCGCGCCGTCGCCGGCGCGGACGTCCCCGAGCGCGGCGACGTCGCCGTCGACGGTCGCCGCGTCGTCGTCCGCTCGCCGCGCACCGCCATTCGCGCGGGGATCGCGCTGATCACCGAAGACCGCAAGGCACAAGGTCTCGTGCTGGGCATGACGGTGCGCGAGAACACGACGCTCGCGCACCTGCGCGCGTTCGAGCGCGGCATCTTCGTCGACCGCGGCGCCGAAACCGAGGCGACGGACGAGAAGATCGCCGAGCTGCACGTGCGAACGCCGTCCGCCGAGCAGATCGTGCGCAACCTCTCCGGCGGCAACCAGCAGAAGGTCGTGCTCGCGAAGTGGCTGATCGGCCGCGCGCGCGCGTTCCTGTTCGACGAGCCGACGCGCGGCATCGACGTCGGCGCGAAGGCGGAGATCTACACGTTGATGGTGGAGCTTCTGCGCGGCGGCGCGGCGATCGTCATGGTGTCGAGCGAGCTCCCCGAGGTGCTCGGCATGTCGCACCGCGTGCTCGTCGTGCGCGACGGAACGATCGCCGCGGAGTTCGCGCGCGCCGACGCAACGCCGGCTGCCGTCATCGCCGCCGCCACCGGGGTGCACGTGCACGCCGAGGCGTCCTGATGGCGCGCAACGCGAGCGCGGGCGGCGTGAAAGCCGTCATGGACGAGCGCGCCGACGCCGTCGCCGCGCACAACCGCCGCACCGCGCTGCTCCGCACCGGCGGCCTCGCCGCCGGATTCGTCGCGCTCGTGCTCGTCGTCAACGTGCTCGCGCACGGCGACTTTCTCGAGCCCGGCAACCTCACCAACGTCCTGCGGCAGATCACCGTCAACGCGATCCTCGCGGTGGGTCAGACGTTCGTCATCATCACGGCCGGCATCGACCTGTCGGTCGGGTCGATCCTCGGTCTGTGCGGCGTCGTGATGGCGATCGTCGCGAACGCGGTGCACGTCGGCGGTCCCGGGACGTTCGCCGTGACGCTCGTCGCGGGGCTCGCGGTCGGCTGCGCCGCGGGCTGGATCAACGCGCTTCCCGTCGTGCGCCTCGGCTTGCCGCCGTTCATCACGACGCTCGCGATGATGCAGGTCGCGCGCGGCCTCGCGTTCATCCTCGCGCACGGCCAGCCGATCCCGCTGGCGAACAGCGCGCCGTTCGACTGGCTCGGCACGGGCTACATCCTCTCCGGCATCCCGGGCTTTCCCGGCATTCCGTGGGTCGTGCTCGTGATGGCGATCGTGTGCATCGTCTTCGCGGTGCTGCTCGGCCGCACGGCGTACGGGCGCTACGTGATCGCGCTCGGCGGCAACGAGGAAGCGGCACGGTTGGCCGGCATCGACACGCGCACCGTGAAGACGCTCGTGTACGTCATCTCCGGCGGCTGCGCCGCGCTCGGCGGCCTGCTTCTGATG
>Ga0213875_10001165_pt1 | contig 18029 bp, 27 predicted proteins | sample BarmaccomBMRX_R8_FD_160105 | JGI IMG/M metagenome (GOLD analysis project Ga0213875, IMG submission 160105) | Root-associated microbial communities from Barbacenia macrantha in rupestrian grasslands, the National Park of Serra do Cipo, Brazil - RX_R8 | ecosystem: Host-associated > Plants > Roots... | reverse complement strand
CTTCCAAGCTGGCTATGCGGGTTCGATTCCCGTCGCCCGCTCCGCGTGTTTCTGCTGGCACAAGGCTTACCGTCCGTAGATTGTGGACGTGCGACGCTGGGTTGTTCTTGTTTTGTGCCCCCTGCGTGCCCGTCATGGCGGTCACTCACGGTCTGTCGGGTGACGAGGCGGGTTGTCCCGACGAGGGTGTCAAGTGTGCGCCGCCCTGCGCGGCGCGGAGGTGGGTAAGTCGGTCATTCGACTCGCGTGCCCGCCGGGCCGGTCCCGCACGCTGCGCGCGGCCTGGCGGCCGTGCTCGCGCAGGCCGGCTTGGCGGGCGCGGTCTGACCCGTTCCGATCATTGCCGCAGGGTGCCGTGCCGCTGCGAGATCAGTTTGGGTTGTCTTGAGCGCTAGCGGGGCACCAGTTGCCCTGGTCGCCACGCCCCAGGCGTGCTGGGCGATGACGGCAATAGGGACGGTTGACCTGGCCATCCCTTGTGGGGGTTGTCGCCATCCCTGGTTGGGCTGGGGCACTGGTTGTGTTCACCCGCACTGCGCAGTCTGACCCGTCTGACATCGCTGGGTGCTGGTCTTGCCTGCGGGCGAGGCTGCCTGTGCCCGCACGGGGAAGGACGAACCAATGCGAGCACCAGAGCTGGGTCCGGGCAGTGCTCGCTGGATGTTTCGGTGGGCGGCTGTCTCCTCGGCACGCGGGGTGGTCGGGACTCAGTGGCAGCGGTTGGCAGCGGCTGGCCGGATGTTGCGGACTGGTCGAGCGACAGCGGTGGTCACCGCCGCGCTGATGGTTTTGGCGGGGCTGGTGACGGTGCTGATCCCGACTGCTGCCACCGCGGCGCCGTTTCGCGGCACCGCCTATGTCACTAACCAGAGCAGTAGCTCAGTAACGCCGATCGACATAGCCACCAACACCGCCGGTACTCCCATCCCCGTTGGCCTGACCCCGCGGGGGATCGCGATCACGCCCAACGGGGCCACCGTCTACGTTGCCAACCAAGCCAGCAACACGGTGACGCCGATCACGGTGGCCACCAACACGGCGGGCAGCCCGATTACTGGCGCGTTCAACGCCCCGAACGCGGTCGCCGTGACCCCTGATGGCACCACGGCCTACGTCGCCAACCTCGTCACCAACTCGATAACGCCGATCACGGTGGCCACCAACACCGCCGGCACCCCGATCTCCGCCGGACCTGCGCCGGTCGCGATCGCGATCACCCCCAACGGGGCCACCGCCTATGTCGTCGACCAGGCCGGCACGGTGACGCCGATCGCGCTGGCCACCAACACTCCCGGCACCGCCATCCCCGTCGGTCAGGCCCCGCAAGGAATTGCGATTACTCCCGACGGGGCCACCGCTTACGTCACCAATTCCAGCGACAACACGGTGACACCGATCGCGCTGGCCACCAACACTCCGGGCGCCCCCATCCCCGTGGGCACCTTGCCGATCGGAGTCGCGGTCACTCCTAACGGCGCCACCGCGTATGTCTCCAACGCCAACAGCGGCTCACTCACGCCGATCGATGTGGCCACCAACACCGCCGGCACCCCCATCTCCGTCCCGGGCGGGGGCCAGATCGCGATCACGCCGGATGGCACCACCGCCTACGTCACCACCGCGGGCACTGCTTCGGACAACCCCAGTCGACCTGACCACCAACCACGCACTCACATCTATCCACGACGGCGGTAACCCGTTCGGGGTCGCGATCACCACCGCCCCCATCTCAACGCCGACACCAACACCGAGCCCAGCTCCGACCCCAACGCCATCCCCGACACCAACACCGAGCCCAGCTCCGACCCCAACGCCAGCACCGGCAACGTCCACCACAACCACGCTTAGTGTGATTCAGGTGCCCTTGCCGCTGGGGTTGGGCGGAATCGTGATCCCGACCGCACAAGTGACACCGGCTAACGCGACCGGCACCGTCCAGTTCGAAGACGGGACAACCGACCTGGGTGCCCCGACACCAGTCACCGCTGGCATCGCCGTGGGGCCCGTCAGCATCCTGAGCCCGGGTCAGCACTCGCTGAAGGCAATGTTCACCCCAGCCAACCCAACCATGTTTAAATCCTCGACGTCGAGCACCGTGACATTCAGCTTCTAGACCACGACGTCAGGTCCCGACGCGGTACCCGTGAAGGGCTGAGTTGGGGCCATTTCAGCATCAGCGACCACGAATCAGCCCATCTGGATGGCCACCCCCCTACGTATCTGCAATCCGGACTTGGCCCGGACCCAGCACCGCTTCGCAGACATCACGAGCGGCAGTGACCTCCTCACGACACGCCGAGACGCCTGCCGGCCCGAGGGCTGGAGCAAGAAAGACCCGCGCCGTAAGGAGATAACCACGGTCAGATCGTGGTCTCATCTTTGGTCTCATCCGTCTATGTTCGCCTACGCTCATTGGCATTCCAAATCAATGAAGTCGCGCAGGCCGCGGACGTTAACGGTATCCGGCGAACTTTTATCCCAACTCCTGAAAATCGAAAGGTCGGCTGTCCGCTGCGTCGCTACCTCTAGCCACCCCAGACGCTCCGCTATGGGCAAGCAACAGCCGCGAATCTTTCTGCATCCGAAGTGAGCGTGTAGACGACATGCCCTCAACAACACAACATAACCGAACGGCGAAATATTAGTTCTCCGGTCGCCACACGTAACGAATATCGGGTTCGTGTTCTTCGTTGCCGCTGCCATCGATCCACTCCACCGCGATGAAACCGTGCCGTTCATAAAACCGCTGCGCCGGCCCGTTGACCTGAAACGTCCACAGCTGCAGACCATCGGGGTAGCGCTTCTTGGCCAGCATGACGAACCGGTCACCGATACCGTGGCCTCGCCACGGCGGATCAAGGTACAGCTGGCTGACAAACCCCTCATCAAGCACCGGCATCCCGACCACGGCACCGTCAGCAACCGCCACCCAAGTCTCACGTTGGGGTATCACCACGCCGTGGACATACGCCCGAACCTCCTGATCGGTGTGGCCTCGGCGGACCGTCGGCAAAGCCGCTGCCCCGGAGCGAAGCCACACGTCGGCAACGGCGCAGGCGTCAGAGGGGATCGCACGGCGGACGACGAGATCGTTGATGCTCACAGCGAAGCACGCTGGCAGATCAACAACACCAGCGCATTCTGATTTCGCGACCAGGAGCGCGTGCCCTGCGTGCCCGTAGTGAGGGGTCACCAGCGCTCAATCACGGTTAATCCTGTCATCTGTCACCGGGTATCCGCAGGTCAACATTTCCCTGGTCAAGACTATGATCCATCCCCGATCTTCCAAACCGGGGTTTGCCGAGCCACGAAGCACTCGCCCGGCGCAATCGCGCGCTACCAGGCCGACAGAACGCATGCGACAGCCACCGCTTGAAGCGACACACTCTGATCACTTGGACACTTTTCGGACACTAAGTAACGCCTGAACAACACCAAATGACCACAACCGTCAAGCTGGTGCGATCGAGGAAGACGCAGATCATCGCATCTATCCGCAAACAACCGAAACAACTGTCCGAGAATCAGTCGGTTCGGGGTCGCCGCTCCCTCGACCGACGATCATCCACGCCACGTCGCCAGAGTCAACGGCGCCTGACGGCGTCGCACCGCGATGGCGCAAGCGCCACCATTGACACCACCAACGCGACGAGCAAGTCGGCCAGGACGAGGGAACAGCAACGGGTAGGTCGACTCCGTCGCTGGTTTGCTGACCGCCGGGCCACCGTGGATCTTGCGGCGCGGTGAAGCTCGTTGCCGTCCCACCCCACGCCCGATACACGCCCAAGGTTCCAGCCCAGCGTTCCCCAGCGGCCCCATTTTAGCCGCTCAGCGCACTAACAGCATTCGAGAGAGCACCACTCTCCGGAGGCTGTGATCGTCCTTGGAGCTAAATGCGACCGCCAGCAGGCTTCCAAGCTGGAGTTCTCGAAACGCGAAGCTAATGCGAAATAACTACTAACCATACAAAAGTACCGACGCCTCGCAACCCGCTTCGGCCTGCGCAGCACCCGCATTCACTCCTTGCGCTCCTCCTAGGCTACCGAACTAATCATCGCCGGTGTCGACCTACGTAGCGTCGCCGGCAGACTCGGCCACGGCTCCGGCGGAGCAACCACGCTCCGGTTCTACACCGCCCGGGTCGACGAGGCCGACCGTAGAACCGCCGACACAATCGCCAACTTATGCCGCGGCCGGATCCCACACGCCGAATCCCCCGTAATGCCTACGAGAAACTCGCCGCCGAACTCCGCACCGCGATCGAACGCGGCGAATTCGCCTCTGGCACACTGTTGCCTACGTCCACCGAATTAGCCGCGGGCACAACGTCTCCGTCGGCACTATCAACCGCGCCATCGCACTGATCAAAGAAACTGGCCTCGTAGCCGCCAGCCGTGGCAGGCGGTGGCAAGTATCTGGCTCTATGTACCATTCTCTATCCGGCGTTGTTGGCACCCCATTTCGAAGCCCGCGCTATAGCCTTCGCTGTAGCCCCGGTCGAAGTCTTCGTCACCTGTCTCGGGCGCAGCAAACTGTAACCCTGTGCTGGAACCATCCTCGAAACCACGGCGTTGTCCCTCTTCATAGCCGTCTTTCCAACCACGACCAGCCATGGCCGCCCCCACCAGTAGGGCCTTGGCACAGTGCGCCCCAAATTAGCCCATAGCACACATTAGGTACGACCCCATCATACCTGGCATACCCGACCGACACCCACGTATTGCTGGCTTAGCTTCGGCAGCTGTTTTTGTCGAGTGCGGGTGCAGGCGCCAGGGGCACTATCCCGTCCCGTCAGTGCCGAAGGCGTAGTGGATCGGGGAGCAGCGTCCAGCTCGTTCAGCCATAGGGTGCTCCAGCTGGGCCCCTCCCCCGATCCACTCCGAGCCAAGCTCGCCGACACGACGGAATACCGCTTTCGGCCTCACCTGTCATCCGCAGCGACGAAGCACGGCGTGCTGTTGGCGTGCTATTAACCCCGGTAAACCATGGTCAACAGCGGAGCAATGTGACCGCACTTTGCCGCAGGTCAACGCCCCTGACCACAGTGCCAGGCGCAGCCTTCCAGACTGGCTATGCGGGTTCGATGCCCGTCGCCCGCTCCGCCAGGGGCCATGTCCTTTCCGTCGACTGCAGCTCGGTTAACGGGTTTAGGACACCTTTGCCTGTTGGGCGCCGGGGTGCTCGTCGAGCAATTTGCGCAGCTGCTCGGCGGTGGCGCGCATGTCACGTTCCCAGCGCTGCGCGTAGTCATCAGGGCCGCGTGCCGCATCAAGCTGGGCCAGTACCCAAGTTCGGATCAGCATGGGCGCAACCCCACGCTCGGCCGCCAGCTCACGTAGTTCATCGATCCGCTCCACTGGAATGCGAACGCTATAGACGGCGGTGGGGCTTTTCGCCGGTTGGTGGTGGCGTCCAGTCCAACTCCTCGTCCGACGTCGCCTCGGCATCCTCCACGGCTGCGGCGACGCGGTCCAAAAGCTCTTTGTCAGCCATTTTCACTCTCCCCTTACGCCGTAGAGGTCACGCAGGCGGCTCTCGGCCGGCCACGCCCTGGTGACATGCCATAGCCCGCGCGGTGGATGGCCATCGGGTACCAGCACCACGACCAAAATCCGATCCATGCCCGCCGAGTAGCCGAGAACCCGGATCGCCTCACCCGTGCGCGACTTGGGGATCCCGAGCTACCAGCCGACGAGGATTAAACACCGCCTCAACTGCATGCTCGGGCTCGATGCCGACTGCACCGACATAGCGATCCGAAACGCCGCAAGTGCGCGGATCCGGAACGTCGACCGCCTCGATCGGGAGCCGGTCAACCGGTATGCCGTTATACAGGTCACCTGGCAATGAGGCGACCGATGTCGATTGCCGCCGCCACGAGATGACTAGATCAGGACGTGAAAAAACCCGACCCACGAGGGGCCGGGCGGGTATACGCCCAAGATAGCTGGAGCAACAATCGCCGTCAAAACGCGACCCGCCAGAGGGCATGATCGTCACCAGCCTGCAGGCCGACGGTAGCTACCAGCAGGGTCAGGCAACTGATGAGTCAAGTAGTCGGGCTTGGCCAGCTGTCGCCACCAATGTCCTCCCACCCCCTCATCAGGCCTGCCACTGAGCGCACCGGCGGGGTAGTTAGTCCCTGGGTGCACAGTCCCCACCGGCACCCGAGCCCTGGCATGCCTGATCGGCAAAGCAAGATCGCTGTCGTTCGAGATCACCACAGCCGCATCGATCTTCTGCTCGCACACACCAGTCAGAAGATGGGTAGCAACGTTGACGTCGGAACCCTTCTCTTCGCGGTCTGCAATCGACACCATGAAGATCGCATCATGATCATCAAGCATGGCTCCAGACTTTATCTTCACCGGCCATCCCCGGGTGGACGAGATTGGGCCGATCTTTGCGATCCGGGACCGCCAGGGGCCGAGTCTTGACCTTGCTCGTGTAGTAGCCGTATTCGATCAAATCCACACTGCCCGATGAGAGCAATGCCTTCAGGTACACGTCTTGATCTCGAGACCCGCTCGCATTGTCCCGAGCGCTAATCCGCGCCGTGCAGTAAGTCACTTGCATCAGCCGCGCCTGCCTCCACAATGCGGCCTGCTCACCGACCAGCGTCGACGCCAACGCCCGAAGATCAAGCCAACGCCAGCCGGCTACCCCACCACCGAAGTGGGCACGACCCCCGTAGTAGAGGTTGAACGCATCCACGTACACGCCCACGCGCATCAGGCGCCCGACGCTATCGCCTCGACACAACACACCGACACCTGGGGCAAAACTCCTTATGCCGGATACAGCTTCGCCGTGGGCCGCGCGTGCCCGTTCGCAGGGGTCATCAAGGATCAATCACGGTCACCAGCCCTTCAGCTGCCACCCACGCTGCCACGAGCGCAGAGATCGCGAACTGCATCAACAGCGTGATCTCTCCAGCACCCGCTAAGGTGAACGCGTGCTGTAGATCAACCGGTATCACCCGGCAAAGCGCCTCCCGGCGGACCTCGCTCCGGGATCGGTCTCCAGCAGCGGTGACCGTCATCTGGCTCTGATCGCGCGGCGCTGCCTCGCTAGCCGCGCTGCCTGCCCTCCCCGGCTGAACACAAGGTTGAGGACCAAGGCCTAATTCTTGATTCATTCCAGAAACTGCGGCACGCTTCGCAGCGTGCCAACGACTTCGGACTTCGAGCGTATGTTGCGCGGGGTTGCTCTGCGTGTGACACGCCCTCGGCTAGCGGTGCTGTCCGCGGTGCACGACCATCCGCATGCCGACACGGACTCGATCATCGGTGTCGTGCGTGAGGATCTCGGTGAGGTGTCTCACCAGGCCGTCTACGACGTGCTGCGCGCCCTGACCGCCGCGGGCCTGGTGCGGCGCATCCAGCCGACGGGCTCCGTGGCGCGCTACGAGGCGCGCGTCGGGGACAACCACCACCACGTCGTCTGTCGGTCGTGCGGTGCCATCGCCGATGTCGACTGCGCGGTCGGCTACATCCCCTGCCTCACGGCCGCCGACGACTCGGGCTATGAGATCGACGAAGCCGAGGTGATCTACTGGGGCCGATGTCCCGAGTGTGTCACGGCAACTTCTGCCGCCTCTGGCGGCTGACGACAACCAGCAGAGCGACAGAGCAACACAGCCTTGGATTCATAACAACCAACGTCAGAACCAATCAGAGGGAAATAGCGAGACAGGAGATGGACCGACGTGCCTGACAAGGACGCGACGCAGAGTGTCAGCGAAAGCGAGAACCCAGCAATCCCCTCCCCCGAGCCCAAGGCGACTCGGCCCAGGACAAACCGGGACTGGTGGCCGAATCAGCCGGACCTCTCGGTTCTGCACCAGCACTCGCCCCTTACTAATCCGATGGGCAAGGACTACAACTACCAAGAGGAGTTCAAGAACCTCGACGTCGAAGCGCTGAAGCGGGACGTCTTCGAGCTGATGACGACGTCGCAGGACTGGTGGCCCGCCGACTGGGGCCACTACGGGCCGCTGTTCATCCGGATGAGCTGGCACGCCGCAGGCACGTACCGCATCCACGATGGCCGGGGCGGTGGCGGCAGCGGCGCACAGCGCTTCGCGCCCCTGAACAGTTGGCCCGACAACGCAAGCCTCGACAAGGCGCGCCGGTTGCTCTGGCCGATCAAGCAGAAGTACGGCCGGAAGCTCTCCTGGGGCGACCTGATCATCTTCGCCGGCAACTGTGCCATGGAATCGATGGGGTTCAAGACGTTCGGTTTCGGCTTCGGACGAGAGGACATCTGGGAACCCGAGGAGGTCTTCTGGGGTCCGGAGGACACATGGCTCGGAGATGAACGCTACAGCGGTGACCGGAACCTCGCCGGTCCTCTCGGCGCCGTGCAGATGGGCCTGATCTACGTGAACCCTGAGGGACCCAATGGCAACCCGGATCCGCTGGCTGCCGCCCGGGATATTCGGGAGACCTTCGGCCGCATGGCGATGAATGACGAGGAGACGGTGGCGCTCATCGTCGGCGGCCACACGTTCGGCAAGTGCCATGGCGCGGTCAGTCCGGACTGCGTCGGTCCTGAACCTGAGGGTGCCCCTATCGAGCAGCAGGGCCTCGGCTGGAGGAACACCTGCGGCAGCGGCAAGGGTGCCGACGCGCTCACCAGCGGGTTGGAAGGTGCCTGGACCAACGAGCCGACGAGGTGGGACAACGGGTTCCTCGACAACCTGTACAAGTACGACTGGGAGCTCACGACGAGCCCCGCCGGTGCGAAGCAGTGGACTCCGAAGAATTCCGAGGCGCAGGGCACTGTGCCCGATGCTCATATTCCGGGGAAGCGAAACGCCCCCATGATGCTGACGACGGACCTGGCGCTGAAGCTGGATCCGATCTACGGGCCGATCTCAAAGCGCTTCTGGGAAAATCCGGACCAGCTCGCCGACGCGTTCGCCCGGGCGTGGTACAAGCTGATCCATCGCGACATGGGACCAGTCTCGCGCCTACTCGGCCCGTGGGTTCCAGAGCCGCAGGTCTGGCAGGATCCCGTCCCTGCCGTCGATCATGACCTGATCGGCGACGAGGAGATCGCCGCGCTCAAGGACAGGATCCTCGCCTCGGGACTGTCGATTCCTCAGCTGGTCTTCACCGCGTGGGCGTCAGCGGCCAGCTTCCGCAGCACCGACAAGCGTGGCGGGGCCAACGGGGCGCGGATTCGCCTTGCCCCGCAACGGGACTGGGAGGTCAACAATCCGACCGAACTGGCCAAGGTGCTTCAGACGCTGGAGGGCATCCAGCAGGACTTCAACAGTTCACAATCCGGCGGAATGAGGGTCTCGCTCGCCGATCTGATCGTTCTCGGAGGGTGCGCGGCCGTCGAGCAAGCGGCGCGCAACGCCGGGCACGACATCACGGTCCCGTTCGCGCCGGGTCGCACGGACGCCTCCCAGGAGCAGACCGACGTGGAGTCGTTCGCCGTGCTCGAACCAACCGCGGACGGGTTCCGCAACTACCTCCGAGCCGGAGAGAAGCTGTCACCGGAGACCCTGCTGGTGGAACGGGCCAACTTCTTGACCCTGACCGCTCCCGAGATGACGGTTCTCATCGGCGGAATGCGGGCCCTGAACGCCAACTTCGGGCAGTCGCAACACGGCGTCTTCACCGACCGGCCCGAGGCGCTGACCAACGACTTCTTCGTGAACCTGCTCGGTATGAGCACGGAGTGGAAGGTCTCCGCCACATCCGAGAACGTGTACGAGGGTCGCGATCGCGGCACGAGCGAGGTCAAGTGGACGGCCACCGCTGTCGACCTCGTCTTCGGTTCGAACGCCCAACTCCGGGCACTTTCGGAGGTATACGGGTGCGACGACGCGAAGGAGAAGTTCGTGCGTGACTTCGTGGCCGCCTGGAACAAGGTGATGAACCTCGATCGGTTCGACCTCGTCTGATGCCGATGTCCAGGTCGGCCACTCACCGGCCGACCTGGATATCCTCGGTGATGCTCCTCCCCCTTCCACCCAGTCACCGGACGGACCCCTGCGGGCAGGTAACGACGACGGTGGAGCGTTCTCCTTCCTGCGCCACTGAGGCAGCTGCTGTGGAAAAAGGGCGCGGCCTTTGCCGTCTCGTCGACTACCAACGGGCAACCACTGACCGGCAGATGTGGCCCGCCGCAAGGCACACGCGAAGCTGAACGAGAGTGCCAAGAGGTTGCGAATGTCTGTACGCGCATTGGTGATGGCTGTGATCGCGACCACCACGCTACTGACCGTGAGTGCGTGCGTTCCAGCCGCGGAGGCCCCCGGTAGCGAATCCTTGCTGGCTTTGGCTGATCTGACCGCGCAACGGGTGCAGACCGCCGACGCTGTCGCGGCCTCAAAATGGGGCACCGACGCCCCTATCGACGATCCGGCACGCGAGCAGGCGGTGCTCCACAGCGCGGCGACGAAATCCACCCAGCTCGCCATCGACCCGGCAGTGTCGATCCAGATCTTCGCCGACCAGATCGAGGCCAACAAAACCGTCCAGTACGCCCTGTACTCGTACTGGAACAGCCACCCTGACAAGGTGCCCAGCAGTCGCCCGGATCTGGGACGCATCCGGCCGATCCTCGACCAGATCACCAACGGGCTGCTTGCTCAGCTCAAAACCACCCAGCACATACGCGCCGACCGCGGCTGTGCCACCCAACTCGCGGCCGCCCGACAGCACGTGAGGCAAGCGCGTACGCTTGACGCCTTACACGACAACGCTCTTGGCCGAGCTCTCGAGTCGGTCTGCCAAGTGGAGACGACGACTCCTAGACCCAGCGCTCCATCCACTGGCCATGCCCCCACCTTCGGTGAGGAGCGAGCCCGCAACAATGAAGATCGCAAGTGACCGTCACTATCAGCGCGACGCCGCCCCTGTTCGGGACGCATGCTGGGAATAGCCGCTGACGCCCACGCGGGTGTCCAAGCTACGTCTGTTGGCGGTATGCAGGTTGGGTGCTTGCCGTGCAGACGCAAGCGTGACGGTGACTCACGCTTGGCATACCCCGCTCGAAGTCGCTGGTTGATCTCTGCGAGCAGAAGCAGATGGTTTCCTGCCGTAGGCGCCGATCCAAGATCTTGACCGCGACCGGACTGTCCGGGAGATGGCGCAGCTACACCACGACCCCGCGGCAGATAGTCATTGCCTGAGTTGCTGGCCCCGTTGCCGTCGATCTTGCCGATCCCGGGTACTGGATCGGTGCTGCACCTAGAGGACAACGTGGCCGCTGCGGCAATCAAGCTGGCTCCGGCCGATGTCATCTCCCCGACCGGCGGTACCAGGTAAGGCAGGACGATTCCGGTCCGCTCGACGCCTGGGAAACGCCGCCATTTTTCTTGCACGGCGTACCGGTCTTGTTCGCTTGCGCTTCTAGCGCCTGATCAACACCCTCTTACCCGGCGCGGAGCTGACGCCTTAGGCGGACTACGGTTCCGTAGGGGCTTGGTGTCACGCATGCCTCGGTGGTGAGCTGATGTATCAGTGGCAGCCCACGGCCGCGGTAACCATTGGAATCGGTAGGGCGTCGCCAGCTGCCATTGTCAGTGACAGTGATCGTGATCTGGCCCTCCGTAATGAGCGCGTGCAGCCAGATCAATCCCGGTGCGGGATGCGCGGTGAAGGCATGCTCAGCCGCGTTTGCCAGAGCTTCGTATACTGCGAGGGTGAGATCGTCGGCAACGTCATCATCAATCAGGCAGTCGACCCATCGGCGGAAGGCCCCGCGCAATCCGGTGGCATTGTGTGCGGTCGCAGGAACGGTCACGTCAAGCTGCGGCGTAGCTACCCGCTGCGTGGCTAACCCAGGGGATGCCACAGAGTCGAACCGAACCATGGCAAAGACATTCCCCAGATCTGAATCGGCTAACCAGCCAGATTGTCCTTTCGCCGCCAGGACGGGCAAGGCTGCATCGCCCCCGGTCTCGAGTGCCGACGCGGGGATAGGCGCGGTGTGGTGCCGTGTGCTGTCATCCGCCGGCTGACCTGCCCGGTGGGCACAGCCGGTATGAGGCGGGTGTGCCAAGAGGTCGCCGCCGGCTCCTTCTGGACCGAACACCACCCCTAGGCTCGTGACCAGCTGATCGGGGTCAGGCGGGTCAACCTCAGCCGCCGCAATCTTGGCCTGAACTCGGTCGCTATCAAGCTGGTCGCCGGTCCGTCTCTGGCTCACGGCGCACACCGTAACGGCAGGGTTTGCGACACCAGCATCAACATGGTGTGGACATGGTGTGGACAACCTGTGCGTAGATACAAGTCGATGAGGCCGAACGTCAACGACTCCCCCACTGCACAGCGCTCAGCAGCCACCGCTCACCTGCTTCAATGCAGCGCTGAGGGAGGGAATGGGCTGAGTGGCGTCGATCTGCAACCGGCCATTGTGGTCCGCAACAGCGCCCACACCGACCATTCCCTCCCAGGGGACACCAGCCATCAAGGTCTCAAATCCAACCAGCAAACGCCCAGAATCTAGGGAACAGGTAGCGGCGGAACTGAGGTGGGAGCGGGAGTGGACGTCGGATCCGGCTGATCTGAACTCGATCCTGATGCTGTGCCGCTGCCTGCACCGTCGGCCTGCGGCAGAACAAAAGGAGCGGCCAATACCGTCAACCCCGCTACGCCTGATGTTGCTGCAAGGACAACAAGCGACAAGATCGTCACCCTCAGCTGATGCACCATGTTGGGCTTCATGGTTACTCCTCGTAGTAGTTGGTGATCGATTCCATCACACCCTGACCCGCGTCGTCTTACTCACCCCGACATCAGTTTCTTTTACCAATGCACGCTCGGGAACCGCCGCGAAAATGGATTCTGCACGCTTAGAGTACGGCAGCGTATGGTATTTCTTCAATAAACATGAAGTGTTCCCGCAACCCGGTGGCCTCCAGCGCCCAGTTCGCAGTTTGCGAGTGACACACCAACAGTAGATCGCGGCATTCTCGGATAGCGAATTCATTCACCTCAAACAGTGCGCGCAAACCGGCAGATGACAGAAACCGCACACCATCGAGATCCACTACCACGATTGTAGCGGCGATTAGTTGCGCGGTAAGAAAGGAGGCTAACTCGGGCGCCACGAATGCGTCGACCTCTCCCACCACGGTAACCACCCGCGTGCCAGGACCATGCTCGGCCACCTGCAGATCCAGGATATCGGATGACAGACTTCCTGCTCTGCTTAGCGTGCCAGGTAACAGCGCCATCTTTAGCTCCTTTCTCACCGTCGGTGGCGCCCCCAGTGGGACGCGGGCCTGCCCAGCCGTGGCCCGCGGTCCGCTCCGCGGATCAGGACTGGTTGCGGCGAGTTACCCGCTCTCAACGCACGGTAAACTTCGATAGCCTGGTGGGGTCCAAGTGGCCGTGACAGTTCGGACTGCGATAGCTCATGACCTGGCATGACGTACGCACGGAATCTAAAGTCAAAGACGGGCTGGTGACCAAATACGGCAGGACCATCCGGGCCGGCGCCAAAGTACCGCCTTGGCAGTCTTTGCACACCTCAGACGACGAAAATCAATTCAAAAGCAGCCGATGCCCATACCGGCGCCTACCAATTAACGCTTCCGCCGTGGCGGCTATATCCGCTACCGCGACCTACAGCAACTCCGCTCATGGAGTTCCTTTTGATCACGTTGGATACCAGCCTCGGTGGATCTTGAAAGTAGTCCATTGCAACAATGCCGACACGCCCACGTGGAGATTCCGCAAGATACTCGTCGAGGCGCGGATTTATAGTTTTCGCATAACTACGGGCATGCAGGTTTACGGCGCTGGAAAAAGTAATGTATAGGTCTTTAGGTTCGCGCCTTCTTGCTTCCTCCATATGAGCGACCATAAAATTATATTTGTTGCTTTCCCCGGGATCCCACCAGTGATCTTCGATAGCGTAGACCGGCTTCGTCATGCTTCTGAAACGCATATTTTCCGGCCAGTAAGTAAGGTTGAACCCAATATCTTCATCCGCTTGAAATCTGCGCAACAAAATGATCTTACCGCGCACTTCGCCTAGCGTGGTGCCGGCTGTGAGATTCCTCTTCAACGATCCGTCACGAGCAAGGGGAGACGGAAGATTATAGAACAACGCCGGATCCGCCACATACTCCCACGTTCTGGCTTTGAACGCATCTTCAAACGAGCCCGACCGGACTACCCAGTTCATCGGGTCACCTCTTGATTTGCCCAACCTCCTGGAGGGGGCAAACCTGCCAAGGATGCTGTCGCAGCGACCTTCGTCCTTGATCGACATCAAGATAGTTTCGGATGGGTACTTCTCGAGGAACCCGGAGCAAGCAGCCAGAACATCCGCGTAGCATTTACCCATGTGCACAACGTCATGATGGACGAAAAGGTTATCTTGGTAGTGCGATAGCCTAATATCAAGAAAACGTATCCCCGCCTTGAGCTGGTCAGACAGGTCCAGATCTTGGGTCTTGGTAAATCCCAGAATGCCGCCGACGCTACAAGAATTATGTGTACCTGGAATGCTCAGTGATAATAACCGAGCTTGATCAGGAATGTCACGCATCCACGAACTATGATCAATAAGCTCGTCCATCGTTCCCTCCAGTGGTCCGCCGCCGCGCGGCCGGCAGCGGCGCATGCCACCGGCGTCAGCTTCGCCGTTGACAGCCAGGGCCGAGTTGGCCGTGCTCTGGTTCTTCGATTCTCACCTGTTCGCAGATCGAGTCGATCTGCCATTCGGCGACGATTCGCCAGGGCTGACCATCACTGGATCGATGTCTGGCAGGCCACCACGGTGTCAGGCAGCCCTATCCGGCCAGCGGTGCATCTGAGAATGCGCACTGGACCACTGCGCGTCTGACGCTGCGCACGCCGTGTGTTGACTCCCGCCGAGGATCCTGCCGATGAGTGATCGCTGGCCACCACCAAGGTTCAGCCTCACCTCGTCCCCCGCGAACTCACCGGCCAGCCCGCGGTGTTCGTCGGCTAGCCAAGCGAGAGCAGATCATCCGGTGCCGCATCACACCGCGCGTGTCATGAAGAAAACGACGGACACCACTCGCCGGCGCAATAAGCCGCTCGGCGATATCGAATGTCTACCCAGCTCCAATGCACAACCTTGATCATCGATAACGACGGCCTAGGCGTGACTCCCTGCCCGTGACCAGCATCACAGGCAGGGAAGCCGTTGACCGCACGCCACCTTCCGGAGAACGGTAGGTGGCGAGGAACCCGAGACGCCTAGTACAGCTGACCGCGAAGCGCTCCATCTTTGTGCGCGGTCGTATGGACGGCGAAATAGTAATCGGACGGATCGTTGATGACGTCCAGTATCTTGCCACGTGGGCTATGGACGCACCCCCAGGTCTTATCATGTTTCCCGTCGAAGTGCTGGTCGTTGAAGAAATCGAACCAATGCGGGCCGTCGTGTCCGCGTGGGGCAGCATGGAGATGGAAGGCCGTCACAACACCCTCGAGTTTGTCCCAGCTAAGGGAGTAACAGGCCGTCTCCCTGTCCGGATCGAGATCGAGTCGGGCCATACCCCACCCGTGATGGTCTCCGCCATCGCGGAGCTCATCGCCGGTCAAGAAGACAGCGAAGTGGCGGTAGCTGTCCTGGTGTACTGGTTCGGAGTCCTGCGCCATAGCCGAGATCGGTGGAGCCAGAACGAGGATCGATGAGGCAAAGGCTAGGCACGTTCCCGCCCACCCCATTTTCCGGATGCCTACGCGGTGCCGCATCGGGGCCCCTTTCATGTCGTTGTGGGCCGTCCCCGAGTTCACTTCCGCACGGTTGGGCCAGGTGACCTGAATCTCCAGCCGCGTCACGTCTGGGCTGTCGCCACGTGCGCACGTAAGAACAACGGAGCCAAGACACGGTAGATGCGACTGTTCCCCCGACCGGCACCTAGGCTAGCCCATACATGTTTGGGTGGGAGTGGGCGTTTCACATCTGTGGATGAGTAATTTTACACGTCTTGGCATGGTGTTCCGGCCGACGCCTTGCCGGACTCTGCTGTGAGCAGCGGTTTTTGGGCGTCCGTAGGCTGTCTTCCATTGGACGATCGCATGCGAACCATCTGGGCAACAAGCACGTTCGCATCAAGAAATCTTGACGAAGGGTTGCGCCGTCAGCGCATCAAGAGCGACCGTAGATGCGCACAGCAGCGCAGTGCATGTGACCAATCTCCAATATATCGGCGCCTCCGGAGCCATCTAATCGATGAGCCATCCATCGATGAGGCGCCATTCCAAGGGGGGCGGGGGCCGTGTGTCGACAACGTCCGCACGGCCCCCGACTTGGATCTCCGGGGATTAACTGGTGGGGCTGGTCCACCCGGCGAGTGCGTGTGGCTCGTAGCCGCCTCGCTCATACCCCCGGCCGCGGCTGGTCTCCTCAAGTGCATGCGCCGGGCCTTTTCGCTGACTAGCGATCACCGGCTGCGCGCCATCCGTCGGCCAAGCAGCACTATTCGCATCACGAATTTCCTGGCACAACTGCTCGAAGATTGGTGTGGCTGACATCATTGCGGTCCTTCCCTTGTCCAGGCGAGGGTCGTGACCAGTCGGCTTGGTGTCAACACCTGATCATCCACCCGTGGCAGATGAGACGGTGAGCGGTGGCCTGGGCGCGATCAACGGTCACTCTGAGAGACTTTTTGCAGGCCCGAAGTGGCTGCGCGGTCGGGGGTAATGTCGGCACTGACCAGGTTCGGTCTGAGGAGGAGGTCGCCGTGGGCACGCTGATCTCGGTGGTGATCATTGTGCTGCTGATCGGTGGTGGCGCCGCGTATTACTTCCGCTCCCGGCAAGCCGCCGAGCAACGTGCTCTCGAAGACGCCAAGGCGGAAGCCCGCCGCTGGGTAGAACGGCTTGGCGGGCAGGTTCTCAACCTGGTGGGCACCAACGAACCCGCCAAGCAGGCGCTGGCCGACGCAGGAGAGCGCTACACGGCCGCCAGCTCTCAGCTGGATTCTGCGCGAACCGCCGCGCAGAGCCGTCTAGCGACCCAAACGGCTTTAGAAGGGCTCTATTACGTACGAGCAGCTCGCTCGGCGATGGGGATGGACCCAGGCCCGGACTTGCCGACGGTAGCCGGCCAAGGCGGTGCGGGCTCGGTCATCGAGGATCGCGATGTGACGGTCGAGGGCCACGAATATGCAGCATCACCTCGTCCCAGCGAACGCACGCCGCACTACTTTCCGGGGGGTCGGGTCGCGGGACGGTCGGTGCCTCAGGGCTGGTACAGCGAACCTTGGTGGAAATCAGCGCTGATCGGCGGTGCCTGGGGATTAGGCTCAGCACTGCTGTTCAACTCGTTGTTTTCGGGAATGGGCGGGATCGCGTCGGCGCAGGCGTGGGAACAGGGCTATGACGCTGGGCACAGCGACGCCTTCAACGGGGACTGGGGCGGCTCCGGCGATCCGGACTACAGCAATGCTGCCGACTACAGCAATACCGACAGCGGTGGCGACTGGGGCGGCGATGGGAGCGGTGCCGATTACAGCGGTGCCGATTACAGCGGTGGCGACTGGGGCGGCGGTGATTGGGGCGGCGGCGACTTCGGTGGCGGTGGGGACTTCTAGGGCGGCTTGTGCAGCTCAGGTGCTGGTCGGCGTTGGCACTGCGGGCACCAGTACAGGTTGCGCCCTGCGTGGCGGGCGGTGACGACTGTGGTGTCGCATACCAGGCACGGCGCGCCAGCCCGGCGGTAGACGTAGACCTCCCCGCCATGCCGGTCTTGGCGTGGCAAACGTCCCATCCGTATCGGATCATGCTCTGGCCGGACGGTGTCGATCCGGCCGCGGCGCACCCCGTCGCGCATCAACTCGACAAGATCCGACCACAGCGCCGCCCACTGATCAGCATGCAGCTCGTAGCCCGCTTGCAACGGATCCAGCTGGTGGCGAAACAGCAGCTCAGCCCGGTAAACGTTGCCAACTCCAGCAACGACTGATTGATCCATGAGCAACGTGGCCAACGGTGCGCGGGAACGCGAGATGCGTTCCCAAGCACGGTAGGGGTCGGCGTCGCTGCGTAGCGGGTCCGGTCCCAGCCGGGCCCGCATCA
>Ga0213875_10001164_pt1 | contig 18032 bp, 9 predicted proteins | sample BarmaccomBMRX_R8_FD_160105 | JGI IMG/M metagenome (GOLD analysis project Ga0213875, IMG submission 160105) | Root-associated microbial communities from Barbacenia macrantha in rupestrian grasslands, the National Park of Serra do Cipo, Brazil - RX_R8 | ecosystem: Host-associated > Plants > Roots... | reverse complement strand
GGGGGGCGTTCGACGCGCCGCACGTGCTGCGCGCGGACGGGCGCACGTACGAAGCGGACGCCGTCGTCATCGACACCGGCGGACGCGCGGCGCAGCCGCCGATCGCGGGACTCGCCGGCACACCGTTCCTCACCAACGAGACGTTCTTCGCGCAGCGCGATCTGCCGCGACGGCTGATCGTCATCGGGTCGGGTTACGTCGGGCTCGAGCTCGGTCAAGGCGCCGCGCGGCTCGGCAGCGCGGTGACGTTCGTGACGCCGGACGACCGGCTCATCGCGCGTGAGGAGCCGGACGCGTGCAGCGTGCTGACCGCGTCGTTCCGACGCGACGGCATCACGACGATGCTCGCGACGCGCGCCACGAACGTAGCGCACGCGGACGGGACGTTCACCGTGACGGCCGGCGGAACCACGGTGCAGGGCGACGGACTGCTCGTCGCGACGGGGCGCACGCCGAACGTTCCGGCCGGCGCGCGCGAAGCCGGGATCGTGCTCGACGATCGAGGCAACGTTCGTTGTGACGAGCATCTGCGAACGTCGCTCGCCGGGCACTACGCGCTGGGAGACGTCGCGGGCCAGCCGCAGTTCACGCACGTCGCGTGGGAAGACTATCGCCGCCTCGACGCGATCCTGAACGGCGATCGCTCGCGAACCCGCTCGGACCGCGTGCTCGGCTACGCGATGTACACCGAGCCGCAGATCGGCCGCGTCGGGATCACCGCGGAGCAAGCGGCCGAACGCGCGATTGCGCACCGCGTCGTGACGCTGCAGCTCGCGGACGTCGCGCGCGGCGCGGAGTGGGCGCTCGACGCCGGCTTCTTCCGGCTCGTCGTCGATTCGTCGACCGATGCGATCCTCGGCGCCACGTTCGCCGGCTACGAAGCCGGGGAACTGATCCACGTGATCCTCGCGCACATGGAAGCCGGCTCGACGTGGCGGGTCCTCGAACGCTCCGTCCACATCCATCCGACGTTCGCGGAAGGGTTGCCCTCGCTCGCACGGCTCCTGCTGTGATCGCGGGGAGTCGTTTCGACGCGGTCGCGCTCGGTCGCGAAACGGATCCGTTCGGCGTGCTCGGGCCGCACGCGCACGGCAGCGGCGTCGTCGTTCGCGCGTTTCTACCGCGGGCGCGCGCCGTCGACATCGTCGACGACGAAGCGCGCGTGCTCGCGCACGCCGAGCGCGTGCACGCGGAGGGCGTGTTCGAAGCGTTCATCGTCACGATGCCGGCGCGCTATCGGCTGCGCGTCGAGGACGCCGACGGCGTGCACGTCGTCGAGGACCCGTATCGGTTCGGGCCGGTGATCGGCGAGCTCGACGCGTGGCTGTTCGCGCAAGGCAACCACCTGCAGCTGTACCGCGTGCTCGGCGCGCATCCCGACACGATGGACGACGTCGCGGGGACGCGCTTCGCGGTGTGGGCGCCGAACGCGTCGCGCGTCAGCGTCGTCGGCGACTGGAACGCGTGGGACGGCCGCGTGCACCCCATGCGGCTGCGCCGCGAGTGCGGCGTCTGGGAGATTTTTCTGGCGGGCGTCGGTCCCGGCGCACGCTACAAGTACGAGTTGCTCGGCCCGAGCGGCGAGCTGCTTCCGTTGCGCGCGGATCCGTTCGCGTTCGCGAGCGAGAAGCGTCCCGCGAACGCGTCGATCGTCGCGGCGCCGTCGGCGTTTCGGTGGAGCGACGAGCCGTGGCTCGCGTCGCGCGAGGCGAAGCAGCGGCGCGACGCGCCGCTCCAGATCTACGAGGTCCATCTCGGCTCGTGGCGGCGCATCCCCGAGCAGGGCGATCGCTTTCTGACGTATCGCGAGCTCGCCGAGCAGCTGATCCCGTACGTCGTCGAGCTCGGGTTCACGCACGTCGAGCTGCTGCCGATCACCGAGCACCCCTTCGATCTGAGCTGGGGATATCAGACGACGGGCTGGTTCGCGCCGACGAGCCGGTTCGGCGCACCGGACGACTTTCGCGCGTTCGTCGACGCCGCGCACCGCGCCGGCATCGGCGTCATCCTCGACTGGATCCCGGGACACTTTCCGACGGACGCGCACGCGCTCGGCAACTTCGACGGCACGCCGCTGTACGAGCACGCCGACCCGCGCGAAGGCTTCCACGCCGAGTGGGGGACCTACGTGTTCAACCTCGGCCGGAACGAGGTCGCGAACTTCCTGATCGCGTCGGCGCTGTACTGGCTGCGCGAGTTTCACGTCGACGGGCTGCGCGTTGACGCCGTCGCGTCGATCCTGTACCGTGACTACTCGCGCAAGCCAGGTGAGTGGGTTCCGAACCGCTACGGCGGGCGCGAGAACCTCGAGGCGGTCGCGTTCCTGCGGCGCTTCAACACCGTCGTGTACGGTGAGGTCCCGGGCATCGCGACGTTCGCGGAAGAGTCGACCGCGTGGCCGGGCGTCACGGCGCCCGTCGACGCCGGCGGCATCGGCTTCGGCTACAAGTGGAACATGGGGTGGATGAACGACACGCTGCGCTTCTTCGAGCGCGACCCGCTGTATCGCGGCCACCACCTGGACGACATCTCGTTCGGGCTCGTGTACGCGTTCAGCGAGAACTTCGTGCTGCCGCTCTCGCACGACGAGGTCGTGCACGGAAAACGGTCGCTGCTCGGCCGCATGCCGGGCGCGGAGGAGCAGCAGTTCGCCAACCTCCGTTTGCTCTACGCGCTGATGTGGGCGCATCCCGGCAAGAAGCTGCTGTTCGCCGGCGGCGAGTTCGCGCAGCGCGGCGAATGGCGCGCGCAAGCCTCGCTCGACTGGCACCTGCTGCACGGCCGGCATCACCACGGCGTGCACCGTCTCGTCGCCGACCTCAACCGCATCGGTCGCACGCATCCGGCGCTGTACGAGCGCGACTGCGAGGCGTCCGGCTTCGCCTGGATCGCGTACGACGACTGGCGCAGCGCGGTCGTGTCGTTCGTGCGGTGGGACGCCGCGCGCGACCGGCACGTCATCTGCGCGTGCAACTTCAGCGGCGCACGGCGCGACGGCTACGTGCTCGGCGTGCCGCGCAGCGTCGCGTACCACGAGGTGCTGAACACCGACGCCGACGCCTACGGCGGCGGCAACGTGGGTAACCACGGCACGGTGTACGCGTCCGACCGCACCGCGCACGGCCGCCCGTTCTCCGTGTCCGTGACGCTGCCGCCGCTGTCCGCGATCTGGCTGACCCCGTGATCAGCGCGCGGCCGCGCGTCGAGTCCGGCCTGCCGTACCCGCTCGGTGCGACATGGGACGGCAAGGGCGTGAACTTCACGCTCTTCAGCGCGAACGCCGAGCGCGTCGAGCTCTGCCTCTTCGATCCGCGCGGCCGGCGCGAGATCGCGCGCGTCGCGCTGCCGGAGTACACCGACGAGGTGTGGCACGGGTACCTCCCCGACGCCCGTCCCGGTTTGCTCTACGGATACCGCGTGTCGGGTCCGTACGATCCCGCACGCGGGCATCGCTTCAACAACCAGAAGCTGCTGCTCGATCCGTATGCGAAGGCGCTCGCGGGGAAGCTGCGCTGGACGGACGCGCACTACGGCTACCGCATCGGCGCGCAGCGCGAGGATCTCGCGTTCGATCGCCGCGACAACGCGACCGCGATGCCGAAGTGCGTCGTCGTCGAGGAAGCCTTCACGTGGGGCAACGAGCACCGTCCGTCGGTGCCGTGGACCGACACGGTGTTCTACGAGCTGCACGTGAAGGGGTTCACGATGCAGCATCCCGACGTGGCGCCGCAGCTGCGCGGGACGTTCGCCGGGCTCGCGACGCCGTCGATCATCGCGTACCTCCGCGATCTCGGCGTCACCACGGTCGAGCTGCTGCCCGTGCACGCCTTCATCGACGACCGGCGGCTGGTGGAGCAGAAGCTGCGCAACTACTGGGGCTACAACTCGATCGGGTTCTTCGCGCCCGAGCCGCGCTATCTGCAGTCCGATCCCGCCGAGTTCAAGACGATGGTCAAGCACCTGCACGAGGCGGGCATCGAAGTCGTGCTCGACGTCGTGTACAATCACACGGCGGAAGGGAATCATCTCGGTCCGACCTTCTCGTTCAAGGGGATCGACAACGCGTCGTACTACCGGCTCGCCGAGGACCCGCGCTTCTACGAAGACGTCACCGGAACGGGTAACTCGATCGACCTGCGCCATCCGCGCGTGCTGCAGATGGTGACCGACTCGCTCCGCTACTGGGTCGAGGAGATGCACGTCGACGGCTTCCGTTTCGACCTCGCGCCCGCGCTCGCGCGCGAGAACAACGGCTATGCGCGCGACGCCGCGTTCTTCAAGGCCATCGCGCAAGATCCGGTGCTGTCGCGCGTCAAGATGATCGCGGAGCCGTGGGACGTCGGCCTCGGCGGGTACCAGCTCGGCAACTTCCCGCCGGGCTGGTCCGAGTGGAACGGCAAGTACCGCGACACGGTTCGACGGTTTTGGCGCGGCGATCTCGGCGTGCTGCCGGAGCTGGCGTCGCGCATCGCCGGGTCGTCCGACCTGTTCGAGCACAACGGGCGGCGTCCGCGCGCGAGCGTGAACTTCGTCACGGTGCACGACGGCTTCACGCTGAACGACCTCGTCTCGTACGACCGCAAGCACAACGAAGCGAATCACGAGGACAACCGCGACGGCAGCGACGACAACCAGAGCTGGAACTGCGGCGTCGAAGGACCGACCGACGACGAGAACGTCGTCACGCTGCGCGAACGGCAGAAGCGCAACCTGATCGCGACGCTGCTGCTCTCGCTCGGCGTGCCGCTGATCCTCGGCGGCGACGAGCACGGCCGCACGCAACGCGGCAACAACAACGCGTACTGCCAAGACAACGAGACGGCGTGGGTCGACTGGACGGGGCTCTCGCCGCACGACCGCGCGCTGGAGGACTTCGTCAAGACGATGCTTCGCACGCGGCGCGAGCACCCCGCGTTCGAACGCGACGCGTTCTTTCGCGGCGCGCCGATCGACGGGACCGGCCGCAAGGACATCGCGTGGATTCGCCCGGACGGCGTCGAGATGGAGCCCGGCAACTGGGGCGAGGACCGTCGGACGATCGGCTTCTTCCTCGGCGCGCGGCCGATGCTGTTCGTCGCGATGAACGCCGCGCCGGACGACCTGTCGTTCACGATGCCGGACGTCGAGCGCGTGCGGTGGTCGCTGGTGCTCGACACGGCGATCGAAGGCGGAACGCGCCGCGACGTCCCGACGGACGAGGTCACGGGCTTCCCGATGGTGTCGCGCTCGCTCGCGCTCTTCGCGGGACGGCCGCGGTGAAGCGGCGCGTCGCACGTTCGTACGTCGACGCGCTCGGGACGAAGCGTACCGCGGCGCCGGACGTCGTCGCACGCTTCGAGGAGCTGCTCGCCGAAGAGCCGCACCACTTCGTCGCGCCGGCGGTCGTGCTGCGCGAGGACGAGCCGCTCTCCGTCGACGTGACGTTGCCCGCGCTCAGCTGGCCGGAGACGCTTCGCTGGTCGATCGTGCGCGACGACGGAACGACGGACGAGGGCGCGTTGCCGCTGCGCGACGCGCCGGTCGTGTTCGCCGACCAGCGCGGCGACGTGACGTACGACACGCGCCGCGTCGCGCTCGCGGGCACGCAGCCGCTCGGCATCCACAAGCTCGCGCTGCGCGTCGATCCGTACGCGCGTGAGACGATGCACGTCGCCGTCGTGCCGCGCCGCGCGTACCCGCCGCACGGCCGCGCGTGGGGCATCGCGCTGCAGCTCTACACGCTGCGCAGCGAGCGGAACCACGGCATCGGCGACTTCGCCGACTTGCGCGCGGTCTGCCGTCTGCTCGGAGCGCGCGGCGCCTCGTACGTCGGGATCAACCCGCTGCACGCGACGTTCCGCGACGACCCGGAGTCGGCGAGCCCGTACGCGGCGTCGTCGCGCGTGTGGATGAACTGGCTCGCGATCGCCGTCGACGACGTGCCGGAGTACGACGCCGCGTCCGTGCGCGCGGAGCTCGCGAAGGCGGAGCCGCGCGAGCGGCTCGCGACGGCGCGCGCGAGCGCGCGCGTCGACTACACGAGCGTCGCCGCGTTCAAGGACGTCGCGCTGCGCGCGTGCTACCGCGCCTTGAAGCGGCGCATCCTGCGCAGCGCGGCGTTCGAGAGCTGGTGTGCGGCGCGCGGCGACTCGCTGCAGCGGTTCGCGGTATTCGAGGCGCTCGTGCAGCGCTACGGTCGCGATCTCGCGGCGTGGCCCGCGACGCTGCGCAGGCCGTCGTCCCCCGACGTGACGCTGTTCGCGGCGGCCGCGCACGAGGAGGTGCGCTACGCGATGTACCTCCAGTGGCTGGCCGCCGAGCAGCTCGCCGCCGTGGCGGACGACGCCGCACGGCGCGGCGTGCACCTCTACCGCGACCTCGCCGTCGGCGTCGACGCGAACGCCGCGGACGTGTGGACGGACCCGAAGGCGTACGTCGGCGACGTGTCGGTCGGCGCGCCGCCCGACGTGCTGAACACGCTCGGCCAGGACTGGGGTCTGCCGCCGCTCGACCCGCGCGAGCTCGCGCGGCGCGGCTACACCGAGCTGCTCGCGCTCGTGCAGGCGAACTGCCGCAACGCCGGCGCCCTGCGCATCGATCACGCGTTCTCGCTCGCGCGCCTGTACTGGATTCCGCGCGGATCCGATGCGCGCGCCGGCACCTACGTCGCGTACCCGCTCGACGACCTGCGCGGCATCGTCGCGCTCGCCAGCGTGCGCGAGCGCTGCGTCGTCATCGGCGAGGACCTCGGCACCGTGCCGGAAGGCTTCCGCGAACGCATGGAAGAGACGGGCATCCTCTCGTACCGGATCCTGTTCTTCGAGCGGAACGAGGACGGCACGTTCGTCGCACCCGAGGCGTACCCGCACGCCGCGCTCGCCGCGTCGGGGACGCACGACCTCGCGACGTTCCCCGCGTGGATGCGCGGCGAAGACATCGTCTTGCGCGACCGCCTGGGACTGCTCGAAACGCCCCGCGACGCCGAGCTCGCCGCGCGCGCGCGCGACCGCGACGTGCTGCTCGACGCGCTGGTCGGGCACGGCGACCTCGCGCCGGCGGACCGCGACGACGAGACGGCGGTCGTCGTCGCGGCAAACCGCTACCTTGCCGCCACACCGTGCGCGATCGTCATGGCGCAGCTGGACGACATCCTCGGCGAGCACGAGCCGGTGAACGTTCCGGGAACGTCGGACCAATATCCGAACTGGCGCCGGAAGTTGAACGCGCCCGTAGAAGCGCTGGCGTCCGACGAACGCCTCATGAAGCTGTGCGCAGCACTGGTCGAGCTACGCCCGCGAGAACACCACGACACGAGAAATGTGAAACCGTGAAAGAGAGCAGCATGTCGTTCCGCGCGCCCACGCCCGGGAGCCCCGCGATGCGTCGCGTGGCGGGCTTGCAGCAGGGCGGAGCGCCGTCGAACCAGCCAGGAAGATTGCTCCCGTGAGAGCAGTCTTGATGGCCGGCGGCGAGGGCTCGCGCCTTCGTCCGCTCACCTCGCGGCGGCCGAAACCGCTCGCGCCCGTCGCGGGCAAGCCCGTGATGGAGCTGATCGTCGAGCTGCTGCGCACGCACGGCTTCGACGAGATCGTGTCCACGCTGCACTACCTCGCCGACGAGATCGAGTCGTACTTCGGCGACGGCGAGCAGCTCGGCGTCGCGATGCACTACGTCGTCGAGGACACGCCGCTCGGCACGGCGGGCGCCGTGAAGATGGCGCACGATCTGCTCGCGGGGGAGACGTTCCTCGTGATCAGCGGCGACGCGCTCACGGACGTCGACCTCTCGGCGATCGTGCGTCACCACCGCGAGCAGGGCAACGACGCCACCATCGCGCTGCAGCGCGTGACGAACCCGCTCGAGTTCGGGGTCGTCGTCACGGACGAGAACGGCCGCATCGTGCGCTTCCTCGAGAAGCCGTCGTGGGGCGAGGTCTTCTCCGACACGATCAACACCGGCATCTACGTGCTCGAGCCCGGCATCCTCGACCGCATGCAGCGCGGCAAGGTGTACGACTTCTCCAAGGACCTCTTCCCCGAGATGCTGCGCGACGGCGCGAAGCTCGGCGGCTACGTCATCGACGCGTACTGGACCGACATCGGCAACCTCGAACAGTATCAGCAGGCGAACTACGACGCCGTCTCCGACGCGGTCCGCATCGCGTTTCCGGGCGAGGACCGCGGCGGCCGCGTGCACGCGGGCGAGGGCACGCGCGTGCACCCCGGCGCGCGCATCGAGGGGCCGGTCGTGCTCGGACGCGACGTGCGCGTCGCCGACGGCGCGTCGATCGTCGGGCCGGCCGTCATCGGCGACCGTTCGATCATCGAGCGCGGCGCGACGATCTGTCGCAGCGTGCTGTGGGAGGACGTGTACGTCGGCGAAGAGGCCGAGCTGAGCGACTGCACGATCGCGGACCGCAACACGATCCAGCGGCGCGCGAAGGTCAACGAGAACAGCGTGGTCGGACGCGGCTGCACGATCGGCTCGGGCGCGACCGTGAACGCGCACCTCAAGCTCTGGCCCGACAAGTGGGTCAACCCCGGATCGATCGTGTCGATGTCCCTGATCTACGGCCAGAAGTGGCCGGGATCGCTGTTCGGATCCGGCGGCATCAGCGGGCTCGCGAACCTCGAGATCACGCCGGAGTTCGCGCTGAAGCTCGGACAGGCGTTCGGGACGTCGCTCAAGCCGGGACAGGTCGTGATGACGAGCCGCGACACGCATCCCGCGTCGCGCGTCATGAACCGCTGCGTGATCTCCGGGCTCCTCGCCGTCGGCGTCAACGTCCTCGACCTGCGCTCGTATCCGCTGCCGCTCGCGCGCTACGCGGTCCGCGTCGGCAGCGACGGCGGCGTGCACGTGCGCGTCGCGACGGACGACCCGAACGCGATCGTGTTCGAGTTCTTCGACCACACCGGGATCGGGATCGACAAAGGCGCGGAGCGCAAGGTCGAAAACCTCTTCTTCCGCGAGGACTTCCGCCGCACGCCGATGGACGAGGTCGGCCGGCTCGACTTTCCGTCGCGCGCGCTGGAGCGGTACTCCGGCGCGTTCGTGCAGGCGCTCGACGGCGAGGCGCTGCGCGGAGCGAACTTCCGCATCGTGATCGACTACGCGTACGGCAACGCGTCGATCGTCCTGCCGCAGATTCTCGGCGGCCTCGGCGTCGAGCAGATCGCGCTCAACGCGTACTTCGACGCGGGGAAGGTCCGCACGTTCCGCGAGGACCGCGAGCGGCACCTCCAGCAGCTCGCGTCGGTGGTCACGTCGCTCGAGGCGAACCTCGGCGTGCTGATCGACGCGGACGGCGAGAGCGTCATCCTCGTCGACGACGCGGGCGAGATCGTCGGACGCAACCGCCTCATGGCGCTGCTCGTACTCCTCGTCGCGCGCGCGAAGCCGGGCGCGCGCATCGGCATGCCGCTCACCGTGCCGACCGTCGTCGAGCGGATCGCCGCGGACAACGGCGCGGAGATCGTGCGCACGCGCAGCGACCGCCGCTCGCTGATGGCGCTCGCCGAGCGCGAGGGCCCGAACCTCGCGTTCGCGGGCGGGATGAACTACGAGCTCATCTTTCCGGAGTTCCAGCCGGCGTTCGACGGCATCTACGCGACCGCGAAGATCATGGAGCTGCTCGCGACCGAACGCCACAAGCTCTCGGAGCTCGTGAACATGCTGCCGCCGTGGCACGTCGCGGGCCGGAGCGTGCCGTGCCCGTGGGACCGCAAAGGCGCCGTGATGCGATCGTTGCACGACGAAGCGGCGCACGGCGGCAACGGGAAGGTCGAGACGCTGGACGGCATCCGGCTTCCGCGCGACGGCGGGTGGGTGCTCGTGCTGCCCGACGCGACCGAAGCGTCCGTGAACGTCTGGGCGGAAGGCACGAGCGACGACGAAGCGGCGCGCTACGCCGACGAGATCGTCGAGCGCGTCAAAGCGATCGCGAGCAGCTAGCCGCTCTGCGTCGCCGCGCGCATGCGCGCCTCCTAAATCCCTAGGAAGTGCAGGTCCTCGCGCGTAAGCGGCGGCGATGCGCTCGCACGTCCGTTCTCGTTTCGCGATCGCCGCGCTCGGCGTCGTGCTGCTGGCCGCGGGCGCACTTCCGCCGCCGCCGGCACCGCCCGCCGTGCGTCCCGCGATCGAAACGCATTTCGGCGTGACGGTCGCCGACCCGTACCGCTATTTCGAGAACCCGAAGGACCCCGGCCTCGCGAGCTACTTCAAGGCGCAGAGCGCGTACGCGCGCCGCGTGCTCGACGCGCTGCCGGGACGCTCCGTGCTCGCCGCGCGCATCGCGCAGCTCGACAACGCGACGGAGCTGCTCACCGACGTGCAGTCGGCGGGCGGGACGTATTTCTACCTGAAGCGCCCGACGGGAGCGAACACGACGCGGCTCTACGCGCGCCCGATCGCCGGCGGGCGCGAACGGATGCTGCTCGACCCGGATCGCTTCGCACGTTCGCGCGCGCAGCACTACTCGTTCGACTACGTCTCGCCGTCGCCGGACGCGCGGTACGTCGCCGTCGGCGTCTCCGAGGGCGGCTCGGAGCGCACCGTGCTGCACGTGATCGACGCGCGCACGGGCGCGTTGCTCCGCGACGTCATCCTCCGCGCGATCTACATTTCGCCGTCGTGGCGCGACGACGGACGATCGTTCTACTACTTCCGCACGCCGCCGGAGGCGCCGAACGCCCCGCAGTCGGCCAAGGACACGGAGGGCGTCGCACGTCTGCACGTGCTCGGACGCGATCCGGACCGCGATCCGGCGGTGTTCGGCTACGGTCTGCGCCGCGACATCCCGTTCGCGCCGGAGGACGCCGCCGTCGTGTCGGTGTCGACGCGCACGCGATGGGCGATCGCCGCCGTCGTGCACGGCGTGCAGAACGAGATCGCCGTCTACGTCGCGCCGGCCGCGACCGTGACGGTCGCGCGCGCGCCGTGGCGGCGTATCGCCGGATATGCGGACGACGTCGTCGGCGCGTTCGCGGTTGGTGACACGCTGTACCTCGAGTCGCACCGAAACGCGCCGCGACGTCGGCTGCTCGCGCTCGACCTGCGCGCCGGCACGCTGGCCAACGCGCGCGTGGCCGTCGCGCAGTCGTCGCGCGTCATCGAGGACGCCTCGCTCGCCGCCGACGGCGTGTACGTGCGCGACCTCGTCGGCGGACCGTCCCGGCTTCGACGGCTCACGTTGCGCGCGGACGGGACGCCGCGGACGATCGCCGACGTCCCGTTGCCGTTCGCGGGCGCGATCGACACGGTCGACACCGACCCGAACGCGCGCGGAGTCGTGTTCGAGCTGACGTCGTGGACGAAGTCGCCGCGGTGGTTCCGCTCGGCGAGCGGCCGCGCGGCGGTCGACACGCGCCTGCGTCCGCCGTCGCCGATCGACTACTCCGGCATCACCTCGCGCGAAGTGTTCGCGACGAGCGCCGACGGCACGCGCGTTCCGCTTTCGATCGTGATGCGCAAAGACGCCGCGCTCGACGGCGTGAACCCGACGTGGCTCGACGGCTACGGCGCGTACGGTATCGTGATCCGGCCGAGCTTCTCCGCGGTGCGGCTCGCGTGGCTCGAGCGCGGCGGCATCTACGCCGAGTGCCATCCGCGCGGCGGCGGCGAGCTCGGCGAGCAGTGGCACTTCGCCGCGCACATCGCGACGAAACAGCGCACGGTCGACGACTTCATCGGCTGCGCGCGCTACCTCATCGAGCACCGGTACACGTCGCCGGCGAAGCTCGCCGGATCGGGGACGAGCGCGGGCGGCGTGACCATCGGCAACGCGATCGTGCAGCATCCCGAGCTGTGGGCGGCGGCGCTCGACGTCGTCGGCGACACGAACGGCATTCGCGACGAGTTCGCGGAAGGTGGGCCCGCGAACATCCCCGAGTTCGGCACGATCGCAAACCGCGTCGGCTGGAACGCGCTCTACGGCACCGACGCGTACGTGCACGTGAAGGACGGCGTGCCGTATCCCGCGGTCCTCGCCGTCACCGGCGCGAACGATCCGCGCGTGGCGCCGTGGATCGTCGCGAAGTTCGCGGCGCGGCTGCAGGCCGCGACGTCGAGCGGGAAGCCGGTCCTGGTACGCGTCGACTACGACGCGGGCCACGGCTACCTCGGCAGCTCGCGCGTCCAGGCGCAGGCGCTCGCGACGGACGAGATGTCGTTCTTGTTCTGGCAGCTCGGCGACGCGGCGTTCGCGTATCCGCCGGGCGCACCGGCCTCGCCGTAAGCTACGGCGCCGGCGTCTCGAACCGGATCGTCGCGTCGCGGTAGTCGAGCACGACCGCGAACTTCCGCAGCACCTGGTTGCCGACGTTCGCGACGATCGTCGGGTCCGCATATCCGCCGGCGCGCTCGTCGGAAAGGAAGACGGCCGGTGCGGGCACGACGACCGCGCCGAGCCGCAGCTCGTGCGCGCGCGCGACCCACCCGTGCACCGCGCCGCCGACGCCGCTCGCCGACGCGGAAACGGCACCGCGCAGCGCCGCGCGCAGGTCGTGCGCCGCGACGAACGGCGACTCGACGTCGACCGACCCCGCGCTTCCCGTATCGATCGTCATCGGGCCGGGAATGCCGTCGAGCGCGCCGTCGACCTGCGGCTGCCGGTCGTCGAGCGTCATGCGCACCGCGACACCGCCCGGCGTGAGCGCACGCGTGTCGCGCGCGAGCTCGACACGCGCGTGCTGCAAGTCGATGCGCGCGCTGAAGCGCGCGAGCAGCTCGTAGCCGATGATCCCGTCGATCGGGCCGTTGCCGAGGTCGAGCACGTAGAACGGCTGCGCGCGCATCTCGGCGTCGCCGACGCGCACGTCGCGCACCGTGGCGAACGCCGTCGGCGCGAGCGCCGAGCCGACGCCGCTGACGGTGCCGGAGCCGACGACGTCCAGGTGCGCGCGGCGCGCGGCCTGCGTCGTGATCGCGTTCTGCCCGCCGGTGTCGATGAGAAACCGCATCGGCACGCCGTCGACGGTGACCGGCACGATCGGATACGATCCGTCGCCCGCGATCGGCACCGTCGTGACGCCGTGCAGCGTCGCATCGTCCGGCGCCGGCGGCGGCGCGAACGCGGCCGGCGGCACGCTGCGCGGCGTCTCCAGCGCGACGACGCGCGCGGTCCACGTGCCGTTCTGCGAGACGTCGCCGATGCTCGACGGAACGACGAAGCCGTCTTCCGTGACGTACGCGCCGAACGTCACGCGCTCGGTCCACGGGCCGTCGTGCATCGTCACCGCGTTCGGCTCGTCGTGCGCGCGGTCGAATCCGACCTCGGGCGCACGCGATGGCGGCGGCGACGGCGCGGGCGCGGCCGGCGCGAACAGACGCGCCCACGTCAGGACGAGCGCGCGTTCGTCGGCGTTTCCTTCGATGCGCGGCATGCCGGTCGCGTCGACGTGCCAGACCTGCGTTCCGTCCCAGCCGTCGCGCTCGGAAACCGGTCCGGCGTCGAAACGGCGCACGAACGCTCCCGTCGCGCGGTCGACGAGGATCTCGCCGCGGCCGGCGATGCCCATCGTCGTGACGTCGAGCCGCAGACGAACGTAGCGCGCCGACACCGCGGGCGCCGGCGTCGCGGGACGAAGCACGGGGGCGGTGACGGCGAGCGCGGCGGTCGCGGCGAGCAGCATCGTCACGTCATGACGATACCCGCGCGACGAGCGCCGTTAGCGTCCGCCGGAGACGTCGACGATCGCGCCGGTCACGTACGCCGCGTCCGGCGAGAGCAACCACAGCACCGCGCTCGCGATCTCGTCCGCGGTGCCGACGCGTCCCATCGGGATCGCGGGTGCGACCTGCGCAGCGCGGTCCGGGCGTCCGGCGCGGGCGTGGATCTCGGTGTCGATCATGCCGGGCGCGACGGCGTTGACGCGGATCCCCTCGCGCGCGACCTCCTTCGCGAGCCCGATCGTCAGCGTGTTCACCGCGGCCTTGGACGCGGCGTAGTGGACGTACTCGTTCGGCGAGCCGAGGCCGGCCGCGCGCGACGACACGACGACGATCGCGCCGCCGCGTCCGCCGCGCGCCGTCGACATACGCCGCACGGCTTCGCGCGCGGTGACGAACGCGCCGGTGACGTTCACCGCGAAGACGCGTTCGAGCGTCGCGACGTCGATCTCGTCCACGCGCGTGAACCGTCCGGTGATGCCGGCGTTGACGACGACGGCGTCCGGCGCGCCCCACGCGGCGTCGACGGCCGCGAACGCCCGGGCGACGTCGGCTTCGCGCGCGACGTCGGCGCGTTCGATCCGCGCGCGGCGACCCGACGCCTCGACGTCCGCGGCGACGGACCGAGCCGCCGTCTCGTCTTCGGCGTACGTCAGCGCGACGTCGTAGCCGTCGCGCGCGGCACGGCGCGCGACGGAAGCGCCGATGCCGCGGCTGCCGCCCGTGACGATGAGGATGGGCACCTAGCGTTGGATCGCGTCGACGTACGCGATCTTGCGACCGAGCGAGTCGAGGACGTTCGGCCAGGCGTACCGCTGCGCCGTTTCGGCGCCGTTCGCGCGCAGCTGCTCGCCGAGCGATGGGTCGTCGTGCAGCGCGCGCAGGTACGTCGCGAGCTCGCGCCCGTCGCCGGTGTCGCACACGATCGCGTTGACGAAGGGTTCCGCGTACTCTTCGCCCGTCGCGCCGCACACGGGGATCCCGCCCGCGGCCATCACCTCGAGGCCGACGAGCCCGAACGGTTCCTTCCCGCTGTTCGCGAGCACCGCGCCGGCCGCCGCGTACAGCGCGTACAGCGTCGCCTCGTCGAGGAACGCGCGCACGTGCACGATCGGCGCCGTCGTCTCGCCGAGACGCTGCACGAACGCGCGCCAGGCGGAGCCTTCGTAATCGAGCCGCTCGACCGCGAGGCCCCGCTCGCGCGCACGCGCGAAGACGACGTCGCCATAGGGCTCCTTGCCGCCGCGCACGACGAGGCGCGCGTCGATGCCCGCTTCGCGGACGTCGGCGACGGCGTCGATCGCCTGCAGCCAGTTCTTGTCGGGATCGAACCGTCCGACTTTCACGAACGTCGGATGCCCGGCGAACGCGGCACCGATCGCGGCCGTCTGCTCGCGGTCGGCGCCTGCGAGCAGCGCGCCGTCGATCCCGTTCGGGATGACGAGCGCCGGCACGCCCCACTGCGCGAGCTCGAACTTCATGTACTTGCTCACGGCGGTGACCGCGGCGGCGCGCGTGAGCGTCGGCCAGTGGATCTTCTCGAAGCCGTACGTGTTGTTCGCGTTCCACATCAGCGTCAGCGCCGGGCGCACGCCGCGCTCGCGCGCGGCGCGGTCGACGGCGATCGCGACGTTCGCGGTCTGCCATTCTTCGCATACGACGAGCACGCGTTCGCCGGCCGCGTGCGCGGGCGCCAGCATCTCGTCGACGATCCACCGCGGCAAGCTCGTCTCCCAGTCGTGCACCTTCGCCGGCTCGCCGTCGTACGCGTTGCGCGCGTGCTGGCGCGAGATCCACTGCGACCACCGTCGCAGCGTCACGCCGGGATCGCCGGGCTCGACCGCCGGCGCGTTCGGATCGCCCGCGAAGAACAGCTGCACGTCATGGCCCGCCGCGCCGAGCGCACGCGCGAGCTGCGTCACGCGCGTCGCGAGCCCGCCGATCGACGCATATCGATCCGGCCCCTCGAACGAGAGGATGGCGACGTGACGAGGGATCATCGTGCGCCCCTTACCCGCCTACGGTGCGTGCAGGGCCGGAGCGCCGGCGCAGTTCGACGGCGCCGGCGTGCCCGCGAACCGCGCGCGCACCCACGCCAGCGCGTCGGCGGCCGACGCGGGGACGACCGGACGGTGCGCGAGCCCCGTCCACACGTCGTATTCGACCGTCGCGCCGCCTGCGCACAGCGCGCGCACCAGCGCGTCGCTCGAGCGCTGCGGAACCGTCGTGTCCGCGCTTCCTTGCGCGACGAACAGCGGCACCGCCGGATGCAGCGACGTCGCGTCGTTCTGCACGGCGAACCGCATCAGCGGCGCGATGTCGCCGTCCGAGCGGAACGCGGCGGACGGCACGAGACCCGCCCATGACGTCGGGCGGAAGAGCCCGCCGATGCACCGGTCGAGCAGCTGCGGCGTCATCGCGAGCGCCTGCGGGGCGAGGATGCGATCGAGCTTGACGGACGGATCGACCGACGCGGCCGCCTCCATGAACAACGCCGCGAACGCGAACGCCGGGGTCGGCGTCTGCGTCGTGCGCAAGCTGTCGATGAACGGCGAGATGAACGCACCCGGCGCTTCGGCGACGCCGCCGAGCAGTTGCAGCTCGGGCGCCCACGACGCCGCGAGCGCCGTCGTGAAGAGCACGGCATGGCCGCCTTGCGAGTGGCCCATCACCACCCAGCGCGTCGAGAGCTGCGGCGCGACCGTTCGCGCGGCGCGCACCATGTCGATCGCGTCGCGCGCTTCCGCGGCGCCGATCAGGTACGGGTGCACGCCGGGCGTGCCTTGGCCTTCGTAGTCCGTCGCGACGACCGCGTATCCGTGCGCGACGAAGCCGTCGAGGACGGACTCGATCGGCCCGAGATAGTCGTGCGCCGGCGCATCCGGCGCGTCGAGCGACGGCGTGCACGCGGGCGCGTCGCCCGTCGTGCCGTGCGCCCAGCTGATGACGGGCCAACCTCCGGCGGGCGGCGTCCCGTTCGGGATCGCGACGGTCCCCGAGACGACGCGGTCGGCTCCCGTCTGCGACACCGTGCGATAGAGCACCAGGGTGTTCGACGCCGCGCTCGGCAGCGCGGCGCTCGTCGCGAGCGGACGCGCCCACACGACGTCGCCGTGCGTGCCCGGCGGCAGCGGGCTCGGCGGCGTGTAGAACGGCGCGCCGGCCGGGCCGAGCGCTACGGTCGCGAGCAGTAGGACGAGCATATCGCACTGTACGCCGGCCGGCATGCCCACACCGTCGGAAGTGGTGCGTTTTCGCCTAGCGTCCATCCGTGGCGGACGTGATACCGTGGAGGCATGCCTAAGCGGTCACGGCCCACAGACCTCAACCAAGTCGCTGCCCGAATCGTAGCGGAGGCCGCCGCTAAAGAGCCCGAGCCTGGGAAGGGACCCCGCGGCTGTCGCCCTCGGGCGTCGTGGTGGCCTCAAAGGCGGTCACGCGCGAGCGAAGGTGCTAACGCCGGAAGAGCGCGCGGAGAGTGCCCGTAAGGCCGCTCGGGCGAGGTGGACACACGGGCCCGAGAAGTCGACCCGCGGCACGAAATGTTGCCAAATGGGCGAGAAAAGTCCCGGGCGGGACAAATGTAGGCGTACACGCCCAGGTGTTGCCTAAAGGCAACCCCGAACGGTACGGACACAAATGTCTCGTTTCCGCGACAGCTGTAGCGACAACGCGACAAATGTTCGAGCCCGCCCCGGCGCAGACGAAAACGGCCGGAACGGGCTCGGGACGACTGACGGGATTCGAAGCCGCGGCATCTCCTGGGAGAGATTCGGAACCTAGCTCCGCCGCCTTCGACCTCTCGGCCACCGTCACCATGATCGGGTGGGTTCCGGTTCACCCGCCGAAGCGAATGAACCGGACCGCCCTGCCAGTCGAATCGGAGTCGTCGTCCGTCAAGAAGGCGACTCCGCTTCGGCATTCCTTCAATTAACCGCGTGCTGCGAAACGCCCTGTGCCGAATTGTGGATGCGTGCACACATTTTCTAGGTGCCGCAAGGACGTTTCTGTCCACTTATCCGTCCACAGATATGCCGTCACGCATGCCGTCAGGCACGTCAGCCGGGGTTGACACTACGCGAACCCCGGCTTGGCGTGGTGTCAACCCCGGGTCGCAGAAACGCCGAAAATGTATATGGCGTAAGGAAAATTGTGACACGCGGCGAGCGGGCCATCCGCATACAGTGTGCACAAAAGGTGCGTCCTAAAGCGGTGTCCTTTAGCGCGCGGTTCGGGTTCGCCGTCACAACCATAGTTGTAAGTAAGCGTTCAAGCGAAGGTTGACCGTATGGTTCGCCGTACGATATTGCGTACGACGTTTCGTGCGATATTCCGTATAGAATTATGTAGCATTATCACTAACGCTATATCGCTATGGCGATATA
>Ga0213875_10001163_pt1 | contig 18052 bp, 14 predicted proteins | sample BarmaccomBMRX_R8_FD_160105 | JGI IMG/M metagenome (GOLD analysis project Ga0213875, IMG submission 160105) | Root-associated microbial communities from Barbacenia macrantha in rupestrian grasslands, the National Park of Serra do Cipo, Brazil - RX_R8 | ecosystem: Host-associated > Plants > Roots... | reverse complement strand
CCGCTTCGCGACCTCGGACCTCAACGACCTCTATCGCCGCGTTATCAACCGCAACAACCGGTTGAAGCGGCTGATCGAACTGCGCGCCCCCGACATCATCGTGCGCAATGAGAAGCGCATGCTGCAGGAGGCAGTGGACGCGCTGTTCGACAATGGTCGCCGCGGGCGCATCATCACCGGCGCCAACAAGCGGCCGCTGAAATCGCTCTCCGACATGCTGAAGGGCAAGCAGGGCCGCTTCCGCCAGAACCTGCTCGGCAAGCGCGTCGATTACTCCGGCCGTTCGGTTATCGTCGTCGGCCCGGAATTGAAATTGCACCAGTGCGGGCTGCCGAAAAAGATGGCGCTCGAACTGTTCAAGCCGTTCATCTACTCGAAGCTCGAGCTCTACGGCCTCGCCAGCACGATCAAGGCGGCCAAGCGCATGGTCGAGAAGGAGCGGCCGGAGGTCTGGGACATCCTCGAAGAGGTGATCCGCGAGCATCCGGTATTGCTGAACCGCGCCCCGACCCTGCACCGTCTCGGCATCCAGGCCTTCGAGCCGGTGCTGATCGAGGGCAAGGCGATCCAGCTGCACCCGCTGGTCTGCACCGCCTTCAACGCCGATTTCGACGGCGACCAGATGGCGGTGCACGTGCCGCTGTCATTGGAGGCGCAGCTCGAGGCGCGCGTGCTGATGATGTCGACCAACAACATCCTCAGCCCGGCCAACGGCAAGCCGATCATCGTGCCGTCGCAGGATATCGTTCTCGGCCTCTATCACATCACCATGGAGCGCGAAGGCGAGAAGGGCGAGGGCATGCTGTTCACCGATATCGGCGAGATCGAGCAGGCGCTCGAAGCCAAGGCGGTGTCATTGCATGCCCGCGTCAAGGCGCGCTTCGCGACCGTGGACGGCGATGGCAAGCCCATCGTGCAGCGGGTCGAGACCACGCCCGGGCGCATGCTGCTGTCGGAGATCCTGCCGCGCCATCCGGCGCTGCCGTTCGACGAGATCAACAAATTGCTGACCAAGAAGGAGATCAGCAACCTGATCGATCTGGTCTACCGCCACTGCGGCCAGAAGGAGACGGTGATCTTCTGCGATCGGCTGATGACCCTCGGCTTCACCCAGGCGTGCAAGGCCGGCATCTCGTTCGGCAAGGACGATCTGATCATTCCGCAGGCCAAGTACGACCTGGTCGCCGAGGTGCAGGAAAAGGTCAAGGAATACGAGCAGCAATACCTCGACGGCCTGATCACCCAGCGCGAGAAATACAACAAGGTCGTCGATGTGTGGTCGAACTGCACCGACAAGGTCGCCGAGGAGATGATGAAAATCATCCGCTCCTCGACTCCGGGCGAGCCGATCAACTCGGTGTGGATGATGTCGGATTCCGGCGCCCGCGGGTCGGCGGCGCAGATCAAGCAGCTGGCCGGCATGCGCGGGTTGATGGCCAAACCCTCGGGCGAGATCATCGAGACCCCGATCATCTCGAATTTCAAGGAAGGCCTGACCGTGCTCGAATACTTCAATTCGACGCATGGCGCCCGCAAGGGCCTGGCCGATACGGCGTTGAAGACCGCCAATTCCGGCTATCTGACCCGCCGGCTGGTTGACGTCGCGCAGGACGCGATCATCGTCGAAGACGATTGCGGGACGACCCGCGGGCTGCAGACCCGTGCCGTCGTCGAGGGCGGTGAAGTCATCTCGCCGCTGGCCGACCGCATCCTCGGCCGCACTGCCGCGGTCGACATCCTCGACCCGCTGTCGGGCGCGGTCGTGCTGGCGGCCGGCGCGCTGATCGACGAGGATGCCGTCGACAAGATCGAGCGTGCCGGCATCGACGAGGTGCCGATCCGCTCGGTGCTGACCTGCGAGGCCAGCATCGGGGTGTGCGGCAAATGCTACGGCCGCGACCTGGCGCGCGGCACAGTGGTCAACATCGGCGAGGCGGTCGGGGTCATCGCGGCGCAGTCGATCGGCGAGCCCGGCACGCAGCTCACGATGCGCACCTTCCATATCGGCGGCGCGGCGCAGCGCGGCGCCGAGCAATCCTCGATCGAGGCGGCCGCGGAAGCGACCGTACAGGTCAAGAACCGCAACGTCGTGATCAATTCTTCCGGACTGCCGGTGGTGATGGGACGCAATTGCGAGATGGTCCTGTTCGACGAGGCTGGCCGCGAAAAGGCGCGGCATCGCGTGCCCTATGGCGCCCGCCTGCTGGCCGATGAGGGCAGCCAGGTCCAGCGCGGCGACCGGCTCGCCGAATGGGATCCGTACACGATCCCGATCATCACCGAGAAGGACGGCGTGGCGCACTACGTCGATCTTGCCGAAGGCGTTTCGATGCGTGAAATCCTCGACGAGGCGACCGGCATTTCCTCGAAGGTCGTCGTCGACTGGAAGCAGCAGCCGCGCGGCGGCGATCTGCGCCCGCGGGTCACTTTGCGCGACGAGCGGGGCGAAGTGCTGACCCTCGGCAACGGGCTCGAAGCGCGCTACTTTCTGCCGGTCGACGCGATCCTGTCGGTCGACAACGGGGCGCCCGTCAAGGCCGGCGACGTGCTCGCCCGCATCCCGCGCGAATCGTCGAAGACCCGCGACATCACCGGTGGTCTGCCGCGCGTCGCCGAACTCTTCGAGGCCCGCAAGCCGAAGGATTTCGCGATCATCAGCGAGAGCGAGGGCCGCGTCGAATTTGGCAAGGATTACAAGACCAAGCGGCGCATCGTCGTGGTGCCGTCCGAGACCGACGGCTCCAAGTCGCCGGTCGAGTATCTCGTCCCCAAGGGCAAGCACATCAGCGTGCAGGAAGGCGATTTCGTCGAGAAGGGCGATCTGCTGCTCGACGGCAACCGGGTTCCGCACGACATCCTGCGCATCCTCGGGGTCGAGGAGCTGGCCAGCTACCTGATCAACGAGATCCAGGAGGTTTATCGGCTGCAGGGCGTGCGCATCAACGACAAGCACATCGAGGTGATCGTCCGGCAGATGCTGCAGAAGGTCGAGATCGAGGATCCGGGCGAGACCACCTTCCTCGCCGGCGAGCAGGTCGATCGCTCCGAATTCGATCTCGAAAACGCCAAGGCCGAGCGCGACGGATTGCGTCTCGCCGTCGCTCGTCCGGTGCTGCAAGGGATCACCAAGGCCAGCCTGCAGACCAGCTCGTTCATCTCGGCCGCCTCCTTCCAGGAGACGACGCGGGTGCTGACCGAGGCGGCGGTGTCGGGCCGCATCGATGCGTTGAACGGGCTGAAGGAGAACGTGATCGTCGGCCGGCTGATCCCGGCCGGCACCGGCAGCGTCATCGCCCATCTGCGCGAGGTCGCCGCCGAACGCGATCGCGAGCTGGCGGCGATCGCCGCCGAAGCGGACGCGGCAGAAGAAGCGGCCCCGCCGCAGCTCGAAGAACAGCGCACGGCCTAGCGGTAAGCGCGTCGAACCCGCCCTTGCCGGTACGCCGGCGAGGGCGGGTTACGATCGCCTACATGGCGTCGATGCAGTTCGCGAAACTGGTCATGACGCTGTCGGTGCCCCGCAGGCCCACGACCCAGTTTGAGGCAGTGGTGTTCGGGAACGAGAAGGTCAGCTCCTCGCCCTCGCGGAATTCAGCCACGAAGGTGCTCAGTTGAGCGCGGGTTATCCCGAACTCCAGGCCGGCCTGGTTATCGGTGAAATGGATGCCGCCGGCTCTTCCGTTCCAGTCGGACCTGTCGTCGATCCAAAAGACGACCTCTTGGCTCGCACCGTCACGGACCCGCCAATCGTTGGAGCCGAGCTGAATCACCACGGTGTCGTTGCCCTTGTAGTACTTGACCCCGAAGTACCGTCCGTCGTCCCAGCTCGTCGAGATGCCGCATACGGGAGTGCCGTCCGCCGAGGTGCCGCCGAAGGCGTCCCACTGGCCGCTGCGGGCGAAGATGACCGTGTCGGCCCTGGCGCCGGCGCTCGCCAACCACACGCCCGCAACGGCGGCCGCGCATCCGAGTGCCCACCTCATGTCTTCCTCTCTCCGTTTTGGCGCTGTCGCGCGTCGAACCGTTTCCAGCAAGCGATTGAGTGGGGCCGGGTGTCAATATCTGCTGGGAGTATTCCGGGCACCCAAAGCGCTTGACCGGGCGGGGCAGGGTTAATAGTATCCGCGGCTCTTCGGGCTGGCGGTAGGAGGCCACCTAGACGCAGCCCAGTTGGCGCGCCTGTGGCCCGGCACTCTTGCGAGGGAGTGCAAGATCATCGGGGGAGAGGGCTACGCCGCTCGGCGCAGGATCGTCGAGCGGTTGTCGTGTTCTACGAGGTTGATGGCGATGCCGACGATAAACCAGCTGATCCGTAACCCGCGGCAACCGCAGGTGGCGCGCAACAAGGTCCCGGCCATGCAGGCCTGCCCGCAGCGCCGCGGCGTCTGCACCCGGGTCTACACGACGACGCCGAAGAAGCCGAACTCGGCCTTGCGCAAGGTGGCGCGGGTGCGGCTCACCAACGGCTTCGAGGTGACCAGCTACATCCCGGGCGAAGGCCACAATCTGCAGGAGCATTCGGTGGTGCTGATCCGGGGTGGTCGCGTCAAGGACCTGCCCGGCGTGCGCTATCACATCATCCGCGGCACGCTCGACACGCAGGGCGTCAAGGATCGTCGCCAGCGCCGCTCGAAATACGGCGCCAAACGTCCTAAATAGGAGAAACCGGATGTCGCGCCGTCGCGCCGCGGTCAAGCGAGAGGTGTTGCCGGATCCGAAATTCGGCGACGCCGTCGTGACCAAGTTCATGAATTGCCTGATGCACGAGGGCAAAAAGTCGGTCGCCGAGCGGATTGTCTATGGCGCTTTCGACCGCATCCAGCGCCGCAGCGGGCAGGAGCCTTTGCGCACCTTCCACGATGCGCTCGGCAATGTCCGGCCGGCTGTCGAGGTGCGCTCGCGGCGGGTCGGCGGCGCAACCTATCAGGTGCCGGTCGAGGTGCGCCCCGAGCGCAGCCAGGCGCTGGCGATCCGCTGGCTGATCGGCAGCGCGCGAGCGCGCTCGGAAAAGACAATGGAGGAGCGGCTTTCGGGCGAACTCCTCGATGCCGCGAACAATCGCGGCGTGGCAGTCAAGCGGCGGGAAGATACGCATCGGATGGCCGACGCGAACAAAGCCTTCTCGCACTATCGCTGGTAAGGATCGGCCCGGAGCGCCGGTTCGGTTTTCTTGCGGGCGCCGGACACCGGCGCCGACGGAGTTTTGGTCATGGCACGCACGACGCCTCTCGATCGGTATCGCAACATCGGCATCATGGCTCACATCGATGCCGGCAAGACGACCACCACCGAGCGGATCCTTTACTACACCGGGCGCTCCTACAAGATCGGCGAGGTCCATGAAGGGACCGCGACGATGGACTGGATGGAGCAGGAGCAGGAACGCGGCATCACCATCACCTCGGCCGCGACGACCTGCTTCTGGGCCGACCACCGCATCAACATCATCGACACCCCGGGCCATGTCGATTTCACGATCGAGGTCGAGCGCTCCTTGCGCGTGCTCGACGGCGCGGTCGCGGTGTTCGACTCGGTGGCGGGGGTTGAGCCGCAATCAGAGACGGTGTGGCGGCAGGCCGACAAATACGGCGTGCCGCGCATCTGTTTCGTCAACAAGATGGACCGCGTCGGCGCCGATTTCCGGCGCTGCGTCGAGATGATCAAGGATCGCCTCGGCGCCGTTCCGGCCGTGCTGCAATTGCCGATCGGGGTCGAAGCCGATTTTGTCGGCGTGCTCGACCTGGTCGCGATGAAGGCGATCAAGTGGCGCGACGAGACGCTGGGCGCGCAATTCGACATCGTCGATATTCCGGCCGACATGATGGCCGAGGCGCAGACCTACCGCGCGCAAATGGTGGAACTCGCGGTCGAGCAGGACGACACCGCGCTCGAAGCCTATCTCGGCGGCGAGGAGCCGGATGAGGACACGCTGAAGCGCTGCCTGCGTCTGGGGACGATTTCCGGCGCCTTTGTCCCGGTGCTGTGCGGCTCGGCCTTCAAGAACAAAGGCGTCCAGCCGCTGCTCGACGCGGTCATCGCCTACCTGCCGTCGCCGATCGACGTCGAGGCGATCAAGGGCGTCAAGATGGGCACCGACGAGATCGTCGTGCGCCGCTGCTCGGACGACGAACCGTTCGCGGGGCTCGCCTTCAAGATCATGTCCGACCCGTTCGTCGGATCCTTGACCTTCGTGCGTCTCTATTCCGGGGTGGTAACGAGCGGCAGCCAGGTGCTGAACACGGTCAAGAACAACCGCGAGCGCATCGGCCGCATGCTGCAGATGCACGCCAACCACCGCGAGGACATCAAGGAAGCGCGCGCCGGCGACATCGTCGCGCTGGCAGGCCTCAAGAACACGACGACCGGCGACACCCTGTCGGACCCGGCGCAGCCGGTCGTGCTCGAACGCATGGAGTTCCCCGAGCCGGTCATCGAGATTGCGGTCGAGCCCAAGACCAAGGGCGACCAGGAAAAGATGGGCCAGGCGCTGGCGCGGCTCGCGACCGAGGACCCGTCCTTCCGGGTCTCGGTCGATCACGAAAGCGGCCAGACCGTCATCAAGGGGATGGGCGAACTGCACCTCGAAATCATCGTCGATCGCATGAAGCGCGAGTTCAAGGTCGACGCCAATGTCGGCGCCCCTCAGGTCGCCTATCGCGAGACGATCACCCGCAGCGCCGAGGTCGATTACACGCACAAGAAGCAGACCGGCGGTGCCGGCCAGTATGCCCGGATCAAGATCAGGTTCGCGCCGTTGCCGCCCGGTTCCGGCTTCGTGTTCGAGAATGAGGTCGTCGGCGGGGCGGTGCCGAAGGAGTACGTGCCCGGCGTCGAGAAGGGGCTGCGGGCATCGACCGAAAGCGGCGTGTTGGCCGGCTTTCCGGTCATCGACCTGCAGGCCGACCTGATCGACGGCGCCTACCATGATGTTGATTCGAGCGTGCTTGCTTTCGAGATCGCGGCGCGCGCGGCCTTCAAGGAAGGCATCATGAAGGCGGCGCCAAAGCTGCTGGAGCCGATCATGCGGGTCGAGGTGGTGACCCCGGAAGATTACATGGGCGATGTCATCGGCGACCTGAACAGCCGGCGGGGCCAGGTCACCGGCATGGACACGCGCGGCAACGCCCGCGTCATCGACGCGATGGTGCCGCTCGCGAACATGTTCGGCTATGTCAATACGCTGCGCTCGATGAGCCAGGGCCGGGCGCAGTACACGATGCATTTCGACCATTACGAGCAGGTGCCGCAGGCCGTCGCGGACGAAGTCCGCGCCAAGATGGCGTGAGCGGTTGAAGAATTGAGCGGAGAGCAGAGCGATGGGTAAGGCGAGGTTTCAGCGGAACAAGCCGCATTGCAACATTGGGACGATCGGTCATGTCGATCACGGCAAGACGACGCTGACGGCGGCGATCACGAAGGTCTTGGCGGAGAGCGGCGGGGCGACGTTCACGGCGTACGACCAGATCGACAAGGCTCCGGAGGAGCGGGCGCGCGGGATCACGATCGCGACGGCGCATGTCGAGTACGAGACCGAGAACCGGCATTACGCGCATGTCGATTGCCCGGGGCATGCCGATTACGTCAAGAACATGATTACCGGGGCGGCGCAGATGGATGGCGCGATCCTGGTGGTGTCGGCGGCGGACGGTCCGATGCCGCAGACGCGGGAGCACATCCTGCTGGCGCGGCAGGTCGGGGTGCCGTCCTTGGTCGTGTACATGAACAAGACCGACATGGTGGACGACCCGGAACTGTTGGAATTGGTCGAGCTCGAGGTTCGGGAGTTGCTGTCCTCCTATGATTTTCCCGGCGACGACATCCCGGTGGTCAAGGGGTCGGCGCTGGCGGCGTTGGAGGGGCGCGACCCGGCGGTGGGGCATGACACGATCCTGGAATTGATGGCGGCGGTGGATTCGTACATTCCGCAGCCGGAGCGGGCGAAGGACCGGCCGTTTTTGATGCCGATCGAGGATGTGTTCACGATTTCGGGGCGCGGCACGGTGGTGACCGGCCGCGTCGAGCGCGGCGTCATCAAGGTCGGGGACGAGGTCGAGATCGTCGGTCTGCGGCCGACCGCGAAGACCGTGGTGACCGGGGTCGAGATGTTCCGCAAATTGCTCGACCAGGGCGAGGCCGGCGACAATATCGGGGCCCTGTTGCGCGGCACCAAGCGCGAGGAGGTCGAGCGCGGCCAGGTGCTGGCGGCGCCGGGCTCGATCACGCCGCACACCAATTTCCAGGCCGAGGCCTATGTCCTGACGAAGGAGGAGGGCGGAAGGCACACGCCGTTTTTCGCCAATTACCGGCCGCAATTCTATTTCCGCACCACCGACGTGACCGGCACCGTGAAGCTGCCGGAAGGGACGGAGATGGTGATGCCGGGCGACAATGTGACGATGGAGGTGGAATTGATCGTGCCGATCGCGATGGATGAAGGGCTGCGCTTCGCGATCCGCGAAGGCGGCCGCACCGTCGGCGCCGGCGTCGTCGCCAAAATCATAAAATAGCAGAACGCCAGCGCTCTTCTGTTATGCCTGGGCCCGGTCAGGCGCTCTCGGCCGATGGTCCCTGCACCACGGCGCCTGAAGGCGTTTCCAAGAGCGGAGCGGGTCAAGCCGAAGTCCAACCGCCATCGCTGGCGAGACGCAGAGACCGGCTACATCTATGAGTGGGACTATCAACATGGCCGGGTCGAAAGATATGACACGCGCGGTCGGCATCTCGGGGAGTTCGATCCGCAAACGGGTATGATGACCAAACCCGCTGATCCCGGACAGACGACAGAAATATGAAGCGGATAACACACAGCCTTGTCGGCTATGATCGCCGCACCGAGAGTCTTGCCGAGGAATTCGACGTGCCTGATGCCGTCCTGCCGAAAGCAAAGGAGCTTGCCCGTGTGCCGGCCGACGATCCCGAGGCCGTGATGTGCTATCCGCTCGATGCGCTCCGTGCCCGCCGGCTGGCCGATATGCTCGAGGCGAGGATCGACACCGAGCGGCGGGACTACTTCCTTGAGGGCTTCGCGGGGGCATGATGCCGCGGTCGAGGTTTGGCCGGAGGGTCGACTAAGCAGGAACCTAGGAGTGTAGCTCAACTGGTAGAGCACCGGTCTCCAAAACCGGGGGTTGGGGGTTCGAGCCCCTCCACTCCTGCCAAATCAGCCGGCAAGGGAACCGCCGCCGTGCTGGAATAGCCGCGCCGAAACGCCATATCGGCGAGACGGGCACAGCATATTGTTGGGGTATTAGAGAGTGGCCAACACCAGCCCGACCGAATTTGCCCAGCAGGTGCGGCAGGAGCTGTCCCGCGTCACCTGGCCGAGCCGCAAGGAGACCATGGTCACGACCGCGATGGTGTTCGTCATGGTGTTCATCGCCGCGGCGTTCTTCTTCCTGGTCGACCAGGTGATGTCTTATGGCGTGCGCATGATCTTCGGGCTCGGTCGCTGAAGGGCGGGTCGAGAGCCGGTTTGGAGCTTGGGTTTGGAGCAGATTGCAATGGCGAGCCGCTGGTACGTGATCCACGTCTATTCCGGCTTCGAGAAGAAGGTGGCGCAGTCGATCCGCGAGCAGGCCGAGCAGAAGGGGCTCGCCGAGCATTTCGAGGAGATCCTGGTGCCGACCGAGGAGGTCGTCGAACTGAAGCGCGGCGCCAAGGTCAATGCCGAGCGCAAGATCTTTCCCGGCTATGTCCTGATCAAGATGGACATGGATGACGTGACCTGGCATCTGGTCAAGAACACCGCCAAGGTCACCGGCTTTCTCGGCGGCCGCGGCCGGCCGCTGCCGATCAGCGACGCCGAGGCGACGCGCATCATGCGCCAGATCCAGGAAGGCATCGAGCGGCCCAAGCCGTCGATCACCTTCGAGATCGGCGAGCAGGTGCGGGTCTGCGACGGGCCGTTCACCTCATTCAATGGCCTCGTCGAGGAGGTCGATGACGAGAAAGCGCGGGTCAAGGTGGCAGTGTCGATTTTCGGGCGGGCCACGCCGGTCGAGCTCGAATACTCGCAGGTCGAGAAGGTGTGAGCACGGCGCCGCCATGCGAGCATCCCGGCGAAAGCCGGGATCCACGGGGCAATCGACCGGGGCGCGTCCCTCGGCGTCGTTGCCGGGCTTGACCCGGCAATCTCGGAGGCGCTCCGGGGATGCCCGGGTCAAGCCCGGGCATGACGGTTACTTAGGGGTGGATTGAAGGATGGCGAAGAAGATCGTCGGGATGATCAAGTTGCAGGTGCCGGCAGGCAAGGCGAACCCGTCGCCGCCGATCGGGCCGGCGCTCGGCCAGCGCGGCCTGAACATCATGGAGTTCTGCAAGGCGTTCAACGCCGCGACCCAGAACCTCGAGCCCGGCATGCCGATCCCGGTCGTGATCACCGCCTATGGCGACCGCTCCTTCACCTTTGTCACCAAGAGCCCGCCGGCGAGCTATTTCCTGAAGAAGGCGGCGGGGGTCGAGAAGGGCTCGCAGACCACCGGCAAGGGCGGCGCGGTCGGGCGGGTCACGATGGCGCAGATCCGCGAGATCGCGGAAGGCAAGATGCAGGATCTGAACGCGAGCGACGTCGACGCCGCCTGTCGCATGGTGATCGGATCGGCGCGTTCGATGGGACTCGAAGTGGTCGAGTGAATTGCTTGTCGCGTCATTCCCGCGAAAGCGGGAATCCAGGCCCGCGGATCCGCTGAGGCCGCTTTGGGTCCTCGCTTTCGCGGGGATGACGACTGGAGGAGAACGGCGATGGCGAAAACCGGAAAACGGCTGAAAAAGGCCTATGAGGGCGTCGATCCGAACGAGACGCATGCGATCGCGGACGCGGTCAAGCTGATCAAGTCGCGCGCCTCGGCCAAGTTCGATGAGACCGTCGAATTGGCAATGAACCTCAATGTCGATCCGCGCAAGCCGGATCAGAATCTGCGCGGCACCGTGATGCTGCCGCACGGCACCGGCAAGACGGTACGGGTCGCGGTGTTCGCGCGCGGCGACCGCGCCAAGGAGGCCGAGGCGGCCGGTGCCGATGTGGTCGGCGCCGAGGACCTGGCCGAGAAGATCCAGGCCGGACAGATCGATTTCGACCGCGCGATCGCGACGCCGGACATGATGGCGGTGGTCGGGCGGCTCGGGAAGATTCTCGGCCCGCGCGGGCTGATGCCGAACCCGCGCCTCGGCACGGTTACCCAGAACGTGACCGAGGCGGTGCAGGCGGCCAAAGGCGGCCAGGTCGAGTTCCGCGCCGAGAAGGCCGGGATCGTCCATGCCGGGGTCGGCAAAGCGAGCTTTACGGATGACGCGCTCGTCGATAATGTGCGCGCCTTTGTCGGCGCGATCACCCGGGCCAAGCCCACCGGCGTGAAGGGCACCTATATCAAGCGGGTGGCGCTCAGCTCGACGATGGGGCCGGGGGTCAAGGTCGATCCCGCCGGCCTCGCCGAGGAGGCGCGGCAATAGGCGGCAGGGCGCGGCTGCGCCGCGGCGGCCAGTGCGGAGACGAAGGTGGATCGAGCGCAGAAGCAGAAGCTGGTTGAGGGGTTGCACCAGGATCTCGCGGATACGGTGTGCGTCGTTGTCGCGCACCAGACCGGGTTGACCGTGGCCGAGGCGACGCAGCTGCGCCGGCAGATGCGGGGGGCCGGTGCGCGCTATCGCGTGACCAAGAACCGGCTGGCCCGGCGCGCCCTTGAGGGGACGCCGTTCGAGCCATTGTCGGATCTGTTTACCGGTCCGACCGCGATCGCCTTCTCGCGCGATCCGGTCGCCGCCGCGAAGGTCGTGGTCGAATTTGCCAACCGCAACGACAAGCTGACGATCGTCGGCGGCGGCCTGTCCGGCCAGGCGCTCGATCCCGCCGGGGTGCGGGCATTGGCAACGCTGCCCTCGCTCGATGAGCTGCGCGGCAGGATCGTCGGCTTGCTGCAGGCGCCGGCGACCCGGGTCGCCACGGTGTTGCAGGCGCCCGCGGCGCAGGTCGCGCGGGTGCTCGCCGCCTTCGCCGAAAAGGCCGGGGCGCCGGCTGAAAGCGCCGGCGAGGGCGGCGCGGAAGGCGAGGCGGCGTAGCGGGGTTTGGATGTCATTGCGAGAAGCGCGGCGACGACGCGATCCCGTGCGGAAGGAGTCCTCTGCGGGGACGAGATTGCTTCGCTCTGCTCGCAATGACACGCAAAGAGATTGCTTCGCAGAGCCTGTCCGCAGGCCGGATTTCGGCCGGCTTCGTGGGCTCGCAATGACGAGATTGGTCTGATTTGACGATCGGGAGAGTGACGCATGGCTGATCTAACAAGGCTCGTCGACGATCTGTCCGCCCTGACAGTGATCGAGGCGGCAGAGCTTTCGAAGATGCTCGAGGAGAAATGGGGCGTCTCAGCCGCGGCGCCGATGGCGGTTGCCGCCGCCGGGGGCGGTGCTGCTCCGGCCGCCGAGGCGCCGGCCGAAAAGACCGAGTTCGACGTGATCCTGACCGCCTTTGGCGAAAAGAAGGTCAATGTTATCAAGGAAGTCCGGGCGATTACGCAGCTCGGCCTCAAAGAGGCGAAGGACCTTGTCGAGGCAGCGCCGAAGCCGGTCAAGGAAGGCGTCAACAAGGACGAAGCGGCCAAAATCAAGAAACAGCTTGAAGATGCGGGGGCGACTGTCGAAATAAGGTAGGTCTGCCCACGACCCGCAACATATTGCGGCAGCTGCGCGCTGCCGCTCGCCGATCTGGACCTTGGAACCGGGGTGCGAGCCCGCTCGCGCGCCCGGTCTCGGCGTCGCCGGCGACGACCGCACCCGGCGGCCGCAATCGAGCATTACTGGCCGGACGAGACCGGCCCTAGCGAGGAACCTGCATGGCTCTCTCTTCCTTCACCGGCAAGAAGCGCATCCGCAAGACGTTCGGGCGGGTGCCCGAGGTCGCCCCGATGCCCAACCTGATCGAGGTGCAGAAGAGCTCCTACGATCATTTCTTGCAGATGGAGGTCGTTCCCGAGCAGCGCGCCTCCGTCGGGCTGCAGGAGGTGTTCAAATCGGTTTTTCCGATCCGCGACTTCTCCGAACGCGCCCAGCTGGAATTCGTCCGCTACGAACTCGAGACGCCGAAATACGACGTCGATGAATGCCAGCAGCGCGGCATCACTTTCGCCGCGCCGCTGAAGGTGACGCTGCGCCTCGTTGTATGGGATGTCGACGAGGATACCGGGTCGCGCTCGATCCGCGACATCAAGGAGCAGGACGTCTATATGGGCGACATGCCCTTGATGACGCGCAACGGCACCTTCATCATCAACGGCACCGAGCGGGTCATCGTTTCGCAGATGCACCGCAGCCCGGGCGTGTTCTTCGACCACGACAAGGGCAAGACGCATTCCTCGGGCAAGTACCTGTTCGCCGCGCGGGTCATTCCCTATCGCGGCTCCTGGCTCGACTTCGAGTTCGACGCCAAGGATCATGTCTATGTCCGCATCGACCGCCGCCGCAAACTGCCGGCGACCACGCTGCTGCTGGCGATCGACGATGCCGCGACCGAGGCCAAGCGGGTGCAGCGGCTGGCCGAAGGCAAGACATTGCAGCCCGGCGAAGCCGTCGGCATGTCGAAAGAGGAAATCCTCGCGGCCTTTTACGACAAGCTGGTGATACGCCGCGGGCCGAACGGCTGGATGACCCCGTTCGATCCCGAGCAGATCAAGGGCAAGCTGACCAGCGATTTGCGCGACGCCGCGACCGGCGAAGTCGCGCTGGCCGAGGGCGAGCGCATGACGCCGCGCACTGCGCGCCGCCTGCGCGAGGCCGGTCTCACCGATGTGCTGGTGGGCGACGAGGAGCTGGTCGGCCGCTACTTCGCCGAGGATCTGATCAACGAAGAGACCGGTGAAATCTACTTCGAGGCCGGCGACGAAATCACCGAGGCCGCCCTGACGCAACTGGTCGAGGCCGGGATCACCGAAACGCCGGTGCTGGCGATCGATCATGTCGCGGTCGGCGCCTATATCCGCAACACGCTGGCGATCGACAAGAACGCGACCCGCGAAGATGCGCTGATCGACATCTACCGCGTCATGCGGCCGGGCGAGCCGCCGACGCTGGAAACCGCCGAGACCCTGTTCAACAGCCTGTTCTTCGACTCCGAGCGCTACGATCTGTCGGCAGTCGGTCGGGTCAAGATGAACTCCAGGCTCGGTCTCGAGACCGACGACACCGTGCGCGCCCTGCGCAAGGCCGACATCCTGGCGATCCTGAAGGTGCTGGTCGATCTCAAGGACGGGCGCGGCGAGATCGACGACATCGACCATCTCGGCAACCGCCGGGTGCGCTCGGTCGGCGAATTGATGGAGAACCAGTACCGCGTCGGCCTCTTACGCATGGAACGGGCGATCCGCGAGCGCATGTCGTCGGTCGAGATCGACACGGTGATGCCGCACGATCTTATCAATGCGAAGCCGGCGGCGGCGGCGGTGCGCGAGTTCTTCGGCTCGTCGCAATTGTCGCAATTCATGGATCAGACCAACCCGCTCTCGGAAATCACCCACAAGCGCCGCCTCTCGGCGCTCGGGCCGGGCGGCCTGACCCGCGAGCGCGCCGGCTTCGAGGTGCGCGACGTGCATCCGACGCATTACGGCCGGATCTGCCCGATCGAGACGCCGGAAGGTCCGAATATCGGGCTGATCAACTCGCTCGCCACTTATGCCCGGGTCAACCAGTACGGCTTCATCGAAAGCCCGTACCGCAAGGTCGTCGATGGCCGCGTCACCGACGAGGTGGTCTACCTGTCGGCGATGGACGAGGGCCGGTATGCGATCGCGCAAGCCAACGTGCCGACCGATGCCGAAGGCCGTATCACCGACGACCTGACCAATTGCCGCAAGGCCGGCGATTTCGTCATGAGACGGCCGCAGGACATCGATCTGATCGACGTGTCGCCGAAACAGCTTGTATCGGTCGCTGCGGCGCTGATCCCGTTCCTCGAAAACGACGACGCCAACCGCGCGCTGATGGGCTCCAACATGCAGCGCCAGGCGGTGCCGTTGATCCAGGCCGAGGCGCCGCTGGTCGGCACCGGGATGGAGGAGACCGTCGCCCGCGATTCCGGGGTTACCATCATCGCCCGCCGTTCGGGGGTGATCGATCAGGTTGACGCCACCCGCATCGTGATCCGCGCCACCGAGGAGACCTCGGCGGCGGCGTCCGGCGTCGATATCTACAACCTATTGAAGTTCCAGCGCTCGAACCAGAACACCTGCATCACGCAGCGCCCGCTGGTGAAGGTCGGCGACCAGGTCCGCGCCGGCGACATCATCGGCGACGGGCCCTCGACCCAGCTTGGCGAGCTGGCGCTGGGGCGCAACGTGCTGTGCGCATTCATGCCGTGGAACGGCTACAATTTCGAGGATTCGATCCTGATCTCCGAGCGGATCGTGTCGGATGACGTCTTCACCTCGATCCACATCGAGGAATTCGAGGTCATGGCCCGCGACACCAAGCTCGGCCAGGAGGAGATCACCCGCGACATCCCGAATGTCGGCGAGGAGGCGCTGAAGAACCTCGACGAGGCCGGGATCGTCTATATCGGCGCCGAGGTCAAGCCGGGCGACATCCTGGTCGGCAAGGTGACGCCCAAGGGCGAATCGCCGATGACACCGGAGGAAAAGCTGCTGCGGGCGATCTTCGGCGAGAAGGCCTCGGACGTGCGCGACACCTCGCTGCGGCTGCCCCCCGGCGTCAGCGGCACGATCGTCGAGGTCCGGGTATTCTCGCGCCGCGGCGTTGACAAGGACGAGCGCGCGCTGGCGATCGAGCGGGCCGAGATCGAGCGTCTCGCGAAGGACCGCGACGACGAGCGCGCCATTCTCGAGCGCAGCTTCGCCGCGCGCATGAAGGAGCTGCTGCTCGGCCAGCTGGCGGTTGCCGGACCCAAGGGCATGAAATCCGGAGCCGAGCTGACCGAAGCTGTGCTCGGCGAATACACGCCGGGGCAGTGGAAGCAGATCTCGGTGCGCGACGACGCCAGGATGGCTGATGTCGAAGCGCTGAAGAAGCAGATGGAGGATGCCCTCGGCGAACTCGAATCCCGCTTCGAAAGCAAGGTCGAAAAGCTGCAGCGCGGCGACGAATTGCCGCCCGGCGTCATGAAGATGGTCAAGGTCTTCGTCGCCGTGAAACGCAAATTGCAGCCCGGCGACAAGATGGCGGGACGACACGGCAACAAAGGCGTCATCTCGCGCATCATGCCGATCGAGGACATGCCCTATCTCGAGGACGGCACCCCGGTCGATCTGGTGCTGAACCCGCTCGGGGTGCCGAGCCGGATGAATGTCGGCCAGATCCTCGAAACCCATCTCGGCTGGGCTTCCGCCGGGCTCGGGCGCCGCATCGGCGAGGTGCTCGACCAGGTCAAGCGCAACCGCTCCGACGGCGAATTGCGGCAGCTGCTGGGCGAAATCTATGACGGGGCCGACAAGGATCGGCTGGACGGGCTCGGCGATACCGAAGTGGTCGAACTCGCCGGCAACCTGACGCACGGCGTCCCGATGGCAAGCCCGGTGTTCGACGGCGCGCGCGAGGAGGACATCGTCGGCATGCTCGCCAAAGCCGGGTTGTCTTCGTCCGGGCAGGTGACGCTGGTCGACGGCCGCACCGGCGAAGCCTTCGACCGCAAGGTCACGGTCGGCTACATCTACATGTTGAAATTGCACCATCTGGTGGACGACAAGATCCATGCCCGCTCGATCGGGCCCTACAGCCTCGTCACGCAGCAGCCGCTGGGCGGCAAGGCGCAGTTCGGCGGCCAGCGTTTCGGCGAGATGGAGGTGTGGGCGCTCGAAGCCTATGGGGCGGCCTATACTTTGCAAGAGATGCTGACCGTCAAGTCGGACGACGTATCCGGCCGCACCAAGGTCTACGAGGCGATCGTGCGCGGCGATGACAATTTCGAAGCCGGCATTCCGGAAAGCTTCAACGTGCTGGTCAAGGAATTGCGCTCGCTCGGCCTCAACGTCGAACTCGAGCAGCGCAGCTATTGATGCCTGTTAACGCCTGTTAAAGCGCGGCGAACAACAGGCAGAACAGGCAGCGGTTAACACCGTCGCTCCCGCGCAGGCGGGGGCCCAGGGCAAGCGGTCAAGCGTCGGCACTGGATTCCCGCTGCCGCGGGAATGACGAACCCAGGAAGGGGTCGTGAATGAACGAGTTGATGAACATCTTCGGGCAGGTCACCGGGACCCAGAGCTTCGATCAGATCCGCATCTCGATCGCCAGCCCGGAGCGCATCCGTTCGTGGTCGTACGGCGAGATCAAGAAGCCGGAGACGATCAACTACCGCACCTTCAAGCCCGAGCGCGACGGGCTGTTCTGCGCCCGCATCTTCGGGCCGATCAAGGATTACGAGTGCCTGTGCGGCAAGTACAAGCGCATGAAGTATCGCGGCATCATCTGCGAGAAATGCGGCGTCGAGGTCACCTTGTCGAAGGTGCGGCGCGACCGCATGGGGCACATCGAGCTGGCGTCGCCGGTGGCGCATATCTGGTTCATGAAGTCATTGCCGAGCCGCATCGGCCTGTTGCTCGACATGACCCTGAAGGACCTCGAACGGGTCCTCTATTTCGAGAACTACGTCGTCATCGAGCCGGGGCTGACGCCCCTGAAGCTGCACCAGCTGCTGTCGGAAGAGGAATATCTCGCGGCGCAGGACGAATACGGCGACGACCAGTTCAGGGCCTCGATCGGCGCCGAGGCGTTGCGCACGATCCTGTCGGCGATCGATCTCGACGACGAGAAGACCCGTCTGCGCGAGGAATTGCGCGACACCACCTCGGAGGCGCGGCGCAAAAAGCTGGTGAAGCGGCTGAAGCTGGTTGAGGCGTTCATCGAATCGAACAGCCGGCCGGAATGGATGATCCTCGAAGTCGTTCCGGTCATCCCGCCCGAATTGCGCCCGCTGGTCCCGCTCGACGGCGGCCGCTTCGCGACCTCGGACCTCAACGACCTCTATCGCCGCGTTATCAACCGCAACAACCGGTTGAAGCGGCTGATCGAACTGCGCGCCCCCGACATCATCGTGCGCAATGAGAAGCGCATGCTGCAG
>Ga0213875_10001162_pt1 | contig 18053 bp, 18 predicted proteins | sample BarmaccomBMRX_R8_FD_160105 | JGI IMG/M metagenome (GOLD analysis project Ga0213875, IMG submission 160105) | Root-associated microbial communities from Barbacenia macrantha in rupestrian grasslands, the National Park of Serra do Cipo, Brazil - RX_R8 | ecosystem: Host-associated > Plants > Roots... | reverse complement strand
CTTCGGCAACGTGCGCTTCCCGGACGTCGTCGCGGAGCTGGAGCAGCCGAACGACCGCGCCGACGCGATCGACATCGCGCTCGACGGCATCATCGGCACCGACGAGATGAGCCGTTTCGACTGGTGGTTCGACTACGCCGGCGGACGCATCGCGATCCGGCGGAACGCCGTGCGGTAGGGGCGAACGAGCCTCGGGCGTGTATGAACGAGCCGGCGCTCTTGCCTCGCAGGCTGCTGGTCGCGGCGAGCCTTCTGATCGCGGTGATCGCGATCGGAACGGCGGGGTACGCGCTGCTCGAGCGGTGGTCGGCCTTCGACGCGTTCTACATGACCGTCACGACGATCACGACGGTCGGCGGCGGCGAGCCGAGCCCGATGGATCGCGCGGGCAAATGGTGGACGGTCGTCGTCGTCGCGTTCGGGTTCGGCGCGCTGACGTATACCGTGCTCGCCGGCTTCGGCTACATCATCGAAGGCCACTTCGGCGCGGACGTGTCGCTGCGCCGGATGCGCGGACGCGTGCAAGCGATGCATGATCACTTCATCCTGTGCGGCTTCGGGCGCGTCGGTCGTGAGATCGCGCACGACTTCACGGTCGAGCACATCCCGTTCGTCGTCGTCGACATCAACCCGGCATCGCTCGATCGCGCCGCCGCCGAAGGGTTGACGGTGATGCACGGCAACGCCGCCGACGTGGCGACGCTGCAGGCCGCCGGCATCGAGCGCGCGCGCGGCCTCGTCACGGCCGTCGACGACGACGCCGACAACATCTACGTCACGCTGTCGGCGCGCGTGCTGAAACCGGATCTCTTCATCGTCGCGCGCGCCAACGCGGCGGACGCGGACCGGAAGATCCGGCTCGCCGGCGCGAATCGCGTCATCTCGCCGTACACGATCGGCGGCCGGCGGATGGCGAGCCTCGCGATGCGGCCGACGGCCGTCGAGTTCGTCGACACCGTGCTCTCCGCGAACAACGGTCAGCTGCTCCTCGAGGACCTCTCGATCAAGGCAGGGTCGGAGTGGGTCGGCAGCACGTTGGTGGAGCTGTTTCCCGACGGCGACGAGGCGATCGTGCTCGCCCTCAAGCGCGACGGCGAGATGCGCTTCCGCCCCGCCGGCGACACGCGCCTGCGCGCGGGCGATGAGCTCGTCGCGGCGGGACCACCGGCCGCGATCCGCGCGCTCGAGCAACGGCTGTGATCGTCAGCGTCGCGCGCGAGCTGGGCGCGGGCGGCCGGACGGTGGGCGAAGCGCTCGCATCGGCGCTCGATGCGCCGTTGCTCGACGAGCGCTCGTTCATCGAGCTGCTCTCGGCGCGCAGCGGGCTGCCGCGTGCGGTGGTCGCCGAGCGCATCGAACGCGCGCCGAACTCCGGCGAGCGTCTGATGGCCGACCTCGCGGCGGCGAGCGCGATGCTGCCCATCCCCGCGTTCCAATACCAGGACGAGGAGCAGCTCGTCGATTTCGTGCGCGACATCGTGCTCGACCATGCGCGCCGCGGACACGTCGTCGTCGTCGGCCACGGCGGCGTCAGCATGCTCGGCTGGCGACCGAAGGGCGTACCGGTGCTGGCGATCCTTCTGCGCGCGAGCGCCGCGTGGCGCACGACGCAGCTCACGCGGCGCTACGGCATCGAGGCGAGCGACGCGCACGCGCGGGTGCAGCGCGCCGACGACCTGCGGACCCGCTACCACAAGCACTACTTCGACGGCGACGTCAACGACTGCCGTCAGTACGATCTCGTGCTGAACACCGAGTCGCTCGGGCTCGACACCGCGGTCGACGTCGCGCGCGACGTGGCGTTGCGGCGCGCGCGCGACGTTGCTTTCAAGGGGGGCGCATGACCGAAACGAGCGTGGAACGCGAGCTGAAGCTCGAACCCGACGCGCACTTCTCGCTCGCGCGCCTCGAGCCGCGCTTCGACGAGTACGTCGGGTCGCCGGCGCGCGCGCGCCGGCTGCACACGATCTACTACGACACGCCCGACCTGCGCCTCACGCGCTGGGGATGCAGCCTGCGCCTGCGCCGCGGCGAGGGATGGACCCTCAAGCTGCCGGTGCCGCACGACGGTGACGCGCTCGTGCGCGAGGAGCACGTGTTCGCCGAGGCCGGCGACGGCGTACCGGCCGGCGCGATCGAGCTCGCGACCGCGTACCTGCGCGGCGCCGCGCCGCGTCCGGTCGCCGAGCTGCGCACGCTGCGCGTCAGCCGGCGCGTGACGACCGGCGAGGGCGACGATCTCGCGGAGGTCGTCGAAGACGACGTGCGCGTCGTCGAGGGACGTCGCGTCGTCCGGCGCTTCCGCCAGGTGGAGATCGAGCTCGACGCGCACGCACCCGACGCGGCGCTGGACGCGATCGGTGCGTCGCTGCGGTCGCACGGCGCCGGCCGGCCGGATCCGGTTCCGAAGAACGTGCGCGCGATCGGCGCGCGCGCCGGCTCGCCCGAGCTCGCGCCGAACGCGCTGGACCGCGATGCGACGCTCGCCGACCTCGTGCGCGCGACGCTCGCGTCGTCCGTCGAACGCGTGATCCGCTTCGACGCGAAATTGCGCACCGCACCCGACGAGCGGTCCGTGCACGGCGCGCGCGTCGCGGTGCGCCGCTTGCGCAGCGCGCTGCGCACGTTCCGTCCCGTGCTCGAGGCCGCGTGGGCCGACAACCTGCGCGAGCGGCTCGCGTGGCTGCAGGACGGCTTGTCCGCGGCGCGCGACGCCGACGCGATGATCGCGGGCGTGATGCGACGCTCGGAGGTCCTCGGCGACGGCGACCGGCATCGCATCGAGGACGTGCTCACACCGCTGCGTCTCTCGCGCGACGAATCGTACGCGCGCGTCGGCGCGATGCTGCGCGACACGCGATACGTCGTGCTGCTGCAGGCGATCGTCGACGGCGCCAAGCACCCGGTGCTCGAGGCGGCGGCCGACGCGCCCGCGCGCGTCGCGCTGCGCGCGATCATGCGCGCCGCGTGGAAGGCGTTGCGCAAGCGCGTCCGCTCGCGCACGCGGCCGCCGTCCGACCGCGAGCTGCATCGCATCCGCATCGCGGCCAAGCGCCTGCGCTACGCCGCGGAAGCGGTCGCGCCCGTCGGCGGGCGCCGCGCGCGCCGGCTGGGGCGCGCCGCGGAGCGGTTGCAGTCCGTCCTCGGCGAGCATCACGACGCCGTCGTCACCTCCCAGCGCCTGCGTTCCGTCGGCGCGTCGGCGGACGTTGCGTTCCTCGCGGGCACGATCGCGGGGCTCGAACGGGTCGCGGCGCTCGACGCGCGCGCGGCATGGCGTCGTCCGTGGCGCCGCGCGCGCCGCGCCTACCGGCGCTCGACGCGCGGGTGAAGGGCACCTTCCGCACCGCTCGAACGTCGGTTTGGTGATCGTCAACAGCGTCGAAGTCATGTTCGGCGGACAAGCGGGCGACGGGAGCTTGACGACCGGCGACTTGATCGCCGGCGTGTTCAAGCGCATGGGGCTCGAGGTCTACACGTACAAGGACTTCCCGTCGCGCATTCGCGGCGGCCACACCAACTACGTGATCCGCGCGAGCACGCACGCGGACTACGGCATGGCGGACGCGGTCGACGCGCTCGTCGCTTTCGATCTCGAAGCCGTCCAGGCGCACATCGACGAGATGCGTCCGGGCGGCTTCATCGTGTTCGACAACACGTCCGAGACGGTGCCCGACGAGCTGCGCCGCGGCGATGTGACGTGGTACGAGATCCCGCTCGCGAAGATCGCGAAGGAAGAGCTCGGGCTCGAGCTCGTGCGCAACACGATCTCGCTCGGCGTCCTCGGCGCGCTGATCGGCATGGACCCCGACGTCGTGCGGCACGACGTGCGCGGCGTCTACGCCCGCAAGGGCGAGAAGGTCGTCGACCTTAACGTGCGCGCGATCGAGGCCGGCGAGCGGTTCGTCATTGAGAACTTCGCCGGCCGTCCGAGCGGCTACGGCCTGACGGCCGGCGCGGACGGCGATCGGCTCATCATGATGGGAAACGACGCGATCGCGTACGGTGCCCTGGTCGCGGGCTGCCGCTTCATGGCCGGCTATCCGATCACGCCCGCGACCGACGTGCTCGAGTGGATGTCGAAACAGTTGCCGAAGTTCGGCGGCGTCGTCGTGCAAGCGGAAGACGAGCTCGCGGCGATCACGATGACGCTCGGCGCCGCGTTCACCGGCGTGCGCGCGATGACGGCCACGTCGGGACCGGGACAGTCGCTGATGACGGAGGCGATCGGTCTCGCGGGCGTGCTCGAGATCCCCGTCGTCGTCGTCGAGTGCGCGCGCACCGGCCCCTCGACGGGCATGCCGACGAAGACCGAACAGAGCAATCTCAACCACCTGATCTACTCCGGGCACGGCGAGATCCCGCGCGTCGTCATCGCGCCGGGGACGGTGCGCGAGTCGTTCGAGCTGACCGCGACCGCGTTCAACCTGGCCGAGAAGTACCAGTTGCCGGTCTTCGTGCTCACGGAACAGGCGTTGTGCCAGAGCAAGGCGACGCTGGCGCCGCTGGACGTCGGCGCCGTCGAGATCGATCGCGGCAAGCTGATCGCCGGCGGCGAGGTGACGTTCGGTGAGTACAAACGCTTCGCGTTCACCGAGGACGGCGTCTCGCCGCGCGTGATCCCGGGCGTTCCCGGCGGCATGCACCTCGCGCCGGGCTCCGAGCACAACGACGCCGGCGTCATCACGGAGAACGCGCGCAATCGCGCGCGCATGATGGAGAAGCGCATGGGCAAGCTCGTCGCGATGCGGGACGATCTGCCGCGCGCCGTGCTCCACGGCGTCGCCGACGCCGACATCGCGATCCTCGGCTACGGCGCAAACCGCGGGCCGATCGCGGAGGCGGTGCAGCGGCTCGCGGCGGGCGGCGTGCTGACGCGCTTCCTGCAGCTGCGCACGCTGTGGCCGTTCCCCGAGGACGACATCCGCGAGTTCGTGCGCGGCGCGCAGCACGTGTTCGTCGTCGAGAACAACTACACGGGGCAGTTGATGCAGCTGGTCCGCGCGGTCGTCGGGCCGCTCGACGCGCTGCACGGCGTGCGCAAGTACGACGGGCGGCCGTTCCGTCCGATCGAAGTCATCGAGAGCGTTCTCGACACTTGCGGGCTCGCGCTGCACGCTCCCGGCGACATCGCGGAGGCGATCTGACATGGCGGTGATGAGCCCCAAAGACTTCGCGACCGCGACGCCGTCGTGGTGGTGCCCCGGCTGCGGCGACTACGGTGTCCTCTCCGCGCTCAAACAGGCGCTCGCGGAACTCGGCAAGCAGCCGAAGGACGTCGCGTTCATCTCCGGGATCGGCTGCTCGGGAAAGATCTCGGGATATCTGCACAGCTACGCGTTCCACGGCGTGCACGGCCGCGCGCTCCCGGTCGCGACGGCGGTGAAGCTCGCGAACCGCGATCTGACGGTGATCGCCGCGGGCGGTGACGGCGACGGCTACGCGATCGGCGCCGGGCACTTCGTGCACGCGGTGCGCCGCAATCCGGACGTCACGTACATCGTGATGGACAATCAGACGTACGGCCTGACCAAGGGCCAGTCGTCGCCGACGAGCGCGACCGGCTACGTCGCGTCGGTCAGCCCCGACGGCAACCCCGACACGCCGCTCAACGGCCTTGCCCTCGCGCTCGCGGCAGGCGCGACGTTCCTGGCGCGCGGCTTCTCGGCGCAGCCGAAACAGATGGTCGCGATGATCAAGGCGGCGATCGAGCACCGCGGCTTCTCGATCGTCGAGGTGATGTCGCCGTGCGTGACCTACAACAAGATCAATACGTACGCGTGGTTCAAGGAGAACGTCGAGGACTACACCGCGACGGAAGGCTACGCGCCGAACGACCGCGTGGCGGCGTTTCGCGCGCTCACGCGCGACGGTGACATCCCGCTGGGCATCATCTTCAAGGACGAGCGCCCGACGTTCGAGGACCGCACCGGGCTGCCGGAGACGCCGGTCGCGCACGTCGACCTCGGCGCGTCACGCGCCGACCTCGCGTCGATGCAGGCCGCGTATCGCTGAACGGCGCTAGCAGGACGGGACGACGGTGCCGCTCGTGAGGGCGGCGTGTTCGGTCAGCAGCGCGTCGCGGCGGCGGCGCCACGATGCGGCGCAGTGCTCGGCGAGTGCGTCCGTGGCGGCGCGACGGTCGGCGTCGGCGATGAGCGCGTCGAGCGCGTCGACGAGCCGAACGATCGCCGTCGCTTCGAGCAGGGCGCGCACTTCCATCGTGCGCACGAACGTCATGGTCTCCATACCGTGCTGTCCTCGTCGGATCCGGCATCCTGCCGGCGGGTCGCCCATACATTGCATCGGCGGCGTACCGGACGCGCCGCAGGGACTTAAGTCCCGGTGCGGCACGTCTTTACGACGGGTGTGAAATGCGTCACGCGGCGCCTCGTGGATTCGCCGAAGGCGAATCCACGAGGCGCGCTGCCGCGGCCACCTGCAGGGTGGTCGGGGCGCCCGGCCGGAGGATCGTGACGGCGGTCGCCGGCGAGACCTTCGCGACGGCGTCCCGGAAGAGGTCCGCCGCCTGCGGCCCGACGACGAGCGGATTGTGCGCATAGTGCACGGGAATCGCGGCGTGGACGCCGAGCAGCTTGCACGCGTACGCGGCGTCTTGCGGTCCCATCGTGAACGCGCCGTTGCCGACGCACAGCACGGCGAGGTCCGGACTGTAGCGCACGCCGGTGAGCGACATGTCGCCGTAGACGTCCGTGTCGCCCGACGCATACACTCGCACGCCGGCGATGTCGATGATGAAGCCGGCCGCAGGATAGCCGAGGATCGTCGAATGCACGGCGGGCACGAGCTCGAGCCGCATCGCGCCGTGCATCGCCGTGCCGCCCATGTTGATGCCCGCGCCGTTGTTGAGCACGATCTGCGCCGGGTCGAGGTTCGCGGCCTTGAATTTCGGCACGAGGCCGACGCGCATCATGTCGCTTTGCCCGACGGTCTTCACGTTGACGCCCGCTGCGAGCAGCGCCGGCAGCAGCTCGAAGTAGTCGCCCATGTGATCGCCGTGGTCGTGCGTGAGCGCGACGACGACGGCGTCGGGATTGCGCGCCTTGATGTGCGCCGCGTACGCGCTCGCGCTCGACAGCTCCGCGGGCTTGTCGATGTTGAACTGCTTGAAACCCGTATTGTTCCAGATCCACGCGTCGACGAGCGCGATCTGCTTGTCGTCGGGCGACGCGAGCTCGAACACGCCGCCGCCGTACCAGCGGATCTTCAATGCCCGTGTCGCGCCCGCCGGCGCCGCGACGGTGGGCCGCGCGACGCTCGCCGCGCCGGCCGCGGACGTGACGGCGAAGAACTCGCCACGCGAAAGATCGTCGCTCATCGATGCTCTCCTCGGGTTGCTTCGGAACGGCTGCCGTTATCCGGCGGCTTTCGCAAGCCCTCGCGGCTCGCGCGCCGGGATGACGATCACGGCCGCTGCAGCGAGCAGCGCCGCGATGCATCCCGCGAACGCCGCGCGGTAGCCGATCGCGTCGATCAGCCGGCCGGTGATCACGGGACCCAGCGCGGCGACGATACCGACGGGCACGCCTTGCGCGGCGAGGATCGCGCCGTACGCGCGCCGTCCGAAGCGCTGCGCCATCAGCGCGCCGCGCAGCGGCGACGTCGCGCCGTAGCCGGCGCCGAACGTGCACACGTACACGATCACGCCGGCCAGCGTCGGCGACGCCGCGAGCACCGCGACCCCGATCGCCTCGATCGCGAACGTGCCCGCAAACAGCGGCACGACGCCGATCCGGTCGGCGCCCCATGCCACGAGCCAGCGGCCGGGGAGGTACGCGAGCCCGAACAGGCCGACGAGCGTCGCCGCGAACGCGGGCGCGTATCCGGAAGCGATGAGGTATGCGACGTGCTCGAGCAGCACCGCCGTGCTGGCGAAGTACGCGAGCGCGATCGCGATCGTCGGCAGCCAGAACGCCGCGCTGCGCAGCGCGCTGCCGAACGCGACGCCGCTCGCCGGCGTCGACGGACCGGCGCTCGGCGCTCCGTCGGGGAAGAGGCCGGCGTCTTCGGGGTGCCGGCGCACGACGAGCGCGTGCAGCGGCAGCGTGATCGCGATCTGCGCGATCGCCAGCATCGTGACGGCGTCGCGCCAGCCCAGGTGCGCGATGAGCGCGCCCGCGATCGGATACGTGATCGTCGACGAGAACGCGCCCATCAGCGTCAGCAGCGAGAGCGCGCGCGTCCGGCCGCGGTCGAACCAGTTCGCGACGACCGTCATCGTCACGGGATAGTAGGTGAGCGCGGTGCCGACGCCCATTCCCAGCGACCACAGGAGCGTGAACGCGAGCGGATCGTGCGCTCGCGCGATCGCGAGCAGCGAGCCGCCGCACACGAGCGATCCCGCCGAGAGGAGCACGCGCGCACCGAAGCGATCGAGCGCGGGGCCAAGGACGAGCCCGGCGAAGCCGCCGACGAGGACGACGCCCGAGTACGCGGCGCCGATCGCGGCCTTGTCCATCCGCAGGTCGCGCGCGACCGGCTCGACGAGCAGGCCGAAGAGATACTGGCTGGTGCCGTACGCGACGATCGTCGTCACGCCGAGCGCGACGACGATGCGCCATCCGTAGAACTTACCGATCGGCGGATCGGTCCTGAGCACGGCGAAGGACGCGATCGCGACGGATTCGCCGAGAAGGCGAATCCACTACACGACGTCGGCGTCGTAGATGATGCGGAGCGTGCCGGTGCGGCGGCCGCCTGCGTAGAGGGCGACCGAGAGATCGTTGTACACGATGCCCGTGTCTCGGGCGTACGTGAAGATGGCCCACGGGCGTTCGGCCGCGGCATCGAGCGTACAGCCCGCTTGGCGAAAATGCTCGTACGGCGTGCGCTGGGGCATGCGGTCCGCCGCCGTGCCGAGCCCGACGCGCGAGCACCGCAAGCTGAGCGCGTCCTCGAAGAACCGCTTGATACGGTTGCCGTCGAGGTCGGTCGCGTAGTCGCCGGTCCAGGCTTTGCGGCATTCGCGATAGTGGCCGAAGCAGAAGCCGTTCAAATCGACCGCGAACATCGCCTTGATCGCGCGGTGCTTCGGCACGTTCTCGTCGATCAGCCGGTTGAAGCCGTCCTCGATCGCGCGGTCGTAGCGCGTCTCGAACTTCGCCGGGTTGAAGCCGGTCTCCGGAACGCGCGAGACGTCGAACAAACGGCCCAGCTTGCGAACCGATGCGCCGGTGAGCTCGACGTAGTTCGTGTCGAAGCAGTCGGCGAGCGCGATGTCGCGGCGGTCGATCGCGGCCGCGAACACCGCGTCCATGTCGGCGGCCGCCGACAGGCCGATGGCGCGAATCTGCTCGGCGACGGTCCCCAGCGGGCGGCGCGAGGCGAGCGCGTGCGCGTGCATGCCCAGCATCGCGAGCTCGAGTCGGCGGTCGTCGCTCGCGGCGCCGGCGTCGCTCTCGACACGGCGCACGGCGATCTCCGTCGCGCTGCGCACGTCGGCAAGCGCCGCGAGCTGCTGCTCCACGATGCCGGCGACTTCCGTCGTGCGTTCGAGCGTGCCGTCGAGCTGCACGCGCAGCTCGGCGATCGCCGCCTGCATCGCCGTCGTCTCGTGGTGGACGCCCGCGGTCTGTTCCACGGCGTGCGTCGTCGTCTCGTTCATCGCGCCGCTCGCCTCGGAGACGCCGGCGATGACGCCGGCGATCTCTTGCGTCGCGTGCGAGGTCGTCTCCGCCAGCGACCGTATCTCGTCGGCGATGATGCCGAAGCCGCTGCCGGCGGCGCCGGCGTGCGCCGCCTCGATCGCCGCGTTCAACGAGAGCAGGGTGGTCTCGCTCGAGATCGTGTCGATCAAGTCGAGGATCGCGGCGGCGCGTTCGCTGGCCGCGGCCGTCGCTTCGACGAACGTCTCCGCGTGCCGCACGTCGTCGCGCACGCGCACGACGCGGTCGAGGACGCGCTGCAGCTCGTCGACCGACGCCGCGAACCCGGCGCGCATCGCGTCGAGCGAGGAGCGCATGCGTTGGGACGCCTGCGCCGCGACGTTCGCCCCGGCGGCCGTCTCGTCGATCGCGTGCGTCGTCGAGTCGAGCTCGGCGTGCAGCGAGGCGAGGCCGGCTTCGATCGAGCGCCACTCGTAGCTGTTGCGCGCGATCGACACGGCGATCGCGGTGATGAGGCGCAGCACCTCGCGCTGGTCGTCGTCGACGCGCGCGCGCAGCGCTTCGGCTGCCGTGCGCACCGCGGGCGGAAGCTCGTCGAGATCCAGGGCGTGCGACGCGCTCGCCGCGCGGCGCTCGCCGAGGCGGTACGTCGCGATGACGGAGCGCAGACGCTCGATCGCGTCCGCGATGGCAAGCTTGCCGGCACGCTGTGCGGCCGTCGCGACGTCCTGCGCGTGGCGCGCCATCTGCTCGACGCCGTTCGCGATCGCCGAAAGCGACGCGCTCTGCTCGCCCGCGATCGCGGCGACGTCGGCGATCGAGCGGTCCAGCTCGTCGACCTGCTCGCGCGTGCGCGCGGAGCGCTCGCGTGCCGTGCCGAGATCGCTCGCCAGCGTGCGAACGATGCCGGCGGACTCGCCGATCGCGCTTTCCACCTGACGGCTGGCCTCGTGCAGCGCCTTCTCGATCTCGGCGACGTTCGACGCGGACTCCGCGGTCGAGGCCGCGAGCTGCTTCACCTCGCCGGCCACGATCACGAAGCCGCGGCCCCGGTCGCCGAGGTGCGCGGCTTCGATCGCCGCGTTGATCGCCAGGAGGCGCGCCTGCCGCGCGATGCGCTTGAGCTCTTCGAGGAAGTCGCGGATCTCGCTCGAGCCGGATTCCATCGCCGTCGCGAACTCGGCCGCGCCCTCGACGGTCGACACCAGCGCTTGCAGCGCCGCCAGCACGCGGTCGACGCCGTCGTCGTACTGTGTCGTCGAGTCGCTCAGCGTCGCCGTCAGCGAGCGCAGGCCGTCGGTCATGCGCGCGACGTGCGCCGCGCCTTGGTCGATCTCGCCGATCGCCGCGGCCGTGCGTTCGACCACGGCGCTCTGCTCCGTGGTGTTGCCGACGATCCGTTCGAGCTGTCCGGCGTTCAGCGCGGCGCTCTCGGCGGCCGCCTCGACGATCTCGCGGAAGTCGAGCATCTCGGCCTGGAGGCCCTCGACGAACGCCCGCAGCGCGGGCGCCGCCGGAAAAGCGAACTCGTCGACCCCGGTCAGCGGAGTCGTCAGATCACGCGTGCGCTCGAGCGCGCACAGCCACTCCGCAGCGCGCTCGGCCGCCTCGTCCGAGCCCGCTGCGGCGCGTTCGCCCACCATCATCCCTTCATACTTCGGTCATACCTTCCTCAGGAATGAGTGGTGGGGCGGCAGTAGCCTACGGCGGGTCCGGGTCGGCTGCCAAGACGTGCGGGGTGATGAAGAAGACGACCTCATCCTTCGAATGCGTCGTCGAGCGGTTTCGAAAGAAGGCGCCGAGCACCGGCAGATCGCCGAGCACGGGCAGCTTCGCGACGGTCTCCGAGTCGACGTCTTGGAACAGACCGCCGAGGACGATCGTCTCGCCGTCGTGGACGCGCAGGGTCGCGTCGACCTTGCGGTTGGCGACGATCGGGAAGCTGCTGTTGAAGCCGATGATCTGCGAGTACTCCGGATGGAGCTCGGCGGTGATCGCGCCGTCGGCGCCGATCGTCGGCGTCAAGCGAAGGCGGACGCCGACGTCGATGGTCTGCACCGTCGGGAACCCGGTCTGCTGGTTCACCGTGACCACCGGATACTGCTCGCCGACGAGGAGCGACGCTTCCCGGTTGTTCAGCGTCGCGATGCGCGGCTGAGCGAGGATCGAGGCGCGTCCGCGCTGCACGAGCGCGTCCAGTTGCGCGTTGACGATGATCGAGCTCTTCGTGAGCGTGTACGGCAACTGCCCCAGCGCGCCGGCGCCGTAGCCCGACCCGCCGAAGAGGATGCCGACGTTCGTCGTGTCGTTCACGGGCTGCACGTCCGCGACGCGTACTTCGATCATCACCTGCCGTCCGGGGGCGTCGAGCTGTGCGAGCAGCGTCCGCACGTTCGCGACGGTTTCCGCGTTGCCGCTGACGACGACGGAGTTCCGGCGTTCCTCGGCGAGCAGCGCGCCGTCCGGAACCGCTGCGCGCAGCAGCTTCACGGCATCGCCCGCGCGCAGGTTGCGCAGCGCGATCGTCTCCGCGGCGAGCGTGCCGAACCGCCGGCTCATCGCGGCGGCGTCGCCGACGAGCAGCAGCCGGCCGTCGCGATGCGACTGCAGGTCGTATGCGCTCATGACCGCGGCCAGCGCCTCGTCGAACGTGACGTCGGTCAGGCGAAGCGTCACGCGCTGCGGCTTGACGGAACCGTCCGCGACGACGTTGCGGCCGCCGCGCGCGCCGAGCAGCCGGATGATGTCGGCGAGGTCGACGTCGCGTGCGTCGATCGCGAAGCGGTCGCTCTGCGCCGGCACGCCTGATCGCGCGACGAACAGGGTCGCAACGATCAGCGCGGCGAGCAGGATGCGGACGATGCGGTGCATGCTCAGAGTCCTCCGGGCGTCGACCGCGTGTGCGCCGGATCGATGCGGAGCACGACGCCGTCGTCGAGGCGTACGCCGCCGGCGTCGATGGCGGCGACGCGCGCAGGCCCGACGCGATCGCCGACGGCGAGCAGACGCGTGACCGCGCCGTCGAACGCAAGCGCGACGGGATGCGATCCCGTGACGATCGCACCGATGCGCAGCGCGGGCGGGGCAAACGCCGGCGGAGACGCGGATGCGCCGGGTGCAGGGAACGGCAGCGGCGGCGCGCCGGCGTTCGGCGGCAGGACCGGCAATGCTGCCGGGAAGCGCGGCACGCTCGCTCCCGTGAACGCCGGCGCCGTCGTCGCGCGCGCGAGGATCGGCGCCGCGAACGGGTCGCGGCGCGGCACGACCGCGATGGGCTGCACCGTCGTGACGCCTCGCGGCGTGCGCGGCGTCGCCGGCGTCGACCCGGCGTCGTTCGCGCGTCCGGCGGGGACCGCGAAGGCGGCGGCCAGCGACGCGAACGCGACGGCGGCGAGCGCGGTGCGGCTAACCGGGCGCGACGGCATGGGGCGCTTGGACGCGGTCGGGCGGGTTCAGGACGACGTGCAGCGCCGCGGCGACGGTCGCCGCGGACGACGCGTCGCCGGCGTTCGCGACGGAGCGGATGGCGATCGATGCGGGCACCGCCGTGCGTGCGAGCGCGCGGATCGCATCGAGCACGCCGCCGTAGCGCCCTTCGATCGCAACGTCGAGCGCGATCGGCTCACCGGCGTGCTGCGCGGCGCTGACGGACGTGATGCGCGCGCCGCAGCCGCGCGCCGCGCGAACCGCGTCGTGCACGAAGCGCGCAACGTCGCCGCGCGTCGCGATGCGCTCGGGCGTGCGCGCTGCTGCGCTCGCGCGCTCGCGTTCCAGCGCGGGACGCCGCGCGAGCGTGACGTGCGCGGCGCGCAACCGTTCGGCGGCGAGCGCGTCCTGCGCGTTCTGGCCGGCGACGCTCGCCTCGCCCGTGCGGTAGACGAAGGCGTACGCGGCCACGATGACGAGGAGCGCAACAAACCGGATCGCCGCCGGCGCGCTCACGGCGCCCGCTCCACGGCGATCGCGTACGTAACCGCGTCGGCTTCGCTGCGCGCCGACACCAGCCGCGCGCTTCCGCCGGGACGGCTCGCGGTCAGCGTGCCGAGCGCCTGCGCGACGGCGTCGACGCTGCGCGCGCGGCCGTCGAGCGCGAGCTGCGCCGGCTCGACGCGCACCGAGGCGAGCCACGCGTCGTCGGGGAGCAGGTTCGCGGTCCGTGCGATCTCGTTCGCAGCGTCGTCGCCGCTGCGGCGCAACGCCGCGCGGGCGGCGGCGCGAGCGCGCAGTCGCGCGACGTCACGCTCGAGCGCTCGCGTCGCGTCGAGCGACGGCTGCAGCGCGACGAGCGCGCGACGAACGGGTCCGCCGGCGCGTCGCGCCGCGTCCAGACGCTCGAGCTCGATCGCGTGCAGCACGACGGCGAAGGCCGCCGCGCACAGGACGGCGAGCGCCGGCGCGCGCACGGCGCGCACCGCGTCCGGTGCGACCGCGAGCCCGCACCGTTCGAGGCGCGGCGCGAGGTAGTTGAAGCGCGTCACGCTGCCCACAGCGCGAGCCCGACGGCGAGCGCCCAATCCGGCGACGCCGCGCGCACGACGTCCGGCGGATACGCCGTCGCGGCCGCTCCGTCGAGGACGCCCGCGGCGACCGGGATCGCGATCGCGCGTTCCAGCGCGGCGGCGAATCCCGCCAAGCGCGCGCCGTTGCCGGTGAGGACGACGGAACGCACGTCGGTCGCCGTCGCGGCGCGGTGCGCGACGAGCGCCGATGCGATCGCATCGATCATCGCGGCAGACGCGTGCTCGGCCGCGCCGCCCATCCCGATTGAGCGCTTGCGGGCTTCGGCTGCCGCCGCGTCGATCCCGAGCGACGCCGCGAGGGCGGACGACAGCGCGTCGCCGCCGTCGCCCACGACGCGCGCGAGCGGCACCGGTTCGCGCGGCACGACGAGCAGCGTCGCGCGCGTGCCGACGTCGACGATCGCACCGGCGTCCGGATACGCGCGCAGCAGCGCCAGCGCCGCGTCGTCGACGGCGAGCGGCCGCAGACCGGCGCGGCGCGCGACGGCGACGAGGCGATCGAGGACGGTCCGTCGGGCGACGCCGACGATGCAGCCGTCGCCGCGCTCGCGCACGACGCGCACGGCCGCGTCCGCGGGCGGCATGTCGACGAAGCGCAGGGCCTCGAAACGCGCGGCGCGCGTGCGTTCGCGGGTGCCCATGGCAGGCAGCACGACGGATCGCACCGCCGCGTCCGGCGGCGCGATCGCGAGCACGCAGCGGCGCTCGCGCGTGCGCAGCTCGGCGCGCGCGCCGGCGAGCGCCGCCGCGGCGTCGTCGCCCGTCGCACGCGAGGCCACGGCGACGAGCACCGGACGGCCGCGAGCGTCGAGCTCCGCTTGGGCGACGCGCGTTCGCGCGGCGCCGACGTCGACGCCGAGCGGGAGCGTCGCGCGACGGCTCATCGCGACGCCTCCGCGATCAGCGTCAGCACCGTGCCGCCTGCGATGTACGGCGCGAACGCGAGCGTGTCGCCGCGCCGCGAGCGCTTCGACGCGAGCAGCCACGACGCGACGGCGCCGCCTCCGACGAATGCAAGCGCGAGCGCGAGCGCGCCGCCGGCGGGCCCGAGTCCGGCGCCGACCGCCGCGGCGAGCTTGACGTCGCCGAGGCCGATGCCGCGGCCGCGCGTCGCGACGTGCAGGAACAGAATCGCGCCGCCGCAGCACGACGCGCCCGCCGCGGCGACGACGCCGTCGCCTCGCAGCAGCGCGAGCACGAGCGCGGTGGCGAGGCTCGCGCGCGTGAGCGCGTTCGGGATGAACCCCGTGCGAGCATCGACGATTCCGCCCGCGATCGCGCCGGCGGCCGCCGTCAGCGCCGGGAGCGTGGCGGTCATCGGAGCGGCGCGAGCCGCGCTCGCGCGGGCGCATAGCTCGGATCGATGCGCAACGCGTCGCGAAGGTGCGCGCGTTCCGCGGCCCGATCGCCCGCGCGTCGCGCCGTCTGCGCCGCGAAATGCGCGTACCGCGCGTCGCGGGCGGCGCGCGCGGCGCGCGCGAAGTCGTGCTCGGCGGCGCGCCACCGTGCGAGCCGCGCTTCTCCCAGCGCCCGATCGGCGAGCAGCGCCGGATCGTCGGGCGCCGTTTGCAGCGCGTCGCCGGCGGCTTCGATCGCGCGGAGCGCGTCGCCGCGCGCGCGGCGCAGCAGCAGCACGAACGCGAACCGGTCCGCCGCGGTCACGAAGCGCGGGTCGAGTCGCCGCGCGCGATCGTAGCTGCGCGCGGCACCGGCGACGTCGCCCGCGCGCAAGAAGTCGTCGCCGCGCGTGACGAGCGCGGACGCGACCGGGCCGCGGAACAGCACGGCGGCGATGACGAGGCTCGCGAGCGCGATCGCAGCGCACCGCGGCGGCGGCGTCGGGGTCACGCGAGGACGCCGTAGAAGCACGCGAGCGCGAGCATGAGCGTGCCCGCGACGAGCGCCGGCGCCTGCGCGGTCGCCACCCGACGCAGCAGTGCGCTCGCGCGCGATGCCGCGAAGGCGCTCGCCAGGAGCGGCAGCGCGTGACCGAACGCGAACGCGGCGAGCAGCGCGATGCCGTCACCGTCGCGGCCGCTCGCAAGGGTGAGGCCACCGAGCGCGAGGATCGCGGGCATGCAGCACGGTGACGTGAGGAGCGCGCTCGACGCGCCGAGCAGCAGCGCGCCGCCCAAGCTCGTCGGATGCGCGGCGCCGTCGCCGTGCGCGCAGCGTTCGGATCCCGCGCGTGCGAGCGTCGCGATGCCGCCGAGCGCGAGCGCGGCCGCCGCGAGCGCGTACGCGGCGCGAGAGCCGGCCAGCAGCGCCGCGGTCGCACCCGCGGCGGCGCCGACGAGGAGGGTCGCGGCGAGCACGCCGCCGACGAACGTCGCCGCGACGCGCGCGGGACGCGCGGAGCCGTGCACGAGCGCAACGAGCGCGACGGCGCGCGGCGCGGTGCACGGGCCGACGCCGCTCGCGGCGCCGGCGAGCGCGGCCAGAGGATACGCCGCCGCGGAGCGTGCGGCGACGGCGCGCAGCGCCTCGCCGAGCGCGTCGATCACGGCGAGACCTGCAGTCCTTGGCCCGCGACGTACTCGATCTTCGTCGCCGTGCAGTTCGTGCCGCACACGCTTCCGCTCGCGCCGCCGGTGAGCGGGATCTTCGCGAGCGTCGATCCGACGTGTACGCCGGGACAGACGATCGTGTACGAGGCGGGGCTGCCGCCGGTCGCCTGCGTCGTGGTGAGCGAATACGTCGCGGCGCCGCTCTGGGCCGCCGGATCCTTCGGCGTGTTGTTCAGGTACGCCACCGAGTTCGCCGTCAGCAGGGAAGGCTGCACGGCGGCACCGCTCGCCGTCGGATACACTTGGTTGTCGGCGTAGTACAGTTCGAGCGCGGTGGCGATCGCGCGCAGGTTCGACTCGCACGCGGCGCTCTGCGCCTGCGCGCGAGCGTTGACGAAGTTCGGGATCAAGATCCCCGCGAGGATCGCGATGATCGCGACGACGATCATCAATTCGATCAGGGTGAAGCCGCGCTCGTTCTCGCGCGCGTTCGGTTGGTGCACGACGGCCCTCCGGGTGGGTGCAACCCGCTCCGGTGCCCCGCGCCGCGCGCGACTATGCTGCGGCTACCGCTGCTCGACCGACTGCTTGCCGCGCCGCTGCTCGGCGGGCTTCGAGTCGCCCGCGATGTTGTGCGCCGTGTTCACCAGACCGACGTGCGAGAAGGCTTGCGGGAAGTTGCCGACCATCCGGCGCGCGTTCAGATCGTACTCTTCGGCGAGGAGACCAACGTCGTTCGCGGTCGAGATCAAGCGCTCGAAGACGCGCCGGGCATCCTCGTCGCGCCGCTGCAGCACGTAGTTGTCGGCGAGCCAGAAGCCGCACGCGTAGAACGCGCCCTCGCCGGGCGGCAGCCCGTCCGTCGCCGCCGACGGCTGCGTGTAGCGCTGCACGAAGCCGTCGACGACGAGCTCGCGCTCCGCGGCCCGAATCGTGCCGATCACGCGCGGATCCTCCGGCGGCAGAAACCCGACCAGCGGGATCAGCAGCGTCGCCGCGTCGAGCTCGACGGAGCCGTACGACTGCGTGAACGTCTCACGCTTCGGGTCGTAGCCTTCGCGGCACACCTCCTCCTGAATCGCGTCGCGGATCGTGCGCCAGCGGTCGGACGGCCCGTCCAACCCGAACTTCTCGACGGCACAGATCGCGCGATCGAACGCCACCCACGCGAGCACCTTGGAGTGCACGAAGTGCCGTGGGTCGCCGCGCACTTCCCACAGGCCGCAATCCGGCTTCTGCCAGCACTCCTCGACGGCTTGCACGACGGCGGACGTGAGCGCCCACTCTTCGGTGTCGGGCATCAAGCCCGCGCGATGTGCCTGGAACATCACGTCGACGACCTCGCCGTACACGTCGATCTGCAGCTGCTGCGACGCGGCGTTGCCGATGCGCACCGGGCG
>Ga0213875_10001161_pt1 | contig 18075 bp, 22 predicted proteins | sample BarmaccomBMRX_R8_FD_160105 | JGI IMG/M metagenome (GOLD analysis project Ga0213875, IMG submission 160105) | Root-associated microbial communities from Barbacenia macrantha in rupestrian grasslands, the National Park of Serra do Cipo, Brazil - RX_R8 | ecosystem: Host-associated > Plants > Roots... | reverse complement strand
CGGTGTCGGCGTCGGGGCTGATCAGCGCGGTCTCGGTGATCTCCAGGGTCAGCAGCTCGGCGGGGAAGCGGGCGTGGGACAGGGTCTGGCGCACGGAATTTGCAAAGCCGGGTCGGCTCAGTTGGCGCGGCGAGACATTGACCGCCAGCTCGAGCGGCCTCCCCACCTGCTTGCTGAGCGCGCCGATCACCTCGCAGCTCTCGCGCAGTACCCACGCGCCGAGCGGAATGATTGCCCCTTTACCGTGCTGCGTGGAGCGTCTCATGAGCCAGTTGGGGGGTCGCCGCGAAGTAGCCGCGTGTGGAGAGCTTGCGCTTGCGCGGATGGCGCTACGCCGAGTTCCTCTCGTAGCCGCGTGCGTAGGGTCTCGTAGACGCGAAGCGCCTCGGCGACGTTGCCGGTGCGCTCCAGCGCTCGTATCAGCAGGCAGTAGCCGCTTTCCCGAAAGGGTGCGCGCTCGGTCAGTTCGCGCGCGAGTAGCGCGGCGGTCGGGAGCTCGGTTTCTCCCACGGCCAGGCAGATCCGGGCGTTGGCCTCGATCGCCCGCACGCACACGTCGGCCATCTCCTGGCGCACCTCGCTGATCCAGGGCGCGTCCTCGCCGCGCATGAACTCTCGACGGGCGATGGCGCCGGCAATGACCGCGCCGGGGTAGGCGTCCCACCAGCGGTCGGCGGTGATCAGCGACTCGGCTTCGTGGACCGCGTGGCGCGCCGCTTGAACATCGACGAACGCCTCCCGGCTGAGATTCAGGCGGATCTCGCTGCGGCCGTCCAGCGACCCCTCCCCGAGCAGGCGGCGGAGCTTGGAGATGAGCGCTGAGAGGGCCAGTTGCGGCGCGGAGGGCAGCTCGTGCTGCCAGAGCGCTTCGATCAGCTCGTCGCGCGTCGCGGTTCGGTGGGGGCGAGCGGTCAGGAAGGCGAACAGGAGGCGCCCCTGGCGCCCGGGCATCCGGTCCTCGACGCGCTCGGCGCCGATCCGAACGACGAAGCGGCCGCAGAGCTGGATGCGGATGCCCGCGGCGTGCGCCTCAGGCTCGACCGGTCGCATAGCCGGCTCCAAACTAACGCCAAGCGTGAGCGCCGACAATGCGAGGTTGAACAGCACACCCGGGAAGGAGTGATCGATGGCATACGTGTACTCGTGCGACTGCGGCTATGTGGTCCGCGGCGAGAGCGCAGAGGAGTTCGTCGCCGACATGGAGGCCCATATCGAGCAGGCGCACCCCGACATGGTCGGCAAGCTCGCTCGCGAGGACATGCTCGCGTTCGGCGAGGAGCAGTAGGTAAGCGCTCGGCTGCCTGATCCGAGCGCACCAGGGTTTCGCCGAACCGACGTCAAGGCGACGAACCGGTCAAACAGCGGCCCGTCCCGGCCCCGCGATCGCCTCGGCATTGCCGTCGGAGGACGTCGCGCTGAGCTCCGGCCCGGCCAGGATCGGCGGACGCAGGCCCGAGCACAGCAGCCGCACCCAGCTGATCTGCCCGCCTGTCTCCTGGAGATACGCCTGCTGCTCGAAAACGAACGAACGACCGCCGCTGCGACCGTGCAGGCGGTAGCCCAGCCGCCGGCAGTCAGACAGCTGCTCGACCTGCACGTCGCTGAGCCGCTCGACCGTGATGCCGTCAAGCCAGTGGCGCAGCACGCCGTCGATCCCCTTCGCCGGCCCCAACGCCGGCCACACGCGCCCCGGCGTCAGGGCGACAAAGTTGACATCAGGGTGCAGTAGATCGTAGAACGCCTCGAAGTCCTTGGCCGCCAAGGCATGGGCGAACCGAGCGCCGACAGCGCGGACATCGTCGGTGATTGGCGGCTCGGGAACCGTCGTGGTGGTGGTCATCGCGAAAAGCCTCCTGTGGATCGGTTACACGGCGCCCCGGGTGTGTTCGGTCAGGGTGCGAGAGGAGGTTGGATCAGGCGCGTTGACGTCGCTTTGGGAAAACCTTGGGGCTCAAGCAGTAGGTAACACGGGCATTTGAGCGCACCAAGGTTTCCCCAAAGCGACGTCAAAGCGAGGGGCGCAAGCTGTCGTCGCACGTCATACCACCGGAGGGAGCAGCCAGATGACAGCGATGACCACCCCAACACTCGATGAGGCGAAGCTCGATGAGTTCCTCGGGCGTTTCGTCGGCGACCTCGGCGCGGCGTTGAGCGCAGCGCTGGTCGTGATCGGCGACAAGCTCGGTCTCTACCGGGCGCTGGGCGACGGCCAGCCGGTCACTCCCGAGGAGCTCGCCGAGCGGACCGCTACCGATCCGCGGTACGTGCGCGAGTGGCTCTCAAATCAGGCCGCCGGGGGGTACGTCAGCTACGCCGACGGAGCCTTCTGGCTGACCGCCGAGCAGTCCTTCGCGCTGGCTCAGGAAGGCAGTCCAGCGTTCGTTCCGGGCGCGTTCCAGCTCGCCACCTCGTTGATCAAAGACGAGGAGAAGATCACCCGGGCGTTCCGGACCGGCGCGGGAGTCGGCTGGCATGAGCACCACCACGACCTGTTCGCCGGCACGGAACGCTTCTTTCGCCCTGGGTATGCCGCCAACCTGGTCTCCTCCTGGATCCCGGCGCTCGGCGGTGTACAAGCCAAACTCCAAACGGGCGCTCGCGTGGCCGACGTAGGGTGCGGCCACGGCGCCTCGACCATCCTGATGGCCGAGGCCTACCCGCGGTCGCGATTCGTCGGCTTTGACTATCACGAGGCATCGATCGAGCAAGCCCGCGAAGCCGCCGCCAAAGCGGGGCTCGACGACCGCGTCCGCTTCGAGGTCGCCACCGCCAAGCACTACCCCGGCGCCGGTTACGACCTCGTGGCGATGTTCGACTGCCTGCACGACATGGGCGACCCCGTCGGCGCCGCCGCCCACGTGCTTGGGACGCTCGACTCCGACGGCACGTGGATGATCGTCGAACCCTACGCGGGAGACCGGCTCGAGGACAACCTCAACCCGGTCGGCCGCGTCTACTACGGCGGGTCGACGCTCGTCTGCACGCCCGCCTCTCGCGCCCAGGAAGTCGGCCTCGCGCTCGGCGCCCAAGCCGGCGAAGCGCGGCTTCGAGCGGTCGTGACCGAAGGCGGATTCACCCGCGTCCGCCGCGCCGCCGAGACACCATTCAACATCGTCCTCGAGGCTCGGCGCTAGCATGAGCGCCACCAGAGCAGGACGCACAGCCATGGGCGACGAGGTTCGAATCGTAGAGGACAACGTCGACGCCACTGAGGCGTGGAACGGTCCCCTGTTCGACGTCTGGATGGAGTTTCGCGAGATCCTGACCGGCGGGGTTTGTGGCCACGGAGAGCACGCGCTGGCGCTCGAGCCACCGCGCGAGGGCGACCGCGTGCTCGACATCGGATGCGGACTGGGAGACACGACTGTCCGGCTCGCGCAGCAGGTCGGTGCCGGGGGCCACGCGCACGGCGTCGATGTTGCCCCGCGGATGATCAAGACTGCGGTCGACGAGGCAGCTGAGGCCGGGATCCACAACGTTACGTTTGCGACCTGCGACGTCGAAAGCGCGACGTTCCAGGACACGTTTGATTACGCGTTCTCGCGCATGGGGACGATGTTCTTCGCACGGCCGGTGGCCGCGCTTCGCAACGTGCGCGAGGCGCTGGCCCCGGGCGGCCGCCTGAACATGGTGGTATGGCGGCGAAAGCTCGACAACGAGTTCTTGCACCGCGCGGAATTAGTCGTGGCGGAGTATCTCGAGGAGCCCGAGGACTACGACGCGCCGCGCTGTGGCCCCGGCCCGTTCTCGATGGCCAATGCCGATACCGTGACCGACGTCCTCAGGGCCGCCGGCTACGAGAACATCCGGTTGGGTCGGGTTGACCTGCCCTACAAGGTCGGCGATGACCTCGAGCAAGCGGTCGCGATGAACCTGGCGATCGGACCGGCGGCCGAGGTCCTCCGTCTGTGGGGCGACCGAGTCGACGAGCTCAGGCCGAAGATCGCGGCCGACCTGCGCGCGGCGCTCGCCGACTACGTCGTGACCGGGGGCGCGGTGTTCGCGTCATCGTCAACCTGGATTGTCACCGCAGCCGCGCCGCGGTAGCCGCTTCCGCGACCGGCCGTAGCGACCGACTCCCCGCCCGGAGGGCCGAGAGGCATTGCCGCCGCGACGATCATCTCAGTGTTCGCGTCGACGCCGCCGGCCGCCCTCCGGGCGACCTCCGCTCCGCGCCCACCGCGTATCCAGACCCAGCGCTAGCTCAGGCGACAAGGCCGGCGACGGAGCGCTCGGCCTGGGCTGCCATATCACCCGCATATCAAACACGCCAATTGCGGCATCACAAGCATCCATCTGCAAGGCATCGACGGCAGCGAGATCATCAGCACCGTCCACGGACGGGCATCGCCGACCATCGCCGCCACTACCGGCCTTCAGCTAAAGCGGTAGAGGGGTGCAACCGGGTCAACCGGCGTCCGCTGGCCGACTCGACACCTCACCCCCGGCTGGCGAATAGGCGGTAACCGTTCTATCGGCGGCAGCGACTGCGGCGAGCTGCACGCCGTCCAGGTCATCAAGGGACGGCGAAAAGGCCGAAGGATTCAGGTCGACGGCGTCGCCGCTGGACTGTTTGACCAATGACGACGGCGAGGAGGGCAGTGTGAGAGGTGCTCGGGGGGCCCGAGCAGGATCACGTTGTCGCGGGCGTGCAGGAAGTCCAATTGGCCGAGATGCTCGATCACCTGCCGCTTGACCGAGCGTTGGAAGGTGAAGTCAAACTCCTCGAGGGTCTTGTGAGTCGGAAACCGGGCAGCGCGGATCCGCAGCCGGCCGCCGGAGGACTCGCGCGAGGAGACCTCGGTCGCCAGCAGCGCCTCGGTGAACCGCTCATATGACCATTCCTCCTCGCGGGCGCGCTCGGCGAGCTTTGCCAGCGCCCGGGCGGCCGCCGGGGCCTTCATCGCCCGGAACAGGTGGGTCAGCTCAGAGGTGGGGCGGCTCATGCGATCAGCTGGTCATAGACCGACAGCGGCCGCTGCTCGACCACGAGCTCGTCGACGTCGGGCTGGCCGCGGCGCTCGCGCAGCGCCCGGGCGTGCTGGAGCGCAGTGACCGTCCGGTGTTTGGCGAACACCCGCTCGTGCCGGGCGGCGAGCTCGCCGCTATCCAGCGCCACGGCGGTGATCTGGCGCTGGCTGACGCGGATCTCGACGCGACGGCCGACGAGGATGGGGTCCAGCGAGTAGTCGTTGGTGTCGATGCGGACGTGCGGATCGGGCGGCACCCTGACCACCCAGCGCCGGTCCAGGTCCGGTTCACGCGCGGGCAGCGGGCGCATCGCCTCACGCTCCTTGAGCAGCCGGTCGATTGGGCGCTCGCGCAGCGTCTTGTGCGTGCGAGCGTTGGCCTTCTCAAACCACGCATCGAGCTGCAGCTGGAAGTCGAGATGATTCGCGAACCGTCGGCCGGGCTCAAAGTTGGTCTCCAGGTATCCCTGCAGCCGCTCGACCGCTCCCTTCGCCTGCGGATCTGAGGGCTCGCAGAACAGCCAGCCGACCGGCAACTGACCGCACCACGCCGCATACGCCTCAGTCGGCCGGCCGCCACCGGCGTGCAGGCACCCCTCCCGGTCCCACACCAAAAGCTCGGGCAGCGCGCCCAGCGACCATACGCACCGCGTCATGCCCCACAGCACGTCGGGCGCCTCCTTGCTGAAGATCAGCGCGCCTGCGCCCGCCCGCGAATATCCCAGGCAGCAGACCACCACCCACGCGCGTCGGACCTGGCCGTGACCGACCGCTACCGGCCTCGAGGGCTCCCACAGATCCCACTGGCAGATCTCGCCCGAGCGATAGACGGTCCGCTGATGTGTCCTGATCTTCACGAAGATCGGCCGGATCTCGCGCAAATAGTCATCGACGATCGTCTTGCTCCCACCGAACCCAAGCGGCTCGATCTCCTCCCGCACCCTGACGCCCGAGAGCTTCGGGTCGTCCTTCAGCAGCCGGTGGATCTCCTCCTTAAACGGGTCCAGCTTCGACGACCGCCCCGGACACCTAAACGACGGCGGCTCACCCGACCGAAGCGCCGCCCGGATCGTGTTGCGCGATAACCCCGTCCGGCGCACCAGCTCCTTGATCGCAACGCCGCGCACGAAATGCTCCCGACGCAGCTCCGCCGAGCGCTCCACGTCCAGCACCTCCTCCCCCTGGCCTCGATCGACACGACCGAGCCAGGCTCGCCACCACCCCGGACGCCTCCGCCACCACCCGGGGGGTCAACTCTCAACCGGCGAAGGGGGGTCAGTTTCTCACCGGCGCCGACATGTCTGGCGCAGCACGGCGTCGCAGCCCCGCATTGATACGTGACCGTAAGTGGCTACCTCCAGCGTGACGTCGTCGTCGCTCGGCGGCGAGACGGCGTCAGAGTTGCGATCCTCCGCCGTCGACGGGCAGCTCGGCGCCGGTGGTGTAGGTCGCGTCGAAGGCGAGGAAGATGACCGCGCGCGCGACCTCGGCGGGGTTGCCGAATCGGCCCATGGGGTTTGAGGCCGTCAGCTGCCGACGGGTTTGCGTGGCCGCCTCCTCGGGCAGTGCGCGCTCGAGGATTCCCGTGTCGATGGGGCCCGGGCTGACGGCGTTGACGCGGATGCGGTCGGGGAGCAGCTCTCTGGCCAGGCTGCGTGTCATCGAGCGCAGCGCGGCCTTGGCGGCGGCGTAGGCGCTGATCATGGGTAGGCCCTTGACGTTCGAGACCGAGGTGGTCAGCACGATGCTTCCGCCCTCGCGGATCAGGGGCGCCAGTCGCTGTGCGGTGAAGTAGGGGCCCTTGGCGTTGACGGCGAATATCTCGTCGTAGGTGTCGTCGTCCATTGACTTGAATGGCACGTAGCGCGTCACTCCGGCGTTGAGGAAGAGGAGATCGAGGCGATGGAACTCGGCCTCGACCCGGTTCGCGAGCGTGTCGATGTCCGCGGGGGAGGCGGTGTCGCTGAGTACGACGACGACGCCTGGGCCTAGGCGCTGGGCTGCATCGTCGAGCTTCTGTTGGGAGCGGCCGGTGATCATCACCCGCGCGCCTGAGCTGATGAGCAGCCGGGCGGTCTCGAGGCCGAAGCCGCTGCTTCCGCCGGTGATCAGGACGGTCTTGTTCGCGTAGGTCGACATGGCTTCCCTTTCGTCGGGATTGTGGGTTGTCATTGGGATCGCTCCGGTCTGACGGAGAAGGCGATGACCGCGGCGAGTAGGCCGATGAGCGCCGCGGTGATCGAAGGCGCGGTGCTGCCGCCGGCGGCCAGGACGAGGCCGCCGAGCGCGGCGCCCGTTGCGCTGGCGATGTAGATCGCCGAGCCGTTGAGGCCAACTGCGACGGGCGCCAAGTGCGGCACGGTCGCAAACAGCCGGTTCTGCTGGGAGACGATGGTCAGCCCGACGCTGAGGCCCAGCGCTGCCATCGTCGCAACGGCCGGCGCGGGAACGGTCCGGCTTGCGGTGAGGACGGCGGAGGTGGCGGTGATGCCGAGGGCGCCGATCAGTAGCGCGGCGCGGCCGCCGCGTCGGGCGATGAGACGGGGCACGAGCGCGGTCCCGCTCACCTGGCCGGCGCCGAACGCGAGCGTCGCGACCACCACGAGGGTTCCGGAGGAGTTCAGAACCGCCGGGAGGTAGGCGATGAGCAGAAAGCTCGGGATGAGGACGGCGACCGTGCCGGCGAGGATCCCGAGCACCGCTCCGTCGGTCAGCACGTGGGTGCGCTCGCGTAGGCTCAGTCGTGGCGCATACGCGGCCGGGAGCCAGCGAGTGGAGAGGAGCGAGGCCGCTCCCAGCCCGACGAGCAGCCACATCGCCGCCCGCCAGCCCAGCGCCTGGCCGATGAGGATGCCGAAGGGCAGGCCGGCGACGAGCGCGAAGGAGCTGCCACCCGCGACGACCGCGAGTGACCGGGGACGGTGCTCGTCGTCGCTGAGGATGCCGGCGGTGCTATAGGCGGTGGCCTGGTAGCCGGCCGCCCCCACCGCGGCCAAGATCCGGCCGAGCGCCACGACAGCGAAGGTGGCGCCAATGGCCTGGATGACCACGCCCGTGACGAACACGGTCATCCCGGCGGCAAGTAACACCCGCCGGTCCCAATTGCCGGCGAGGGCGGCGATCACGGGGGATCCGCCGGCGTAGACGAGCGCGAACAGCGTCGTCAGCTGACCCGCCGTGCTCACCGAGACGCGCAAGGAGCCCGCCACCTGCGGCAGCAGGCCCGAAAGGACAAAGCCGTCGATGCCCAACGTGAACGTGCCGATCGAGAGGATCAGCAGGTCGCGCCGGGTGAGGGTGGCGGTGGCGGTGGGGTGGCTCACCGCGCGGCGAAGAAGTCGCCGGTGTCGAGATCCTTCAGCAGCCCGGGATGTGTCGGTTTCCAATCCAGAAGCGATTGGGTCCGCTCGCTGGTTGCCGGCGCGTCCGTGCCGACCAAGCCCGCGATCCAGCCGAAGTGCTCCTCGGCGTCCTCCGCGGGGACCGCGCTTGCTGGCACTTCGAGGTGCGCCCCGATGCGCTCCGCGATGGCGCGGAGGGTGACCCCGCTCTCGCCGACCCCGTGCAGGACCGCGCCGGCAGGCGCTGACTCGAGCGCACGCCGGAACAGCCGCGCGGCATCCTGACGGTGCACGGCGGGCCAGCGCTGCTCACCGCTGCCGATGTAGTCGGAGAAACCCGACCGGCGGGCAGCGTCGATCAGTGCGCCGACGAAGCCGCGAGGCACCCGGTCGTGAACGGACGGGGCGAGGCGGACGACAGCCGAGCGTACGCCCCGCCCGGCCAGAGCCAGCGCAGCTCGCTCGCCCTCGGATCGCGCGCCGGCCGGAGCGTCCGGATCGGCGCGGTCGGCCTCGGTTCCAACCGGTCCGGCAGGCAGCACGAGCGTCCCCGAGGTGATCACGAGCGGACGCTCGGAGCCGGCCAGCGACTCTCCGATCGCCTCGATCGCCTCGCGATCGCTGGCGGCCGCCTCGGCAAGCGGCGAACCGTGGCGAAACGCGAGGTGAACAACGCCATCGACCCGGTTGGCGGCCGTGACCAGCGAGGCTGGATCCTCGAGCCCGCCGGCCACGGGTGTCGCCCCGAGCTCGCTGACGCGCACCGATGACGCGTCAGACCGCACGACCCCCCGCACCTCATGACCGGAGCGGAGCAAGTCCGCGACGAGTGCTGAGCCGATGAACCCGGACGCGCCGGTAACAAGAAGCTTCATCACTACCTCCTTTATGCAAGCGTTCCAAAAGTCGAGATGAGCGTACCGGACTTTGCGATCATCGGTCAATAAGTCGTTAGAATCCATCGCATGGCCCGCACCGGTCGGCCACGCGGATTCGACGAGGAGCAGGTCATCGAACGCGCCCGCGACCTGTTCTGGTCGCGCGGCTACGGCGCGACGTCCGTCCAGGAACTCCTCAATCACCTGGCGCTGCAACGCGGCAGCATGTACGGCACATTCGGTGACAAGCGCGCGCTCTATCTCCGGGCGGTCGAGCTGTACGTACGCGAGAACCGCCGGTATCTGCAGGCGGTTCTGCAACGAGACCCACTGCTCCCGGCACTGCGGGAGCTGCTCGTCGAACCCGCGCTGCTGACCGGCGCTGTCGAGCGCGAGCCGACCCGCGGATGCCTGGTGGGCAACACCACCGCCGAACTCGTCCCAGCCGACGAGGAGGCGCGAGCGCTCGTCGTGACGGCGTACGACGGGTTCATCGAGGATGTCGCGACCGCACTAGCCCGCGCTCAAGCCAATGGCGAGGTGGCGAGGAGTGCGGCGCCGGAGGCCCAGGCCCAGTTGCTCTTGCTCCTGTTTCAGGGCTCGGCGCTGATCGCCCGCGCCGACCAGGGAGACCGCCAACGCGTCGCCGCCGGCATCGACGCGGCGCTGGAGAGCCTTCGCGCCTAACCCTCCGGTTCAAGCATCGCCAAGGTGAGGACGTTGCCGCCGATGCCCCAGCCGCCGTCGACCACCTCATCGACGAGCACCATCACATTGGGACGGGCCTGCTCGCCGTAGATGCCGACATACATCTCGGTGACGGTGTCGACCATGCCCTGTTTCTGCTTGGCGGTGATCGAGCCGGCGGGCACCTTCAAATTGGCGAATGGCACGTGGTGCTCCTCTCGCTGTCAGGGGATCAGAGGCTGGGAAACGCGGGCAGCAGGTCGGCGATCCCCACGCGGTGAAAGAAGTCGGTGCGGATCCGGTCGCCGACCGCGCAGACGATCTCGCTGCCGTCATGCGACGGATCGACATGGATTCGAAAGGGTCGCTCCGAGCGGGGAAGGTCGACGACCCGGGCGATCACGTCGGCGACTTCGCCGGCCTCGGCGTCGGCCGGGACGAGGGAGCCGAGGCGATCCGGCAGCTCGCGACGCAGCTGTCCGTACTCGGCGTCATAGGCTCGGTCGCGCTCGGCGTCGTCGGGTGTGCCGGCGTTGGCGAAGTGGTTGGTGCCGGAGGTGAACGCGCCCGGGACGACGATGGTGGTGTCGATCCCGTAGCGGATCAGCTCGCCGGCGTAGCTGACCGCAAGCGCATCCTCGGCGGCCTTCGCCGCGAAATACGGGCCGAGGAACGGCGGGCACCCGCCGCGCGTGCTGGAGCTGCCCACCCAGACCAGCAGCCCGGCCGCCTGCTCGCGCATCGCGGGAAGAGCGGCTCGGTTGAGTCGCTGCGCACCGAGCACGTTGACGTCGTAGACCGCCGCGAGCTGATCGGGGGTGAACGCCTCGGCGGGCCCGAGCACCATGTGGCCGGCGTTGTGGACGATGACGTCGATGCGGCCCGACCGCGCGAGGACCTCGTTGACCGCCGCGGCCACCGCGTCGTCGTCCTGCACGTCGAGCTCCAGCGCGCGCAGGTCGCCGGCCTGCGTCTCGAGATCACGGGCAGCGTCGGCGTTGTGTCCCCCCACGTCGCGCATCCCGGCGTACACCGTGTGATCCGAGTCGGCCAGGGCGCGTACGCTCATGGCGCCGAAGCCGCTGGACGCACCGGTGACAACGACGACCTTCGCAGCGGGCATCAGACAAGCCCCCCGTTGGCGCGGACGACCTGACCGTTGATCCAGTGACCGTCCTCGCTGACCAGGAACGCAACCACGCGGGCGATGTCCCCGGGCTGACCGAGGCGCTCGAGCGGGACCGCGTGGGCGAGCTCGTCCACCTGCTCATCACTCTTGCCGTCCAGGAACAACTCGGTCGCGGTCGGCCCAGGGGAGACCGCGTTGACGTTGATGTCGCGGCCGCGCATCTCGTTCGCCAGCACGCGAGTGAGACCCTCGACCGCGCCCTTGCTGGCGACGTACGCGCCATAGCTCGGGAAATACTTGCCGACCACCGAAGTCGAGAAGTTGACGATCGACCCGCCGTCGCGCAGGCGTTGGGCGGCAAGCTGGTCAACGACGAATGTGCCGCGGATGTTGGTGCGATGCACGCCGTCGAGCTCCTCGAGGTCGAGATCGACCAGCGGCGACAGCGGCATCCGCCCCGCGGCATGCACAACAGCGTCCACGCCGCCGAACTCCGCCTCGACGCGATCGAAGACCTCGCCCATCGCGGTCTCGTCGGCGACGTCCGCCCGTTGGGCGAAACCATCGGCGCCGGTCCCGCGGATCTCAGCAAGGGCCTCCTCGGCCGCCTCGGCGTTGGAGCTGTAGACGATGACCAGCGCGAAACCGTCAGCGGCGAGCCTGACCGCGCAGGCGCGGCCGATTCCGCGCGACCCACCGGTGACCAGCGCAACCTGAGATGAAGATGGTTCAGCCATGCGCCAGAGGCTGGCTCGTCGACTCGCATAAATCAAATGCATCTCTATGATCTCTCGTATGCGCGAGAAGCATCTAGGGGAGTTCGACCTCAACCTCCTGCCCTCGCTGCAGGCGCTGCTCGCCGAGCAGCAGGTCTCACGCGCCGCCACCCAGGTCGGCCTGACGCAGCCCGCCATGAGCCGGGCCCTGGGACGGCTACGCCGCGTGTTCAGCGACGAACTGCTGATCCGCTCCTCCGACGGCTACCGCCTGACGCCCCGGGCCACCCGCCTGCAAGCCCAGCTCGCCGACGTCCTCCCACGGTTGGAGGCACTGGTCGGCCCCGAGGACTTCGACCCCGCGCAGGCGCAGATGGAGATTCGCCTCATGGGCACCGACTATGCGGTGGACCTCCTGAGCGGCGCCCTGTTGCGCCAAGTACTCCTCGAGTCCCCGCACTCGACGATCTGCTTTCGGCCATGGCACGCCGAGGTCTTCGAGGCCGTCCGACGCGGTGAGCTTGACTTCGTCCTCTTCGGCGGTCGCCCACCGGCGGACCTGCACGCCGAGCGGCTGCTGCTGGAGCGCTTCGTCTGCGTCCTCGATGCCCGCCACCCCCTCGCGGCGGGCAAGCGCCTCAGTCTCGAGCGCTACTTGGAGCTCAACCACGTCGTCATCGACATCGAAGCCGGCGGCCAGCCCGCCGTCGAGGACCCGCTGCGCGCCCTCGGTCTACGGCGCAACGCCCAACTCGTCCTGCCCTACCACGCCAGCGCCATCCGCGCCCTGACCGACACCCGGCTCGTCGCAACCCTTCCCCGCGGCTTCGCACTCACCCACGCCGACCCCGAACGCCACGCCGTACTGCAAGCGCCCGCAGAGATCGCCGACCTCAACTACCAACTCGTCTGGCATCCCGCATCCGAAGACGACCACGCCATGCGGTGGGTGCGAGCGCTCATCCGCTCCGCCTGCGAAACCGCTGCTCAATCATGAGCCAGAGCACGACCGCGAAGAACACGAACGATCGCGGCAACACAACCCGCCATTCCTGGACGAAGTGCCTCAGGCACGAGGCGATCCCGATCGGCGCGCGGGTCTCGAACGAGACGTCCTAACGGACCTCCTCCACAAGCCGGACTGAGACTCTCGCGCCTGGGAGCCCTGCATACGCAGCGCCTAGCCCGACGGACGCATCAATCCCGCCGCGACCAGCGGTTGCCGATGAGGAGCCTGGCAACCGCCTCGGTCTGGACTAGCCGGGGCCTAGCCCAGCGCCGGGAGACCATTCGGGTCTCGCCGCGAGGTTCCATCCGCTATCCAGTCTCCGGCCCAGTGCCGTCGGCGTCCGATTCATCGCCGCCCTCCGAACGAATTCGACCAGCTGATTGTGTCGGAGGAGACAGGGATGGCGCCGGTCAGTTTGTTCGGCCAGTAGGGAATGAAGTTCCCTCCACCGAGCCCGGCAGACAGCACCGAGGCGCCGGCGTTGAGCTGTCCGGCGGTAGCGACATTGCTCCAGCTTCCGGTAACCACGCGCGTTTCAAGAGCGTGCAGACCGGCGACCAGGGCAGCGGGAGTGAAGTTGCAGTGCCCCTGGGCCAGCACAAACGCTTGGCGCAGCAGCGCGCTGTCCCCAGCCCGGCTGACGAGATGATGGTAGTAGTTCTCCTGCTGGACGGGTACCAGCTGGTCCGAGACGGTCTTGAGGTCAAGCTCGGGAACTTGGAGGCGCCCTGTTGGCACCGAGGTCCGGGCCAGCCACCGGTACGCCGCCTCGTCGGGCCGGAGCGTAGCGTTGCGCTGGAGGGTTTCCAGATCGCCGCCCAAGCTGAGCCCGGCTTCGTTGTACAACGCCCGGACCTCGGGGTAATACGACGACCGGTGCAGCAGACGGCTGAAGTCGACGCCGGTGGTGCCACTGCCCTCGCCGCCAGCGGCTGCCTCGATCTGATCGCGCCCTTCGATGATGAAGGTGAGGGCGTTGGACGGTCCCGGCGCGAAGTAGTCGTCGAACTGGCCCTTCTCCTGCCCGGCGTAGTCATAAACATTAGGGATCGACGCACCGCCCCAGGGCGAGACATTCAGGAACGCACTGACAAGCGCGAGCCGAGCCCTACCCTGGGGCGTAGCCTGAGCAGCGTCAGCCGCGGCCAGCAGCTTGGCGGCACTCGCCGCGCTGTCAGCGAATCCCTGCGCGGGGCCGTCGACGAAGTTTGTCAGCTGGACGGGCTCGGAGGGGGCGAGAAGTTGACTTAGGGCGTACTCGCCGTCGAGCTGATACTGGTTTAGGTTGTTGGCGCCAGCAACGATCCCACACGTCGTGAGCGCGCCGTCGAGTCTGCCACTTGAGTCCTGGTCCTCGAGCGCGCTGATCAGCCCTCCCATCGAGGTACCGAAGGCAAACACTCTGGCGGGCGACGACGGAAGAACACTCCCGTCAACGACCGCCAGCGTTTCGAACTGATCGCGCACCGCACTTCCGAGTGCCCACCACGACCCATGGGGGTCATAGGAAGATCCGGCCATTGCGTAACCCATACCAAGGAGGGCCTGCTGCGTAGTGGGATCCGGAGCGTCTGCGGCTACCAGGGGCCCGTAGCCGTGGCTGTAGAGCAGCAGCGTCCCGTTCCAGTTGGCCGGCACATCCGCGATCCAGGTTGCGCCGTCCGCCAACGTCCCCGTGTAATGAGTGGGCGTCGCCGCTGACGCCGTGCCTGCCGCCAGGATCGCAGCCGTGCTCAATGCGGCGAGCCCAACGCGGGCGAGCCGCGTAGTCAATCGCCTCATGCGAACCTCCCTCTCTTGCGTAAAACGCGGACGCGTTGGCGTCCTGCCTCTCTGCACCAAGCCTAGTGTGTTAGCAAGGTCATTGTCAAGTCATTTGATAAGACTGATCGCGGGGTGTTCCGAAAGCAGCCCGTGCGCCACCGCGAGGGTGCGGGCCTTCGTCGACGGCCCTCATTCAGTCTCTGCCGATGGTCCCGCTCCTCCGCACGCCGACGCTCGCATGATCCGCGCGTCGGCACGCAGAAGCCCGTGCTCCTTCAGGTCCGCCCAGACACCCGCCGGCGCGCCGGCCCGATGCAGGCGGGTGTTGCGCTCGACCTGGTCGGGCGCGCGCTCCGACGCGAAACGCTGAGTACAGCCGGACGCGAGAGCGGGAAGGCGAGCGCGGCAGCGGGGAGCGAACTGGCGTGCGCCGCACACACATCCGCGATGCGTCGGGCGGGTAAATGAACTCCTTTGGCGCATCGGTGTAGTCATACCTGGCGTCGGTCACGGCGTCGGATCGGCGATGCCGCGGTCCTGGGAGACGGGCAACAGCGCCCCTATCCAAGCAGGTATGGCGGCCGGCGAGCGTAGGGATATCCATATCAGTGTGGCGGGTGGAGTCGGCCAGCATCGCCCACCGGTTTCATGCCGGTGCCGATCGCTGACGACGCCGTGGGCGCGCAGCTCCTTCAGCGCTCGGTAGGGTCTCGACCGCCTCGCGGTGGTGCTCGGCGGGATCATGCAGATACACGATGTCGCACGTCCAACCCGATACGCTCGAGGCTGTCCTCGAGCGAGCGCAACGCTCCGTCCGGGCCGAAATCCCACAGCCGTCGGTGCGTGGCCGGCACGTCGAAAGCTCGGCATCGAGCTCGTGAACAGTGTCTGGCTCGAGCAAACGGCCGACCTTTGGCGGCGAGAACGTATTCGTCTCGCGGTCGCGCCGCGAGCGCAGCGCCGAGCCGCCGTTCGGACAGCCCGAGCCCGAATGGGCGCGGTGTCGAAGCACGGGGATGCCCTGCTCCCAGGCCAGGTCGACCGTTGCCCGCCTGCTCGTCGCTGATCGCCCGGTAGACGTTCCCGAGCTGTGCGCAACCCAGCGACAGCTCGTTTAGGCTGGGCCTCACCCCTGAATCCGGGCGGCTCGGCCCTCGACGAGTTCTCGGACCTCGTCGAGACGAGCTTTCGAGGCTTTACCACCCTGCCTGGCGCTCAACGGTTCGCTCACAGTGAGCGAGGCCTAGTTGCTTCAAGCGAATGGGCGCAGGTGGCGAGCATGTCTCGCAGGAGGTCGATGTTGTCGGACGGGAGCTGGCCGAGCATGTCGTTCTCGATCTTGTCCAAGGAGCGATCGCATCGATCTAGCACCTGGATGCCCTTGCGCGTGACGCTCGTCTTGCGGACGCGGCCGTGCTGGGGGTCGGGGCGGCGCCGGACGAGCTTTCGCTCCTCGAGGCCCGCGATCAGAACGTTCATGGCCTGCGGGGTCACGAAGGCCCAGCGGGCGAGCTGCGCGACAGACATGCCATCGCGTCGCCGCAGCACGCTCAGGGTGACGTACTCGGTCGTGGTTACCCCGTGTAGCCGGACCACCTCATCGATGCGGGTCCGCAGGCGCCGCTCGACTCGGTAGACGAGATAGGCGACGCGAGGCGGGTCGAGCTCGCTGCTGGGCACGACGGAGGCACCGAGGGGTTTCACACGCAACGAAGGCTATTGTGGGCCATCGAGAGGAATCTCACCGTTGACGGCTCCGGGGCGAAGGCGTCCGACCACGACGGATCGCCTCAGAGGCCGAGTCGAGCGGAGAGATGGACACAGGGCCGCAAACCGATCAGCGCGCCGTGCTCCGCTCGACGAAACGCGCTACCAGAGTGATCGTTTCATCCCTGGCGATCTCGTTCAGCACTTCGTGGTCTGCGAGGCGCGGGCCCCCGGCGATCGCCTCGTCCGCCATCACGAACGCCTCGAGAGTCGGCCGCTTCCAGCCGCCGTGCCACACGAGTGGGTCGGCCGAGTATGCCTTGCCGACTGCGGCATCGCGCGACAGCGTCGCCACGTCGATCGGATCTGACGGCAGGTCGGGCGCGGTCAGCCAGCCCGCGATCACCGGCCCAAGCCCAACGGCCGGCGCGGTGAGCACCAGCCCGGCGAGATCCTCGCGGTGTCGCTGGGCGTAGCAGGTGGCGATCAGGCCGCCCATGGAGTGTCCAATCATGACGACCGGCAGCTCACCTCGCGTGTCCCGCACGACGGTGCGCAGGTCGTCGACGATCGGCTCGAAGTTCTCGATCAGCGCGCGCTCCCCGCCCGACCGCCCATGTCCGACGTGATCGGGTCCCACGACCGTCGACCCGCCCGCGACCAGCGCCTCTGCCACGTGCTCGTAGCGGCCGATATGCTCGCCGTAGCCGTGCACGATTACGACAACCCGAGCCGGGTTGTCAGCACGCCAGCGGCGCACCTGGACGCGGCCAATCGTCATGTCCTCGCTCACGGCAACCATCCTACGGCTATGCCGCGGTCGCTTCGCGGTTGGCTTGAAGTCCCGTGTCTCTACGAGGTAGGAGGATTCGTCGAGGGCGCAGTGCCGGCGACCTTGCGGTACGCGGCGACTTGGGGATCGGCGTTGGAGATCGGCGTGCATCCGTGCGCCGTCACCATCTCCCGTTGTCCGGCGTCGTCGATGAAGTCGGAGTTGTTCGGAATGTGCAGCGGATAGTCGCCGTACACCCACGCCTGGCACTGTAGGTCGTTCTTCGGGGAAGGCCCTTGGAAGGCGCCTACCCGTATCAGTGGCTGGATGCCAAGCAGGTCAAGGTCAGAGCCCACGGCCGGGTGGTCTCCCAGGCGCTGGTCGTCGCCCATGCGGTCCATGAGACCGGACTGCGCAAGGTCATCGGCCTGGACATCGGCGAGGTCAAGTCCGAAAGCTTCTGGGTCGAGTTCCTCAGATCGCTCAAGAAGCGAGGACTCGGCGGTGGGCCTCGCGATTTCAGATCAGCACGAAGGCCTCAAACACGCGAGCTCTCGGGTGCTGGCCTGCCCGTGGCAGCGCTGCACGGTGCACTTCGTCAGAGACATGCTCTGCCACTGCCGCCGCGACCAGCGCGGTCTGGACGCTGCCGCTCTGCGTGAGGTCTTCAACGCCGACGACCAGGCTCACCCGCGCGAGCGACCCGGGCACGTCCTGCAGCGCCTGCCACGGTCGCTCCCAAGGTCTGCCAGCTGCTCGAGGCCGCCGAAGAGGAGCGCGCTGCTCTCAGAAACAAACCGACGAATGGCTCGTGCAACGCCGCTACCTCTCGGTCGAATCGATGGCATTGATCCTCGCCGCTGCCCCGAACCAGACCAACTCGCTCGAACAACAACACCCTCAAAAGGAGGCTGTCGCTCTCAACGCGGCCTGAGACGAGAGCGCCTACAGCGACGAGCTCGGAGACCTACACCACCTCACCCGACTTGACTCGGATGAGCGTCGGCCCGGAGGTCATTCAATCAGCCAGGCCGACCAGCGCCGCGGCCGTCATCGGTTGGGCGAGCAGGAATCCCTGTGCCCGGTCGCACGCCAGCGCCCG
>Ga0213875_10001160_pt1 | contig 18079 bp, 15 predicted proteins | sample BarmaccomBMRX_R8_FD_160105 | JGI IMG/M metagenome (GOLD analysis project Ga0213875, IMG submission 160105) | Root-associated microbial communities from Barbacenia macrantha in rupestrian grasslands, the National Park of Serra do Cipo, Brazil - RX_R8 | ecosystem: Host-associated > Plants > Roots... | reverse complement strand
TGTACATGATGGCGATGCCGTTCACGTCCGCCCGGCCGGTGGAGTACGACAGCTACGTGCCGAACAGCCTGCAGCTCGACCAGCACACGATCTCCGACGGCCCGTACCAGATCACCTCGTACGTTCCGGGCAAGTCGCTCACGATGGCCAGGAACCCGGCGTGGAAGCAGTCCACGGACTCCCTGCGGCACGACTACGTGAGCCAGGTCGTGGACACGTTCGGGATAACTTCCGCCCAGACCCAGCTGTCGGACATGCAGGCCGGCACCGAGGACGTGATCAGTGACACGCCGGTCAACCCGGCGTCGATCCCGTCGCTGGAGGCGTCGCACGCTTCCAACTTCCACATCTGGCCATGGTCGAGCACGTTCCCGTACGTCGTCTTCAACCTGCGCAGCCCGGACGCGAACGGCGCCGCCAGCAAGCTGCTGGTACGCCAGGCGGTCAACTATGGCCTGGACAAGGTGGCCGTGGTGAAATCCATCGGCGGCCCGGCCGTCGCGACGATCATCAACACGGTGATCCCGCCGGGCAACGTCGGCTACCAGAACACCAACATGTACCCGAACAACAACGACCTGGGCAACACGGCCATGTGCAAGTCCGACCTGGCCAAGGCCGGGTACCCGCACGGCCTCACGATGCTCTACATGTACCCGAACGACTCGTCGAACACCCGGATCTTCACCGCGATCCAGGCGTCGCTGGCCACCTGCGGCATCACGCTGTCCGGAAAGGCGGAGCCGGGCTCGTCGTTCTTCACCGACCTGGGCAACGCACCGGAGAACAACAAGTCCGGCGCGTGGGACATGGGCCAGCCAGGCTGGATTCCCGACTGGTTCGGCAACAACGGCCGCACCATCGTCCAGGCGCTGTTCCAGGGGCCGAACTGCGTGGTCAACACCGTCAACTACGGCTGCTACGACAACCCGGCCGTGAACTCGCTGATCAAGCAGGCCGAGGGCGCGACCTCGCTGTCGGCGGCCGGGACGGCCTGGCAGCAGGCGGACTCGACCATCATGAAGGACGCCGACATCGTGCCCATCATGAGCCAGAACTTCCCGTGTTACTCGAGCGCGCGAGTCAGGGGTGTCGCGTCCGACGGCACCACGTACCCGACCGCGATCTTCGCGCCGAACATCGGCAACCCGGACATCACCGCCATCTGGCTAGCCAGCTGAACCCACTGCCCCGCGTTTCAGCGAAACACGGGGCGGGAAGGCGAGGGCCCCCGGGGAACGCATCCCCGGGGGCCCGGCAACCTAGGGCTCGCGCTGGCCGGCCCTGTGCCCGGGCGTGCCATCGAGGCCGGCCGTGCCGCCGGGGTCTGGCGCGCGGCCCAGCAGCACGGAGATGGAGGCGGTGATCCCGGTGTCCCTGTCGCCGACGAGTTCCCAGGACCGGGCGATCCCGACGAACAGCGAGCCGACCATGGCGTAGCTGATCGCCTGCATCGGCCCGAGGAGGTGACGGTCGGCGATGAGGACGATGCCGCCGGCGAACTCGGTGCCGAAGATCAGCAGCAGCAGGTTGACCAGCCAGAGCTGCTGTAGCTGCTGCCGCCGCGTCGAGCGGCTGGCGAGAACGGACCGGACACCGGCGGCGGTGAACAGGAGACCTGAAATCCCCATCACGAGAGCGGGGTAGCCGACGTTGACGCCGGGCACGAGGCCGAAGAGCGAGACCGCCAGCGCGTTGCTGAACGCGAGAAGGGCCGCCGCGGCGCGGACCTGCTGAATCACGTGCAGGCTGGAGATTCCGTCCCGGCGCGGCACCACGGACACCGCCACGAACAGCAGGCCGGTCAGCGTCCCCGCGGTCGCGCCGGCCGCGGCGAACAGGTCACGGAAGGCGCCGGTCACCACCGGGTCACGATACCCCGGAACCCTCGCCGTGGTAGCCGGATATCCACTCGTCGACGCGCCGCCACCAGTCGTACAGCCACGTCACCTGTTCCTCGTGCCCCAGGGAGCGCGGCACCTCACCGGCCGGCACCCGCCACCACCTGGCGCGCACCACCTCGGTCAGCGGCAGGTTCCGCCAGACGTCGCCGGCGGTCACCAGCTTGTCCAGCCCCGCGTGCGCCACGAAGATCACGTCGGCCTCCGGGCAGCTCTCGATCGCCGCCAGCGCCCCGCTGGCCCGCGGCGGCAGCAGGTTGGGCATGTCCCGCGCGCGTGCGGCCAGATCACGCCGGCCTCCCGATTCCAGCCGGCGGATGGCGCGGCGCCACCGGCCCGGCGTCCAGTTGCCGCCTTCGGGGAACAGAACGAGCGCGTCCTTGGGCCCCAGCCCCCGCGCCAGCCGCCTGATCTCCGCCACGGAGACCTTGCCGCCGGTCCTGCGGGGCTGGATGAACGCGTTCGGCAGCCGGTTGCCCACGACGTCGACGCTGGGATCGAGCTGCATCGACGCCTTCATGACGACGCGGGGCCGGCGTCCGTACACGCTGAGCAGATGACGGGCGAGCAGGAACGAGTCGCCTGGCCCGGCGTGCCTGCTGAACACGAGGACCGGGCGGGCCAGCCGGGCGGCCTGTTCCGCCGCGGTGAGCTCCGGCTCCTCGACCTCGACCCGCAACCCGAACGTCTCGCTGGCGGCCCGGTACACCCGGTCGAGGAACCAGCGCATGACCGCGTAGTGCCGGTCCTGGTACGGCTCGGTGTGCAGCCGTCCGCCGAATCCGCTCGCGACCCACAGGGCCAGGCACATGAACAGCGCCAGGGTCTCCGACATGAGCCAGACCAGCGCGAACGAGAGCAGGCGCAGGCTCCGCGTCCGGTCCCGCCGCGACAGCCCGGCCAGGCCCAGCACCCGTGTCATCAGCGCCAGCAGCGGATACAGCACCGCGAGGGCGACCGCGATGACCATCACCAGCGGCGCGAGCACGAGCCGCCGTACCACCCTGGGTGGGAGCATGGGCCCCTCCCGTCGCCGAGCCGCTCCGCTCGCGATCAGCCGCGGGCTGTCCTGGCAAGATAGCTCACGGTCGCGGTATACGCACGTTCGATGCTCCGGCCGACCTTGGCCCTGTCCCGGTAGCGGAACTGGGACAGCCCGGGGGGTAGCCGGTCCCCGCCGGTGGGCAGCACATGGACGCGCACGCCATCCGGCAGCGCCGCCATCTCCTCGTGGAACCGGTGCCGGCGCGCGATCTCGAACGCGACGAGCCCGACCTCCCACGGGCGGCTGGGCACGGCGAGCGGGCTCTCGATCCGGCCGGCGTGCAGCACGTAGATGGAGGTCGCGCCCAGCGCGGCGGCCCGCCCGAGGGGGATGGAGTCGACCAGGCCGCCGTCGAAGTAGTGCTTTCCGCCGATCTCGGCGGGCGGCAGCAGACCGGGCACGGCGCACGACGCGACCACGGCCGGCACGACCGGCCCGCTGCTGAACCAGCGCGCGGCCGCCTCCTCGATGCTGGCCGCCACGCAGTGGAACGGCAGCTCCAGGTCGCGGAAGTCGGCGCCGGGAAACGCGGCGTCCAGGACCCGGCGCAGCGGCTCGGCCGAGTGCAGGTGCGTGCCGGAGCGCGCCAGCCGCGCGGCGCGCGCCGGCAGGTTCTCGCTGAAGGCCAGGCGCAGCGAATCGCCCTGCCACATCTCGCCGAGCCGTGCCGCCGCTCCCTCCGGGTCGGCGGCCACGAACACGCCGTTGAGAGCGCCCACCGACGTGCCCACCACCAGGTCGGGCCGGATGCCGGCTTCGGCCAGCGCGCGGAGCATCCCGACCTCGTGGGCGCCGAGCAGGCCGCCGCCGCCCAGTACGAACGCTGTCGTCACGCGAACCTACCCGGGGCCGGCCTTGTGCACCTGGATCTTCGGGCCGGGAGCGCCGCCGCGCGGCGGCCCGTGAATCCGCCGCACACCAGGCCGCCGCCCGCCATCCCGCCTCCTCATGCTGCCCCGCCGCACCGGCAGCCCTCGCAATTTTTTACCGAACGGACGCTGGTGACCCCGACAACGATAACCGCTGCCCGGGTACCGGCGGCTCGCGGCGGGTAAGCACACGTCGTGGACCGGCTGGCTGACTACCGGCGCAAACGTGACGCGTCGCGCACGCCCGAGCCGGTGCCGGCCGCGGACTCCGGGCCAGAAGCCGGCGCCGGCGACGAGGACCGGCACGCGGGCGATGCCGGCGCCCCCCTTCCGAGGTTTGTCGTGCAGGAGCACCACGCGCGCCGGCTGCACTGGGATTTCCGGCTGGAGCGAGACGGCGTGCTGGTTTCCTGGGCGCTCCCGAAGGGGGTGCCCGACGACCCGGCGGTGAATCACCTCGCGGTGCACACCGAGGACCACCCGCTGGAATACGGCGGCTTCGAGGGCCGGATCCCGCGGGGGGAGTACGGCGCGGGCAGCGTCACGATCTGGGATCACGGTACCTACGAGACCGGGAAGTGGGACGACCGCGAGGTCAAGGTCGTGCTGCACGGGCAGCGGCTGTCCGGCGGGTACGTGCTTTTCCGCACCGGCAACGGGTGGATGATTCACCGGGAGCGAATGCCACTGCCCGTTCGGCTGATACCAATGCTCGCCACCACCAGCAGGCAGCCGCCCACGGACGGTCAGTGGGCACTGGAGATGAAATGGGACGGCGTGCGCGCGCTCGCCTTCATCGAGGGCGGCCGGCCGCGGCTGGTGTCCCGGACCAGCCGTGACATCACGCAGGCGTACCCCGAGCTGGCCGGGATGGGCACCGCCATCGGGCACAGGCAGGTGCTGCTCGACGGGGAGATCGTCGCGTTCGGCGACGGGGGCTGGCCGGAGTTCGAGGCGCTGCAGCAGCGGATCCATGTCACCTCGGCCGCGCAGGCGGCACGGCTCGCCACCGAGAACCCCGTCACCTACCTGGCGTTCGACCTGCTGCAGCTGGACGGGCGGCCGCTGATGGGCCGGCCGTACAGCGAACGGCGGGAGATGCTCGAGGACCTCATGCCGAACGGGCCCTACTGGCAGTGCCCGCCCGTTTTCCCCGGTGATGACTTCGCCGCCGTGCGGGCCGCGTCCGTCGAGCACGGGCTGGAGGGTGTGGTCGCCAAGCGGCTGGATTCGCGCTATGAGCCCGGTGAGCGCACGGGAAGCTGGCGGAAGATCAAGAACTCGCTCCGCCAGGAGGTTGTCGTCGCGGGGTGGAAGCCGGGCAAGGGCAACCGGGCCGGGCAGATCGGCTCGCTGCTGGTCGGCATCAACACGCCACACGGGACACCGAAGGGCCTGGTCTACGCCGGGCACGTCGGTACCGGGTTCACCGTGGCGACGCTGCGCATGCTGGGCGAGAGGCTGGCGCCGCTGCGCCGCCGGGACAGCCCGTTCACCGGGCCGGTGCCGCCGGAGCATGCGCGGCCCGCCGTCTGGGTAGAGCCACGGCTGGTGATCGACGTGACGTTCGAGGGCTGGACCCGGGCGGGCCGGATGCGCGCCCCGGCGTACAAGGGCCTGCGCGGGGACAAGGATCCCGCCGAGGTGGTGAGGGAGCCGTGACGCGTGGCCGACGATAAGGTCGCCGTCCAGGCGGACGGCAGAACGCTCGTGCTCACCAACCTCCACTGGAGCCAGAACAACGGCTCCAAGACGACGGTCGCGCCGTACTCGCTGCGCGCCAGGGACCGGCCCACGGTATCCACCCCGGTCACGTGGGAGGAGGCCGGGGCCTGCCGGAGGGTGAGTGACCTGGTGTTCACCGCCGACGAGGTCCCGGAGCGCGTGGATGCGCTGGGGGACCTGTTCGCCCCGCTGCTCAGGTCGGCGGGGCGTCCCCGCGGCGCCCGGCGAGCAGGAGCAGGGCGCAGGCGGCCGGCGTCGAGTCGTCCATGATGCGGCCCGGTACTCCCCGGCGATGTCCGGTTCCACGCGAACGTTGTGCCCCGGCACTGTCGGTGCCTGTTCCTACCATCGGGCCATGGATCAGGTTCGTGCTCCGCTGGCACCGTCCGCGGTGTGCGGCGCCGGGACCGGGCGCGCCGCGACCTGGGCCGTCCTGCGCGGACGGCTCCGCCAGGAGGACCTGCCGCTCTGCGTGCGGGGGCCCGCGGCCTGCCGTGTCTGCCGGGGACCGGTCAGCCCGGGCTGCGCGCGCTGTTTTCAGTGTGACCGGCATCACCGGGAGGGCGCCGGGCTGCTCGCGGACGCGGTGGTGCCGGTCGCGTACGCCGTGCGGGGCGGCCGCCTGGCGGACGACCTGTGGCGCTACAAGTCGGCGGTGCCCGGCGCCGCCGCGGCGCGGGCACGGCTGCGCGCGCTGCTGCTGGTGTTCCTGCGGGACCACGGGGAATGCGTCTGGCGGGAGGCGGGGATGCCCGGCCCTGGCCTGGTCGCGGTGGTGCCGAGCGGCGGGGGCCGGCCCGGCCCGCACCCGCTGCGGGATCTCGCCCTGCCCTACCTGTCGCTGCCGGTGGCCGGTCTTTCCGTCCGTCCGGAGGCGGCCGCGCGCGGCCGCGATGTCAGCGTCACGTGGCTGCGGTCCGGCCGCCGGGTGAGCGGGGCCAGCGTGCTGCTGATCGAGGACACCTGGGTGTCCGGCGGCAGCGCCCAGTCCGCCGCCGCGGCACTGAAGGCGGCCGGCGCGGCGCGAGTGGCCGTCGTCGTGCTCGGGCGCCATCTCAATCCGGCGGATCCGCTTTCCGCGCGGCTGGTGTCCTCGCTGCGCACCCGTCATCCGTGGCTGGCCACGTGCGCGGTTCATCCGGACAGGACCGGCGCCGCGCCCAGCACGGCGCCGGCCGGCGCGCCCGCGCCCGCGGCTCCCGGTCAATAAGCTTGATGGGTGACCGCCGAGACTGTTTCGCGTACTGCCCTCGTGCGCCGTGCGCGCCGGATCAACCGTGAACTCGCAGAGCTGTATCCCGACGTGAAAACCGAGCTGAACTTCGGCACGCCGCTCGAGCTGCTGGTGGCGACGATCCTTTCCGCGCAGACCACGGACAGGCGGGTCAACATGGTGACGCCGACGCTGTTCGCCCGGTACCGGACCGCCGCCGACTACGCCTCGGCCGACCGCGCCGAGCTGGAGAAGATCGTTCAGTCGACCGGGTTCTACCGGGCAAAGACGCACAGCCTCATCGGTCTCGGGCAGGCGCTGTGCGAACGGTTCGGCGGCGAGGTGCCACCCCGGTTGAAGGACCTGGTCACGCTGCCCGGTGTGGGCCGTAAGACGGCCAACGTGGTGCTGGGCAACGCGTTCGGGATTCCCGGGATCACCGTCGACACGCACTTCGCCCGGCTCGCCACCCGTTTCGGCTGGACGGCCAGCACCGACCCGGTGAAGATCGAGGCCGAGACCGGCTCGCTCTTCCCGCGCTCGGAATGGACGATGCTTTCCCATCGACTCATCTGGCATGGCCGCCGCGTCTGCCACGCGCGCAAGCCGGCGTGCGGGGCGTGCGGCGTCGCCCATTGGTGCCCGTCGTTCGGGCTCGGCCCGGTGGACCGGGAAACCGCGGAGAAGCTCGTCAAGACCGGGCCGTTCTCGTGACCGGGGACGGTGACCCGGCCGCCGTCATGAACGCCAGCGAGGTGCCGGAATGGCTAAGGGACCTCGCGGCGGCGGCCGCCCGGATGGACGTGCCGCCCGCGATACGGCCGCCCGAGCTGGGCGGCCGTCCGTCCGCCGTGCTCGTGCTCTTCGCCGACGGCCCGTCGGGCCCGGACCTGCTGTTCATTCAGCGGAGCCAGGGCCTGCGCAGGCACCCCGGCCAGCCCGCGTTTCCGGGCGGGGCGATCGAGGACGGCGACGCGGGTCCGATCGCGGCCGCGCTGCGCGAGGCGGCCGAGGAGACCGGCCTGGACCCGCACGGCGTCGAGGTGCTCGGCGCGCTTCCCGAGCTGTTCATCCCGCGGAGCGGATTCCGGGTAACGCCCGTGCTCGCGTGGTGGCGGGAGCCGTGCGCGGTGGGACCGGTGGACATCGGGGAGGTCGCCGCCGTCGAGCGGATCGCCGTCGCCGAGCTGGCCGATCCGCGCAGCAGGCTCATGGTGCGCGGGCCCAGCGGGCGTGCCGCGCCCGCGTTCAGGGTGCGGTCGATGCTCATCTGGGGGTTCACGGCCGCGCTTGCCGACCGGCTGCTCGCGCTCGCTGGATGGGAGCTGCCGTGGGACGCGACGAACGTGCGGGAGCTGTCCGAGGGAGCATGACGCTCTGCTTACGGTTCCGTGCCGCACGCCGGTGCCGGGGCGATCCCAGCTTCACCATCCGGCGGCACCGGATACCGTGGGACCGTGCGCGCGGACCTCCTCGACCTGGCCCTGATCGTGGTTGCCGTCGCATTCGCGGTCTCCGGTTACCGGCAGGGGTTCATCGTCGGGACGCTGAGCTTCATCGGCTTCCTCGGCGGCGCCGTACTCGGCGCCCAGTTCGGCCCGGGCATCTCCCGGGCGCTCGTCGGAGGCCAGACACAGCAGGATGTCGTGGCCGTCATTCTGCTCGTCAGCGGCGCGATCATCGGGCAGTTCGTCGCGTCCTCCATCGGGACCGCGATGCGCTCCACGATGACCGGGCGGTCCACGACGGCCCTCGACTCCGTCGGCGGCTCGGCCGTCAGCGTGCTTTCCGTGCTGCTGATCGCGTGGGCGATCGGATCCGTGCTGACCGCGTCCCCGTTCCCCGTCGTCGTGCAGCAGGTCGACAACTCCGCGGTGCTGCGCACGATGGACAGGATCATGCCGTCGCCCGCCAAGACGATGTTCTCCGATTTCCGCAGAATGCTCGCGAGCGGGCCGTTCCCGCAGGTGTTCAGCGGTATCGGCTCGGCCCGCCTGCTGTCGGTGCCCGCGCCCGACCAGGCGGTGCTGAACTCGCCCGCCTTCCTGGACGCGCGCAGCCGGGTGGTCAAGGTCCGCGGGACGGCGACCAGTTGCGACCGCAGCATCGAGGGCTCCGGGTTCGTCTACTCGCCCGGCCACGTGCTCACCAACGCTCACGTCGTGGCCGGGGTGACGCAGGGGCCGGCGGTGACCACGGACACCGGGGTCACCTTCCAGGCCCAGGTGGTCTTCTATGACCCGCAGGTGGACGTCGCCGTGCTGTACGTCCCGGGCCTCAACATGACGCCGCTGCGGTTCGCCGGGCAGGCGAATCCGGGCGCGGACGCGGTGGTCGCCGGGTACCCGCTCAACCATTCCTTCACCGCCGTCGCCGCGCGGATCGGCCAGATCCAGCAGGCCGAAGGCCCGGACATCTACCAGACCGGCCAGGTGGACCGGCAGATCTACGAGATCAGGGCCGTCGTGGAGCCGGGCAACTCGGGCGGCCCCCTGCTCAGCTCCGACGGCACCGTCTACGGGATGGTGTTCGCCGCGGCGGTCGGCGTGTCAGACACCGGGTTCGCGCTGACCTCGGCGGAGGTGGCCGCCGACGCCACCGCCGGGGCGAGGTCCACGGTGCCGGTCTCGACCCAGGGCTGCGACTAGCCCGCCCGGCGAGCGCCGCCCGGCGAGCGCCGCCCGCGGAAACTCGCGGCCGCCGGATGCGCCCGGTCCTCAGGTGGGACGCAGCGGCAGGCGGAAGCCTGGCTCCGGGATCGCGGCGAGCCCTTCGGCCGCTATCCGCGCGGATAGCTGCTCGGCGCCGGCCACCACCCCGGCCACGTCGATACCGTACGGGCCGCCGCCGGGCCCCGGCCCGGCGGCCTGATACGTGCGGACGCGCTGCGCGCCGCGGCGCAGCAGGGCCGCCGCGCCTTTGGCGTTGCCCCGGCGGGCGTGCGTGAGCCCGACCGCGATCTGCGCCAGCCCCTGCCACAGGTCCCGCTCCCGCTCAGGCGCCGCCTTCCACGCCGCCTCGAGCACCTCGTGGGCGTGGAACGGGCGGCCGGCGAGCAGCAGCTCGTCGGCGAGCGCGGCCGCCTCGGCGGGACCGAGGGCCAGATCGTCCGGCATTCCCGGCTCGCCCGCCGACGAGCGCGGCAGCGGCCGGCCCAGCGCGTCGCGCGGCCGTGCGTTCCGCGGCCTTCCCGCCTGATCCCTGTCCCGGCTCATCGCCGGCGTTCAGCGCTCCGGCTCCGGGTCGGCCAGCCAGCCGCGAAGCTCGGTGTCGAAGGTGACCGGCCGTTCCTCGTGCGGGAAATGGCCTGCGCCGTCGATCACCTTCCAGCGGTACGGCGCCTCCACGTACCGGCCGGCGCCCCGCGCGGTCCTCGGCGGCACGCACGGGTCCAGCGCGCCCTGCAGGTGCAGGGTCGGCGCCTGGATCGGCGCCCGCATGTGCCGGGCGTACCGGAGCCCGTCGGGCCGCAGCCCGCTGCGGACGAACCAGCGCTGGTACTCGAGCGCGGAGTGGGCGACCGAGGGGATGCGCATCGCGCGGCGGTAGGTGCGCTCGGCTTCGGAGTCCGGCCATCCGGGGGCGGACCATTCGGCGAGTATCCGGCCGACGCGGGAGGCGCCGTCGCGCAGCAGCTGGCGCTCGGGAAACAGCGGGAGCTGGAACGCCGGCGGGTAGCCGCTGCGGCGCCCCTGCCCGAGCGGATCGCCGAAGATCGCCGCGCGCATCCGCCGGGGATGCCCCATCGACACCACGGCGAGGCGCCGGACCGCCTTCGGAAAGTAGGAGGCGAGCGTCCACGCGACCAGGGCGCCCCAGTCGTGGCCGACCACGATGGCGTTCGCCTCGCCGAGCGCGCGGATCAGCCCGGCGGCGTCGGCCGCCGCGGTGACCAGGTCGTAGCCGCGCGGCGGCTTGTCGCTTCCGCCGTAGCCTCTCAGGTCCGCGGCCACGGCCCGGTAGCCGGCCGGCGGCAGCGTCTCGAGCTGGCGGCGCCACGCCCACCAGAATTCCGGGAATCCGTGGAGCAGCAGAACCAGCGGGCCGTCCCCGCTTTCCGCGACGTGGAAACGGGTGCCGTTGGCGCTCACCGAGCGGTGCGTCCAGGGCCCGCTGATCTGGACGGCGGAGTCGCCGGCCACGGCCATCGCGGTCACCTCACCGCGACGGGCGGCCGGCGATCTGCGCCCGGTCCTCGGCCGCTGCCACGGCTCGCCCGTCTTCGCCCTGCTCCTTGGCACGGCGAAGCATGGCCACGTCCTCGGCCACGGTCTTCCTGGTCCTGCGCATCCCGGAGAACTTCCGCAGTACCAGCCGCGCCACGAACGCCGCGACCGCCGCCAGCACGGCGACGGTGAGCGCCACCCACAGAAACGCCCCCCACAGGCCGCCGGGCGCCCCGACCGCGTACAGGCCGTAGGCGTAGGCGAAGCAGAGGAGCACCAGGATGAGGCACCCGGCGAAGGCGCAGAACCCGAAGAGCGCTCCGGACACGGCGGCGCGCTGCACGTCGCCCCGCAGCTCGCGTTTAGCCAGGCTGATCTCGTACCGCATCAGCTGCGAGACATCTTTGGCCGCCTGGGCCACGAGATCGCCAAGCGATTTGTCGCCGCTGACGGCGTCGGGCGTTCCGCTGCGGACCATCAAGCCCTCTCCAATCATGCGGGCGCCGGCCGGCGCGGCGCCCCTTGCCCCCATAAACCTGGCTCTACCCTGGCTGGCGCGCGCCGCAACAACGGAACGCGGCAACCCCCGTCGGCGGATCGTCTGTCTAAGGCTAACGCCAGTGATCGTCATCATCGCCGGCATCCCGCTGCTGGCCGGATGTTTCGCGGCTTCAGTCCGCGCTTCCTGTCCGGGAAGCCGTCTTCACGCCATTGCGCCCTGCCACATTAGCCCCAATGGCTGCGCTCGTGCCCGTACTTCCCTCGGCATCCCTGTTGCGCCGTCGGCTTTGGGTCGCCATTCCACGAAACACGCTGCGTATTAGGCAACAGTACGGCAATGACGCCGAATTGTGACATCACGATCCAGTTTCGGTCCGGCGATGCCTGTAACGCTTCCGCAACACCCGACGATGGAACCTTGCGATCGCCAGCATGCGAGTGGCTGGGAATGGCGCCGCCGGGCGGCTGGCGAGAGTGAGCGGGGGCAAAAGTGAACGACGTGACAAGTGTGAATGATGGGACAGGAGCGCTGTTTGACTATGAGTGACCGCTGTGACAGCAGTGATCAACGGTGCAGTAGTTAACTGAGTGCAAGTACGCGGACCCGAAGTTTCCACGAAGTGACAGTTGCGACTAGTGTCGTGGAAGTTTAGGTATCGTATACGACCCTTAGTTTCCGTAACCCGCAAACTCCGAACTCTTTTACGGAAACTAAGGAGGCAGTGGTCTTGCTGATGTGGTGCAGGGTGTTATCGCGACAGGCGATGATGCCGATGGATATTGGCGCATGTGGCGGCAGCGGGTGATGCGTCGACGGGCGGCGGCAGATGTGGCAGTTGGGATGGTGCCGCGACGGGTGCGGTGGCGGCTGCGAGGCCCGCAGGGCCGGAACGTGCGAACGGCGCCCCTGGCAGGGGCGCCGCCGCGCAAGCACGTCATGCCTGGCTACCAAGCGTGCACCTTCTCCGTCAGTCAGGCGGCCGTTTCAACGGCCTGACCTGGCCTGACACGCCTCCCGCGGCTGGTCGCGCGTGGGTACCTGGCTGCCGTGCCCGGACGTTCCGTGTCCGTATCCCCTTTCTACGACGAAAGCGCCCGGCTGGGAAGCCCGGGGCCGTAACCGATTCGTGATCTCGATCAGTAGCCCTCATCGCATGTCTTGAACGGGGGGTCTCACTTGAACGGCGCGCTGGAATCCTGAACGGCGTCTCCCCGCCGCTGGCGGCTTCCCGCCGCTGACGGCTCCCCTGGACCCGACTGCTCTCGGCCCTGACGGCTCGCCGCCCTGACGGTCCCTGGACCCGGCTGCTCCCGGCCCCGACACTCCCTGCCCTGACGGCTCCCTGCCCTGACGGCTCCCTGATCGGCCGGAAGGGCCGCACTACCTGGCAGGCCCCGGCTTTCCCGACGCCGGGTTCCCTGCCCTCGCGAACCATCAGTCACGTTCGTACCAGCAGCCACATGAAGAACGATGGGCCTCAGGCGCCGCGCCCGGGACGGCGATTCCGGTGTCGGGAAATGGAACCGGCGGAGCCGAAAGTTTTCTTCGCCGCTAGTGAACGCCCCGCACGCGCGCCGTCACGCACTGCGTTGCAGGTGGCGGGCATTGCAACCGTTTTCACAGCGTATGCCCGGACGGCTCGGGGGCGTCAAAAGCAGGCCGGCCGGCACAAAAGTATCGGTTGAAAGATCTGTTCATGGTCAGGTCACGTATGTTCTAATGCCGTTGCACGGGTTCTCAGTGGCCATCCGGTGGCGGTACGCGATCACCGGAATCCGCTAAGCTTTCCTGTAGAACGGCGCCGGCCTACCCCCCCAGGGCCGGACCGTGCGCGGCCCCCGCTCTCCCCCCCGGCGGGGGCCGCCTTAATTTTCGCGGCGGCCGGGTGATCGGGGGGCAGGTGATCCCGGAGCCTCCGTCAGCCCGGAGCCTCCGTCAGCAGCGAGTCGAGCAGCGTGATCGCCCCCGCCTTGGACAGCGGGTTGTTTCCGTTGCCGCATTTGGGAGACTGCACGCAGGACGGGCAGCCCGCCTCGCAGGTGCAGCCGGCGATGGCGTCCCTGGTGGCGCGCAGCCAGCCGGCCGCCGCCAGGAAGGCCCGCTCGGCGAACCCGGCGCCGCCCTCGTGGCCGTCGTAGACGAACACGCTCAGCCGCCCCGTCGCGGGGTGCGGCACCGCGGACACCCCGCCGATGTCCCACCGGTCGCACGTGGCGAACAGCGGCAGCATCCCGATGGCGGCGTGCTCGGCCGCGTGCGCCGCCCCGGCCAGATCGACGCCGTCGGCCGCGAGCGCGCGCCGGCGGGACTCCGGGATGGTCCACCACACCGCGCGGGTGCGCAAGGTCCGCGGCGGGAGGCTGAGCTCTGTCTCCCCGACCGTGAATCCGGTATCAGAACGGCGGGTGGTGAACGATACGACCTGCCGCGTCACCCTTACGTCGCCGAACGTCACGTCGGCGTCGCCCCATGCGGCCTGCCGGATCGCCCCGATCACCTCGACCTCGGTCACGTCCCTCGCCGTCGTCGTGTAGCCCGGGTCGCGGGATTCCACCAGAGCCACCCTGTCGGCCAGGTCCAGCTTGCTGACCAGATAGGTATCGCCCTGGTGCAGGTAGACGGCACCGTCATGGGCCAGCAGGTGGGCGGAAGGCTCGTCCATCGTCCCGACCAGGCGCCCGGTCGCCTCCTCCACCACCCGCACCGGCTCCGGCCCGGTGCCGCGCAGGCTGGTGAGCCGCGCGGGGTGGTCACGGCGCGCCCAGTACCAGCCCGCCTGGCGCTTGCGCAGCCGGCCCGAGCGGGTCAGGTCATCGATGGTCTCGCCGGCCCCCGGGCCGAACAGTTCCAGATCCGGCCCGCCGAGCGGCAGCTCGGCCGCTGCCGCGCACAGGTGCGGCGCGAGCACGTAGGGGTTGGCCGGGTCAAGAACGGTGGACTCGAGCGGGTGGTGCAGCAGCGCCTCCGGATGATGGATGAGGTAGGTGTCCAGCGGGTCGTCGCGGGCGATGAAGACGGCCAGCGCGCTTCGGCCGGCCCGGCCGGCCCGGCCGGCCTGCTGCCAGAGCGACGACCAGGTGCCCGGCCATCCGGTGATCAGTACGGCGTCCAGGCCCGGAATGTTGACGCCCAGCTCGAGCGCCGTTGTCGCGGCCATGCCGGTGAGGCGGCCCTCCCTGAGCGCGGCCTCCAGCTCGCGCCGGTCCTCGGGAAGGTATCCGGACCGGTAGGCCGCTACCGTGCCGCACCCCGGCCTGCCGTTCAGCGCGCGCCGCGCGCCGAGCGCGACCGCTTCGGCGCCGCGCCGGGACCGGACGAAGGCGAGCGTCGGCACCCGCTCGGCGACCAGGCGGGCGAGCAGGTCGGTGGCCTCAGTGGTGGCCAGCCTCCGGCCCCTGCCGCCCGGCGACCCGCGCGGTGCGGTCAGCGGCGGCTCCCAGAGGGCGAACGTGACCGGCGGCCTGGGCGACCCGTCGGCGGTGACCTCCGCCGCGTCAAGGCCGGTCAGCAGCCGGGCGCAGGCGCCGGGCTCGCTGACCGTCGCCGACGCGAGCAGGAAGACCGGCCCGGCGCGGCCTACCGGCCCGGCGGCGTTGCCTGGCCCGGCGAAGTGGCCCGGCCCAGCGCCGCCCCCTGGCCCGGCGGAGACGTCTGGCCCGGCGCGGCCTCCCGGCCCGGCGGCGTCTCCCGGCTCGGCGCAGCTCCCCGGCCCGGCGGCGTCTCCCGGCTCGGCGCAGCTCCCCGGCCCGGCGGCGTCCCCCGGCTCGGCGCAGCTCCCCGGCCCGGCGGCGTCCCGCGAGCCGGCGGCGTCGCCCGGCGCGTAGTACGCCGCGACCCGCCGGAGCCGTCGCAGCACGTGCGCCACATGTGACCCGAACACGCCGCTGTACCCGTGGCACTCGTCAACGATCACGTACCGCAGCCGCTTGAAGAACCCGGACCACCGGGCGTGCCGCGGCAGCAGCGCGCTGTGCAGCATGTCCGGGTTGGTCAGCAGGTAGCCCGCGTGGGACTGCGCCCAGGCGCGCTCGGCGGCGGTGGAGTCGCCGTCGAAGCAGGCCGCGCGGACACCGGGAACGCCGAGCGCGCGCACCGCCTCGAGCTGGTCGGCGGCGAGAGCCTTCGTCGGCGCGATGTAGAGCACCGTGCCGCCCTCGAGGATCGCGGTGAGGGCGGGCGCGAGATAGCCGGCCGACTTCCCGGAGGCCGCGCGGGTGGCGATTATCACGTTGCGCCCGGAGCGGGCGAGCGCCGCCGCCTCCGCCTGGTGCGACCAGGGCTGGCCGATGCCCTGCCGCGCGAACGCGGCGGTCACTTCCGCCGGCACCCAGTCCGGCCATGGAACACGGGTGCCCTCGCGTCCCGGGATCCGCTCCAGGTGCACCAGCTGCCGGGCATGCTGCGCCGCCAGCAGGATGCCGAGGGCGCGGCTGTCCTGCTGGCCGTATGCCGCGGTGGCGGGCGGCGGCGGCGCCTCGCCCGGGGGGACCGGCGTGACCATGGACACAACCTTTTTAGTGTGTCATCCGCTAGGAGGATGCCGGACACCATGATTTCGTATAGACATGACACCGGAGCGTGGTTGAATGCCGCAGTGGATCACTCCCGCGCTCCGGCCACGTCAGCCCGCGCGCCGGGGCGGGACGGCGGGACGCTGAGATGACGCCTTCATGGCGCTGGAGGATTTTGTGGACCTGAAGCTCAACCACTACAACAAGGACGGCATCGAGGTCGTGGACGTCGAGGGCGAGATCGACGTCTACACCGCGCCACGCCTTCGTGAGCTGCTGATCGATCTCGTCAACAAGAAGAACTACCAGCTCGTGGTCAACATGGAGAAGGTCGAGTTCCTCGACTCCACGGGCCTGGGCGTGCTGGTCGGCGGCCTCAAGCGAGTGCGCGCGCACGACGGCTCGCTGGACCTCGTCTGCACCCAGGAGCGGATACTCAAGATCTTCCGCATCACGGGTCTCACGAAGGTCTTCGGTATCCACGAGACCGTGGACGAGGCCATCGCCGCCCGGAAAGCCGAGAAGTAGCGCGCTGGTCTGATATCGCGAGATGGCCACCGTCGAAGTCACGTTCACGCCGCTTCCCGCGCACGTCAGGACCGCGAGGCTCGTCGCCACCGCGGTCGCGCGCAGGAGCGGCGTGGACGAGTCCGTTCTGGACGAGGTACGTCTCGCCGTCGGCGAGGCGTGTTCCCGCGCCGTTGAGGCGCACCGGCGGCACTGCCCGCGCCAGCCGATCCGGGTCGAGCTGACCGACCATGAGGAACGGTTCGAGGTCGTGGTGACCGACTCGGCGCCGGCCAGTGAGAACGGCGCGGCGCCCGCGGCGGGGGACGGGGGGGCGGGTCCCTCCCAGGAGGGCAGGGGGTCCCCCCGGCCGGGAGAGCACAGCGGCGGAGGTCTGGGAGGGATCACTCCCCCCGGGACAACCGAGCCGGCTGATCTGCAGCTTCCCGAGGGGGTCGGCCTGGCGGTGATCGCCGGGCTCGCCGATGACGTGCGGATCTCTCCGGCCGGCGCTGGTATCAGCGTCCGGATGAGCTGGAAACGCCGCCCACATCCCGAAACGAGCCTGCGCTTACCGGGTGCGCCCAGGATCCCGGGGCAACGTATACCATCTTTTGTGTAACGATCCGGTATCGAGAATGTTAGAAACTGCCTTGTATTTAAGATTCGGGGCAGGTGTGCGTAGACTCCCCGGCACGCCTGCATCCCCGGAGAGGCTGTTACCCGGTCGCCAGCCCAGCGCTGCCGCACGTGGGGCATACCCCGGTGCCGCCGTCTCCGGGCAGGCTATGCGCTTCGCCATCCGACGTCTGCCTTCGCGGCGCTTACCCAACGTCCAAGGAGATTGAATGTTCAGGTCCCATTCCGTGCTGGCGGCGGGAGGACCGGTCAGCGTGAGCGGCTCCAACCTCACCTGGGTTGTGGTCGTCGCGGTGGTCGGCGTGCTCGCGCTCGGCGTAGCCGGCTTGCTGGTCCGCGAGGTGCTCGCCGCCAGCCAGGGCACTGCGAAGATGCAGGAGATAGCCACCGCGGTCCAGGAGGGAGCGGCGGCCTACCTGCGCCGCCAGTTCAGGACGCTGGGCGTGTTCGTCTTCATCATCTTCTTCGTCCTGCTCCTGCTGCCCGCGGACACCACCGGCGTGCGATGGGGACGCAGTGCGTTCTTCCTCGTCGGGGCGCTGTTTTCGGCGCTGACCGGCTTCACCGGCATGTCGCTGACGGTTCGCGGCAACGTCCGGGTCGCGGCGGCCGCGCGGGAGGGCGGTGAGCACCGCGCGATGCGGATCGCGTTCCGCACCGGCGGCGTGGCCGGGATGTTCACCGTCGGCCTTGGCCTGTTCGGCGCCGCGATCGTGGTGCTGATCTACAAGGGGAACGCGCCCAGCGTGCTGGAGGGCTTCGGCTTCGGCGCGGCGCTGCTGGCGATGTTCATGCGTGTCGGCGGCGGTATCTACACCAAGGCCGCCGACGTCGGCGCCGACCTGGTGGGCAAGGTCGAGCAGAACATCCCCGAGGACGACCCGCGCAACGCCGCCACGATCGCCGACAACGTGGGCGACAACGTGGGCGACTGCGCCGGCATGGCGGCGGATCTGTTCGAGTCCTACTCGGTCATGCTGGTCGCCTCGCTGATCCTGGGC
>Ga0213875_10001159_pt1 | contig 18080 bp, 20 predicted proteins | sample BarmaccomBMRX_R8_FD_160105 | JGI IMG/M metagenome (GOLD analysis project Ga0213875, IMG submission 160105) | Root-associated microbial communities from Barbacenia macrantha in rupestrian grasslands, the National Park of Serra do Cipo, Brazil - RX_R8 | ecosystem: Host-associated > Plants > Roots... | reverse complement strand
GGTCGAAAAGGGCAACTATCCGGCGGCCGAGGGCAGGGTGCCGCAAATGCTGCTGGCGCTCTCCGACCTGACCCTCGTCGAGCCCAAGACCGAGCGCACCGAGCTGCTGCCGCGTCTCGATCTCGATGACCCGGCGAACGGCAAGGCAACCGCAGTGACGGTTCAGGATAAGCCGGGGAGGTCGTAGCGGACCTGATCGTCGGCAAGCGCCGCTTCGATCGGCTCGGCGCCGGCAATGACGGCGTGTATGTGCGCCGGCCCGGCGAGGATCGCGCCTGGCTCGCGCGCGGGTCGCTCGACCTGTCGGGCGACCTCACGAACTGGCTCGACCGCCAGATCCTCGACATCGGCGAGGCCCGCATCGCCTCGGTCACCCTGAAGGGTGCGCAGGGCGCCCCTCTGGTAATCAGCCGCACCGCCGCCGGAGCCGATTTCACGATTGCCGGCGCGCCCGCCAATACCAAGCCGAAGTCCGCCGCAGTGCTTGCAGAGCCGGCGAGGGCCCTGCAATCGCTCGAGCTTGACGATGTGAGACCCGCCCCCGACATGCCGGTGCCGCAATCGGGGGTGGTCGCGGCGACCTACGCGACCTTCGACGGGCTCACGGTCAATCTCCGTCTGTTCGAGCACGACAACGCCAACTGGGTCGCGATCGACACGACCGGGACCGGCGCCTCCGAGACGGAAAGCAGGCAGATCAACGACAAGGTTCAGCGCTGGGTCTTTGCGATCCCGCTCTTCAAGGCCGGCGTGCTGCGGACCAAGCTCCCCGATCTGGTCGAGCCGCCGCCCAAAGGCTCGTGACCGGAAGCGATCGGGGTGAGTGCGGCCCTTGAGCCCGTCCCGGCCTCGCCCTGCATCGGGGTCTGCCTGATGGATCCGGACCGGCGGCTGTGCCGCGGCTGCGGCCGCACCATCGAGGAAATTGCCGGCTGGCCTCGCGCAAGCGCGGCCGAAAAGCGCGCGATCGTGGCGCGTCTCGCCGGGCGTCCGTCCGTCAGTATTGGCCCGGAATCGGATAGATCCCGGTGAAGCCGGTCCGGCCCGGCTGCGGCGCGCTGAAGCACTCGGCCGCGGCCAGGGTACGGTAGCAATACTGGATCGCGACCGGCGGCGCCGGCGTTCCCCGCAGGATGGCGGAGGGCAGGGTGGACGGCCAGCGGTCCTGGGGGGGCGCGAACTCGGCACGGCTGCCGGGAAGCGCTCCGCATCCCGCAGGAAGCCAGGCGGCAAGGACGAGAGCGATGACTGCACCAGGGCGCATTCCGGTACGGTGCCGCAAGCTGGTTAACAGGTGGTTGCCGGTCCTGTGTCTGGCGGGGCTCGCGGGCTGCGGCGTGGCCTGGCCCAATTCAGGACCGGGCCTGGGCGCGGCCGGCGCCGGAGCGGGCGGGGCGGCGAATACCGGCGCGGCCGCGGCGGCATCCTCCGGCGATGCCGCCCAATGCCGGGCGTTGGCCGAGGATGCGGTGCAGACCGAGACCGGGATCAACGAGGACATTGCGGCGACGCGCCGCAACGATTGGGAGCGCGCCGAGGTCCTCCCGGAGCAGGCCGGGATGCTGCGCGACAGCACCGCCGATCGCGCCCGCGCGATTTTCGAAACTTGCATGAGCAGTGCCGCGAGGCCGGCCGCAGTACACTGACGGCTGGGCCCGGTCAGCCCGTTGGCCGCGGCGCCTTCGGGCGGAACAGTGAATGACGGCGTGCGTGCATCAGCACGGCCGCCAGATCCCACGGCGCGACCTGCGCCTCGCATGCCAGCTCTTCCGGGCGGAACAGGCCGAGACCCGCTCCTTCATTCAGCACCAGCCCGGGGATCTCGCTCTCGGCGATCGGCACGACAAAGAAGATGATCTGCTCGCGCCGCGGCGGCGCAAACGGCATCGTGACGCGGAATTCGGTGAACCGCTCGATGCGCCGGGCGGCGTAGCCGATCTCCTCGACGAGTTCGCGCCGCATTGCCGCCAGCGGAGTTTCCTCCGGCTCGATCGCGCCGCCGAACGATGCCCATACCTCCGGGAAGTCGATCCAGGCATGGGCGTCGCGGCGCTGCATCAGATAGCGGCCGGCCTCTGTCACCAGCAATGCCGCGGCGCAGCGCCGCCCGTAGCGGGGGCCGGGCACCGCGGTCAGCCTGGCGTGCCGCGGCGCGCCAGCTCGTAGAGCGCGATCGCGGCGGCATTGGAGACGTTGAGGCTCGGCATCGCGGGAGCGGTCGGCAGCCGCGCCAGGTGATCGCAGCGCTCCCGCACAAGCCGCCTCAGCCCGCCGCCCTCCGAGCCGAGCACCAGCGCGACGCGGGGACCGAGAGCGACCCCGGCAAGCTGCTGCGGCGCATGCTCGTCGAGGCCGCAGACCCAGAACCCCGCTTGCTTGACCCGGTCGAGGGCGCGCGCCAGGTTGACGACCCGCAGCAGCGGCACATGTTCGAGCGCACCCGAAGCCGCCTTGGCGAGCGTCGCGGTCGCTAAAGGCGACCCATGCGCCGCGAGGACCACCGCCGCCGCGCCGAACGCCGCCGCCGAACGCAGCACCGCCCCGACATTATGCGGGTCGGTCACCTGATCGAGCAGCACCAGCACGCAGGGTGCAGTCGCGCCAGCACCGGGAAGCACATCCTCGAGCGCCGGCTCGGCGAGCGGTTCGATTTCGATCGCCCAGCCCTGATGCACCGCCGCCTCGGGCAGCATTGCCGTTAGCGCAGCGCGGTCGAAGACGGCAACCGGTTCGCCGGTCCCGCTTCGCACGGCGCGGGCGGCAGCGGCGAGTGCGGCGGCCTCGCTCGCCTCTCCCGGCAGCACCGCCAGGCGGTGCCAGCGCCGCCGCGGGTTGGCAAGGGCCGCCGCGACCGCATGCTTTCCGTACAGCCACCGCCCGCCGCCGCCGCCGCGCGGCGCGCGCGGCTGCGCTCGAGCCGCCGGCGACACCGGGTGCGGTGGCGCTCCCGGGCGGCGGGACCGTCGCGAAGGGTCCATCGGGACAAGACTCATTCGGAACGCGGCCGGCATGCCGCCTCTCTTGCATCGCGTGTAGCACAGCGCCACGGATGCAGACAGGGCGCCCCGGCGGACCGAGCGGTCGGGCAGCCGTGGATTCGGAGCACGCGCTGTTTGATTGAGGCCCTCCGCCGGCTTGCCTCGGCTTGGCGGCACCCCGATAGTGGGGACGGGTTCGGACGGAGGCGAGGGCATGCAGATCCGCGACGGCTTTATCGGCTCGATCGGCAACACGCCGCTGATCAGGTTGCGGCGCGCCTCGGAGATGACGGGATGCACGATCCTCGGCAAGGCCGAGTTCCTGAACCCGGGCGGCTCGGTCAAGGACCGCGCCGCCCTCTACATCGTCAAGGACGCCGAGGAGCGCGGCCTGCTGCGGCCGGGCGGGGTCATCGTCGAGGGCACCGCCGGCAATACTGGCATCGGGCTCGCGCTGGTCGGCAACGCGCTGGGCTACCGCAGCGTCATCGTCATGCCCGAGACCCAGAGCCAGGAAAAGAAGGACATGCTGCGGCTGTGCGGCGCCGATCTGCGCCTCGTCGCCGCCGTGCCCTATGCCAACCCGATGAATTACGTGCGCTATTCCGAGCAGCTCGCGAAGGAGATCGCGGCCGTCGAGCCCAAGGGGGCGATCTGGGCCAACCAGTTCGACAACACCGCCAACCGCCGCGCCCATGTCGAGACGACCGGCCCCGAGATCTGGCAGCAGACCGACGGCAAGGTCGACGGCTTCAGCTGCTCGGTCGGCACCGGCGGCACGCTGTCCGGGGTCGGCATCGCGCTCAAGGAACGCAACCCGTCGGTGCAGATCCATCTTGCCGATCCGCTGGGCTCGGCGATCTACGGCTGGTACGAGAACGGCGAGCTGAAGGCGGAGGGCAGCTCGATCACCGAGGGCATCGGCCAGGGCCGGGTGACCCGCAACCTCGAAGGCTTCACCCCGGACGGCCAGTTCCAGATTACCGACACCGAGATGCTGCCGGTGCTGTTCAACCTGGTGCAGGAGGAAGGGCTGGTGCTCGGCGGCTCAACCGGCATCAATGTATGCGGGGCGATCCGGCTGGCGCGCGAATTGGGGCCGGGCAAGACGATCGTCACGATCCTCGCCGATTCCGGCACGCGCTATCAATCGAAGCTGTTCAACCCCGCTTTCCTGAAGGAACGCTCGTTGCCGGTGCCGCCCTGGCTCGAAGAGTGAGGCGCCCGCCAGGAATCGCCGACATATCGAACCAAGGAGTTGCCGATGGCCAAGACGCGCGGGACGGGTCTGTTGATGGTATGGGCCGACATCGATCCGCAATACGAGGAAGGCTACAACCGCTGGTACGAGGAAGAGCACCTCGCCCATCTGCTGAGCATCCCCGGCTTCCTCAGCGCCGGGCGCTATGTCGCGGTGAAGGGCGGTCCGAAATTCCTTGCGCTCTACGAGCTCGAAGCCCCTGACGTCCTGCGCAGCGCCGCCTTTCTCGACGGCGTGCGGCACAACCCCTCGCCGCTGCGCGTGCAGTATTCGGGCGGCCGGATCGGGCGCAATTACATCCTCAACGGCTATCGCCAGATCTTTCCATCGCGCACCAATCCGATCGAGCAGACGCGCGAGCCCGCTCCGTTCCTGCAAATGGGGCGGATCGACATCCCGGCCGTCTTCGAGGAGGAGTTCAACGACTGGTACAACACCGCCTACATCCCGCCCTACCTGGCGGTTCCGGGCTGCCTCGCGGCGCGCCGCTTCGTCGCCCTCGACGGCCAGCCGAAATACCTGACCCTGTACGAATTCGAAAATCCGCATGTTTCGGAAAGCGAGCCGTGGGAGCGGGCCCGCGACGGCAACCCCTGGAGCCGGCGCATCCGTCCCTTCATGCGCCACGATCAGGGTTCGCCCGGCGTCTACCGGCGGATCTCCCCGCGTTAGGGAACGCGATGGGATCCGGATCTGCGCCTCCCGGCGGCGCGCCGGCCTGCAACCTGCTATTGAGAACGGTTGGAGGGCGTCGATTGGCGGTGGAGCCGGCCCTGGCCGGGCCACGAACGTAGGAGAGGGCACCCCGATGGACGCTCTGGCCCATATCAAGGCGCAGATGCTGCCATTCGCCGAACTGCTCGGCATCGAATTCGTCAACGCATCGAAGGATCGGATCGTCGCCGAGCTGGTCGTGCGCGAGGATTTGTGCACCCGGCCGGCGGTGTTGCATGGCGGCGCGATCATGGCCTTTGCCGACACGCTGGGCGGGGTCGGCACGATGCTGAACCTGCCGGAAGGGGCCGGCACCACGACAGTCGAGAGCAAGACCAATTTCATCGCGCCGGCGCCGGTCGGCACCCGCATCACTGGCGAAGCCACGCCGCTGCATCGCGGCCGCCGCACGATGGTGTGGCAGACCCGGATCACCGCCGAAGGCCGCCTCGTCGCGCTGGTGACCCAGACGCAGCTGGTGCTGTGAGCCGATATCGGTTGGCTTCAACCGGGAAGGGCCCGCGTCCCTTATCTCCGAATGCGAAAGCCGGGTTATTCGGCTGCCGCCGCCTTGTCGAGGATATCCTGCGGCGTGCTCGAAACGATCTCGGCATAGACCGGGACGAATTTCGACGGGCCGCCTTCGATCAGCCCGACAAATTCGGGCTTCATCTCGCGCAACACCTTCAGGATGTCGGCATGCACCTTGATGTCCTTCCACTCGCCGAGCAGATAGAAGTGATCGGGATCGTTGACATCGCGACAAAGCACGCCGTCCTTGGCCTGCGCGCTGGATTTGTGCATCGGGTTGTCGTCGGAATAGTCGAAGCTGTCGAACAGGCGGATGAATTCTTCCCCGGTTCCGGGCCGCACCCGAAAATCGTAGACGTGGACGAAGTTGCCGCGCTGCGCCAGAGACACCATAGCCATACCGTTCTCCTGCCCTTGATCCGTCAATCGGGATCGCCGGAACTGCCCGCCGGGTGCTGCCGGTCACGCCGGCGTAAAGTGCTTTCCTTCGCCGGTCAGCTTTTCGCGCGGCAGCTGCACCCGCCGGCGCGGATCGGCAACGGCGCGGCCGATGATTTGCGCGCGCCGGCGATGGCGGGCGAGGATCGCCAGCACCCGTTCGGCATCGGCTTCGGCGACCAGCACGCAAAACCCGATCCCCATGTTATAGACTTCGAACATCTCCGCCCGGGGGACGCCGCCGAGCCGCTCGATCAAACCGAGGATCGGGGGCGGCGGCGGCAGCTCATCAAGCACGAAACCGATTTCGGCGGCAACCCGCGGCAGGTTCATCAGCCCGTCTCCGGTAATATGGATCAAGGCCTTGACCGATGGCACCTCGCGGATCACGTCGACGATTTCGCGGACGTAGATGAAGGTCGGCCGCAGCAATTCTTCGCCCAGCGGGAGTCCGAGTTCCGCAAACATATGATCGATTGCGACGCCGGCGCGCTCGAAGAAGACCCGGCGGGCCAGCGACAGGCCGTTGCTGTGGATGCCGCTGCTCTCGAGCCCGATCACGACATCGCCGGGCACCAGCTCGCGCCCGACGATGATGCGGTCGAGCGGCACGATCCCGATGGCCATGCCGACCAGGTCGAAGCCGCGTACGACGTCGCGCAATTGCGCGATCTCGCCGCCTGAGATCGAGATGCCGGCCTGCCGCGCACCCTCGGCGAGGCCGATCGCGATGCCGTCGAGCATCGCCGCGTCGGCCTGCTCGGTTGCGATGTAATCGACCATCGACACCGGCTCGGCGCCGACGCACAACAGGTCGTTCACGTTCATCGCGACGCAATCGATGCCGATCGTGTCGTAGCGGTTCATCATCTGCGCGATGATCGCTTTCGAGCCGACCCCGTCGGTGCAGATCGCGAGCCCGATGCCGCCGATATCGACGACATTGGCGAAATAGCCGATCGGCAATTGCACCGCCCCGAAGCTGCCCGGCGCCGGCCAGGTCGCGGTGATGCGGGCGACGATGTTGCGCAAGCCGGCGTCGGCCTCGGGAACATCGACCCCGGCGGCCTTATAGCTACTCCGTTCCATGCCTCAAATCTGGCACGCGGCGACGCACTCAGCGAGTGATATCGCGCCGCAGCTGCGCCATGCCGGTCCCGTCAGGAAGCCTCGGCCAACTCGGTCGGGGAGGCCGCGGCCAAGCTCTCGAACTCGCGCCGGTCATGGGCACAGAACAGCTGCACCTCGCCGCCATGATCGTGCTTCAGGGCGCGCAGGCGCTGCTGATTTGACAGCCGGGCGCTGCGGTCGACCTCCATCATGCGCTGGTAGAAACGCATCATCGGGGTGCAGCTGTACCCTCTCATATCCATCTCGTCGCGGTAGAAATAGGCATCCCCGGCGTGCAATAGCCAGCTGTGGCGCAGGCGGATCGCGACGCCGGCGTGCCCGAAAGTATGGCCGGCCAGCGGCACCATCAGGATCTCGGGCGGCAGCCCGGCGAGTTCGCGCACGCATTCGAAACCGAACCAGCGCTCCCCCTCGGCGCGATAGCGCCGCCATTTCACGTTCTCGTCCCATTGCATCGGGCGATAGCGACCGCGATCGAGCAGGCTGCGCCGGGCGGTGGCCGCCTCCAACTCGCGATCCATCACATGGACCGTGGCGTTCGGGAAATCTTCGATTCCGCCGGCATGGTCGAAATCGAGATGGGTCAGCACGATGTGGCGGACATCATTCGGATCGAGCCCAAGCGCTTCGATTTGCCAGAGCGCGGTCTCTTCTTCGCGCAGTATGATGCGGTTGATCTTGAGGAATAAGGGGCTGAGCCGGGGAGTCGGATGGGCGACGTCGCGCCGCCCGAACCCGGTATCGACCAGCACCAGGCCCTGCGCGGTCTCTATCAGCAAACAGTGGCAGACGATGTGCGCCGGGCCGAGCCGCGGCGCCACCCCGTCCCACAGGGCTCCGCCGAACGGACACATCGAGCCGCAACTCAAATGATGGATGCGCATGCGCCCGGCCGCCCCTAATGAAGACGAGCATCAACGCCGGGTTTCGGTGTTTTATCCCAGCAGTTCCGTCTCGATGCTCGGGTACCGGGCGCCAATGCGACCATTCGCGGCGACATGCGTAGGATGGGTTGAGCGAAGCGATACCCATCACCTCTCGCCGAATCGACGTGCCGGCAGGTGAAGTCTCACTCAGTCGCGTCGCGATGATGGGTTTCGCTTACGCTCAACCCATCCTACGAGGGGTATCTACGAGGGGTATCCCGGAAGGCCGTCACATCCAGGCGAGCGCCTCGACAAACGCGTAGTTGAGCGAAGCGATACCCATCACCTCTCACCGAAATCAACCGGCGCCCCGTTATAGCCGCCCCAATCCTCGGGATACGCGCCGAGCCGGACCATGCGATGAAAAGTGGAATGCGGCCAATCACACACCCGCGCCACGTGACCGTGCTTTACCGGATTGAAATGGAGATAGTCGAAATGCCGGGCGAGATCGGCTTCGTCGCGCAACGTATGCTCCCAGTATCGACGCTGCCAAATTCCCCGCTCGCCTTTGCGAGCACGGCTTGGCGAGACCCGCTCGCCGCGAGGTAGGCTTCGAGAGAAAAAGCCCTTGATCAACCGCCAGCGCAGGGCGAAGTCGGCGTCGAGCTCGGGCAAGGTCCAGATCGCGTGAAGATGGTCCGGCAACACGACCACAGCGTCGAGCAGGAATGGATATCGATCTCGTGCGTAACGAAAAGCGGCGCGCAACAGATCGATATGCTCGACCAGCAACCGCCGCCGGCGATCGGCCAAGTTGACCGTAAAGAAATAGCTCCCGCCTGCAACAAAGCTCCGGCGATAATTGGTCATTCGGCTCTGAGCGATGATGGGTATCGCTGCGCTCAATCAATCCTACATATCTTCTCTAGTTTATGTGTTATTGTGTTCTCGTAAAGATGATAGGCCTATCGTTCGGCGGATCGTAGTAGTTGCCGCTGAATCCCGTTGCGGTCGGTTGCAGCTGATAGCGCACTTTGCCATCCGCAACCACAACTACACTGCTGTTATACAGGCGAGCGGTCCAACCGCCGGGCGCTCCAAATGGGCGCCGCCACCATGCGGACATATCTTCACGCATGCCTCGGAATTCGCCGGAAATATTCCCGGCCGGGTCGACCTGCGTGATAGTTAAGACCAATGGCCTTGGGGCAAACGCACTCGATTGGTACGATCCTACAAGAGATTGTTGCGCGGATGCCTGGGCCGTGTAGAAAAAAATGGAAACAAGGAGCACGGCTGCTAAACGGATCATTGGAGTTTCCTTCCTGCTGAGATAACCCCCGAGTATCGGTTCTATCCGCACCGTCTCCTCACTGTCGCCGCCGACAAGATACCAGCGGGCTGCCAAGCTGCGTCATTCACCACTTCCATTTTACCTGGCGGAGGCTCGTGCGGAAACCCTTGGCAATCCGCCTCCACGGGGCGTTTCGACAGCATCAATGCCACGAAGCCACCGCGTTCACCGCAATTATTCGAAAAGAGTGTCAACGTGAAAAGCATTCTGACTGGCTCGCGCGTTGGCTCGCAATCAATACGAGCGCGGCATGCCGAGGACGTGCTGGCCGAGATAGGCGAGGATCAGATTGGTCGAGATCGGCGCGGTCTGATAGATGCGCACTTCGCGCCATTTGCGCTCGATATCGTATTCCTTGGCGAACGCGAAGCCGCCATAGGTCTGGAAAGTGGCATCGGCGGCGTGCCAGGTGGCTTCCGACGCCAGCAATTTCGCCATGTTGGCGTCGGCGCCGCAATCGCGCCCGGCGTCGAACAAGGCGGCGGCGCGGCGGCAGATCATGTCGGCGGCTTCGAGCTCGGCATAGGCGCGCGCCAGCGGGAACTGCACTCCCTGGTTCTGGCCGATCGGGCGATCGAACACGACCCGCTCCTTGGCGTAGTCGATGCCCTTTTTCAACAGCCAGCGGCCGTCGCCGATGCATTCCTGCGCCACCAGGATGCGTTCGGCATTCATGCCGTCGAGGATGTAGCGAAAGCCGCGGCCCTCTTCCCCGATCAGGTTCTCTGCCGGCACCTTCAGATTGTCGAAGAAGATTTCGGTGGTGTTGTGGTTGATCATCGCGTCAATCGGCCGGATCTCGACGCCTTTCCCAAGGCTCTCGCGCAGATCGACGAGAAATACCGAAAGCCCGTCGGTGCGGCGCCTGACCTCCTCGACCGGAGTGGTGCGCGCGAGCAGCAGCATCAGGTCGGAATGCCGCGCCCGCGAGGTCCATACCTTCTGCCCGGTGACCCGGTAAGAGTCGTTGCCTTCGCGCACCGCGCGCGTCTTGAGCTTGGTAGTGTCGGAACCGGTGGTCGGCTCGGTGACGCCGAAGGCCTGCAGCCGCAATTCGCCCGACGCGATCTTCGGCAGGTAGCGCCGCTTCTGCTCCTCGCTGCCATGCCGCAGCACGGTGCCCATGATGTACATCTGGGCATGGCCCTGGCTGGCGGTGCAGCCCGAGGCATTGATCTCTTCGAGGATTACCGCCGCGGCGCGCAATGGCAGGCCGGAGCCGCCATATTCCTCCGGGATCAGCGAGGCGAGGAAGCCGCCCTGGGTCAGTTCGTCGATGAACTCGGTCGGGTAGGCCTGCTCGTCTTCGAGCTTGCGCCAATAGGCGCCGGGATATTTCTCGCAGATCTTTCGGACCGATTCGCGCAGTTCCGGGTAGTCCTCGCCTAGCGCCAAGGTGACCGGCTCGTCGGATGGGTCGCCGTCTGGCATCGCACGCTCCTGTGTCGCGGTCACGCCACCATAATGCCGGCACCGCGCATCGCCAATCCGACATGGTGTGCGCCGGCTGTCGCCGGTTCAGCGCTGCAGGTCGCGGGCGGCGCGCGCGGCGGGGCGATCGGCGCAGCGCTTGAACCAGTCCGCCATATGCGGCACTCCCGACAAATCGATGCGCGCCGGCCGCGCCCAGGACAGGATGCCGGCGAGGTTCAAATCGGCGACCGTGAAGCGCTCGCCCAGCAGGTAGGGGTTGGTCGAGACCGCCCCGTCGAGCACCTTGAGCGGCGCCTGCAGCTGCTGCTCGGCGGCATCCGCCGCGCCGGCATCGCGCTTGTCCTCGGGATGAAGCGCGCGATTGAACAGCGCCGTCAGCAGCGGCCGCTCGACCTCGGTCATGCCCCAGAAGCTCCATTGCCAGGCGCGGGCCTCGTCCGCGAGGCCTGACGGATACAGCCCGTCGGCGCCGGTCCCGTATTTCTTGGCGAGGTAGAGGTTGATCGCCATTGATTCCCACAGGACGAACCCGTCATCGTCGATGGCCGGGATATGGCCGTTCGGATTGACGGCGAGGAAGTCGGGCGCTCGCGTGCCGCCGCCCAGATCGGTCGGCACGTTCTCGTAATCGAGGCCCAGCTCTTTCGCCAGCCAGAGTACGCGGAAGGCGCGCGAGCGCGGGATGCCATAGATCTTCAATCGGCTCATCGAAGCCTCCATGATCGTCTGCAAGGCGGTGCCCGGGAGCGTTGCATGCCGGTTCAGCGGTGGCAACCGAACGCGATATGATGCGGCGCCGGGAAGGGGAGGGCGATGCCGCATTCCGAGGAGATGATCGCGATCGCCGGAGCCTCGATCCGGCTGCTGCGCGGCGGCGCCGGGCCGCCGCTCGTTTTCCTGCATGGCGCCGGCGGTCACACCGGCTGGCTGCCGTTTCTTGAGGAATTGTCGCAGCGCTGGGCGGTGGTTGCGCCCGAACATCCCGGTTTTGGCGTTTCCGACGACCCGCCATGGCTCGACGAGATCGGCGATCTCGCCTTCTTTTATCTCGATTTTCTGAGGGCGCTGGGGCTGGATCGGGTACATCTGGTCGGCACTTCGCTTGGCGGCTGGATTGCGGCCGAGATGGCGGTGCGGAGCACCGCAAGGCTGGCGAGCCTGACCCTGGTCGGCGCCGTCGGCGTCACGGCCGAGGGCGCGCCGATCGATGACATCTTCCGCATGCCGGTCGCGGAAAATCTGCGGCGCTTCTATGCCGATCCGGCGCGCGCCGAGCGCCGCCTCGCCGACCTCGCCCGGGCCGATCAGGCCGCGATCGCGCGCAACCGCGCGACCGTGATGCGGCTCGCCTACCGGCCGCGCTTCCACAACCCCGGCCTGGCGAAATGGCTGCATCGCATCGACGTGCCGACCCTGCTGATCTGGGGCGAGGTGGACGGCCTGGTGCCGCCGCGCTTCGGCGAGGCCTATCGCGCGCTGATCCCGGGGGCGCGGCTGGTGGTTCTGCCCGAGGCCGGGCACGCCCCCTTCGACGAGCAAAAGGAGGCCTTTCTCGCCGCCTTTCTCGATTTCGTCGACGGGATACCGGCCGGTGCAGGCGATACGAGACCAGAGTGAGCCGAGTGCTCAGAAGGGGTGCGCGATGAACACAGAGCCCTGGCCCGCGGATCGGCCGCTCGCAGTGTCGCTGAATGTCATGCTGGAAGGCTGGACCGACGATTCGGCACCCGGCATCGGACCAATGGGCAATCCTTTGCGCGCCGGAGTGCTCGATTTGCAGGCGCGCTCCTGGGCCGAGTACGGTCCGAAAACCGGCAGCTGGCACCTGCTCGAGCAGTTCGCCGCGATGGAGGCGCGAGCGGTCTGGTACGTTAGCGGCCTGCTCGCCGAGCGTTACTCCGAGCTGATCCGCGCCATTGTCGACGCCGGGCATGTCGTTGCCGCGCATGGCTGGGCGCAAAACGTTCTGCCCTGTTATCAGAGCGCCGAGGCGGAAAAGCTCGATATCGACCGCTGCCGCAACACGCTCGCCGCCACCGCCGGATCGTCACCGCAGGGCTGGCTCAGCCCGCGCTGCACGCCGAGCCAGCGAACGACCGAGTTGCTGGCCAGGGCCGGCTTCGCCTGGCACGCCGACACTTTCGACAGCGATGTCCCTTACGCCGTGTCGACCCCGACCGGACCAATCGTTGCGATGCCGTTCACGATGGAGGTGAACGACATGCCCCTCTACGTGCGGTACGGCAGCGAGCCGCAGGCGTTTTCGCGCGTTCTCGACCGCATCGTCGCGCATTGGCCGGAAATCGGCGGCCATCGCGGCTGTCTTGACATTACCGTCCATGCGCACGTCTTCGGCCGCCCGTACGGGCTCATCGAACTGCGCGAGGCGGTCGACATGGTGCGCCGCTGCTCCTGGGCCTGGCTGACCGACCACGAGCGGCTCGCCGCGCTCTATGCCGGTGCCGGAACGGCGGCCGGCTGAGCGCGCCGGCCGCTGCAGTTCAGCGCGGCGGCGGCGCGTTCGTGGAAGGCAGCGCCGGTCCCGGCTGCGCCAGCGGTTGGATCGGGCTCGGCTCCGGCAGCGGCCCGACCGTCGCGTGCACCCGGGCTTCGCCGGGCGCCTTGACGCGCCGATGCACCTGACGGCGGTGTTCGCGGCGCGGGACTTCAACCCAATTGCCCGCGCCGCTGTTCGCGGGTGGGGTCAGTGTGGCCTCTTCCGAGGCTCCGCCGCCCGCCCTCGCGACAATGGTCGAGCGCGTTTCGCTGGTCTGCGGCGTTGGCACCCCGGGTATCGGAAAGCCCGGAATTATGGCTTCCCCCGGCGGCGGTGCCGGAACCACGGCGCCGATGCCTGGCGGGCTCGGAATGGCGGCTCCCGCCGGGGCAGCCGCCGCCGCGGCCGGGCCGTCTGGTACGGGGTTGGCCGGTACGGGGTTGGCCGCTACGGCGCCGACCGGAGCGCCGGTGATCGGGCCGGAACCGCCCGGCGTCAACGGCGTGGCGCTGCCGCGGGTAGGACCGAGGGGTGCGTCACCAGAAGGCGCCGGATTGTTCGCCGCCGGACTGCCCGGCCCCCAACTGCCCGCCGCCGGCCTGCCTGAGTTTGCGCCGACCGCCGTGCCGGCGCTCGGATTAACGAGCGCTGTCGGAGCGCCGACCGCGGCGAGCCGATCGCGCGCCGCATCAAAAGCGGCGAGCTGCATCGCGATCAAAGCGGGCGGCACCTGGATCGTCATCTGCTCGCCGACGCGGTCGGTGAAGGCCACGACGAGGCCCTGCGTGCTACCGCGCAATTCCGGCTCCGGGATCGCGGCGGCGAATTCCTCGGCATAAGAGCAGGTGCCGTTCTCGCAGGTGATTTCGTCGTGGCTGACCGGGACGAAGCGCAGTTGCTGGCCCCATCCGTCGCGCGCCGCCTGCCAGTGCTTCTCGGCGCCGAAATAGCTGGTTTCGACGTAGAGCTGATGCAAGGTCTGCCCGTTGCTGCGGTCGATCCAGCTGCGCAGCACGTAATAGTTTGTGTTGTCGATGCCGAGAAAGGGCGGCGCGTGCTGCTGCTTTTGTCCGATCACCTCGATGTAGCGGCCGCCCTGCTCGGTCCGGGTTATCGGTCCGGGTGCCGCCTCCGTGGCTCCCGTCGCTCCGGAAGGAGCCGGCAATGGTGCGCAACCGGACAGCGCCAGCGCGAACGCGGCGGCAGAGAGGGCTGAGACCGGCCCGCGTGTCATCGCCGCCCTCCGAGGATCGCGTCGGTGTCTGCGCCGAGCGCCGGCGCCGCCTTCTCAAAAGCGGGGCGGGCGCGGTCGAAAGACAACGGCAGGCCGACCAGCGACAGATCGCCGGACGCGCCTTGCAGCCGCTGGATCAGTCCGAGCGCGCCGGTTTGGGCATCCGGCAATACCTGGTCGAGGGTATGAATCGGGCCGTTCGGAATGCCGGCGGCTTCGAGCCGCGCCGCCCAATGGGCTCTCGGCTCGGTCGCGAATATGTCGGCGAGGATGGGCACCAGTTCGGCCCGGTGGACGACGCGATCGCCATTGGTGCGGAACCGGGGGTCCTCGGTCAGGCTCGGCCGTTCGATCGCGGCGCACAGTTTGCGGAACAGGTTGTCGTTGCCGGCCGCGACCATCATGAACCCGTCTGCGGCCGCGAAGGCCTGATACGGCACGATCATCTCGACACCGGACCCTTGCCGGGTCGGGATCTTGCCGTCGACCAGGTAAGCCGCGAGCGGGATCGACATCCACGCCAGCGCGGTTTCATAGAGCGAGGTATCGACGATGCCGCCCTTGCCGGTGCGGCCGCGCTCCTGCAATGCCGCGAGCACGCCGATCGCGGCCCACATGCCGCACGCCATGTCGATGATCGACACGCTGACCCGCACCGGCGGCCGGCCGTCCTCGCCGAGCAGGCTCATCAGCCCGCTATAGGCCTGCATCATCGGGTCGTAGCCGGGACGGTCGCGCAACGGCCCGGTCGCGCCGAAGGCGCAAGATTGCAGCAGATCAGAGCGGGCTTGTCCGCCAGCAGCGAATCCGCGCCGAGCCCGTATTTGTCGAGGGCACCATATTTCAGATTGTGGATCACGACATCGGCGCGCTCCAGGATCAGTGCGCGCAGCCGCGCCGCATCGGCCGGGTCGGCGAGGTCGACCGCGATGCCGCGCTTGGCGCGGTTGACGGCATGGAAGCAGGTCGCGGCCCCGGCCGCGTAGGGCGGTCCCCAGCCGCGCGCCGCATCGCCGCCCTTCGGGTTCTCGACCTTGATGATTTCGGCCCCCAACTCGCCGAGGATCATCCCGGCATAGGGCGCAGCGATGCTGTGCCCGATCTCGATCGCGACGAGCCCCGAAAGCGGGCGGGTGGACGACATCGCTGGGCTTCTCCACGAACAACGGGATGCGCAGCCCTTAGCACCCCGCGCGCGCCGAGACCACGGGGTTTTAGCGATGGCCGTCCTCCATCGCCCGGCCCGGGCTGGCCAGGTTTTGGAAACCGGCAGGTCACGCGCAGCGGCGACGGCATCGCCCGCCATCGATTTGACCGGCGGGGCGTGCTGTTTCATAGAGGTCGAGCATGATGAGTACCCGCGTTCGTAGAAGCGAGTCACCCTGCTCGTCTCTCGCGCCCGCCGGGTGAGAGGGCGTTTCAGGCTCGTGTATCGTGGCCCGGTAATATTGGGTACTAAATTGGCGCATGACGTCGGACGTCATCGATTTGCGCGATTTCTACCGCACCGGTCTCGGCCAGGTGGCGCGGCGCATGATCAGGCGCACGATCCGCCAGGTGTGGCCCGAACTGCACGGGATGCGGCTGCTCGGGATCGGCTATCCGACGCCGTTCCTGTCGGCGCTGGCGGCGGAGACCGAGCGCACCGTGGCGTTGATGCCGGCCTCGCTCGGCGTCCTCGGCTGGCCGGCGGATGGCCGCAACGTCGTGACCTTGGCGGATGAAGGCGAACTGCCCTTCGCCGATTATTCGATCGATCGCGTCGTCGTGGTGCATGCGCTCGAAACCAGCGAGCAGGCGCGGCCGATGCTGAAGGAAATCTGGCGCGTGCTGGCCGGCGGCGGCCGCCTGCTGATCGTCGCACCCAACCGCCGCGGCATCTGGGCCCGGCTCGACCGCACCCCGTTCGGCTCCGGCCGGCCCTATACGATGTCGCAGCTGTCACAATTGTTGCGCGATGAGTTGTTCACGCCGGTCGGCTCCGATACCGCGCTGTTCGTGCCGCCGGTGCGCAGCCGAATGGTGCTGCGCTCGGCGCCGGCCTGGGAGCGCGCCGGCAAGCGCTGGTTCCCGACCTTCGCCGGGGTCGTCATGGTCGAGGCAACAAAGCAGATCTATGCCAAGGCCGCCGCCGCCCGCGCGCCGCGCCGCCGCCTCGTCTACGCGCCGGCGCCGCACGGGCTTTAGCCAAGATCCGCCGCCGGCGCGGCCGATCCGGTCGAATACCCCGCAGCCCGCGAAGAAAGCGTGCCCGCCTTGGGCGCCCGCGGCATGATGCGGACAGCGCGGACGGTGCCCCCTTCGCGATCGAAACCCGAGGACGCGATGCCGAGAAATGTCGTGTTGTGCTGCGACGGCACCGCCAACGAGTTCGCGCAGGACAAGACCAACGTCGTCAAGCTGTTCTATACCCTCGTCCAGGACCGGCGGCAGATTGCCTATTACCACCCCGGGGTGGGAACCATGGAGCCGGCGGGAGCGATGAGCCCGCTGCGCCGGCGCTTCTACAAGCTGCTCGGCACCGCCTTCGGCTATGGCCTGACCGGCGATGTTGCCGCGGCCTACACCTTTCTGATGAACCATTTCGAGCACGGGGACCGCGTGTTCCTGTTCGGGTTCAGCCGCGGTGCCTATACCGTGCGCGCCGTTGCCGCATTGCTGCACATGTACGGCCTCATTCGCCGCGGCAACGAGGCGCTGGTTCCTTACGCGATCGAGTTGCTGGTCGGCATCGACCGCGGCAACCGCAAAAACAAGGCTGCACCGGCCCTGTTCCGGCTCGCGCACGAGTTCAAGCGCACCTTCTCCGGTATCGCGTGCAAGCCATGGTTTGTCGGGATCTGGGACACCGTCGATTCAGTCGGCTGGATCGAGCACCCGCTGCGGCTGCCCTACACCGCCGACAATCCCGACATCGAATACGGCCGCCATGCCGTGTCGATCGATGAACGCCGCGCCTTTTATCGAGCCAATCTCTGGCATCGCCGGCAACCGCCACAGGGCGGTCCGCGCGATCTGAAGCAGGTCTGGTTTCCGGGCGTGCATTGCGACATCGGCGGCGGCTACCCCGAGCGCGAAAGCGCCCTGTCAAAAATTCCTCTGCGCTGGATGTTGCGCGAAGCGGCGCGAGCGGGTTTGCGCCTCGATCGCGCGCGAGTGGCAGAGGTGCTCGGCCGCTCGGGGACAGAATACGTCCCGCCCGACCCGACCGCGCCAATGCACCACTCGCTGCAAGGCTTGTGGTGGCTCGCCGAGATCATCCCGAAGCGGCATTACGACTGGACCACCGGCACCGAGCGGCGGCGCCTGAATTTGGGCCGCCGACGCACCGTGCCGGTCGATGCGCTGGTGCATGTCTCGGCCCTGCAGCGCGGCCCGGAATACCGCGCGGCGCTGCCGCCGCGGGTCGATTACGTGAACTGACGCGATCCGCCCGACGCCGCGCTGGGGGTCGGGGGCCACCTGCTGTGAACCACCTCACAGCAACCATTCCTGTGCGCTGCTATCTCTGCATTCGAGCAGAGCGTGTTTAACGCTTTCTCTGGAACGGTGATCGCCATGCGCAAAACCATTTTCCTCCAATGGGTCGAACAGGCGGATGCGAGGCATCTCTGCGAGGAAACCGCACTGCTGCGGCCT
>Ga0213875_10001158_pt1 | contig 18087 bp, 15 predicted proteins | sample BarmaccomBMRX_R8_FD_160105 | JGI IMG/M metagenome (GOLD analysis project Ga0213875, IMG submission 160105) | Root-associated microbial communities from Barbacenia macrantha in rupestrian grasslands, the National Park of Serra do Cipo, Brazil - RX_R8 | ecosystem: Host-associated > Plants > Roots... | reverse complement strand
GACGCGGTGCAGAAGGTGGTCGGCGAGCAGTTCGTGCCGACCTACGACTCGATGGTGGTCAAGATGCCAGGCAACGGCGTCGAAGTGCCCTGGCACCGCGACGGCGGCGGGCCGACCCTGTTCTACGACGACCCGCAGACCGGCCGCCGCTTCCCCGCCGTCAACTTCGACATCTATCTGGACCGCGCCGACGAGACCAACGGCGCGCTCTGGGTGATCCCCGGCTCCAACAAGGACACGGTCAATCGCGCCCCGCGTCTGGCGGAAAAGTCCGAATACGCTGCCGTGCCGGGGGCCGTGCTGGTCCCGATGAATGCCGGCGACCTGCTGCTGCATGACGTGACGCTGTATCATGGCTCGCCCGAGACCCACGGCGGCGCGTTGCGCCGCGTACTCTACTACGAGTTCCGCGACATGCGCTTCATCAACGCCGTCCACCGGCCCGGACCCGGCGAGGTCGCGCCCCACAAATGGCCCGATACCTGGACTCGCGCGCGCCTCGCCATTTTGCAGAAGGCGCTGGACACTCGCCGCGCCGCCGGCTGGGAGGTCCCGTTCGCGCAGCATCCCGACCCGGCCCTGCGTGTCCGCGCCGAGGAGGTCGCCCACGCCCCAACCCGCGTCCCACACCCGACCTGGGACGAGGCTGCCGCCAAAGCCGCCGCTTGAACAAAGGTATGCCCCCGCCTCACTCTTGAGGTGGGGGCTTTTCTGTACGTCAGACTGACGCCGATCATGGTATAATAAGGCTGGAGAATGTCACCATGATCACTACATCCGAAAAACATGATGCCCGACTGGGCTTTCGCCTGAGCCGGGTGCAGAAAGAAATGATCGAGCGGGCCGCGTCACTCTCCGGGCAGAGCGTCAGCGATTTCGTAGCTTCCACTTCGCTGACCGCCGCATCCGAGGTGGTCGAGCGGCATAATAGGATCGTTCTCTCTCAGGGCGATTGGGAACTTTTCCGGAGGCTGCTTGATGCCGAGACGGAGCCGACGGAAGCGGCGAAACAGGCCGCCGCCCGATATAATCAAGGCCACGTCAGTGGAACGACTTACGAATGCTGATCCAGCCGCTCACCCGTGCCCACGATCGAAGCGGCTTCGATTGCGGTAACGAGTCATTAAATCGCTATTTGCGTGAACTCGCCCGGCAGGACGCGGGGCGCGATCTGGGCATCACCTTTGTCGCGGTCGGGGGCCCCGGCGAAACACGCATTCTTGGCTACTACATGCTGACGATGAGCAAAGTGAATCCGCTGGGTGTTCCTGACAAGAGCCTGCCGCCTGCGCGTGATGTGCCGGTGGCGTTGCTGGGACGCTTGGCGGTGGATCGGGGCAGCCAGGGGCAAGGGGTGGGGGAGCGCCTGCTGTTTGATGGTTTGTTCCGCATCCAGCAGATCGCGTCGCAGATGGGAAGTTTTGCCGTTGTCGTGGACGCGCTGGATCAAGCGGCAGCCCGGTTCTATGCGAAGTATGGCTTCAAACCCCTCAATGACGACCCGCTCCATCTGTACCTGTCCATGAAAGAGGCACGGAAGATGGGTTTGAGGCCGCACGGCATCGAAGGTTCCTGATACTCCCGCCGCTAAAGCACGAAAGGGATGTGTCAGGACTCCACACTTTGCACGGTGTCCAGGAAGCGGGTGAAGAAGCCCAGGCGGCGGCCGCCGTGCTGGCGCAGGATTTCCTGGTAGTGGGGTGCGTTGCCGCTGGAGGACAGCACCGTCACCAGCGTCTTGCCGCGCTGCACCTGCACATGGTAGGCCTGCGCTGCCTCCGGGGGGATGCCGCCCGACGTCAAAGCGCCGAAGGCCGCCCCGATCACGCCGCCGATGAGTCCGGCGCCGAGCTGTAGGATCAGGGCGTTGTGGCCCTGGCTGATGAGGGCCCGCAGGCTGTCCTGGAAGACCAGCAGGGACGCCAGCAGCGAGAACACGGTCGCGCCGATCACCAGCCCGACCGCGGCGCGCGGCAGCGCCTCGTCCGCCGTGTTGATGGGCCGCTCGACGTCGTGCTCCTCGACCTCGCGCACGGCCGAGGTGAGGTACTCCGCGTCCTTCTGCTCCGGCGCGTCGCCCTCGACCTGGGGCGCGCCGGCCTCGCCGCCCGCGCCCCGGAAAACCAGCGTCACATCCGCCAGCGGCACCCCGTCGTCCAGCAGGGCCTGCGCGGCCTCCTCGGCCTGCCGGTTGCTGTCGAATACCGCCACCACTGTTCCCGCCATTCAGATGTTCTCCTCAAAGTCGTCGCTCAAAGATCGCGCTGGCGCTATTTTACCCCAAGACGCCGCTTCGGCAACCCGGCCGGCGCTCAAGAGCGCGGCTTGCCGATCTTGAGCAGGACGCAGCCGTGGGCGGGGACCTCCACGCTGTAGGAGCCGTCAAAGTCACCAACGTCCCGGTGCAGCCACAGGTCGCGGACGGGCTGGCGGCCCTTGATCCCGATGTCGGCCCAGCGCACCGTGATCGTCTGCGGCTCCGCGCCGGCGTTGGTCAGGCCGACGGCGCGGGTGCCGTCGAAGAGCGGGCGCGCCCACACGTCGGCGTCGCCGTCCCGTGCCACTCGCCCTGCGGGTTTGCCCAGCGGGTCCTGGTTGATGTCCAGCGCCTCATCGTTGGACAGCAGGGCCAGGGTGAACTTGTCCAATCGCGTCATGTCGCAGCCGATCAGCAGCGGCGCGGAGAGCAGGCACCACATCGAGATGTGCAGTATCTGCTCGTTCGGCTTGAGATGGGTCGGGTGGGGGTTGCCGAAGCCGACATAGCCGACCTCCAGCATGTCCGGGTCGTTCCAGTGGCCTGGTCCCGCGTAGACTTCATGCCCGGCCTGGCTCTCGTAGATGCCGTGCAGACTGCCCCAGGAGTCGTTGATGTCCCCCGTCGTGCGCCAGGTGTTGCCGCCGGTCTGCGCGCCCCACTTCCACACGTCGCCCATGCCGTACTGGCAGAACGAATAGAGGATGTCCCGGTTCACCTTGTCCAAAGAGGCGCGCATCACGGCGTAGGGATGTTGGAAATACTCCACGCCCGACCCGTGGACGACGCTGCCGTAGGAGCACCAGTCGTACTTGAGGTAGTCCACGCCCCAGTCGGCGTAGGACTGGGCGTCCTGGTCCTCGTGCCGATACGAGGCCGTGAAGCCGGCGCAGGTGGTGGGGCCGGGCGAGGAGTAGATGCCGAATTTCAGGCCCTGACCGTGGATGTAGTCCGCCAGCGCCTTCATATCGGGGAACTTGTTGTTGGTCTGGATGCGGCCCTGGGCGTCGCGCCCGGCCTCCCAGGTGTCGTCAATGTTGACGTACTGGAAGCCGTGGCGGGCCAGGCCGGTGGCGATCAGCTCGTCCGCCGCCGCCCGCACCTTGCCCTCGTCCACCGCGCCGGCCCAGACGTTCCAGGAGTTCCAGCCCATCGGCGGGGTCTGAGCCAGCACGTGGTCGCCGCCGAGGATCGTCAGGTCGCGTCGGGCTGTGCCGCGCGGCCCGCGCACCGTCAGTTGGACGCGGCTCCGGCCCGCCTTCCGCAAGCTCCCGGAGATGATGCCGGTGCGGGAGTCGAGCGTCAGGCCGGCGGGAAGGCCCCGCGCCGAGTAGGTCAGCGGGCCGTCGCCGGTGGCGGGGATCAGGAACAGGAAGGGCCGTCCGGGCGTCGCGCCGACGACGCGCGGACCGTGGAAGGCAGGGCGCGGGTCCGGCACCGGGTAGGTCAGGCGGGGCGGCTCGGCCGGGACGATGGCCGCCGTCGGCCGTGGGCTGGCATCGGAGGCCAGGACGATCTGGGCCCCGGCCCAGTCGGCGTGGTCGCTGTCAATGCCGTCGCCGCCGTCGCCGACGCGCAGGGTCATCGTCCGGGCGCCCGTCAGATCCACCGAGATCACCTGCGGCGCGCCGCCGCCGTGCAGCACGGGCGTCTCCACCTTCGGCCTGCCGTCCACCAGCACAGTGAACGTGACGGAGCCGTGCCCCTTCTTCTCGTCGTCCACGCCGACCATCGCCTCGAAGCGGGTCGCCGCGCCGTGCAGGCTAATCGCCATGTCGCTGTTGGCGTGGGTGCCGACGCCGTGGGGATAGACACGCCCGTTCAGGGCCAGCGGGTTGCCGTCTATGGACTTGCCGGCCTGCGGATGGCCGTAGTCTGCGGTCATCTGGCCCAGATCCAGCGTCTCCAGCCAGACCGCATGAGGGCCGGGATCAGTGGCGCTCAATGCGTCCTCGTCAACCTGCGCCCGCGCCGGCAGGATCGCCGTCAGCAGCGACGCCGCCAGCAGCAGGCCGGTTATCATTCGGGAAGGTGTCATGCGTTCCTCGTAACATCAGTTGCTGAAAAAGGGATTGTGGCAGCCGCCTATTCTCCAACGCCGACGGCAAATCCTCCTCACGGCAGGGTTTTCGGCTGACAATGGAGAATATATCCGTATCGCCATGACACTTCAAGCCATCCCCTTCACGCAGGTGCAGATTCGTGATGCCTTCTGGGCGCCGCGCCGCGAGGCCAACCGCCGGATTTCGCTGCCGCTCAGCCTGGACAAATTGGCCGAGGCGGGCAACCTGCGGAACCTCGAACTCGCGGCGGCGGGGGCGACCGAGGGCTTTGTCGGCCCGGTGTTCGCCGATTCCGATGTATACAAGGCGCTGGAGGCCGTCGCCTACTCGCTCGCCACCGACCCCGACCCGGAACTGGAACGGCGCGTGGACGAGATCATCGCCCAGATCGCGGCGGCGCAGCGGCCAGACGGCTACCTGAACACCGCGTACCAGGTCAAGATCGGTCTAAAAAGGCGCTGGACCAACCTGCGCGACAATCACGAATTGTACTGCGCCGGCCATCTGTTTGAGGCCGCCGTGGCTCACTTTCAGGCGACCGGCAAGCGGACGCTGCTGGAGGTCGCCACGAAGTTCGCCGACCACATTGACTCGGTTTTCGGCGACGCGCCCGGCGAGCGTATGGGCTACCCCGGCCACCCGGAGATCGAGCTGGCGCTGGTCAAGCTGTGGCGCGTCACCGGCGAGCGACGCTACTTTGACCTGGCGCGCTTCTTCGTCGTCAACCGGGGACGGAAGTTCTTCGCCGACGAGCACGGGACGCCGCACGAGGAATACCGGGGCGAATACTGGCAGGATCACCTGCCGATCCGCGAGCACGCGGCCATCGTCGGGCACGCCGTCCGGGCCGGCTATCTGTATTCCGCCGTGGTGGACGTGGCGGCGGAGACGGGCGACGCCGAGCTGCTCCAGATGGCGGAGCGGGTGTGGGACAACACCACAAACCGGCGGATGTACGTCACCGGCGGCATCGGCTCATCGGCGCATAACGAGGGCTTCACGGGCGACTACGACCTGCCCAACCTGACGGCCTATCAGGAGACCTGCGCGTCCGTCGCCATGATGATGTGGAATCAGCGCCTGAATCTGATCACGGGCGACTCGAAGTACGCCGACATCTTGGAGTTGGCCCTCTACAACGGGTTCCTGGCGGGCGTCTCGCTGGACGGGCGGCGCTACTTCTACGTCAACCCGCTGGCGAGCGAGGGCGGGCACCACCGCCAGGAGTGGTTCGGCTGCGCCTGCTGCCCGCCCAACGTGACGCGCACGCTGGCGTCTCTGGGCGGCTACGCCTACGCCGCGTCCGACCGGGGACTGTGGGTGAACCTCTACATCCGGGGCGGCGCGCGGGCGCAGGTCGGCGGCCAGAACGTCGCCCTGGACGTGATGACGGAGTATCCGTGGGACGGCAAGGTTCAGATCACCGTCACGCCGGATGCGGAGGCGGCGTTCGCGCTGCATCTGCGCGTGCCCGGTTGGTGCGAGGGCGCGTCCGTCCGGGTGAATGGCTTGCTGGTGTCGGACGCGCCCCTGGAGAAAGGCTACTTCGTCCTGGACCGGGCTTGGAAGCCTGGCGACGCCGTGGAGATGGACCTGCCGATGCCCGTGCGGCGCATCGGGGCCGACCCGCGAGTGGCGGAGGACCGGGGCTGCCTCGCCCTCGCGCGCGGCCCGCTGGTTTACTGCGTGGAGGACTGCGACCTGGACGCGCCGGTCGCCGCGCTGGCCCTGCCGGCGGCGGCCGAATTCACGGCAGGTCCGGAACTGCTCGGCGGCATCGTCACCCTTGTGGGCAACGGCGAGACGGGCGCGGAGCCGGAGTGGCGCGGCGGGCTGTATCGGACGGCGGCCCCGCTGGTCCCCGTGGCCGTCACGGCCGTTCCCTATTACGCCTGGGACAACCGCGCGCCCGGCGGGATGCGCGTCTGGATTCCCACAATACCCCCGCCGCCCGCGACCAGGGAGAGGGGCGAATGACCGCCGCCTGTTTCCCGCCGGAGGAGTTCGCCGCCCGCCGCGCGAGGGTCTTTGATGGGATCGGCCCGTCACACGCCCTGCTGCAAGGGGCGGGGCCGGTGCGGGGATTTGAATTCCCCCGGCAGACCAACGAGTTCTTCTACCTGACGGGCCTGGGGACCCCGCAGGCGTATCTGCTGCTGGACGGCGCGCGCCGGGTATCGTCCCTGTACCTGCCCCACCGCGACCCGTACGGCGATGATGACGGGCCGACCGCCGACGAGCCGGACGAGGTCCGGCGGTTGACGGGGGTGGATGCCGTGCATGGCCTGGAGGAACTGGCCGCCCATCTGCCTGCGGCGTCCGTGCTGTACCTGCCTCATGCGCCGGCGGAGGGGAAATGGGAATGCCGTGACGTGCTCCGGCACTCGGCCAAGCAGACCGCCGCCGACCCCTGGGATGGCCTGCCGTCGCGGGACGCGCATTTCCGCGAATTCGTCCGGGCACGCTGCCCCGATGCTGAGACCCGCGACCTGACGCCCCTCCTGGACGGGCTGCGGCTCGTCAAGTCGCCGCGCGAGCTGGACGTGATGCGCCGGACGGGGCGGCTCAGCGCATGGGCGGTCGCCGAGGCGATGCGCTCCACGCGGCCCGGCGTGTACGAGTACCAGCTGGGCGCGGTCGCCGACTACGTCTTCCGCGTCAACGGCGCGCGGGGTGAGGGCTACCGGCCCATCATCGCCGCCGGCCCCAACATCTGGCACATCCACTACTATCGCAATGACAGCATCCTGCAAGACGGCGACCTGGTGCTGATGGACTACGCGCCCGACCTGTGCAACTACACCAATGACATCGGGCGGATGTGGCCGGTCAGCGGCCGCTATAGCCGGGTGCAGCGCGAACTGTACGGCTTCATGGTGGAGTACCACAAGGCCGTGCTGGCGCGCATCCGCCCCGGCGTCCTGCCGCGGCAGGTGCTGGACGAGGCGGCGGACGTGATGCGCCCTCTGATCGAGAAGACGGCGTTCTCCAGGACGATCTACGAACAGGCGGCGCGGCGCACACTGGACTTCCAGGGCCACCTCTCACACCCGGTCGGCATGGCGGTGCATGATGTCGGCGAGTATTTTCAGGCGCCGATGCCACCGGGCCTGGTCATCTCGGTGGATCCGCAGATGTGGGTGCCCGAGGAACAACTCTATGTCCGCGTGGAGGATACGGTCGTGGTCACGCAGGAGGGGGTGGAGGTGCTCACGCGGGACGCGCCGCTGGAACTGGACGACGTAGAAGCCCTGATGCGAGAGCCGGGGCTGATTGACCATCTGCCGCCGATTCCCGCGGCAGGAGGAAGGGGTTGAATGTCGGTCAGGCACGTCCACGATCCCTGCATGGCGAAGGCGGACGGCCACTACTATGTCTACAGCACGGGCGCCGGCATCCCCATCCGCCGCTCGCCGGACCTGATCCATTGGGAGAGGATCGGGCGCGTTTTCACCGAGGACGTGCCTGCCTGGGCGAGAGAGGTCGTGCCGGGCAGTCGCGGCATCTGGGCGCCCGACATCGCCTTTTTCCGGGGCCGCTTCCACCTGTATTACGCGGTCTCCACGTTCGGGAGCAACCGGTCGGTGATTGGCCTGGCGACCAACACGACGCTGGATCCCTCCTGTGCCGAGTACGACTGGGTGGACGAGGGCGAGGTGCTGCGATCCGACCACGATGACGGTTACAATGCGATTGACCCGAACCTGGTATTCGTGAGCCATGATCAAGTTGCGCTGGCATTCGGCTCGTTCTGGTCCGGGATCAAGATGATTCGGCTGGACCATCGGACAGGCAAGCCGGAACCGGGCGCGGTTCTCGTGTCCCTGGCGCGGCACCCGCCCAGCACGGCGATTGAGGCCCCGTTCCTCATGCGGCGCGGCCCGTACTTCTACCTGTTCGTCTCGTGGGACTTCTGCTGCCGGGGCGCGGGCAGCACCTATAACATCCGGGTGGGCCGGGCGCGGCAGGCGGCGGGGCCGTATCGGGACCGGGAAGGGAAGCCGATGCTGGACGGCGGCGGGACGCTCGTGCTGGGGACGGAGGGGGACATGATCGGGCCCGGCGGCTGCTCCGTCTATCAGGGCGCGGCGGACGACCTGCTGGTGCATCACTTCTACGACGGCGGGCAAAACGGCGTCCCAACGCTGCAAATCCGGCCGCTGATCTGGACACCGGACGGCTGGCCGGTCGCCGGCCGTCCCCTGGCTCAAGCCACAGGAGAATAACAGGATGACGCGAAGACAGGCAATCAAGACCGCCGCCATGACGGCGGGCGCGGCGGCGCTCCCGGAGGCGGCTTTGGGGGCGGCCGCCTCGCCGCCGCTGGCCGGGGCGCTCAACGTGCGGCAGGCCCCGTTCGGGGCGAAGGGCGATGGCAAGACGGACGACACCGCGGCGTTCCAGCGGGCGCTGGACACCTGCGGGGCCGCCGGGGGCGGGGCTGTCTTCGCCCCGGCGGGCAACTACTTTTTCGCCGGTGTGCTGAACGTTCCGAATGAGGTGGCGCTGGTCGGCGTGGCGCGCGGCCCAATCTCCCACAACGGCCTGCGCGATGCCGGCCTGCCCAAGCCGACCGATGGCGGCACGACGTTCCTGGTCACGGCGGGCGCGGGCGACGACGGGGGCAAGTCGCCGGCGTTCCTGACGCTGAACACCAACAGTTATCTGGGCGGCGTCGCCTTGTACTACCCCACGCAGCCGCACGACGCCCCCGTACCCACATCGTTCCCCTACGCCGTCCACATGCAGGGCAAGAACCCGACGGTGGAGAACGTCGAGCTGCTCAACCCGTACCAGGGCATCCTCGCGGCGGGCAACGAGCGGCACACCATCCGCAACGTCACCGGCCAGCCGCTGTACCGGGGCATCTACATTGACGGCGTGGTGGACGTGGGCCGGGTGGAGAACGTCCACTTCAACCCCTGGTGGAGTGGGGGGGACGGCCCGTTCGCGTGGCAGCAGGCGCACGGGCAGGCGTTCGTCATCGCCCGCACGGACTGGCAGAATTTCACCAACTCCTTCGCCTTCGGCTACGCGGTCGGCTTCCTGTTCACGCAGGCGGGGATGGGCGGCTGCAACGGCACGTTTTTGGGCTGCGGCATTGACGCCGCCAACCAGGCCGTGCGCGTCGAGCACTGCCAGCCCTATGGCCTGCTGTTCGGCGAGTGCAACTTCACGGCCTTCAAGGGCGACAATCCGTCCCATCTGGTCTGCGCCCCGACGTTCGACGGCGCGCTGAAGATGTCCAACTGCGCCTTCTGGGGCCCGACCCGCCAGGCCGCGCGCATCCAGGGCACCGGCTCGGTCTATCTCAGCGGTTGCGACTTCTACGACCTGCAAGGGCCGTCCGCCGCCCTGACACTCGACGGTACGGGCGGCGACGCCAGCCCCCTGCGCGCCCGCATCCTCGGCTGCGAGTTCTGGCGCGACGCCCCGCAGATCGAAGTCACCGGCGCCGTCAAGGGCGTCGCCTCCTCCAACGTCTTCCGGGGCCAGGCCCGCATCACCAACAACTCCACCCGCCAATTCGTCGTCGGCGACAACGTGGCGGACTGAGAGAGGAACGATGTCTCAGGCGCTGGACGCCATTCTGGGGGAGCCTGACCCGGCGCTCGCCTTCCTGCGCCTGGAAGAGCATTACCGGCTGTCTGGACCCAACGAGCGCGCGGCGATCCGTGCCGGCTGGGACTTTGGCCGCCGGTGGAGCATCCCCGGCCTGGACTACTCGGACTATGACCGCATCATCTTCGCTCCGTTGACGGGCGAAGACGCTCATGGCCTTGACGCCGAAGCAAGGATTGAGGCGAGGCTGACATATCATGCCATTGAGAACGCGCGCTCCGACTTCCGGGACACCGGAATGGACATCTGCCTTTGCTACCATGCTGCGTTGCGTGCTGGATTAGATGTGGTGCGGCTCTTTCAGGAGGCAGCAGCGGTCTCCGAGGACTCAATGGCGGCCCAATTGCGCGGCATCTTTCGGTGGAAACCTGAAGTTAAGAGTTTGTGGGCCATGGGCTTCCGTGAAGTGCTGATTGAGAACGGCATCGTCTTTGAATGGATTGGCAACCGCGACGACTACTACGACCTCAAACCAGGCCATCTCGATCACTGGGGGCGCGAGGTAAGGGACTGAGGCTTTCGCCACCCTTCCTCTCCCGGTACGGGGGAGGTGGCGAGCCTGAGCGAGCTGGAGAGGGTTCTTTACATGAAAAAAGCGGCCATTCTCGGTGAGCGCCGGGCGGGACTGGTGGACGCCCAGGAGCCTCGTCCTGTGGAGGACTGGGCGCTGGTCAAGGTCCACGCCGCGCCGATGTGCGCCGAGTACAAGCAGTTCGTCGCCGGGCAGCCGACGGCGTTCCTGGGCCATGAGGCGGCGGGCGAGCTGGTCGCCGTGGCGCAGCCGGGGCGGGTGCAGGTCAGCGACCGCGTGGTGGTGATGCCGTCCTACCCGTGCGGCTGGTGCGCGCTGTGCGTCTCCGGCGACTACATTCATTGCGAGCATCCTTACGACTTCGTCGCCTTCACCGGCTCGCCGGAGGGGAGCGCGACGATGGCGCAGTATCTGCTCAAGCCGTCCTGGCTGCTGCCGCGCATCCCCGATGATGTGTCTTACGAACGCGCGTCGCTGGCCTGCTGCGCCCTGGGGCCGTCGTTCAACGCGCTGGACGCGATGGGGGTGAGCGCCCATGACACCGTGCTGGTCACGGGGGCCGGCCCGGTCGGGCTGGGAGCGGTCGTCAACGCCCGCTTCCGGGGCGCGCGGGTCGTCGTGGTCGAGTCCGCCCCATGGCGCGTCGAGCGGGCGCGGCAGATGGGTGCGGCGGCGGTGCTGGACCCCCGCGACAGCGATCTCGTGCCGCAGATCAAGGCGCTGACCGGCGGCCTCGGCGCGGACGCCGCGCTGGATACCTCCGGCGTCGTGGCGGCGCAGCGGCTCTGCCTGAACGCCACGCGGCGCAAAGGGCAGGTCGCCCTGGTCGGCGAGTGCGGCAACCCTTTGGAGATTCGGGCCAGTCCCGACTTCATTCGCACCGGGCTGACCCTGCGCGGCTGCTGGCACTACAACCTGGCGGACTTCCCGAAGATCATGGCCGTGATCCAGCGGTCGCCGCTGATTGACCTGCTCATCAGCCACGTCCTGCCGATGAGCCGCATTCAAGAAGCGTTTGAACTCTGCGCCGCGCAACAGACCGCCAAAGTGATTCTGAATCCATGGGAGTAGACGTCGGCGAACCCGGCCCTGAAGGGCCGGGCTACAGCCAAGCAAAGCCTGCTGAAGCAGGCTGCAGGGCGCGAACCTTGTGTTCGCCCCTCCCTCGGCAGCCCCCTTCAGGGGGCTTCTCCTGGCCCTAGTCCGGCCCTTCAGGCCGGGAACCTGGTCTGATACAGAGAACCATCCATGAAGCCTGGTTGGAAAGGCGTCTTCCCCGCCGTCACCACGCAACTCAAGCGAGACCAGTCGCTGGACCTGGACGCCACGGCGCGGCACCTGGACGTGCTGCTGGAATCGGGCGTGCAAGGCGTCGTCATGCTCGGCTCGCTCGGCGAGAACAACTCCCTGGAGCCGGAGGAGAAGCGCCGGGTCATGGAGATGGCCGTCAAGACGATGAGCGGCCGTGTGCCGGTCCTGAGCGGCGTCTCCGAATACAGCACCGCCGCCGCCTGCCGCTACGCGCACGACATGGAGCGCCTCGGCGCGGACGGCCTGATGCTGCTGCCGGCGATGGCCTACAAGGCTGACCCGCGCGAGACGATGGCCCACTTCCGCACGGTCGCCCGCGCCTCCGGCCTGCCCATCATCTGCTACAACAACCCCCTCGCCTACCATGTGGACATCACGCCGGAGATGTTTGCAGAACTCGCGGATGAGGAGACGTTGGTGGCGATCAAAGAGTCGTCCGGCAACGTGCGGCGCATCACGGACATCATCAACGCCCTCGGCGACCGCTACACGATCTTCACCGGCGTGGACGACCTGGCGCTGGAGAGCGCGCTGCTGGGGGCCGAGGGCTGGATCGCGGGCGTCGGCCTGGCCTTCCCGCGCGAGAACCAGTCCCTGTGGGACCTGGCGACGGGCGGACAGTGGGAGAAGGCGCGCGAGCTCTACCGCTGGTATATGCCGCTGCTGCATTTGGACATCCCGATCAAGTTCGTGCAGTACATCAAGCTGGCGATCCAGGAGGTCGGCCTGGGGGCGGAGTGGGTGCGCGCGCCCCGCCTGCCTTTGGAGGGCGCGGAGCGCGAGGCCGTGCTGACCATCATCCGCCGGGGCATCGAGACCCGCCCGCAACTTCCCGCGCCCGAAGGCCCCCTAGCCCCCAATTCTGGGGGAACCGGATTCCCGGTCTGACTCCCCCAGAATTGGGGGCGGGGGGGCGATCCGGGCGCTCTCTACGCGCTTTAAGAAAACCTATGCCACACCGAAGCCGCAACGCTGTCGTCCTGCTGACGGCAATCGTGTCCCTCGCCTCCCCCTCGCTGGCGGCCGCGCAGGCGCTCGCGCCCGCGACCTCCACCCGTACGCTGTCCCGCTATCATCGGGATGATGCCGCATCCGTCACCCGAATTCGCATCAACGCTACCCACGTCGGCGATACCCCGCTGTCGCCGTTCACGATGGGCAACTTCCTGGAGCACCTGGGCCAACTGGTGGACCGGACGCTCGGCGCGAACCTGCTCATCAACCCCAACCTGGAGCGCACGGATCCCGGCGAGGCGATGCCGCCGTACTGGGACGATGCCGGCGCCGCCGCCTGGCGCGAGGACGGCGGCTATCAGTCGCCGGACTGTGTCCGCCTGTCCGCCCCCGATGGGACCCTCAGCCAGCGTCTCTACCTCCCCGTCCAGCGCGAGCGCCGTTACACGCTAACCTTCTTCACGCGCGGGTCGGGCCAGGTGACGGCGGCCATCCATGCGGGCGACGACCTGCAAGGCCCGGCAGTCGTCCAGACGCCGCTGACGGTCGCGGGGACGGACTGGCGCAAGCAGACGGTGCATTGGACCATTCCCGCAGGCGCTCTCGCCGCCGGCCAGCGGGCGCGGTTCGCCCTCGCCCACGCGGGCGGCGGCCCGGTGGACGTGGACTGGGTGCGGCTGATGCCCGACGACGCCGTGGACGGCATGGACCCGGACGTGCTGCGGCTCGCCAGGGCCTGGGACATCCCCGTGCTCCGCATGGCGGGCAACTTCGAGAGCCAGTACCACTGGCGCGACGGGGTCGGCCCGCTCTACGGCCGCCCGACCCAGCGCAACGCTGCCTGGGGCGGCCCCGAGTCCAACCAGTTCGGCACCGACGAGTTCCTGGACCTATGCCGACGCATCGGCGCGGCGCCCCAGATCGGGGCCAATGCCGGCAACGGGACGGCCGACGAGGCTGCCGCCTGGGTCCGCTACTGCAACGGTAAGAGGGAGCAAGTGCCGATCTGGGAGATCGGCAACGAGCTGTACGGCGGCTGGCAGATCGGCCACACGGACGCCCCCGGCAACGCCGCACGCTTCGTCGCCTTCCGCGATGCCATGCTTCAGGCCGACCCCCACATCAAGCTGATCGCCACCGGCAAGGGTGACGAGACTTCGCCCGGCGGCCTCCAACGCGACCGCGACTGGAATCTGGCCGTACTTCATGCCGCCGCCGGCAACAACGGGCGGGTGCCGGATTGGCTCTCCATCCACCCGCTGGTCGGCCTGCCGGGCGGCATGCGCGACACGCCCTACGCGCAGGAATGGCAGAGTGCGATGGCGCATCCGGCCTTCCTGGATCAGACGGAGATTCCGCAGCTCAGGGACCAGATCACGAGCGTGGAGGGGCCGAACGCCCGGACGCGCATCGCCCCGACGGAATGGGGGATCATCATCGGCGGCCGCGGCTGGGAGGACGGGCCGAACCACAATGTCGAGGCGGGGGCGGTTTACAATGCGCTGGCCCTCAACACGTTCCTACGCAACGGGGATTGGGTGACGCTCGCCAACGCCACCGCCCTGCTGCACGGCGGCGACATCGCCAAAGATCACGGCGTCGCCTTCGTGACGCCGGAGTATTATGCCGAGCAGCTCTACGCCCGTGCGGCCCCGCGCCTGGCCGTGGAGACCGACTGGTCCGGGCCGGGGGCCGACGTCCCGGCGCGCGGCGGCCTGCCAGCGGCGACGGACGTGCCGGACGTGGACATCTTCAGCGCCTTGACCCAGGATCGCAAGGCGCTGGTCGTCTTCGCCGTCAACCGCAGCCTGAACGACTCCAAGCCGGTCTCCGTGAGCCTGGCGGGATTCCCGGCCGGCCCTGCGTCCGCCACCATCCTGACCGCGGCCGACCCGCAGGTGAGCAATTCCTGGGACCACCCCGACAATGTCGCGCCCCGTCCGTTCCCCGTGCCGCCGGGCGATTCGCGCGCTGGCTGGACGGTGACGCTGCCGCCGCACGCGCTGGTCGTCTTCACCTTCACGCGCAGATAGAGGCCCGTAGCCATGTCCGACGTTCAAAGAGTGCAGGTGGTTGACTCACACACCGGGGGCGAGCCGACGCGGGTTGTGGTCGGCGGCGGCCCGGATCTCGGCGGCGGCAGCGCCGCCGACCGGCTGCGCGTGCTGCGGCGGGAGCACGACGGCTTCCGCACCGCCGTCGTCGGCGAGCCGCGCGGCTCGGACGTGCTGGTCGGCGCGCTGCTGATCCCGCCGGCGGACACGTCCTGCGCCGCCGGCGCGATCTTCTTCAACAACGTCGGGTACCTGGGTATGTGCGGGCACGGAACCATCGGGCTGATGGCGACACTGGCGCACCTGGGCCGCATTGGGCTGGGCGAACATAAAATTGAGACGCCCGTGGGCGTCGTGACGGCACGGCAACAGGAGGACGGCGCGGTCTCGGTCCGAAACGTCTCCTGCTACCGCTACGAGGCCGCCGTCTGTGTCCCGGTGGACGGATACGGCACGGTCTGCGGCGATGTCGCCTGGGGCGGCAACTGGTTCTTCCTCGCCCACGTCCCCGACCAGGAACTGTCCCTGCGGCGGGTGGGGGAACTGACGGAGCTGACATGGCGCATCCGGCGGTCCCTGACGGAGCACGAGATCACGGGGCGCGACGGCGAGGGGATTGACCACATCGAGCTGTACGGCCCCTCGCCGACGCCGGGCGTCCACAGCCGCAACTTCGTGCTCTGCCCCGGAGGGGCCTACGACCGCTCCCCCTGCGGCACCGGCACGAGCGCGAAGCTGGCCTGCCTGTACGCCGACGGCAAATTGAAGGAGGGCGACGTCTGGCGGCAGGAGGGCATCACCGGCAGCGTCTTCGAGGGCAGCCTGCAGCGCGCCGGCGAGGACCTGATTCCCACCATCACGGGCCGCGCCTTTGTCACCGCCGAGTCAGCCCTGCTCCTCGACCCCGCCGACCCGCTCCGCTGGGGGATACGCCAAAATCGGATCAATTCGCCATGAGCATGCCGCATGGCGCACGCGAAAGGACCTCGGCGTCAATGATACGCCGCCGCGCGCATCGGGTAAGATAACGAACAAGCAGACTTGAGAAAGCGCCCGCGAGGAGGGGCAAGCCATGAGCGATACTGGGGAAACGCCGGTCGTGACGGCGCAAATGGCGGAGGGGGGGGCGTCCGGGCCGGCCCTGGTGCGGCCGGACGAGGACTGCGCCTTCGTGATCTTCGGGGCCAGCGGGGACCTGACGGGCCGCAAGCTGATCCCCGCGCTCTACAACCTGTTCTGCCAGGGCCTGCTGCCGCCCGGCTTCGCCGTAGTCGGCTACGCCGTGACGCCCATGACCGATGCCGAGTTCCGGGGCGCCATGCGCGAGCACGTCAAGGCCTCCTCGGAGGTGCTGGCGTTCCGCCCCCGGCTCTGGGACCAGTTCGTGCCCTGCCTGCACTACGTCACCGCCGGCTTCGACGCGCCGGAGGGTTATCGGGAGCTGGGGCGGCGGCTGGCGGCGGTGGACGCCGCCCACGGTACGGGCGGGAACCGGCTGTTCTACATGGCGACCGCGCCACGGTTCTTCGGCCCCATCGTCGAGCGCCTGCAGGAACACGGGCTGGCGGAGGGCGGGCACGGCGGGGCCAGCTGGACGCGGCTGGTCGTCGAGAAGCCGTTCGGCACCGACCTGGCGAGCGCGCGGGCGCTCAACGAGAGCCTGCACCGGGTCTTCGCCGAGGACCAGATCTACCGCATTGACCACTATCTGGGCAAGGAGACCGTCCAGAACCTGCTGGCCTTCCGCTTCGCCAACACCATCATGGAGCCGATCTGGAATTGCCATTACGTGGACCACGTCCAGATCACGGCGGCGGAGACGCTGGGCGTCGAGCACCGGGGCGGCTACTATGACCAGGCCGGCGTGCTGCGCGACATGTTCCAGAACCATCTGTTCCAGCTCCTGGCGCTGGTGGCGATGGAGCCGCCCGTGCGCTACGAGGGCCAGATCGTCCGCGACCGCAAGGCCGACGTGCTGCGGGCCGTCGTGCCCCTGGACCCCAGGAACCTGGCGGAGCAGGCCGTGCGCGGCCAGTACGGCCCCGGCCACGGGATGCCGGGCTACCGCCAGGAGCCGGACGTTGCCCCCGACTCCCACACGGAGACCTTCGCCGCGCTCAAGCTGATGGTGGACAACTGGCGATGGGCGGACACACCGTTCTACCTGCGCTCCGGCAAGCGGATGCCCAAGAAGCAGACCCTGATCGCCATCCAGTTCAAGCGCGTGCCCCACCTGTTCTTCGACACCACCGCCGACGACCAGATCGAGCCGAACGTGCTCGCCATCCGCATCCAGCCCGATGAGGGCATCTCCCTGACGCTGGGGGCCAAGTCGCCGGGGCCGGAGATGCACGTCCGGCAGATGCAGATGAACTTTTCATACAGCGCCGCCTTCGGCGAGTTCCCCGCGACCGCCTACGAGACGCTGCTCCTGGACGTGATGCAGGGCGACCTGACGCTGTTCAACCGCAGCGACACCGTGGACCTCTCCTGGGAGCTGCTCGCGCCCGTGCTGGACGCCTGGCAGTCCGCCCCGTCCGCCGACCCATTCCCCAACTACCCGGCGGGCACCTGGGGGCCGCCCGCTGCCGACGCCCTGCTGGCCCGCGACGGCCGCGCCTGGAAGACGGACAGCACCCTGCCCGGCCATCAGGAATAGACGGCCACTACCCTGTCCCGGCGGGTTTGGGCCCGTGCCGGATGATGGTACATATGAAAACCATCCGAGACAAGGGGAGGACGCCCTCCCCCGGCCCTCCGGCGATGGAGGTTTGCATAAGCACGATGAGCACACCCAACGCCAAAATTTGCCCGCGCTGCGGCCAAGTTGTCCCGGCGGAGCGGGGCGTCTGTGAACGCTGCGGCCGCCTGTTCCGCACACCGTTCGGCGAGGCGTTTGACCCGAACAAGACGCAGATGTTCTACAACGGGGCCTTCCCCGTCCTGTCCCCTCCGCCCGCGCCGCCCCTCCCGCGCGTGCTCCGCGTCCGACGATGGATGCAGCGCCTGCGGCAGCGGGCGCGCCATTTCTTGAGCCATTTCGCGCGGACGTGACCGCAGGGCCGCCTGTGCCGGCCTAGACGTGCGGGAAGCGGGGGTTCCAGGCCACCTCCCACAGAAACCCATCTGGGTCGGCGAAATAACCGGAATAGCCGCCCCAGTCGGCGCGACGCCCCGGCTTGATGATTTGACCCCCACCGGCCGTCACCCGTTCCAAGAGGCCGTCCACCTCCGCCTCGGAGCGGACGTTATGGGCCAGCGTGAACCCCGAAAAGCCGGACCCCGTTGCCGGTA
>Ga0213875_10001157_pt1 | contig 18089 bp, 13 predicted proteins | sample BarmaccomBMRX_R8_FD_160105 | JGI IMG/M metagenome (GOLD analysis project Ga0213875, IMG submission 160105) | Root-associated microbial communities from Barbacenia macrantha in rupestrian grasslands, the National Park of Serra do Cipo, Brazil - RX_R8 | ecosystem: Host-associated > Plants > Roots... | reverse complement strand
TGGTACCGGCGCACCGTCGCGATTCCGGCCTCATGGTCGGGTCGGCGTGTCCAAATGAACTTCGGTGCGGTGGACTGGCAGGCCGATGTGTGGGTCAACGGCACCCATGTCGGCACGCACACCGGCGGTTACACCAGGTTTTCCTTCGACATCACCGACCAGTTGCGCGCTGGCGAGAACGAACTGGTCGTCGGCGTGTATGACCCGACGGACGCCGGCGGGCAGCCGATCGGCAAGCAGCGGCTGTCTCCGAACCGGATTTTCTACACCGCGTCGACCGGCATCTGGCAGACCGTGTGGCTCGAGCCGACGGTGCCGGCGCACATCACTCGGCTGGACATGACCCCGGATGTCGCGGATTCCAAGCTCAACGTGGTGGTGCAGGCCGCCGATGGTGCCGGCGCCACCGCGACGGTGGGGGTGCTGTCCGGTGGCCTCGTCGTCGGCAGCGCGACCGGCGCGCCAGGAAGCACCCTGTCCGTCCCCGTACCCGCCCCGCATCTGTGGTCGCCGAGCGACCCGTTCCTCTACGACGTGCACGTGACGCTGGCCAGCGGCAACGCGGTCGACAGCGTCGGCAGTTATGTCGGCATGCGCTCGATCGGTCTGACCACGGTCAACGGCACTCTTCGCCCTGTCCTCAATGGACAGTTTGTATTCCAGCTTGGAACTCTGGACCAGGGCTTCTGGCCGGATGGCATCTACACGGCGCCGACCGACGACGCGCTGAAGTTCGACATCCAGGCATACAAGGACCTCGGCTTCAACACCATCCGCAAGCACGTCAAGGTGGAGCCGGATCGCTGGTACTACTGGGCGGACAAGCTCGGTGTGCTTGTCTGGCAAGACATGCCGTCGATGGTCCATGACCGTGCGCCGACGCCCGAGGCCAAGACGAACTTCGAGGCCGAACTGCACGAGATGATCGACCAGCATCGCAGTGTCACCTCGATCGTGCAGTGGGTTCCCATCAATGAGGGATGGGGGGAGTACGACCCGGCACACATCATCGCCGAGGTGAAGAACTGGGATCCGTCGCGGTTGGTCGACGACAATTCCGGCTCGAACTGCTGTGGTTTCGACGGCGGCAATGGCGACCTTATCGACGACCACATCTATGTCGGTCCAGGTGACCCACACCGGCCTGCCAACGGTCGTGCCGCGGTGCTCGGCGAGTTCGGCGGTCTGGGCCTTCGGGTCGGCGGTCACGAGTGGAGTCCTGGCAACGGCTTCGGCTACGAAATGCAGGCTGACGCTCCCACGCTGACCAACCGGTATCTGGGTCTGCTCGCTCAGGTGCAGAGCCTGATAAACCGGAATGGATTGTCCGCGGCGATCTACACCGAACTCACGGACGTGGAAAACGAGGTCAACGGCCTATACACCTACGATCGCAGGGTGCTCAAGCCGAACGCCGCCAGGATCCGGGCGGCCAACCAGGCGGTGATCGCCGGCACGCCCGTGTACGGCAGGACCGGTCTGCCCACCAACACGTGGCAGTCGATCGAGGTGACCACGCCCGGCTATACCGACCGCTACATCCGCCACGCGGACTCGCTGGGCTACACCGAGCATGTCGACGCGGGCAGTGCCGCGCTGCTCAAGGCCGACGCCACATGGCGCTTCGTGCCGGGCCTGGCCGACAAGCAGTGTTACTCCATCGAGTCGAAGAACTATCCCGGGGAGTACCTGCGGCACCAGGATTCGCGGGTACGACGCGACCCGGACAACGGCACCGACCTGATGCACCAGGACGCCACCTGGTGCGCGGTCCCCGGACTGTCCGGAACGAACGTTTCGTTCGAGTCCTACAACTATCCAGGCAAGTTCCTCCGACACGTCGACAGTCAGCTGTGGTTGGCGGACAACAGCGGATCGACGACCTACTCCAATCCCGCCTGGTACGGCCAGGACGTGACCTGGCACATCGTCGCTCCCTGGACTCCCTAGTCCGGTGTCGCGTGCGCCGGCGTGGCCGGCTCAGGTAACCACGTCGGCGCACGCCTGCCGCCCTTGCGAGCGATCCACCTCATAGCCGATATCGGCGGCGATCAGTCCTGATGGATACAGATCAGGTTGCCGCAGGTATCGTCGAATACGGCGTCGGTTCCGCCGTATTCCATCTTTGTGGGCTCAACCGTGAACTTGACGCCATGGGCTCTGAGCCGTTGGTACTCGCGCCGGCAGTCGTCTGTGGTGAAGGCGATCGCCGGCTTGCCGCGACCGTACTGGGCTCGTTGGAATGCTCGACCGGCGTCGTTGGCGAGACCCAGCATCAGTTCGGTGCCATCAGCGTCGGCTGGGTCGGCGACGGCGAGCCACCGCTCGGACTCGCTGTAGGGGGCGTCGGACTTAAGGCGGAAACCGAGCTTCTCGGTATAGAAAGCCTTCGCCCGATCCTGGTCGTCGACCAGGATGCCCACCATGGTGATACGCATGACACTCCTCGCAATCGTATCCAACTTTATTATATCCATATCGGATATATGTGACGACAACGTATACTACGGCCGTGACGGCTGACAACCTCGGCCCGCTGACCCCTGCCGCGCTGCAGGTGGTCCTCGCGCTCGCGGGCGGCAAGGCCCACGGCTACGGCATCATGGGATTCGTCAGCGAACTGACCGACGGCGCGGTGCAACTCGGGCCCGGCACCCTCTATCGCACGCTCGCCCGGCTCGCCACGGACGGCCTCGTGGAGGAGATCCCCGAAAGGCACGAGGACGCGCCACACGATTCGCGCCGCCGCTACTACCAACTGACCGAGCTGGGCTGGCGCGTCGCGGCCAAGGAGGCCGAACTGCTGGAACGACTGGTCGAAGCGGCCGCCAACGCCGGCCTGACCTCGAGATCAAAGCGGGCGGACACCGCGTGAGGCGGGCCCCGAGCCGAGCCCTCGGACTCGTGCCGCACCTGTTCGTCAAAGACGTGGAGGGCGCACTTTTCTTCTACGGCAAGGCTTTCGGCGCGGTGGAACTGTTCAGGAACGTCATGCCGGACGGGACGGTCCTGTTCGTGGAGCTCGCTGTCGGCGACACAAGACTCCTGATCAGCGAGGAGGTTCCCCAACTGAACGCCCTGGCCCCCGGCACGATCGGGGGCAGCCCGGTTCTGCTCACGTTGGAGACCGACAACCCCGACGATCTGGCCCGGCGTGCCGTGTTCGCCGGCGCCACCGTGGAAATGCCGGTGCAGGAGATGTTCTTCGGGGAACGCTACGGCAGGGTGGCCGACCCGCACGGCCACCAATGGGCTCTCACCACCAAGCGCGAGCAGTACACGCCCGAGGACATCCACGCACGAACGCCACCCGAGATCTAGAAACGGGCCGAGATCTAGACGACCGATCGAGATCCAGGGGCGTCGGAGTTCAGCCCATCGTCACGTGAGCCAGGCTCTCGTGACCGGGGTCCCGCTGCACCGGAGTCGATGTGGCGTGCGCCGGCCCACCGAGGCAGCGCATCAGGTATTCCCTGTCGACAGCAGCGGTGTGCGCGCCGGTCAGCCCCAGTTCGCGCAAACGACGGTCGTCAAAACGGCGCCGGTAGGAGATGAAGGGCAGGAACGTGCTCATCGTCTGGTACAACAGGCTTTCCCACGGAGCCGGCGACTTGGGTGCGCTCGGCACGAACCTCAGGTCGAGCGGGAGTATGTCGTCGAACAGCTCCTGGAAGACTTCCATCATCAGTGCCATCGGCACATCCTGCGGATGCACGATGTGATAGGTGTCGACCCCGGAAGCTGGCGAGTGCTCCGCGACGGCCACCATCAGTCTGGCCGCCTCGTCCACCGGGAGTATGTTCACCGCGGACATCGGGTCCCCGGGAATCCGCACCACGAGGCGGGAATCCCCGGCCAGGGCGCCGACTCCGAACGAGGACACCAGCTTCCGCGCCAGCTGCACCCCGGTCAGCAGTGGGTGTGCCGGTAGGTCCGGATGTGGCCGCTGATCGGCGACGAGCACAGACGGCCGGTGCACGACCGCGGGCCGGCCGGTCCTCGAGGACCACTCCCGGACGGCGACTTCGGCCAGGTACTTGGACTCCTCGTACCGGGTGGTGAATCCGTATGAGGAGTCCAGATCGTCCTCGTAGATCCGGCCTACCGGCTTGCGGCCGACCACACCGATCGAACTGACGTGGTGCAGCATCGGCTGTCTCGCGCCGGCGTCGGCGAGCTCGATGATCCGTCGAGTGCCGATCGTGTTGACCCGGTTCAACTCCTGCGTGTCGGCGTTGAGGTCGATCGACGCGGCGCAGTGCCATACCGCGTCCAGTGAGTCGGCGAGCGACCGGAACCGATCGGCGTCCAATCCGAGTCTCGGCTTGTCCAGTTCGATCTGGACCGGATGGATCCTCGCGGCGACAGCCTCGATCTCCTGCCGCGAACGACCGCTGGTCCGCAGGTACCGGACGATCCGCTCGTCGGCGGGCGCACCACCGGCCCGGCAGAGCACCATGATCGAATCATGGTCGCGGGCGAGCAGTTCCAGCAGTCGGGTGCCGAGCAGCCCGGTCGCGCCGGTGATGGCAATCGCCATGATCGTGACGCCCCCTCAGACGGTGTCAGTAGATGTCAATCCGGCCGGAAGCAACCAGTTTCCGAGGACTGAAGCGCTTCATCGCCCGCTTGCCTCCGGCCTTTTCAGATGTCCAGTTGTTCCAACAGATGCGCACCGAGCGCCGACGGCGTCGGATGGGTCCACACCGCCGTGGCGGGAATCTTGATCGCCAGGTCGGCTTCCAGCTGGTTGCGCAGTTGCAGCGCGGTCAGCGAATCGAATCCGAGGGTGGTCAGCTGAGCGTCCGGTTCCACGGTGGCGGAGCTCAGGCCGAGGATGAGCCGGATCTGTTCACCGAGATAGTCGACCATGGCCCTGGATCGCTTGTCGGGTTCGATCGCGGCGAGTTCGGCACGCATTCGGCCGCCCGCGGCCTGTGCTTCGCCGCGACTGGTTTTCGGCATCGCGGCGAAGAAGGAGGACTGCATCACCGACGGCAGCGCGGAAAACCACTCCTCGCCGTTGAAGTCGAAGACGCCGACTCGGACCCGCTGGTGGTCGAGCAGGGTGCTCAGCGCGGCGATGCCGTCAGCGGTGTCCAGTGTGCTGAAGCCACGGTCGGCGAAGTCGGTCGCCCTGCCGGCCTGTCCCCACGCACCCCAGTTGACCGCGAGGGCGGGAAGCCCCCGGTGCCTTCGCCAGCTGGCGAAGGCGTCCAACCAGGCGTTGGCCGCGGCATAGTTGGCCTGTCCTGGGTTGCCGAACATGGAGGCAGCCGAGGAGAACATCACGAACCAGTCGGGGTGATGTCCCTGAGTGGCCTCATGCAACCGCCACGCTCCGTGAACCTTGGGGCGCCACACCCGCTCCATCCGCTCCCTGTCCAGATTGACAAGGATTCCGTCATCGAGCACGGCCGCCGAGTGGAGCACGCCGCGCAGCGGAAGCCCCGTGCTGATGGCTACCTCGACGAGCCGATCCGCCACCCCGGGTTCGGTCACGTCGGCGCAGACGACCTCGATCTGTGTTCCAGCCGCGAGAAGGCCGGCTATCGCCTCCTCGGCCTGGGTCGAGGGTGCCGACCGTCCGTTGAGCACCAGCCGCCCGGCCCCGCACTCCGCGAGCCACTTGGCCATCTCGAGACCGAGCCCACCGAGACCACCGGTGATCACGTAGCTGCCGTCGGCGACGGCGACGGGAACCAGGCCGGCGGGGACGACGGCCTGGGTCTCACCGGAGGACGGCACCGTGAGCACCAGCTTGCCGATGTGCCGCGCGGCGGCCATCATCCGGAAGGCGTCGGCGGCCCGTTCGATGTAGAAATCCTTGCGCGGCAACGATTCGAGCCGACCTGCCGCCAGTTCTTCGGCCACCTCGCGAAGCAGCGTGCGGGCAAGGTCGGTCTTGGTACGCAACACCAGGTCGAGGTCGACGCTGCTGATCGTGATATTGCGGCGGAACGGGGACATCCCCAGCTTGCTGTCGGCGTAGATGTCCCGCTTGCCGAGCTCGATGAACCGACCGCCGACCGCGAGCACATCAAGCCCCGCACGCAGCGCCGGTCCGGCAAGCGAGTTGAGCACCACGTCGACACCGTGCCCGTCGGTGGCGGCCATCGTCTGCTCGGCGAAGTCGAGTGAACGGGAGTCCATCACCTGCTCGACACCGAGTTCGCGCAGGTACGCTCGCTTCTCCTCGCTACCGGCCGTGGCCAGCACCTTTGCCCCACGGCCGCGCGCGATCGCGATGGCCGCGAGTCCGACACCGCCGGTGCCGGAGTGGATCAGAACCCGTTCACCGGGCGCGAGCCTCGCCAGGTGCACAAGTCCGTACCAGGCGGTCAGGTACACCGCGGGCACCGCCGCGGCCTCGGAAGGCGACATCCCGTTCGGGATCAGTGCCACGAGGTCGGCCGGCGTTGTCACGAACGAGGCGAACGCGCCGTTGGCCAGCGTGAACACCCGGTCGCCGACCCGAAGTCCCTTGACGCCCGCCCCCACCGAGGTGATCACGCCCGCGCAGTCCCCACCCAGTGGCGGAAGGGAACCGTCCTCTGTCGGGTACAGCCCCATGGCCACGAGGACGTCCCGGAAGTTCAGCGCGGCGGCGAGAACCTGGATCTCGACCTCCCCGGGGCCAGGTTCACGGCGTGGCCGGACCACGAGTCCGACGGTGTCCAGGTTGCCGGGGCGGGCCATGTCCACGGCGAACCCGTCCCGTCCGTAGTGGACGGTCGTGCGCGGACGGGCTTTCCAGGTTCCGTCGTGCAATGGGGTCTTGACGAGCCGTGCCACCATCCGCTCGCCCTGACGCCAGGCGACCTCGTCCTCGGTGCGGCCGGACAGCAGTTCCTTGGCCAGTGCGTTGGTGCTGTCCACATCCACCAGCGTGACGGCGAGCTCCGAGTGCTCATAGCCGGCGACCCTGCCGATACCGCGCAGCCCGGACTGGGACAGCCGCACGTCCTCGCCGGGCAGCACCGGCTGAGCCCCTTCGGTGGCGATCCACACCCGGGGCGAGCGGCCTCCCATGGCCAGTGACCGGACCACGTCGACCACGCGCACCAGTCGGGCGAGCGCTTCGCCACCTGCCGGCTCCGCGTCATGATTCCCTTGCAGGACAACGACTCCGGTGACGTCCTCGGCGACGGCGATATCCAGTGCAGAATCGAGCGGCCTCTCGAGGACGTCACATGGCTCACTGAGCACGTCGGCCAGTGCGCCGGCGGCGCCGTCACCCTCCCCGATCAGCAGCCACCGACGCGGCCCGTCCTGGACACAGGCATCGGTGTCCAGTGGCGCTGGCTGCCAGGCGACCTCATGGAACAACGGATCCAACCGGCGCGGACCGGTGTCCCGCTCCGGGGAGACCAACCGGATCTCCTCGGCCTCCACGAGCACGGCGCCGTCCGGGTCCAGCAGCCTGATCCGCCCGATGGCCGACCCGTCGCTCTCGTCGAGCACCGCCTGCCCCTCACACCACACGCCGCGCGCTGGTTCGCCGTACACCCGAAGCGTCCCGACACCGGCCGGCAGCAGGGTCGGACCGCCTTCCGGCCTGCCCTTGATCTTGGCGGCGCCGAGCGCCTGCAGACACGTGTCGAACAGCACCGGGTGGAACCGGAATGACCGTGCGGAGCCACGGGCCTTGGCGGGCACCTTGACCTTGGCCAACACGGTGCCGCCGTCAATCTCCTGCACACGCAGCTCGGTCAGTCCGGCGAAGCAGGGCCCGTGGAAGTAGCCGTCAGCGCGCAGGCCGGCGTAGAACCCATCCAACTCCTCGGCCACGCCGTGTGCCTCGACGAGTTCGGCGACGTCGGCGGGAGCCGGCGACTGCCTGTCCTCGGTGAGAGACACCTCGCCCATCGCGTGGGTCACCCAGTTCTGCCCATCGTCGGTGCTGGTGATCACACGCACGCCGACCCGGTCAGGTGCCAGCGAGGTGAGCATCGTGGACACTTCGGTGTGCTCGCCGAGCGGGAGCAACCGGGAGAACCGCAACCCGCTCACGGTGAGCCGGCTGGCGGGGACCTTGAAGAACTCGCTGCCCGCCGCGAGCACCATCTCGGTGAATCCCGCACCGGGCAGCACGATCGCGTCGTCGACCCGGTGGTCGGCCAGCCACGGCAGCACGGCGGTACCGAGGTCCGCCTGCCAGACATGCCGGCCGTCGCCGTCAGGAAGCGCGACGTGCACGCCGAGCAGTGGATGGAGGTCAGCTCCCGCCGAGGTGTGCAGGTCGGGATGGGGCATGGGCAGGTCGATCCAGTGCCGCTTGCGATCCCAGCTCAGTGTGGGCGCGTCGACCAGCCGCCCGTCGGAGTACCGGGGTTCCCAGTCGATCGGCACCCCGGCGCAGTACAGCGTGCCCAACTGGATACCGAGGAACTCGAGCGGATCACAGTCCCGCTTCATCGTCGGCAGCACGACACCGCCGTCGCCGACCTCGGCCAGCGTCTCGCTCATCGGGTAGGTGGTCACCGGGTGCGGGGAGACCTCGACGAACACGCCATATCCGTCCTCGGCCGCCGCCCGGACCGCATCAGTGAACCGCACTGGCTGGCGGAGGTTGGCCGCCCAGTACTCGGCGTCGAACACGAAGGACTGGCGCGGATCGGCCAACACGGTGGAGTAGACCGGCACGGTGGTGTCCGTCGGCCGCAGCCCGTCAAGGCCACTGGTGATCTCGGCGAGCAGCGGGTCCATGTGTGTTGAGTGCGCGGCGATGTCCACGGCCACCTGCCGTGCCATCAGGCCGCGTTCCTGCCACCGCGCGACAAGGCGCACCACCTCGCCGGTGTCGCCGGACACGACGGTGGACCGCGGTGAGGACAGGACGGCCGCGGTGACCCCGGCGGCTCCCGCCTCGGCCAGTTCGGCGTCCACCTCGGCGGGCGAGAGGTCGACCGAGGCCATCGTGCCGAGGCCGGAAGCCCGACGCATCAGCCTCGACCGGTGGCAGATCACCCGCACACCGTCGGAAAGGGACAGTCCACCCGCGACGACGGCCGCCGCCGTCTCCCCCATCGAGTGGCCGATGATCGCGGCGGGCTGGACGCCGTTGGATCGCCATACCTCGGCGAGTGCCACCTGCATGGCGAACAGGGTCGGCTGGATCCGGTCGATCTCCTCGGTCATCTCCTCCGCGGACATCGTCTCGGTGACGGAGAAGCCGGCCTCGGCGGCGACCAGCGGCTCGATCGCCGCGACGGTCTCGGCGAAGACGGGCTCCTCGGCCAGTAGCGCTCGCCCCATGCCGGCCCACTGCGAACCCTGCCCGGAGAACACCCACACCGCCCCCCGGGAGGCCGCGAGCCGCGCGGTGGTGCATGTCACCGACGGCTGCGGCTCACCGTCGGCGAAGGCGTCCAGCCTGGTGACGAGCTCGGCGACGGTGCGGGCGGTGACCGCGAGCCTGGCGAGATGGTGGGATCGCCGTCGCGCCATGGTGTGTGCGACGTCGGCCAGCCGCGCATCGTCGCCATCCTCGCGCAGCCAGTCGGCGAGCCTGCTCGCCGCGGTGCCGAGCACTTCGAAGGAACCGGCGGACAGCGGAATCATCCTTGGCGTGCCGGTGTCCGGTGCGGCCGGCTCCTCGGGTTGGGGCGGCGCCTGCTGCAGGATCACGTGGGCATTGGTCCCGCCGACGCCGAACGAGGACACCGCGGCGAGCCGGGTGGCGTCGGCGACTGGCCACGGGGTCGGCTCGGTCGGCACGAACAGCCGGGTGGAATCCGGCTTGATCTGGGGGTTCCAGTCGGTGAAGTTCAGCGTCGGCGGCACGACCCCGTGCCGGAGGCTGAGCACCGCCTTGATCACCCCGGAGACGCCGGCGGCCGCCTCGGTGTGGCCGAGGTTGGACTTCACTCCGCCGAGCGCACATCGGCCCAGCCCGGTGCCGTAGACGCTGCTCACCGAGTCGAACTCGATCGGGTCGCCGATGGGTGTGCCTGCGCCATGCGTTTCCACCAGCCCCAACTGGCGCGGGTCGACGGCGGCCCGACGCACGGTCTCGGTGAACAGCGCGCGCTGGGCGTCGGCCGATGGCGCGGTGAGCCCCTGCGAACGGCCGTCCTGGTTGACTCCTGTACCACGGACCACCGCCAGCACCTGATCGCCGTCGCGCATCGCGTCGTCCAGGCGTTTGAGCACCACCGTGCCGGCGCCCTCGCCGCGGACGAAACCGTCGGCGCGGGTGTCGAACGGATGACACCGGCCTGTCGGCGAGAGCATGCCCCATTTCGAATAGCTGATCGGCGTCTCCGGGTTGATCATGATGTTGATTCCCGACGCCATGGCGAGGTCCGACTCACGCAGCTGCAGACTCTGACAGGCGAGGTGGAGCGCGACAAGCGAGGAGGAGCACGCGGTGTCGACCGCGACACTGGGGCCGGTCAGCCCGAGCAGGTAGGAGATGCGGCCGACCGCGGTACTGTGGCCGTTACCGGTCATCATGTACGCGTCGATGTCCTCGTAGCGTCCCGCGAGCCGTCCGATGTACTCGGAGTGGCACAGTCCGACGAACACCCCGGTGCGGCTGCCGGCGAGGTCCCTCGGCGGCATGCCTGCGCGCTCCAGCGCCTCCCAGGCCAGTTCGATCAGCAGCCGGTGCTGCGGATCCATCGTCGTGGCCTCACGTGGGGAGATGCCGAAGAACGCCGCGTCGAACCCGGTGATGTCGTCGAAGAAGCCTGCCCAGCGTGATGTACAGCGTCCCGGCACGTCGACATCGGGGTCGAAGAAGGCTTCGAAGTCCCATCGCCCCTCCGGGCCCTCCCGGATGACGTGTTCGCCCTGCACCAGCAGTCGCCAGAAGGCAGCGGGCGAGTCGATTCCGCCGGGATAGCGGCAGGCCATACCGACCACGGCGATGGGCTCTACCGCGGAGGCACGCTCGACGTTCGCCTCCTCGACGGTGTCGGGCTGGATGTCGAGAGTCTGACTCACGCGGGGCACCACGATTGAAGTCACTCCTTCGGGGTGAGAGTGCGCTGCGATAACGTGCGGCCCCCAGGACGGCACGTTAACAAGACAACGGTCAACGGGGTGCGATCACGCGCCGAAAGAACGTTGAGTCAGCGGGTGAACAACCGGAGGTCGCTTGACCGAGGGGACACGAACGGTGCGCATAAAAGAGCGAAAATGCCCATGACAACCACCCGCCTGCCGCGCTTGATGGCAACTCCAGTGGAATCGATCCACGCTCGGTAATGGAAGCATGCGTCCTGTCCCCACAAGCAACAAGTTGAGCTCGCGAACATCACCCGAATAGTGGGATCTTCGCAGGTGAGCAACTCGTGCGCACGTCATCGGCGATTGGACTTGCATCCCGCACCAGCTGTCATACAGTGGAAACCTCAAACGAGATCGGCACATTCGGTGACCACACGGACCGGTGAAGCAACAGTGCAAAACTCGACACTTTACGTAGCCGACGTACAGAAGGCGTTCGGTCACCGCCGTGTGTTGGAAAGAGTCGACTTCACGCTCGCGAGCGGCGAACTGGCCGGCATAGTCGGCGAAAACGGTGCGGGAAAGACAACGCTGTTGCGCATACTCGCCGGCGAACTCAAACCGGACCACGGCTGGGTGATCCAGCGCGGAATGCTCGGCTACTGTCCCCAGCGCACCGTCCTCAACGAGGCGCTGACCGTCGACCAGCATCTGCGCTACTTCCAGCAGGCCTATCAGCTGCCCGACCTCAACCGCGCGGGGGAACTGATCGAGCGTCTCAACTTCACCCAGTACCGGCGCACCCGGGTGCGCTCGCTGAGTGGCGGCACCCGACAGAAGCTCAACCTCACGCTCGCCCTCATGCACGATCCTTCGGTCGTCCTGCTCGACGAGCCCTATCAGGGATTCGACTGGGAGACCTATCTGCATTTCTGGGAGATGGCGGGGGAACTGCGGGATCGGGGGTGCTCGCTGCTGGTGATCTCCCATCTCAGTCACGACATCGAGCGGCTGGACACCGCGTACCGACTCGCCGACGGTGTGGTGTCACCGATGCACGCCGAGGCGGTGGCCAGGTCATGACGATGAGCAGAAGGGTGTACCCGACAGCGGTCGTAGCGGCGAGCAGGCGTCTCTACCGGACGGCGGCCGGCTTCGAGATCATTGAGCACGCCCGCAACCGGCTGGCCATCGTGCTGGTCGGCGTGTTCATCCCGGTATGGATCACGCTGATCCGGCTGACGATGTCGCAGAGTCCCATCGCCTTCCGCTACCGCGGGAACGACGAGGTGCTCCGGGTCAACGCCATGCACCTGACGCTGGTCTCCGGCGGACTCAACGCGGTCACGCTGATTGTCGGGTTCCTGATGTTCAGTGTCACCTACCGCTCAGGTGACTTCGACCGCAGGCTGGTCGCCGCCGGCTATCCGCGTCGGCATCTGCTGCTGGCCAAGATGACGGCACTGATGCTGAGCTCGGTGCTGGTCTCGGTCTACGCCACCGGCGTCATCTGGCTGTACTGGCCGCCGGAGCAGCCGTGGCTGCTCTGGGTCAGCCTGTTCAGCTCGGCGCTGACCTACGGCGGCATTGGCATCGCCCTCGGCGTCGTGCTCCGCGGCGAACTCGAGGGCATGTTCGCCATCATCATGATCAGCATCATCGACGTCGGCCTGGAGAGTCCTGTCGTCAACAGCAGTTCCGACCAGGACATCGTGCACTACCTGCCGCTGTACGGCTCCATGCAGGGTGGAGTCGGCGCCGGCTTCACGCACGGTGTTCCACTGCACCAGCTGAGCATTGTGGCGCTGTGGTGGGCCGGCTGTGCCCTGATCGGCCTGATCGCCTTCCGGCGGCGGACCAGGATCTGGACCACCCGTGCCCGACCACTGCCGGTCAGGACGCGAGAGCCGGTGGCGACGGTGCGTCCCGGCCCCGGCGAGACGGTCCACGTGTGCGTGCGGATGTGCGAGCAGGCCTGCACCGCCCCCGACCACATGCCGATGTACCAAGGCCTCGCGGTACTCGCGGCGCTGTCGGCGGAGCAGGCTGCCGGGACCGTTGAGCAGAACGTTTACCCGCTGGGGATCCGTGCGAGGCCCGGCTCCCAGTCGGCGATGTAGAACCCCGCCACCTCGGCGGCGGCGTACAGTCGAACGGTGACCGATCAGCGTTACATCCGACCCGGTGTGGTGACCAAGGCCTTCAACGGGATCGTGGTCCTGCTGACCCGGGCAGGCCTCAGTGTCGCGGGCAGCCGGATCCTCACCGTGCGCGGCCGCAGCAGCGGCAGGCCGCGGTCAACGCCGGTCAACCTGCTCACTGCGGGAGATCAGAGGTACCTGGTCTCACCGCGGGGTCAGACCCAGTGGGTGCGCAATCTGCGGGCAGCCGGTGAGGGCGAACTGCGAGTCGGCGGCCGTGTTGAGCGGTTCGTTTCCACTGAGCTGTCCGACGAGCACAAGCCGGCCGTGCTGCGCTCCTATCTGCGGCGCTGGAAGTTCGAAGTCGGCGCCTTCTTTCCCGGACTCGACGCCGGGGCCACCGACGATCAGCTGCTCGACGTCGCCGCGCGCTATCCGGTCTTCGAGATCACGACGTAGCCGCGCCGGTGCCGTCGACCACCCCGGGTTAGGGTGATCGAATGCGGCACATCGTGGTGGTCGGCGCGGGTGCGGCCGGGCTGACCGCGGCCGAGACGCTGAGGCGGGAAGGCTACACGGGCGCGCTCACGCTGGTCGGTGACGAGAAATATCCCCCGTACGACCGACCGCCGCTGTCCAAGCAGGTGCTCGGTGGCCAATGGGACGCGGCACGGACCCGACTGCGGTCCGATGAGCAGCTGGCCAATCTGGACATGCGGTTGCTGACCGGCTGCCCGGCCGTGGGGCTGAATCTCGACGACCGCACGATCGAGCTCGCCGACGGCGACCGGCTCGGTTTCGACGGTCTGATCATCGCCACCGGTGTCCGGCCGCGAACGCCGCCGTGGGGCCACGACATGGCCGGCGTGCACGTGCTGCGTGGTCTCGACGACACGGCCGCGCTCCGGGCGGCGCTGCTGGCCGGTCCGCGCACGGTCGTGATCGGCGCTGGATTCCTCGGCACCGAGGTGGCCGCGACGGCCCGCTCCCTCGGAGTGGACGTGACCGTCGTCGACCCGCTGCCCACGCCGATGATCCGACAGCTCGGCGAACAGGTCGGAAAGCTGGTCGCGACCCTGCACCAGGACAACGGGGTGCGGATGCTGACCGGGGTCGGCGTGCGCGAACTGGACGGGAATGACGGCAGGGTGCGCGGGGTGCTGCTGGCCGATGGCACCCGGTTGGCGACTGAATGCGTGCTAGTGGCCATTGGCTCGGTGCCGGCGACTGACTGGCTGGCGTCCTCAAGCCTGCCGCTCGGCGACGGAATCGAGTGCGACAGCCGGTGCCAGGCGGCACCTGGCGTGTACGCCGCCGGTGACGTGGCCAGCTGGACCAACACCCACTTCGGCGTGCGTATGCGGCTCGAACACCGGATGAACGCCACCGAGCAGGGCGTCGCCGCTGCGCGCAACCTGCTTGGCGCCAACGTCGACTTCACGCCGATCCCGTACTTCTGGACAGACCAGTTCGACGCCAAGATCCAGTCGTATGGCGTCATTCGGGAAGGCGCCGAATTCTCCGTGGTAACGGGAGATCCCGAACAGCGGCGGTTCACCGGTGTGTACGCCGTCGACGGAGTCGTGACCGGCGTACTCGGCTGGAACTGCCCGAAGGAGACTCGCGGTCTACGCCAACTGATCGTCGACCGGGCGTCGGTGCCGGGCCGCGGATAGGGCGATTGCCAGCGAACCGGAGCCCGTCGTGCGGGCAAAGACAGGGTGAGAGCCCTGACCTGAGGTGCTCACGACGACGCCGAGGAGCACATATGCGATCCACCACGTGGCATGCCATACCGGCCGATCCGGCGCGATGACCGCGGGAATCCGTCCGGAGCCCGACGTCCGGGACGCCGCCGTGACAGCCATCGGGGAGTCGCTGTCGGACCCGGAACGGTTCGGGGAGGTCTACGACCTGCACGCCACAGCGGTGCACCGGTACCTGTCCCGACGCGCCGGTGCGGCCCTCGCCGACGACCTCACCGCGGAGACCTTTCTCGCTGCGTTTCGCGGGCGCCGTCGGTTCGACCTCACCGCGCGCACGGCGCTGCCGTGGCTGTACGGCATCGCCACCAACCTGGTCCGCCGACATCGGCGCGCCGAGGTGGCCCAATACCGGGCCATGGCGCGCACCGGAGTCGACCCCGTGTTCGCCGACAACCACGCCGATCTGGTGGCCGACCGGGTAGTCGCCGTCGCCACCGGAACTCGGTTGTCCGGTGCGCTCGCCAGGCTCACCGCCAAGGAACGGGACACGCTGCTGCTGTTCGCCTGGGGAGAGTTGAACTACGACGACATCGCCGCCGCGCTACACATCCCAGTCGGCACGGTTCGCTCCCGACTCAACCGCGCACGACGCCGACTGCGCGCAACCCTCGGCGACACGACAAACCACTGAGGACACGACGTGAACGAGATCAACAAACTGACGAGATTTCGTACCGACATCCCGGAGATGTCGGAACGCGCCCGTATCGCCGGCGCACTGCGACTGCGCGAGGAGTTCACCCGGCCAGCCGGCCGGGTTCGCGTACCGCTACGCCGGGTCGCCCTGCCCGCAGGAACCCTGGCGGTGGTACTCGCCGGCCTCCTCGGCTATCAGACGTTCGGCCCCGCTGGGCAGCCCCCAACGGCCTCGGCCGCCGTCATCTTGGAAGCGGCCGCCAACACCGTTGACCAGCACGGGTATCCGCATCCTCGCTCCGATCAGTACATCTATCGCGAGGTCCTGCACGTCATCGGCAATGGCGAGAAGACCCTCGTCCGGTCGTGGGAGTCCGCGGATGGCACACGAGCCGGGGAGATCAGGTGGTCGGGTTATCTGACCAACACCGTTGCGATACCGCCCTACCACGAAGGGGACGGGCTCAGCCACGCGCCCTACACGCGGTTGGCGGAGCTGCCGACAGATCCCGACGAACTGCTGCGGATATTGCGGAACGACCCACAGGTACTGGCGACCACCCCGCATCCAGCTCCCAACGCTGACCAGATCACTCCTGACCTGAGGACGTGGGATGTGATCAGGGACCTTGTGGGCAAGGTGCCTGGCCCACAACAGGCCGCACTGTTCCGAGCGGCGGCGAAACTGCCCGGGCTGACCCGGGTGGATCAGGCAACCGACGCGGCCGGCCGGTCCGGTGTCGGGATCGCCATGGCCGATCCCCGCCTCGGCCTGGTGGAACTGCTGTTCGACAAGGAAAGCCACCGGTTCCTCGGTGAACCAGTCCTCAGCGGACGTGACAAGGATGCGATCGAGTTCAACGACACGGTGGTGCGTACCGCCGTGGTCGACAAGGTGGGCCAACTTCCGTAGTCACCATGCGGTCGGTGCCGCCGGCCTCCGACAGCCGGGGGCGCCGACCATCGTGATCAGGAAGCCTGACATAGGCCGATCTCGGCGCCCTGCGGGTCGGTGAGGACACAGAGGTCGCCGCTGCCAGCGGGGAACTGGGCCCGCTCAATCACCACCGTGGCGCCCAGCCCGCTGGCGCGGTCACGAGCGTCGTCGAGGTCCTCGACGAGGACATAGGACGACCAGCGTGGCCGGCCATCACCTGCCGGAACCATGTCGGCGACCATGGTGCCGTCGCCGAGCCGGAAGCCGCCCGCGGCGCCATCAGTGCGCGGGAACGGTGTCCAGGGCAGAACGTTCTGGTAGAAGGCGGCGGAGGCGGCAGGGTCGGCGGCGTGCAGCCGGTCCCAGACGAAAGTACCGATCTCCGGCGCGGCCGCTGGCCGCGGTTCGGTGATCAAGAAGACCACCTTGTTGTCGGGATCCAGGATGGGGGCAACCCAACCCCGGCCGGGTGCGTTGGCGGGCTCACCGTCCTGAGTGGTTACGATTCCGCCGTACTCCTTCGCGATCGCGGCGGTGGCCACGACATCGGTGACGGCAACGTATCCGCCCCAGTGCACGGGAATGTTCTGTTTGACCGTGCTCACACCGCCGACGATCGTGTCACCGGCTCGCAACAGCTTGCCGACCGGCGTATCTGTGGCATTCCACCCGAACAGCTCAGCGTAGAAACGGGCGCTCTCCACCACGTCGGGAACCCGCAGCTCGTGCAGGACAAAACGGCCTTCGGACATCAGTCGTCTCCTTGGTTGGGTTTGTGCGGCGGTGAATGGCCTCTCGGCGCCGACTTTCCGCCGAACGATCACGAAGAGCTTTCCGGCGTCGCCGCCACTACCGGGCTCGCGCGTTCCGCCGTGGTCCACGGCATGATCAGTGGTCACACCGCCAGCCGGGCTACTATCTGCATACATGCATTATCTTCTCATGTGCAGATAATAGGCCGCCGGAAGTTGGAGCGCAACATGGCAACCCAGATGCCGCCGGACGCCAGCACGATCTACCGGCGCTACCTCGACGCCGTCGGACTGCACGGCCACGCCGTGGCCGAAGCCGCCGGACTGCACACCACCGACTGGTACGCGCTGAGCATCCTCGCTCTGGCCGGCTCCCTGACCTCCGGAGAGCTCGCCGAGCGAACCAATCTCACGACCGGCGCCACCACCCGTCTCATTGACCGTCTCGAAAGCGCCGGCCATGTACGCCGAGTTCGCGATTCCGCCGACAGGCGCCGGGTCGTCATCGAGCCGACCCCCGACTGGGCCCCGAAAGTCGACGCCGTCGTCGGCCCCGCCCGCCAGTACATCGGCGACATCCTCGCCAGCTACACACCCGACCAGCTCGAGGTGCTGTTCGACTACTTCGCGCGCGCCGCGCCCGCCTTCCACAAGGCCACCGCCGAGATCCGCCAGAACTCCGCCGACCAGCGCCGACACGACACCTGACCCGGCGTCGTCATCGCGGCACAGGCGGCGAGCCCCTGTGCCTGCCCGCTTCAGCCGTGGCGCACGGCAAGCACCGGGCAGCGGCCAAGGCGTCTAACGGGCGGCGCCTCGACCCGTGGGCCGCGCCGGCTCGACACCGAACTTCTCCGTCATGAAGCGCCAGAACAGTGGTACCGCGTCGGGCTCCGGACGA